>Ga0307376_10001216_pt1 | contig 28561 bp, 11 predicted proteins | sample TR2MG_FD_202536 | JGI IMG/M metagenome (GOLD analysis project Ga0307376, IMG submission 202536) | Soil microbial communities from Risofladan, Vaasa, Finland - TR-2 | ecosystem: Environmental > Terrestrial > Soil > Coastal area > Acid sulfate soil | place: Finland: Risofladan, Vaasa | collected...
GAACTTTCCACAATAAAGGAGACCCCCTCATTATTTTTCCATCATTTCTCCCAACAAAAATGTAATTCATATCATCAATTAAAGAATTCATTGTAATAGTCTCAGGGTCATTAAAATAGATATTTTGTTTATCAATATCTGTTGTTGTATAATCATCATCTATAAAATATTTTATTCCATCATTAATTACTCTCTGAATATTTTGTTCATTTCTGTCCCCAATATTCAATATAAATATGTCATCTATAATTCCTGTATTTTTAGAAATATTCCATGCGTACCCTTCTACACTATGATTAATATATAAATATATATTAGAAGTTGAAATTGAAGAAGGAACAGAGCCACTTTCATCTTGCAAAGTATGCTCTATCCCATCTATATATAAATATAACGTTAAACCTCTATAAACTATCCAAATATAATGCCATTGTGAAGTTTCGTATTCTTCTGAAGAAGCTTCATAATCACCTTCTCTAAAATTTATCTTTAAATAATTATTGCCATTTTCCAAAGTATGTTCTGTAATTTTTATAACAGAATTCAACGAACTACCATTCTCTAGAAAATCAAATAATGGTTTTTCTACAGAAGAAGTTGTCCCACTATCTTCATTTACTGCAATGCCAGAATTAATAGAGTATAACCAAAACCCCATCGTCAACGCGCTCGATACTTCTAAATTAAATCCATTTTCTGACAAACCATATCCAGCCAGATATTGATCTTCTGTCATCGTATATCCACTATTATCAACGATAGGAGTTGAGCCTCCAACATATGACAAATTCGTTTGACTAACTTCCTCATAAAGAGAAGTCGAATTAAACCTTAATAATAATTTTAGATCACTTATTAACATATTATCCTATTACCTTATACTTAAAATTCAGAACACAATCATTATTATCAAAATTACTAACACCTTTCATAACTTCCCTCTCAAGCCATATGTAAATAATATCATTGGGTTTTAAATCTTCTATATTAAAATTTGACCCTTCTCCCAAAAATTTTAATGATAAATTCTCACTTGTTTCAATAAGAGGAGTTACATTCGTAGTAGAAAAAATGGGAGATTCTGTTCCTGTCTTTATTCTTTGAGCAGGAGAAGGAAAGACCGTGTATGATACATTCCCAGAATAATCATATAAACTTGAAAAAGAACTAGCAAGAGTGAATGTTCCTGTTACAGAGTCGAAACTTCTAATTATTTTTCCTTGACCAACTGCGTCTCCACTATCTATCTTTAAATAAGCATTTACGTAGTGGTTATCTGAATAGATTCCAGCCAACGAAGCATCTATAATTTGCATAGAATTCCATTCCGTAGAAACACTTGAAAGATATTGACTTTGAGGCATCTCTAATGCTATCTTTATCGTTGAGTCAGATGACCTGCTATTCTGTTTGAGATATACCGATATGTCATACGCAATCAACTCATTAGATGGATTTGACGGAGACGAAGAAATATTTTTTAAAGCAATGCATCTATATTGTTTACGACTAGAATTAAAAACATCATTAAATAGATCTTTAAAAGAAACCTCCCTAACAATATCATTAGCAATATGCATATTTACAATATCATTATATCCTCTTTGGAGAACTGTAATTGAACCATTAACAATAGGAGATACTTTTATCATCTCATTCCCTATATTAATATATTCTATTCCCTGCCATTCAGACCAACTACCAGAGATAGGCGTATCCAAACTTATAGAAGTATCATATAACCCAATAGTAGAAGATAATGTAGTTTCTGGATAAACAAAAGAATTACTAATATACCCCCCTATTGATTGAGAATAAATAGTTTGGGTCATCTCTGGCTCTAAGCTTGTTAAATATAATTTAAGTGTTGCCATCTTAATTCTCCGTATCTACTATATTGAAAAAATAATTTCCATTTATATCTTTATTCATAATTAAAATCTCTGTTGTATTGTCAAAAAGAATATACAACAAATTCCCGTCTGTTCTTACATTATTAATATTTCTAACATTCAAATAATCATCATTTTGAGTAGTAACAATTGCCCCCGAAAAAGATAAAAGGCTTCCATTTTCCAATCCCAAAAATAATTTATTGTCAAAAACTTCCATAGCATTAATCACAGAATCTGACAAATACAAAGAATTTAATATTGTTTCTAAGGAATCTAAATATTGAGAATCATTCTCAGAAACAGTGTTTATAGATCCTCCCGATAACCTTTGTAAAATTCCTTTATTCTCTTCGTCTTTAATAGCAACATATAAAATACCATTGTAATAATGCAAAGCTGTTGCCTCTCCGTCCAGTGTCGATACAAATGTTAAATTTTTATAAAGTTGGGCTGGACTTGACCCTTCTGCCACAAAAGTATAATATAAATCTGTCCCATTGTAAAGAAATACAGAAACTTCTCTATTCTCTAATCTTTTATACGTTCTAAAATAATTAGCAATATCGGCTGTTTCAATTGTGTTGTCCCCATAGTCCCTATATCTTGCCTGTATTAACTTAACTCCATCAACCAACTCTTCTGTACCAATCCCTTGTAAATCAAAAGTCATCAAAGAAGACAATGAAGTATATTCTCCAACCGCTATCCCTTGGCTAGTAACCCCAAGGTCTGTCTGTTGTATTTGAACATCCTTTACAGCACTTGTATCATCTACAGCAGATAGTTTAAGAATAAAACTAGTTTCTTTTGTATACTCTTCGTTCCCGATAACAGAAATAGTTCCTCTAGGAGGAGTTGTATCAATTAAGAATGTATTTATATTATTAATATTTACATTGTTAATAAATACTGGCAAAGAAACATTGTTACCATCTACCAACTCTACTTTTATAGAATAGTCTGAGTCTGTATTAAAATGACTAATATCTATATTCACAGGGTCTGTTCCTGTCTTAATATTTGACTTTAATAAAGTCCAATCTATATTTTGATTATCAGATTTATAATAAACTTGATATAAAGATCTTTGTGAACATCTTCCCTTCACAGCATTGTGGTCAAAAATAAATGGTAAATATGAAAAATAAGTTCCTTCAGGAACTGGCTCTAACAATGCTGGAGAGGGCAAACTCTCATTTTGAATTATAAAATTATCCGCCGAAAAAGATAATTTACTTCTCTTTCCTTCATGATTAACAGATCTAATTCCTATTCTACATCTTTTCCCTCTAAGATTCTTTTGTATCTCATAAGAATAAGAAGTTTTTCCAGCAGGAATAGTCCCTATTTGTAATAATTCTAATTTTTTGTGTTCTTCAGAATCATCTGTTATAAAAATTTCATACCATTTATATTCTGTTGAAGATGTATCTAAGGGCTCGACCCATGTTATATTAATACTTCCTTCTATAAATTTTTCTCCTCCATTCGGATAGATGAGGCTAGGACCTGAAATCTCATCTTCTTTATCGTATTCTATTAAATTAAGACTCATTATTATTCCCTATAATATCCCGGATTACCAAACTTAAAATTAGTATCATCTTTATCATAATATTGTTTAAATCTATTCAAATCTAATGCCTTTGACAATTGATCTGCCTGATACTTTGAATATGACTCTTCTGGATTTAAATCTACATTTGCTATTTCTTCTAAATCGCTATTTACCAAATTATATTTATCAGATTCATCAAAACTACAGCTTTCGTCATCTGTAGATACTGGCAAAATAATTTCTATAAAAGCAGTTCCATCTTTATTAAATATCCCATCATCTTTAGAAATAATAAATTCTCCTGTAAATGTTTTATTATCTCCTTCGGCTTTTAAATTTTGTTTCCTAACATCATTTACTCCTTGCTGAACAAGATTGAATTTTAAATCGTTATCTACATAAGGGATTAAACTCGATTCATCTTTATATATTTCTTCACTAAAAATAACACTAAAATAGATAGTTGCACTCTCTGCATCTGGAGTTGCACTATTTTTCACTGATAAAACATATTGACCATTATATTTTTGAAATTCTGATTCTTCTATTCTTGACGAATCAGAATAAAATTTAAATACATGTTGAGGAACATCAAAATTAATTAACATATCTAAACAAAAAGTATTGCTAATCCCGTACATTGTTAAAACTTGACAACAAATTCTTCTTAACCCATTATTTCTAGTTACATCCCATGGAATAATAAATCTTGAATTATCTATACGATAAGCCCCGCTGTCTGATACCCCAGATAATTCAGAATCTATATTTAACCAATTGCTCCAATCATCATCTCCTATATTTCTTAATCTAACAGCATAAGCCCCGACAACACCATCAACATCTATTCTTATAGACCTTTTGCTTATTACTGGAACTACTTTGTTATCATTTACGACCAATGAGCCAGAAATATCTTCTTGATAAACTCTCATCTTAACTTGATCATAAGAACTGCTTAATAATGTTAATTCCCCCGGATAACAAAGTTTATTAATCGCATCTGTATCGGCGGTAGATGATGTTACAGAATCCTCTTCACAAACTTTAATCCCACAAGATTTAAATTTTATACTATCTCTATTGTAACTTGTAATATAAAAATTATTCACTGGATCAGATAACACCATTGGAGAATTACTAGAAGTTAGTTCTAAAATGTTATACAATCCTTGTCCTGAAGAATATAAAACATCATTAGTTGAATCCCACAGTGCCCCATAAATATTATTTCCATCTTTTCTTCTTCCTTGCCATGCAATCTGATAAACTCCAAATATATTCGAATCGATAGAGGGATTAATAGACTGATTAAAACCGTCTGCCACTTTTAAATCCATTTTCCCTTGTCCGCTACACAGCCATTTATTCCTATCTTTATTATAATTCCAATAATAAGAATCAACTTTTTCACAATCCAAAATAATAGGCATTGTTTCTAGAGGAGTTTCAGAAGCATCCGACAAATTATAAACAACTATGTTAACATAATATTTTACTCCACAAACCAGGGGCTTCTCATATGTAACGCTTCCATCAATAAGATGCTCTTTCTGCGTCTCTGTTATAACTTGAGGAAGAAATTCTGGATCATAAACGATATTGACTGTTTGCGAATTAGAAACTTCTACTCCAGTCTCAGGAATTTGTTCAAAATAAGTATTGTCATAAAACCATCTTTTATTATCAGAAAAAGAAAAAGCTGAATATATTAAATTTTGAGCACTTTCCTCAGCATAGAAATCAACCCTAAAATGAAAAGAAGATGATGCTAAATCATTAACAAAATTAAATGATATCACATTATCTTTATATGATTCTGATGGGCAATAAAATAAAGCTGCCTCCGAAAAAGGATCTTCTGTGATTTCATCTGAAATAATTTCGAATGTAGCTGTGATCTCTCTGTTATTGTCCATCGTAAGAGCTTTCGGATTAAAGCTTCCACTAATAGCTCCACTCCATTCTTTAAAACGATGACCTGGCGACGGAGTTGCCTGAACATTGATTACAGAGCCTTCACAAAATTGATGACCTGAAGTATAATTAACAGTTCCACTTCCAACAATGTTAACCGTTAACGTCTTTGTATCACAATCGGGTATTTCTTCAAAATTAACCCGTATTGTTTTTGTAGCTACTGATTGAATATCAACTGTGATCTGATCCCACCCTAGATTTTGTGGAGACCCTTCATCTATTACCCAATTTTTTATAACATATCCTGGACTAGCCACCGCGTTAACAACAATATTTGGATAGGTATTAGCGTCAACAGATGTAGTTCCTCCATAACATTCCATTATAACAACGGGAGAAACAAGCTCTATGCATCCCCATCCATCTGGATTCCCATCTCCAACTTCTAAAGTAATATCCACAGGAGATTGAACAAACGTAACAGTAACATCTAAATCTTCTGATGGCATATTAAAAGCAGCTACCGTATTACCGACTCCCCCAATAGTCATAGATATAGAAGGGCTGCTTATCCACTCTAAAACCTCCCAATTAGTTCCAGGGGCAGCTATTAATTCAGTTGGTGTGCCTGATGCTCTATCTCCAGAACATGATTCTCCTAAACTTTTAGGGCTAGCGGGACAAACAGGAGAAAGTATTGTTCCTGTTCCCGAAAATACTGAGGTTGTTAAACAATAATCCCCTTCAACTGGATCGCTTTCAAAATTAAGAGTAATTTCTACATCGCTTATTTGATCAGTAAAAAACCCTGACTTAACTCCTCCATCATAATTAAGAGTAAAAAATCCTGCTGGCTCAGCGGGAGAGAATGAAAAACTAACAAAATGCCACCCAGAAACAGGATAAGCCGCCACCCATGAATGATCTGTTGGCGACCGAACAACCGAGCAATCTGCTGTTAAATGTGTCCCAGTGCAATCAGTAACATTTAAAGACTGATTTCCTGGAACATAAGTTCCGACTTCCACGCTCCCTTGCCCAACTATTTTTGTTTCTATTATGGCCATATTTTACCTATCTACTCCTCAAACAAAATTGAAACCAATTTAACATACAATACAACATCGAATATTTTATCATTTTTATCTGGAACATAAGAAATCGTTACTGTATCTCCTGCTGTTAAATCAACCCCTAATAACACATCTCCATCATATGATAAACTATCTTCTATGGCAACTCCATCAATAAACCATTCCCCTGTGCTGTTCTCTATACAATCTTCTAAAGCTATTACCTTATATAACCCCGTTAAACAACTTCTAGAATAAAAATACAACACAAACTTATAATAACCATCTACAGAAGGAATAAAATCAAAAGAAATTGAACATTGAGTTATCGAGTCTCCCCATGCCTCTGCCATTTTTGTTTCACATGCCTTTTGACAACATCCAAAATCTTCCACAGAACGAGCAGCGTAAATATTAAAATCTCCTTCTCTATTATCATTCCATACGATCATTCTTGTTTGATTCCTACCAACAGATATCGATGGTCTTAAACTATTACTTTTAGTATCTGTTATTTGCGTCTCATATCTGAATGGGGTTAGTTCGTCAACAGAATTCATATAATAAATATCCCACTGTTTGTCCCTATTAGATTGCCATGCTATATGTAAATCATTACAAATTCCTAAAGCTGTATCTGATGATTGATTAATCCCCTCAAAAGTAATAGGAACTTGAGAAAATGAATTATCATTAACTACCTTTTTAAAATATGCTGTAAATTCATAAGAAAAATTATCAACATCTGGTCCCAGTTCAACATTGATGTAAACTTTATCTATATATGTGACATCAACATCAAATTTAAACGGATCAAGTGAAGTTGACAAAATAAAACCTGTATCATGTAAAATAGTCCCATCTTTTTTTGTTACTGTCATTCTGTCTGTCTTATCATAAGTAGAAAATTCAATACTTATCTTTTCTATCTGAGAAACATCAAACTGCTCAGAATAATCTAAAGAACTTGTTTCTATATGAGAAACATAATATTTTATTTGCTCTTTTTCAATAAAATTAAGACTCAATAGATTATTATCTGAAAAGGTAGATTCATATGGAGTTGTATTAGATGGAACTAAAACCTCTTCTTCTGAAAGAACTTTCAACTTTGTCATATCCCTTAATCGGGAAGGCATGCTAACAACCTCTGAATTATAGGTATATGTAGGAGATGTTATAGATATATTTGAAAAATTAATTATAGAAGAAATATTATCAAAAACCCCCAGTTTACTTGGAGTCATCTTATCTGCTATGTAATACCCTCCATCTGGGATTCCAAACCCAATATCTAAATTAAATTCATCTTCTAAAGTAGAAATAAATGATTGTGAAAATCTAGGAACTCCATCTATTAACAATGTCACAGTACCTATATATTTATTAACATAAATATTACTATCTGTGTTCAAGGCGTTTTCAACTTCTTCAGAATTTATTTCTGCATAATTAACTACGATATCATATTGAGATGATTCACTAACTACTAATGCATCTGGGAATTCTCTCACAATAATATAATCTGCCCTTTCAGAACTTTTTTCCTCCGTCTTTATAAATGCTACTAACTTTGCTTTTCCCGTATAGATAGTTTCAACTTCTTCTTGAACATAACCGCCTATACCAAGTAATTGTGATTCTGCTTCAGAATATATATTAGAAGCTCTAAAATAAGTTTTCTCAAACATAAGAGCAAAAGTAAAATCTTTTAAATTACTATCATCTTTCAAAATTTTTATATTTGTTCCTGCCGAAGGGTCTTTATAATTATAAGAACCAACTATAGGCACAATTCTATCATATATATTATCTTGTCTTTCAATGACAAATTTATTTACACCATCTGAATAAATTGGAATATTGGAAGCGTTCTCATCAATAACTACTGTATAGCCATCTTTCCATTGTTTAAATAATATGTCCATTTCAATATCATTAACAACATTTAGTTCTGGCAAGGAACTTGTTTGAATAACTTCCGCATTCATCCAAAATGAGACTTGGTAATTAAATTGAACATAAGGGTATGGAACACTTGGATTCAATTCGAGAGACATCGGGAAGTTGGCCAAGGCCAAAGCCTCCTGATAAACGGCATTAGATTCTATGTGAATATCATCCAAATAACTAGCCGAATCACCTATAGAAACGATGCCTCCGCCACTTTGAAAAATGTTCCAGCCACCGTTAATAAGAGATTCTGTATCATACTCTGGAATATTAACATATTCATCTCCTTCTGCTTCTTTAACTAAAAGAGGCAAAAAATAATCAAATGGCTTATCTGTTTTTGATAAAAATTCAGAATATTTATCTATAGATGAAGAAAAAGAAGATGCCGCATTCAGTCTTGAATTTAACCCCACCACTCCATAATACAACTGTGTTAAATCTCCTCTATCGCTTTCAAACACAACGTGCAAATTATTATAAGTATCCATTTTTGATTTAGGATTTCTATTATTCCCCTGATTTTCATCTGTAAGCTTAATCCACCCAAGCTCTTCTGAAGAAAAAGAAACATTATTCCCTAATGAGAGACTATTAAAATATAATTGACTCAACCCATTCTCAGTAACAGCCTCAACAATTAAATAAACATAAATTTCTTCCTCATTTCCTACATACTCCTTATTCGTTGAAATGGAGATATTAACAGGCTGAGAATATGCCCCTGTCTCATATGGGTCTCTTACATAGTCAAAAGTATATTTTCCAGATTCTCCAAACAAATATGTACTAGGAACGAATTGGCCTACAGTATTGTGAAATATAACAGAATTAACGCAGAAAAGCCAATCATCAAAAGAAACAAGAACAGAATCTGCATCTCCTATTAAAATATCTTCACCAGTATATTCATCTACTATAACACCCGTTATTTTTATTTTAGAAAATCCTATGAAATCATTATATAAAACAATATAAACATCAGAAGATTCTAAATCTCCCATAGTTGATAAAGAATTTGCCACATCTCTTTCAATATGAATTCTAAAATCTTCTTCTAAAGTTTTTGATTCAACAATAACATCTCTATTTGCAATAATCTGAACATCCGTTGCCGCTTTTTGTGCTGCCAAAAAGACTCTATTAATATTAAATCTATCATCTTCAGAATCAGTAACCGACTTATCGGGAGAAGTATAAGCATGTAATGCCATTCCATTATTTAACATAACAACAGAATTATTATGTATCCTGCAAGGCTTTGTGGTATTAATTTTAACATTGCCGCTGTTGCATGTAACAGGAATATCAATAGGAGGTATGCAAACTTCTAATAAGCCTCCTGCACAATCTTCCAAATCTGGATTGCATTCACAATCTTCTGTTTGAGGGTCGCAGCAAACTTCTTTTGTTGGATCGCAATTCTCATCATCACACTCCGACCCTCTTACCCATGATCCAGGAGGATCAATATAATTAGCATCTGTAGGGTCGCATCTCGGATCAATTTCAGCATGAAAAGCAATTGTTGATGGAAGGATATTTATATAAAAACCTGTAAACGTTTTTTTTGTAAAATTATCTTCTTCTTTATACTCATAAACTGATAACTTATTAACTGAAAATAATTCTTCCTTTCCAACAACGTCTTCCCCTTTAAAATGAAAAGATCCCTTACCTTCCTCATTTATTAATATCTTAAAAATTTTATCATTAATTGAAAATATTCTTTTGCTATTCGGCTTTCCATCAACTTTGATAGAAATTAAGTCTTTTTGACCGGAATAAGAAGGGAACAATACAAAACCTTTAGATAGTGCACCTACTTCTTCTTTTATATTAAATATTGTTGGCAATATTTGAACTGTTTTGTAAGATCCATCTTCTTGTAACTCATCAATATGAACAAAGATAGAAATTGACGAATGAGAAGAATATTCTGGAATATCCAAATTCATAACTCCAGAATAAGTTCCCTTTTCCTTATTATCTAAACACTTAATATTAATTTTAGAGTTATGCGTAGCATCTTCTACCTCAATATTAAAATTATCAATTTCAATATCAGAAATCTCAAATTTTAAAGAATTCGCTTCTTCCCTTGTCCCATATGGAGGATATAATATTAGATTAGCCATATAACTCTCTTATCATATTTTTAAATAGATTTCCTATTTTTTCATAATTAAATTTATTTCTAACATTAGTATATGCAATTTTTGACTTTCTTTTCAACACTTCTTCATTAGAAATTGCATATCTCATTGCTCTTCTAATCCTACTTGCCTCAACAAATGCCCATTTTTTACTTCTGAATTGTGGGATATTGTCCATATTATTATAAAAAACAAAACCATTCGGTTCTAACATTGTTGCTGTAGAATCATCTGCATAATCCTGACATCCTGAAAAATTTGTAATAATGATAGGCACTTTTAAAGCCATGCATTGTAAACCAGAATATCCAAACCCTTCCCCCATTGTTGGAGAAACTAAACAATCTACAGATTTCATAAACTTAGGTAATGTTATTTCATCGAATACTTTATTTTCGAAAATTATAGGGGCGAATCCTTTGTTTATTCCCAGTTGTTTTTTAATCTTCTCTATATAATCAGCTGCTTTTTTAACTTTATCTGTTTTTATAAGTAGCTGTACCCCATCTTCTTCTTTAAATTCTGTTAGCCATGCTTCTATTAACTGTTTATAGCCCTTACGTTCCCTCCAGATGCCCATAAAAAGAAAAGTGTATCTGTCATACTCAAATAAAGGCAAGACCTTCTCATTGTAAATGTCGAAGTCTATGCAATGAGGTATATAATAGATAGGTTTTTTTACTTTCATGTGAGAAAAAATCTTATAATTAAATTTAGACGGAACAATAATAGCATCATTTTCATTAAGAATCTCGATCCACTTCTCTGGAGGTTGGTATGTCTCAAAAGTAGCAACACCTATACTTTTTTCAGATCTTTTTATTCTCTTTTGTATATTCGGGATACAATGATAAATTAAAATTCTTTTAGAATCATCTTCTTTTTTTATCTTCTCTATAAAAAATTCATAATTCTTATCACTCACTGACGATCTTGTGGGCTTATCTCCAAATATTCTAATTTTAATATCAAATTTATCTGTTTTATCTAATGCAAAAATATAATTTTGTGCTGCTTGGCTATAACCTGAGCTATTAAGAAATCCTGCATATGTTATTTTTAATTTAGGCATAAATCCCTGTACTTAAAAATTCTTTTAACTGGCACCTATTATTATTCTTCTTGCCATACTCGCTATGATATTCTTTATGGCAACATGAGCATAAAGTAATTCCATTACTTATCTTTAATCGTAATTTTTTATTACTAGAATAATTTTCAATATGATGGGCATTTATTTTGCCACCTCTTTGAAAACATTTTTGACAAACATAATTATCTTTTGTATATACATTTTTTCTCCATTCTCGATACTCAGGATAAAATCTTTTTAGCTTTCTTTCTTCATCTGTCAAACTATGATTAAAATTGCCATTTTTTTCGCCATATCTCTTTTTTACTCCACATTTTTTACATCTACGACCTTGTTGAAAACTATTAAAACTTATTTTACTTATATTTTTACAACTACAAACATATGTCATTAATATTTTTGCATTTTTATATTCTTTTTCTAATAATATACAGCCATTCTCTTTGAAATAATTATAAATATATTTATATGTATGTTTTTCAGATCCGCTACACTTCCTACACCTTTGTCCTTTTTTGAAATTTTTAAATATTATTTTACTAATATTCCCGCAACTACATCTGTATTTCATTGGAATTATATTATTTTTATATTCTGTCTCTAACAATTCACATTTTTGTTTTTTAAAATAATTATAGACTTCTTTATATGTATGTTTTTTATTTCCACTACAATGCATACATCTTTGCCCTTGTTGAAAATCATTAAATCTTATTTTACTTTTTTCTCCACATTCACATTTATATCTCAACTTAGTAGCCGAATTTTTATATTCTTTTTCTAATAATTCACATCCACGCTCTAAAAAACACTGTTCTACATATTCTAATGTAAATTTTTTACCCATTTTCTTTTTTCTCCTCAACACTTCTCCACATCAATTCTCTTAATGCCTGAGACATTGTTTTGTGGTCTTTCTCGCATTTCTCTACGAAAGGATTGTAAAGTGAAGGGGGGACAACTATTCTAATTTCTTCTGTGTGTTTTTCTTTTTTCATAACATTTCTCCTATAAAATAATATAATATATCTTCATATTTAACTATTATAGGAGAAATCCTTTATTTATTTCCTAAAAAATATAGATATTTATACACTCACAATTAATTTATCGTCATTTAATACTTTGGCATCATTTATTATATGGAAGGTTCCTTTCCCATATGCCCAGGTAATATTCCCATAAGCATCTATTCTAACCAAACGACCTGAAGCATCTGCCAAACTAGATTCAGGAACAATCAAATCTCCGTTACTATAACCATAAACATCTGAAGGATATGTCCTATCTGGAGATGAATATAAAATCTGTTTTCTACTATTAATTTTGTCAAAAACAAAAACTCTACCAGCATAAGATGCTAAATCAGCAGTTCCTTTAGCTCTAAATTTGACATCTTCCGGAGCATCGTCAACAGGAATCTCCGTTGTAGGAGTAGATGGGGTTGTTGAAGACTTTTCTATACCTGCCACGACAAATCTACTATCTGAATATTCAAAAATTCCACCAAGAGAGTAATCGGAAAAAGTGACATCGCTAGTAGTAAATTTATCTGAAGTATCAGATACATTTTCAGGATCTATCTCGATAATATCAGGAACTATTTTAACTTCTTCTTTGGTTGTATCTGCATCAATATAAAATACAGAAGAATTCCCTATAATCCAATAATTTTCACTCGTTTCCTCTGCGAATACAGGATGTCTTATATTATCAATATAAGTAAAATCTCCCACAAAACAAACCAAACCTTTTAAAGCACTAAAAATAGCATTGCCTTGTGCCTCCATGCCAGAATGAACTACAATCTCTTCCGAGAAAGCTCCTGGATCAAAATTAACAGAAAGATTATTACTAGTCGCCCCCAATAAACGAACTGCCGTATCGTCATCTAACAATATTTCTAAAATCTTATTCCCTGCCTTATTGTTTGTCAAAACCGTATCGCTTGTAGATAAAGACACTTTTGATGATCCTACATATAAAGAAATTTGAGAGATGTCACTAATCACTGCTGCCTTTGTAAAAACAATAGTAAGTATTTTATCTGTAGATCTATATACCGCCGACAAAGGATAAAAATTAGTATCAATAGAGTATGTAGAGCCAAATCCCTTTACCAAACTTCCATCTCTATCAACTTGAACAACTCTACAATTATTTAGGTCTGAAATTAAAAAAGTATTATCAAATTTTCTAACAACAGAAGAAACAGTTGAAAAACCCCTACTTGAAGAGGCAGTCCATTCTCTTGCTTGATTTGGAGAGATAGGCATTAAATTACCACTAAATCCATAAACACCTACATTCTCATCATTTATTTCACTAACGGACCCGCTTTTAGCAAAATATCTACCACCAACATTAATTGGTGTAGATATATTTAAAACAGATTGTCCTGCTAAAGCAGAGTCATTAACGGTCACATTACTTAAAACCCCTTCATTCCATTCTGCAGCGGTATCAATAACAAACCCTGTAAAATCAGCATTCGTTTGCATTCTTAACTCTATATTACTTAAAACAGGAGAGAGTTCTCTACTATCATCGCTAGTCATTACTACTTCTACCTCCGCAGCAGATCCAGATAATGACATGACATCTCCTGATGCGAGTGGCAGTGAATAGGACGCCCTTGATAATAAACTATCTGTAGAAGCTATTTTTACACGAACAGAAGCCGTAGTTCCTGATGGAGTATCTACATCATAAAAAATAGAGTGAAAAACAACATTAGGCTCTGTTTGATATTGAAATCTAATCGTTCCGACCTCTGAAACAATATTAGTTTTTCTAACAGCAAGGTCATCTATCTCGAAAGTAAAAGAATCTGCCGTATAAATAGTGATCTGTGTCACATCTGTTAATTCTAATGCAGTTATATCAAAAACTTTTTCTACAAAAGTAGCAGAATTTTCATCTTTGTCCAATATCTTCCATGAAGAAGTCGGTTTTTTCTTGCCCTCTATATCTCCTACTTCCAAACTTCCGAATTGGCCACTACTATTAACATTCGAACCATTAACGACATACATATAAACAGGTTCATGGATCTCCTCTGTTGTCTTTATCTTTATAACTAATTCATCATAAGTTTCATTCCAATTTTTTCCTGTATTATAATTAATCCTATAAAAATAATTTAATGTCCCTCCTCCTCCAAGTTGACCTATTCTATTCCCGTCCTCAACGGTAACAACGGCCTTCTGTGCATTATCTACAATTATTGTTTCAACATCAAATGGCATAAGGCCATCGCTAAAATTAGCTATTGATTCAATAGAACTAGAAGACCTATCTAACGAGACTGTATCATCTTGTATAATAACATTATTTTGAAAAGTTGCTGTATTAAAAGAATAAGTATCGTCCCAAAAAACGGACGTAAAAATACCACTCTTTGCTGGATATCCGCTAATACAATGCTCTTCCAAACTAATATTCGCAGTACTAGCATTAAAATCTATAAAACTATTAGGAGATATTCCTGGAATTAATGTCAATTCATTTATAAAAAACTCATCAGCATCTTCATATTTATATTTCCAAAATACAATTGCCTTTAATAAATTAACACTTGCTATTTCTCCTAATAACTCTTTATTATTTTGTGAAAAGGTTTTAACAAAAGAATCTAAAGCAGCATGTGTTAAAAGACCATTATTTTCTAAATCATTATGGTCAATTAGAGAAATTCTATCTATATCAAATCTTCCGCTTGTAACTTTAGAAGCATCTATCCCCTCTAATCTAGCCCCTGGCAACTGATTTTTAACTTCATTTTGCAAATCTATCTTAGAAGGAGTCCCTCTATGTTTATGAACATCGATAGCGTCTTGAATAGTTTGTTCAAAACCAATAAGTTCTCTTGTCGTATTGTCTATAAACAAAATATTATTACCACCAGTTGAAACAGTAGCTAATCGAATTGCATTCCCTAAAGGGACTATTGAATACACAAAATTAACAGTTCTATCTAAATAAGTAGAACCTATAACCGTTGCATAGATATCTCCAACAGAATTAGGGGGTAAATTGTAAACTTTACCTGCTTCTTGTGTCTGGGCTGCAAGATAATTAATAACTCCATCTCCTTCTGTGATAGTGACAGTTATTCCATTAGTCCCTTGAAATCCACCATCCTTAACAGTAAACCCATTAATTACTCCATTGCCAAATATTCTATACATTCCGTAAAGTTGTCTATCAATAACAACAAAGCGGTCTATCTCTTTTTGAACATTAATAGGAGTCCTTAAATTATCTCCAAAATCAAAAAAAGAAAGATTATAATATTTTGTTTGCCCCATTATATTATCCTTCCAAATATATCTATTAAATTATGATCCAACTATAGGCGGCCCACCTTGACCTATAACATAATAACTTAGATCAACTATTCCCACCATCTGCATAGCACCAAAATTTAACATACCATTTCTTCTATAATTAGTCTCTCTTTGTTCAAAACTTCCTAATCTTGCTATCTCTGCACGAGAATGGTCTCTGTTCTTATTAAGCATCTTCTCAATATTATTTCTTATTGGATCATAATTTATCATTTCATTTTCTCCTTATATTTCTATGCGACTGTCGCAGCGGAAATCGGTTGATATCTTTCGCATTCTACCTGCATCCACCATTGGTTCTTTGCAGGGTCAAAAGTATGATTAACTTTAGTAACTCTTACAATATCAGGCTCTCCTAATTCTTCTCCTCCTATGCTAACAACATCTGTTGCTCTCAAGGGGACCCCGTATGTTTCAAAATTTATTCTAATTTTTGGCTTAAAACTAACAGAATACTTCTTTATAGTAGCTAATTGTGATTCTTTTGAGCCAAACATGCTTTCCTGTTGGTAAGATGTCCTTTGATATCCTAAAAAACCTGTTATTTCTGGATTCTCGAATGATTGCCAATTCAAGTTATCTCTTATTAGCAAATGCATATCAGGAGTATTCGTCAAAACTTTAATATGGTTATAAATACCAGAAACATCAAACGACCTGTCAACTTTATTAAACACCAATTGGCCTCCAACAGCTGCTGGATTAGTAGTAAAATGATATAAAGGCGTTAATGCAATTTCTCCTAAATAGTCCTCTTGCACCAGATCTTGATAATCCTCATAATGAGCTATGCCAAATTCATCAAAATAAAACATTTTACCCGATAACTTTCCTATTTTATTAATAGCATCTATAAAAAAATCTCCGTCATTAAACTTGAAGGCAGGCTGTTCTAATCTACTATACCCCGAAGGAAGAACATAAGGCTCAAACTTAAACATCCTTCCATCGTAATTAGGATGATTTAAATTATTATCCAAATTAACAGCACCATCTGAAAGATTTCCTATTATAATTCCTGGGTCATAATGGCCTCTATCTCTAAATCCTGCAAATTTCAATATTTCATTAATAGCAACAACGTCTTTTAAACCATCAAACCACGGAGAATTAAAGAATTGCATCCCTTTCAAAACAACACTATAATCTTGTAACTCACAATTCATTACTATCTTTCCATATTCATAACTTATTGTCCCTCCCTCACAAACCCCTGTAAACATTTTATATAAACCAGGAATTCTTGAATAATTACACGACTCATATCCTCCCCACACTTCAATATAAAAAGTTTTATCTTGTAAGGATAACAAATAATCAGTAACGTTGCTTGCCGCTAAGACTCTTTCATTTTGTGCGAGGAATTCTCTGTTCAAATAAAACTGAATACTTCCGCTATGCTCCATCTGTGAAAAACCAGACGCTGACCATGCATGGCTAAAAGACATAACATGTTCTGAAGCATCAATAAAATATCTACTTTTTCCAGATGGCAATGCCTCAATCCCATCTCTTATCGTAGTGCCATCATCCCATCTTGGAGAGTCAGATGGAGGAGACTCAATTCTTAAAGATGCTAAAATAGGAGTTTTACAATTACGCAAATACCACATATCTTGATTCTTTGAAGAATCTACGTATTCCGTAAAATCTGGATAATCGTCAATATCTCCCAAAGGAGAAGACTCTCCATCTGAAAAAACATGATCTCCACATGACATACCTATAAAAACGTCAAAACCCTGGTGTCTTGTTTTATTATCATTATGATATCTATTTTTTCTAACAACCAATTTAGAAGCCTTAACTCCTGGGTAAACCGTTTCTGGAAAAGCTCTAATTGGTTCGTCATAATAAAAATATCCCAAATTGTATTTTTCTTCTTTTTTATCATTATAATCTCTATAAAATTGTGCGTCTCCAGTGAAAAGAGGAAAATGTTGATAAATAGCTTCTTTATCACCAACCATTCCAGTTTCTACTTTTGAAGGGCCTGAGTTAAATGAAATTAAATGCTCTCCATCCATATCGTCACCCTCTCCCTTGTTTAATGGGAGCCATAACGGATCTGATTCAAAATATTTAGTTGATAAAGCAGCTTCCTTTTTTTCACCCGTCCAAGCTTCAATCTTCTTTTCTTCTCCTTCCTTACTCGAATGTCTAGGTGGATATGCAAAAGAGATTTTGCTAGCAGAATATTGAAGTGGACTAAAAATAAAACCTGTTTTTATATTGCCTCCCCATATAGATATTCTTCCTCTAGGAACGATCAATGCAGAAAATTCTTCCGTCATAAAAGTGGTTTCTCCAGCATCCACCTCTTCAGCAACCCAGTCTCTTCTTTCAACTACCCAAAGAGGAGGATCTGTAAAATCACCCCTAAATTGTATTGCCAACCTTCCAAGATGATTTCTAACAACAATATCAAACCATGTTGATTTTATTAATTTTTCTCCAGAAATTCCCTTAAAAGGCTCTCCTAATCTTTTTGAGACAACTCCATCAGAAAATCTACCTGCAAAAAAATGAATAAAAGTAGGATATCCTCTTTCTGGAATCACTATAAAATAACGCTCTTCTGTGCTATCTAAACCATACATCTCTATAATATAATATGCTTGGGTAAAAAAATCATAAACTCCTGATTTCTTCGGCTTGCTATCATCATCATCAGAAAACCTAACTGCATCATTCGCAAATTTTTTAAAATCAGGAATAGAAGAATCAATAACAACTTTATCATCGTCTTTATCGACGGCCATAATATCTAAAGGAGAATACTGCTCATATAAAGAAGAAAATTTCTTGTATATATTTTTTTCATTTTCAGAAAAAACGTTAGATTCCTGAGCCTGTTTCCTAAATCTAATAAAAAAATCTTCTCCCTTAAAAAGAGGAGTTCTTTTCATTAATCTCCAATGTATTCCCTGATTCTTATTATTATGAATAGTTTGTTGAACAGGCATTTGAACTTGAGTTAGATATATCATATCTTTCTCTCCTTCTCTAGGCATTTCCGTGATCGGATCAAGACTATTAACATATTCTAAATAATAATCATACTCATAATCATAAACTAAATCTACCGGCCCATTTTCGCTAGCAGACTCACTTTGGGAGGTATACGCCCAACTAGCTTTAATATTACACTCGGCAGAACTTGTAGAAAGATCACATATGTTCTCATCAAAAACGCTAGGAACAACAATCCATGATTGATCTTTTTTATACCTAGTTCTACCAGATCCAACCACAGGATTCGATGGATTTACTTTACTCGTACTTATATCTTCATAATAATCATCAAAATTATCATATCTATTCTCTGAATTATACCTATCAGTGTCAGAAATACCTTCTCTCAATTTATATATATAATTATGTCTAAATACATATCTTGATCTAAAATAAATACCATCTAATCCAGGAGCAGTTTCTAAGTCATTAAAAGTTTCTGAATCTAATTTTCTTTTTATCTGCTCAAAAGTTAAATCATTAAATATTAAACCATCTTCTTTTTTAGGAGTTTTATAAAATGGACAAACATTATTTATAAAACACTTAAGACTCACTACTCCAGAGTTATAAGCTGGAGCTGGGCATCGAGTGTCTACCGGATAATCTCCCCAATAATCTATAATATCCTTAATATTCTCAAAATACAATGTCATTACTTAACATCCTTAAATACATTCATAACCTCTAAAGTAGGCCTATTTAGGCTATCTAATACAATGCTATTAATATGTCCCAAACTATCTCTATAAAAAATTCTAATTATTCCTCTTGCTGTTGTGATCCCATAAGCCTGAGTATCCAAATCTAATGCAAAATTTTCATTAAATCTATTTACCATTTCCTTATTCTTATCTTTGTCTGAAGGATTGTCAGGGTCTTTATAGGGGAATTCAATAAATAATTCAGAACTCGCTGGGTATACATCATTTTCTATATCAGAAACTAAAATTTCTTTTATGCCATCTGGAATCGTTCCGACTAAGAAAATAGGAACATTTTTTGTTCTTTCTTTTGGAGGAGATGCTGTATAATCTGCATTTGCTATTTCTAGTGATTGTTTCATCTGCTCATCATGCAATACTCCTCCTGAATCATACCAAGAAAAAAGAGTATTAGTATGAAAATATCTTATAAACAACATCCCATTATTAAAATATAACACAGGAAGTAAATTTTTATTATAATCATTCCTTACTATCTGTATATTCGATATCTCCTCTGACAACCCTTTATTTAAATTGTCATCTACATAATTTTTATGGATAACCTGCTCACGTATATCAGAATACCATGTAAAATAATTTCTAGTTCTTTTTACAGATAGTTTGCCATTACTTATTAAAAAAACTCTAATAGCCCCTTCTTCTGATATGTAAATAGAATACGGTGAACCCTCATAGGCATCTGCCATCTGGCTAGTATCCCCATTAAATAAGAATCGATATGTCATTCCCTTATGAGCCTCTTCTCTAGACAAATCAAGATTAAAACTCGTTATATCTTCAATTATTTGCATTTGATCTATAAAATATTGGTCATTAGCATCTCCTGCTACAAAATAGCTTGGCTCTCTTCTAATATTATTCCCGCTTACAGTATGATTTCCCCAATAACTTCTTTCTGGATCTGGCAAATTCATATCATAACTTCCTACCGCGTATTTTTCTGGAACAATATCTAAAACAAATATATCATTATCTAAAAACAAATCTGTATTAATTCTTTTATACATTATAAAAGAATCATTAAGAACATAAAATAAATGAACATATAAACTATCGGTATCTTTAATAACATACGGCAACGTAGCAACTTCAGATGAAGTTAATCTTATTAAATTTCTATGTACAAACCACTCAAATCCATCACTATCAGAAATAGCAACATCAATATTAGAAGTTTCTTCGTTCGCATAAAAAGCCATCATTCTACCCTGCCTATCATAAACGACAGCATTTTGACCAGAATTTATTTTATATTTATCAATATTTAAAGATGGATCAATTCCTTCATCATTTCCTCTGACAAATCTTGCATTAACTTGATGGATATTAACTTCTTTCCAAAATTTTCCTAAAAACTGCAAAGGCCCTGTGTGATAATAACTAAATGGAACTACAAATGAATATGCCCCATTTACTTCTGATAAATTTTGAACCTTATAATTACTTATTGAACTATCGCTTCCTTCAAAATAAAAAGAAATATACATATCAATATCTAGCGGAACTCGACTTAAATAAGAAAATATAACTTCTATATATCTTATGCTCCAGTAATGTGGAATATTAGCTTTAGGAACATCATCTGAAAAATATAAATCAAAAGAAGTTCCGTCATTCCATGAATCTTTAAGTAAGTTTTTTGTAAACCAAAAATTATTCAGACCAAGAGAACATGCCCTATAAATATCATCAGTTATAGGGATCCCATGAGAATAACTAGGAATCTCTCCTAAAAGTCGATTTTGACCAGTTACAAAATCATTGTAATGATTATATGGCTCTGTTTCATGGGTTTTTGTTTTATCTATTTTAACTAAAGTGGTATATGATTCAAAATTATTATCCTCTATTTTATGATAACACAAACAATTATGCATTGTTTCATCTTTAAAACCAACCATTAAAGAACGAGAATCAAAATTTGTATCAGAAGAGATATTTTGAGGAACAAAAGGATCTGTATCAACATATATCCAACTAAAATTATCTAAAGAATTTCCTCCCATTGTTTCAATATAAACCCTTGTATCTCTTTTAAAATCCCCACAAAAATAAGGAGTTTCTATCTTCCAATAACTTTCTATAGATCCTCCATCAGGTCTCCATTCAAAAAGAGAGTCTTGAATATACCATCTATTAAGAAAAATACCTTTCTCATCATAATTATTAGACCAATAACGGCTGCTCGTCAGATCAAAAGGTTCTTCGCAACTATATGTTTTAAGAGGTTGAGAATTGGCACTTTCAAAAACACCATAGGATAAATCATAATAATCTAAATTTAAATTCTCATAAATACAAGTAGAATATCTTGAAAAATCATATTCCGTATAAGTAACCAACTCCCCATTTACATATGAAGAACTTTTATTTGAAGAAATACCAGGACAAAGAATAGTTAATAAATCTAAACTAACAATGCCTATTCCAGTCCCATTATCATCTCTTTTATATTTGCTAACTTTCTTTAATGCATTTGCAAAAGGTCGATAATAATGAATTTTTTCTCTATCAAATAATAAACTATTTGTTATTTCTGATGTGTCAAATAAAAAACCCGCCATTTCCTCGAAATTAGTATTATCTTCTAATTTTTTTTCTAGATCTGTTGGAAGATATGTATATTTAGGCAATCCATTCTCATCTAATGGATCATCAGGGTTAGGATACCCGGTTGGAGTTGTAAAGTCAAGACTTTCAAGATAGCTTGTAAACCATTCTTGATCTCTAATCGCAGAACGAGGGTAGAGCAATATCGGTGATCCATTGGCCATATAATAAATACCTCTATAATCAGCAGCAAAAAAATCTCTCAATCTTCTCCACAAAATTGCTTCTGATAATCTCCACCCTTCTATTTCATTTGCTTCTCCACTAGTATCGACTTCTTCTCCGTTCTCTTCTGCCTCTCTTTGAACTCTATCAATTTCTAAAAATTCATCCATTGTTAATTTGTAATCATCATCTTTTGTGTACCCTACAGCAACTTCATCTATATTATATTCTGCTATGCCATCTGGTAATGGTGGAACTTTCCATTTGCGTATCTGATAATCAAAAATGTCTACTTCGCTTCCTATTGCTCCTGTAAAACCGACTATGCCAACTGTGTTCCCCTGCGCTATGGTTCCTTTATGCTCTAGATTTTGCCTGACATATCTATCTCCATTAGCAATTAAATAAGTAGCATAGATCGTATCTCCCAATTTTATATCCGTTGTATCAATTCTTATTTTTTTATCCGTTGCGTCGAGGTTTGTTTTGCCTCTTATGTCGAATGGATATTCTCCCGGCTTATTCGCATCAAAATTATCACCACGAAATTTCAATTTTCTTTCATCTTTTACCACTTTGTCAAAAATAAATTTTTGATTACCAAGTAAAACAATCTCACGATCTACCGCATACCCGCTATCTCCTGGATTATTTACTATATGTAATTCTGGATTCGCTTGTCCTCCGAATAACCCATTACTATCTGTTGCCCCATCAATCCTTTTCTTTCCTCCGCCTTCGCTGCTTGTTCCTTGACTAAATTTTCCTAATACTTTTAATTGCTCATTAGTAAAATCTAAACCAAAATAAGCAAAAGTTTTTCCTAAAACATCTATTCTGAATCTAGCCTGAGGATGTTCTTTTTTATAATCTTCTTGCTTCTTCTGCATATCTACATCAGACCATGCCCCAAGTTGCTCTATATATTCTGTAACAACCCCAAAAACAGACAAAGGATACCCGCCTAGTTCAATCGCCTTCTCATCTAGAATCTCTTGCGTAACAGTTATCGGTTGATTTATTTTTACCTGAGAATCTAATAAATGAAATGTTATTTCTGTAAAACCAGAAGTGATCCCGCCCATACCTAATGGATATACGAGTGGACCTACTGCCATTCCCACTAAAGGACTAAAAGATAATGATCCTGGAGTAATAGGATGAGATACTGCATTTTTCATTACCTTACTAAAATCTATTTCTACTTGTATTTTATTAGCAGGTAATAATTTTTTTCTTTCTCTTACGCTTATTATATTCCCTGCAGCATCTCTTCCAACAATATAATTAACCCCCTTGGGAGGATTTTTTAAACGATTCTGATTAAAAGTAGAAACTGGATCATAATTTTTCTCAATAAAAGTGCGAATAAACCCATCTCTTATTAAATCCTCATTATTATAACACAGATATGTTCTTCTTGTATCAAATGCCATGTTAATCTATCGTAAATTACCTAACGTTTTCCATAATCAGTAGCCATTCTATTAATACCTTCATAAACAGCATCTTTTGTTGCTTTTCCTGCCCTCTCAACTACTTCTCCGATATCTTTAACGTTCACGTTAACTGACACACTTACTCCATCTAGCAATAAATTCGTTACATTCGGCATCGGAGGAGCCTCTGCCACCGGAGGCTGATTCGTAACGATCGGACTAAGAATAGGTCTTAAGGCATCTGAACGAATAAGACTTTCTTCCGACCTCATATCTACATTCTTTCTATCTAAAGCGAAAACGCTAGTAGATTCAGCATTAAGAGGCTCTCTATCTTTTCTTTCTACTACTTTAGCTATTTCTGGAACTACTCTCCCTTCATCTGGGTCTTTCCCTGTAAGTTGTCTTCTTTCTGCTTCTAAAAATTCAAGTCCTGTAGCTTGTGGTGGTAAATGTATTCCTATTGAATCTGGAGTTACATCTCTAATCTTTGGTTCTTGACCAAAATTAAAAACTCGTGCTGCTTCAGCATTAGTAGACTCTATTTGTTTATTCCTTACCATCTCTTCTATTGACTTTCTTCTTTGTCTCTCTGAAAATTCTGATTTTATCTCTCTTTTTATTGGTTTTTGTGGCTTTGGTGGCTCTAATGCATCTTTTTGATCTGGCAATTCCATAGTTTTCATAAAATCATTAATCATCATAGAGTATAATATACCAGCAGCCCCTGGAAGACCTCCAGTTGGCATCGAGCTAGGACGCGCTATCTCTGATTTCCAACCTTCCTGTTCTTTACTCGCCAACTTCCCTCTCTTCCTTGCATCCATCACCTCCATCTTACCGAGCTTCTCTTTTTCTCTTCTATATTCTTCCTCTGCCTTAACCTTTTCTTCTTTCATCCCTTCTTCGCCTCGAACATTCGGACCAACCTCAGCAGCCAATGCTGTTTCTTCTGAAAAATACTCTGGAGCTTTCTTACCTTCAGAGATAGCAACCTGAGAAACTCTCTTAAATTCAGTTCTAAGATATTCTGCTGTTTCTTGTGCCTTTTTTAATTGGTCATTAAAATATTCGCCCCGTTCACCAGCCAGTCCCTGTAGCCTTTCATCCTCTTTAAGAGACTCAAGCAAAGCATCTGCCATATTATTTACAGAGCTAAAATCATGCCACAATGACTCACCAGATTCTTTATCACGAAAATCCAAATTCCCTATGGCATCAAACTTTTCCGTACCTTCATGATAGATTTTATCTACCAACTGATCAATTTCTTCTTTAGAACCTCCTGAGTCTTGAGCTGCCATAACTTTATCAAATCCTTCCTGCATAAAATCTGCAACTTCTTTAGCTCTTTTTTCCTGATCAATAATAGCATCAAGCAATACATCCGGAGCTTTTGCCTCCGTTACAGATTGATCTGCCGCTGCGAGCTTACTCTCTAATTCATCTAAAGACCCATAATTAAATTCTTCAACTCCTCCAGTTCCTCTTTTGCTGATCATATCTTGAACAGCTTGAGATTCTTTACCTAACCCTAAAGCAATATCATTTAATTCTTTAATTTTACTTTCTATATGCTTTAAATCCCCTTTTTTATATTGAACATGAACTCCTTGGGTTATGGTTTTATTACTCTCTCCTGTGCCTCCTCCAAATCTTGGTTGAGTAGCCGGTTGAGGAAGTTGCTCTGTGCCAGACTCTTCCAATGCTTCAAAATTAGATTTAATATTAACTAAGCTCTGTTTAACAGTCTGTCCTGTAACCATTATTCTTTGTTTAACACCTTGCCCGTAGATCTTTTGATATCTATTCATTAAATCTCGTTCTTCTTTATGACGAGCAACTATTTCTTTTCTTTCTTCTTGTAATCTTTTTACTTCTTCTTCATCTCTTACTTTTTGTGCTTTTTGAATAAGTTTTTGATTCTCTTCTAACTCTTCTTTATTCTCTTTTTGATAATCTTTAAAACGAGTTGACACATCTTCTGAACTAATTCTGCCCTCTCGACTTAAAAGAGTTTTTTCTCTTTTTGTCTCTCTTTCTGCCCTCTCTTGAACTTTAACTTTTGCTGATGCCTCTCTTTGCTTTTCTGCTTCAGATTCAGCAGCAGCCTCAGCCTTAGCTTTATTTTTAGCCCCAGCATTATCTCTCTTTACTTGTTGCTCTAATGCAACTTTCTGTTTTTTAATTGCTATGGCAGCTTGACTACCCTCTTTACCAAGGGTTGCAAGTTGTTTGGTTAATTCATCTATTTCTTTATTTAACTTATCTAATTCTTCTTGACTTCCCTCTAAATCAACTTCCCCCGTTTCTGACAAAGAAGTAACAATTATTTCTTCCATCGATGGAGCTTTTTGTTTCTTTTTCGCATTTGCCCCCGCATCAACAACTGCTTTTTTATTTCTTTCTATTTTTTTCTCTAACTCTTCTATCTCTACATTTAATTTTGCAACTTCATTTTTATTGTTTTTCATCGTTTCTTGAGCTTTCGAATTAAGAGGAAGTCCTGCCTCAGCTAATTTTTTATTATCTTCTATCTGCCTCTCAATAACCTTTTCAAGCTGTGTTTTTTTCTGTTCTTTTACATCTTTTTCCCTAGTTGTCAACACAAATTTAGACATAGCATCTTTTATCTCTTGAGATACTTTTCCTAGTTCCATTTTTTGTTCTATTTCTGTTCCTGCCCCAGATGTCCTTGGCACAAACGCAGCTCCAAGCGGGCTGGCTTGCGGATATGCTACCGGAGGCCCAACTAATCCCTCTAAATTCTTTGGATCAATTATCAAATCAACAACTTCTCTTTGGGCTCTTTCTTGATATCCTTTTTGTAAAATACTTCTCAATGCCTCATCAGACCCTGTTCCAACAAAAGCATCATAATGTTGAGCAGCATCAACTTCCTTCTTTTTATTAGATGCAGAAGCCATTGCTTCTATCTTCTTTTTTTCCAATTCATCTTTCTTTTTTATCATCTCTTTTTGATTCTGTTCTTCTACCATTATCGTAGACAATATTTCTATCTGTTTATGACTAGTTGTCCCAAACTCTCTTTGTTGTTGTTTTTTAATTAATTCTGCAAGTTCATTTATAAGTCTTTTTCCGTCTTCATCAAAAGCTTTTGCTATTTGAGCTTCCTGTCCCTTTGGTATCGGAGCTCCTCCCGCTTCGATACTTCTCTCTTCTTGTAATTTTGCAATAGCTACCAACATCGCTTTATACTTTTCATCATGTCCAGCAGTGGCAACCTGTAAAGCAGTTATTCTTCGAGTATCTGACAAGCTTTCATTTAAACCTTTTAATTCTTTGCTCATTCCATCAACAACACCTTGCAATACTTTTACTTCTACTTCTTTTTCAGGTGCTTCTCCTCCTGCCTCTTTCGTCTTTATAATATCAGATTTAATTCTCTCCATGTCTTCTTTTTTCTTATCTATAACTTCTTGAACAGCATCAATATTATCTGTTATTTTTTTAGCTTTTTTCATCCCCTCAATCTTTTTTCTATCCAATTCAAGTTCTTCTTGTAGAGTTTTAACTTCTTTTTCTTTTCCGTCTTTCTTAAGTTCTTCTAACTTTTTTGTTTTTTCATCTATAAATTTTTGAGACGTATCAATATCTTCTTTTGTTACCTTTTTAGGTAAAACAGTAGGTACTGATGTTTTTGTTTTCTGTGTCTCTTCTTGCTTCTTCTCTTCTTCTTTTTCTTTCTTAGTTGGAGAAGCAACTCCACCTACTGAGGCAGGCATATCTTTCCAGTTTGCTATAATGACAGGAACAGCTTCATTTATCTTGTTCATAACCAGAACAGGATCTCCCTTAGGTTTCTTTCTAGCAGGCGTAGGAATAGATCGTAGACCATCTTCCATAGAAAATCCTACTCCTTCTTTCCCATATGCCCCTTCATTCCCGTATCCTCTAGTTGCTCCTCTTTGCCCGAATTCTTCAATTCCCATACCCCTTTCTACAAAAACTCCCCTAGCGATATCGCTAGTAGCCCCCAATGCATTAGCAGAACCAGAAATCTGATCAACAATATGATCTGTATAAGCAGATAATGCTCTTTGCATTTGACCTCTCAACCCCTGTTCAAAAGATCTTAAATTTGTTGCCCTATTAGCACTTACTCCCCCTAACTGTGCCATAAGCTCATCTCCATAAGAAACAAATGGAGACTCTAAATTTCCAGCATGACTTTGAGAATATCTTTGAGAATAGATATCTCCACGAGTTGTCATTCTCTCAGAATAATTATATCCAATATCTTCTACAAAATCACCAGACCGCTTTGCGACAGCACCACTAAGATTAGAGCGTATAGCCCCTGTTTGCTTCTGCATCTGAGCAAGGTTTTGATTAGCATCCATAACAATTTCTGAAAAACCTCCGAAACCAGCATTCATTGCTGAGATCGCAGAAATCCACCCATCTCTCAAAGCCTTAACCTGTTGAGCCTGAGTTATCTGACGTTGTAAAATTTCATTTTCCAGCTCTAGCCTTTGAGTCTCTAATGCTAGAGTATCTTCTCCCATGTTGTGTGCTATTGCCATAGCTTTTTCATTTGCTGCAATCTTTCTTCTTGTAACTTCAATTGCCTTCTCTTCTGCCGT
>Ga0307376_10001218_pt1 | contig 28550 bp, 20 predicted proteins | sample TR2MG_FD_202536 | JGI IMG/M metagenome (GOLD analysis project Ga0307376, IMG submission 202536) | Soil microbial communities from Risofladan, Vaasa, Finland - TR-2 | ecosystem: Environmental > Terrestrial > Soil > Coastal area > Acid sulfate soil | place: Finland: Risofladan, Vaasa | collected...
AGAGGAATATCGTTGGGCGCCTCGCGCGCAGGTTATCTCCCTCGGTCACATAGGACTCGAAGCACGGCTTCCGGTAGAGCGCTCTGGCGCGCGACCGGGCTCTTCGCGAGTAGTACGGTCCTCGCCGGAGTTGCTTCATACTCGAAACAATCCAGATTCGTGTTCCGGCTCCGGTCCGGGCTACTCGTAGCGATCCCGTGGCGCGAGGAGATTCTAGTTATCATGGCAATTTCTTCGACGAAGCCGAATACCGTCAGCGCCTTTGGTTGGCCAGGGAGCGAAGTCTTCTCGCCAACCGGTCCGAGCCTCATCCATGCTTGCCATGGGACGATACGGTAGCGGAAACCAGTGTGTCGTCCGATATGGAGAAGACTTCATGAATACGAACCCAGCCGCAAAGCCTATACGGGGAGATCGCCCGGATCAGCAGTCGTATATGAAACACCCGTCCCTGATTCTTCCCGTAGCCAAAGAGCATGAGAGCACTGGTTCGCAATAGCGAATAAGGAGTGCTGGTTTACAGCTGTTTGGAGCTGGGCAACGTTCACCACGCCTTCCGCTTGAATTTTTTGTTAGCTTTCATTTCTCGATCGTCTGCCTATTCAAAGGTATAAAACCACAAAAATCATTGTCGTGAAAGAAATATTCCGCACAGCAAATCACGATCAGTACTTGAGATCGAAACTTCAGGATGCGCTAAAATGGTCGGTATCGTATAGAAATCAAGCTCACCTGCAACACGAGGATATACATCTATAAGTTTAAAAATTCCATCCGTCCAATCTTTTGCAATAACTAAGTATCGTTCATATGAACGGGGTGAATCATAGACAACAAGTTGTCTTCGTTGACCTTTTTTTGGTTCAGCATAGCTTGCAATAATAGTATATCTGATTAAAACAAAATAAGTATCTTCCTTTTGTGATTTGCTTCTCATACGGTTAACCCAAATATGGTCTTTTAGAGTTTTAATAACTGTTACATTGGTGCAAACATAACCACCAGGTTCTATTGGCAACATTTCCTCTTTTATTGCATCGTATTTCCATTGAGCCTCTGCAGGTATTGAATCATTATGCGATAATAATTTGCGAATTTCACTCGTTGCTTTGTAGGCTGAAAATCGATTTGTAAGCTGCCCCAAGTAAGCATTGACCACATTAGTTACTTGAAGCAAAGCGTCCATTTCTTGAGCAAAGCATCCAAAAACTACTACTATAAAAAATATTAGTGCCCAAATACTTTTTTTCATCACATCACCTCTTTGGACGTATTATTACGGATAGAGTCAAAGTTCCCCCTAGAACATTAGGAACAGTTGATGAAACAGGATTACCGGTAGTTATTCGAGGGCCAGGATCTGCTACCGGTGCAGAATCTGCATATTGATTAGTTGGCAGAATCATTTGAACATGCCCATCTTCAGTAGAACTTCCTGGCAAAGTATAGCGAACCAAAATCCAGTCTCCTGGCAGTTCTTGTCCAGCAGACACGTCATCAAAGTACGCTCCTCTTACAGCGGGATCTGCGAGTTCGGCAGTACTTAACAATGGCGTTCCAGTAACTGCACTTAACTCTGAGATGCAATCATATTGTGTCAAATCCATCGAAACTACTTCTCCCGCCAAATCTGGATTTGTACCATATGTCGGATGTGGGTCCTTATTTGCCAATGTCGTAGCATTGTCAATTTCTTGTAATATTACTTCATTTTCTTTTTTATCTTGTATTGCTTGTCCAGGAGCTACATCTGGCTCATCATACGCCAACCCGCTCGGATCCGTGTACTTGATCGGGTTGTTCCCGGCGTAGTGGTACAGGTGCAGGTTCACCGTGTTGAACACGCCGCCCATGCCAGGGAGGTTGCCGTTTCTCTTCCTTGCCTCCTCGTCCACCGGAGCTCCGGGGACGTACTCTCCCAGGGCCGGGTCGGCCGACAGCCACACGCTCGTCTTCGGATCCAGGTACCTGGCTCCATAGTAATACAGGCCGGTCTCGGCGTCCAGTTCCTTGCCGGTGAACCGGAACGGTATCGCGTCGATGCCGTCGCGGGTCTTCTCCACCCACAGTTCGCCGTACGGCGTGTACTCGATGTGCTCGTACTCCTGCCCGTCCGGGTCGGTCACGAGCTGGGCGCTACCCAGGTGGTCACCGTGGTAGTAGTAGGTGTTCGCCTGCTCGAAGCCGGTATCGGGATGGCCCTTGTAGTTGAGTCGCGTCGAGACGCGGGTCTGGCCGACGTAGACGTGCTTGCTCTGCCGTATGCTCGCGCCGTTGATGCTCTCCGACCACATCGCGTCGAAATACAGGTTCTCGCCCCGTTTCGAGTACTTGACCGCGCGCTGCCCGTCCGATCCGTAGCGGTACTCGACCGACAGATCGCCCTCGACGCTCTGCCTGAGGCGGTTTTCCTCGTCCCAGCTGTAGTACCGTGCCCAGACCTTCTTCTCTTCTTGCCCGCCCTGGCCGCCGCGATCGAGACCGAAGCCTTCGCTCGTCCAGCGGACGTCGCCCTGAGCGACGACCTGGCCGTCCGTACTGCTGGATTCGGAGTGCCCGCCCTGTCTGGCTTCGCTCACGTTGCCGTTCGCGTCATACCGGTACCAGATGTCGCCTATGCGCTCGGCCTGGTGGCTCTTGCCCGCATAATAAGAATAATCGAGCGTGTAGTTGAGCTCCTGCCCTATCGTCTGCCTCGGGGTGGTCGTGCTGGTGCTGACCTTGCCCGTCATGTTGCCGATATCGTCAAAGGCAAATGACTGGTGGTAACCGCTCCGGTATTCATCGAGCCCGTATGCGCGGGAGACCGTGTCGCCGGTCGCGTCGACGAGCTGGTACAGGTCGTCGTACCCGTAGCGCTGGTTCGTCGTGTAGTCGTGCGCCTCGTTCGTGTACCCGAGCACGTTGCCTACCGCGTCGAAGCTGTAATCCATACCCACGATTGCGGTCTTCGCCGCAATCGCTTAGGGAGGGCTCGTATCACCGATTGGAGACGGCGATACGACCGGTATTATTCAACCGGACTGCGCTACGCTTCGCCGGTTAATTACGGTGAGAGGAATATACTTGGGCGCCTCGCGCGCGGGGCATCGGCTTCGGTCGCATTAAGATCGAAGTACGGCTTCCGGTATAGAGCTCGGGCGCGCGACCGGGCTCTTCGCGAGTAGTACGGTCCTCGCTGGAGAACATACTACTCTGGCCGCCTGGGTTCAGATTCCAGCTCCGGTCCGGGCTACTCGCTACGATCCCATGGCGCGGAGAGGATATGTCCCTATTACTTCGCTATATTCAATCCGCGGCTATAGCGATTTGTTGTTTGAGCAACATCTCCGTTCCGCAGATCGGATAATACTATGCAAAACCATGTTCGCCATACATATCATACCGATGTTAAGATCGCCGCAGCGATCGGATGCCTTCCCATCAACCTCTGCAAGGCTATCCCAAGATCAACCCTGCATGGTTTCCGCTCGCGCGACCATTCGTCCTGCGTCGGGGCCGAGTATTCCCAGGTCCTGGCGCACGCCGCGCTCATGCGGGAGATCGCGTCCTGCAAGGCCGCACTCGCCGTGGCTTCCGCGGTCATCAGGGTCGCCCACCTCGTCAGATCGATCGGCGCAACGTTCGACTCGGTAGGTCGCGTCAAGGTTCCGGAATACAGGGGCAAGGTCGTGGCGCTCGTGCGGCGACTATCAGGGACGCTCCCCCGCGACAGGATACTCTCGATACTGGGACTTAGCCGATCGCGTTTCTCGTCCTGGGCAAGGCGCACGGCCGACTGCCGCTCGTCCCCGCTGTCGTTATGCCGCCGCTCGTATCCCAACCAGCTTACGCCGAAGGAAGTCAGGACAATCAAGGCGGCGTTCTCGGATCCGGCGTTCGCCCACTGGCCGCTTTCGTCCATCGCCTGGGGCCTCGTCCATTCCGGTCGCCTGTCAGCCAATGTCGCGACCATCCTCCACTACGTCAAACGCATGGGCCTTGAGGGCTTGCACGGTATCAGGAAGAAATCGAGAAAGCGCGGAAGCATTATCGCACAACGACCGAACCAAGCATGGCATCTGGACGTCACCGTCGTCACGACGGCTAACAACCTCAAGGCCTACGTCCAGATCCTCATCGATGGCTTCTCCCGCAGGATCATCGCCTGGAAAGCCTCAAAGGACATCTCCGGTATGCGTACGACGGAACTTCTCCGCTCCGCGTCTTCCCAATTGGCCCAAGCACCTCAAGAATGCGTCTCGCTGATCGTCGACGGAGGGCCGGAGAACAACAACCGCCATGTCGAGGCGTACCTCGCTTCCGTTCCCGTCAGGAAGCTGATAGCCCGCGTCGACGTCTCGTTCTCGAACTCTATGATCGAAGCTGTCAACAAGATCCTCAAGTACCGGTATCTTTTCAGAAAACCCATCCCCGACCTCGAGCACCTTCATGACGCGGTAGCGAGCGCCGTGCTCGACTACAACGCCCGCCCTCATTACGCCTTGCGCGGCTTGACGCCCGATGAGGCCTACCAGGGCAAAGTATTTGATGAAGCCGAATACCGTCAGCGCCTTCGGCTGGCCAGGGAACAGCGTCTTCTCGCTAATAGATCGGAGCCTCATCCATGCCTGCCGTGGGATAATGCGATGGTGGAAACCAGTGAGTCGTCCGATATGGAGAAGACTTCATGAGTAACGCCCCGGTCGCAAAGCCTGTACGAGGACATCACCCGGATCAGCGGCCTTGCATAAAACACCCATCCCTGATTCTTCCCGTAGTCAAAGATCGCCAGAGCGCCTGTTCGTATTAGCGAACAAGGAGTGCTCATTTATAGCTGGTTGGAGCGGTACGGTCCTCGCTGGAGAACATACTACTCGGGCTCCCTGTGTTCAGATTCCAGCTCCGGTCCGGGCTACTCGCTGCGATCCCTGGCGCGAAGAAACAGCACGGGGTACTAACCTTACAGGAAACATCTGTCCCTGATTCTTCCCGTAGTCAAAGATCGCAAGAGCGCCCTGTTCGTATTATCGAACAATAAGTGCTGGTTTACAGGTGAGTGGAGCTGGGCAATACGCCAGAGCGTATCGTACCCGCCTTGGTCGAAGTGCGTACGACGAGGTCGTAATCACCCGCGGGCGCATCGGCCGGGATGCCAAAGATGACCAGGCTGGGCTTGACGCTCGCGTATTGTCCGCAGCGTAACGCGCCACTACCGTAGCGCTCCATCAGGAACACGCCGAGCGACTCGTCTGCAGGATCGAAACCCAGCAGCGTACCGTGCAATCTGGCATACGCACCGTTGCTCAGGACAGTGGGCCCATCAGCTGCCTGCGGCGCGGCACCGCCGGCATGTATCTGTTCCAGCATCTGCGGATGAGGATTGCGCCTGCTGGCATCATGATCGCGCTTGAAGCTGACACCCTTGATGATACCCGCCTCGACACTGCGGTCGGGCCTGAATCGCAGGCGATACCCATGCCCGCTGGAGGGCCGCGTTGGCATGAAACGGTCATCAGCCTTGCGCGCCGTACCGACTGCGCTCAGGTAGTGGTCGCCGAGCGGTCCCCGCACAAAGTACCCGTCGGACACCAGCCTCGATACCGTCTGACGGTACAACATCAGCACGCGCGCTATGTCCGGCAGCCCCGCCGAACTGCCCGAGTGGGCCATCTCTTCCATCAGCGCATCGAAGCTGATGACGCCGGCATGCCTGACGTGGAAACGCCACTCCTTCTTCCTGCCTATCAGGGTATTGGCCCGCGATGTAATGGTCAGCGACATGGAGCCTCCTCGCGTATCGACGCGATACGATGGCAGTCGGTCGCGTGGAGGCGCCGTGATATGGGTAATGCTGTTGTCCAGTATGCGCCATAGCGCATGCGGGCGCAAGCGCGGCGCTGCCAGGCCTGCAGTGCGGGTATCTGGCTGGATACGCCGCGCATCAGGCTTCATATGTCGTGTATCTAGCTTGATACGGAGCAGAATACACAAGGAAACCACTGTGATGCAACCTTGCTTTCGACCATGATGCAAGGCTGTTCGGTATATATAAGTGGTTTGATTACGGCAATGAAACAGGCTCGATAGCGGAACTGAACCCTGATGATTATACTAAGCGTGGCAACTCCCGATTCAAGGATGGAATACCCGCATGGCTGCTTCGATGTCTTCATTCCGCTACCGGAGTACGCAATACTACCTGCTGCCCACGCCTGACGGCGAAAGCCTTCTCGCGTTTGACGCGGGGTGGCCATGCTCGCTCCACGAATATGCCAGGGCGATGAAGGCTACAGGCAACAGGTTCGAACAGATCAAATGGATGATGGTATCCCACTTCCATCTTGACCACGCGGGACTCGTCAGGGACTTTCAGGATGCCGGAATCGTGTGCCTGCTCTTCGAGAACCAGGGCAGCGGCATCGACGCGATGGAACGTACCATCATGCCGAAATACAGGAACTACCGGACTATTGATCAGGACAGACTTCAGAGAATGAGAACATCAGAGTCGCGCGCATTTCTGGCATCGATTGGCATACATGGCGAAGTGATACAGACGCCGGGACATTCCGATGACAGCGTGTCACTTGTAACCGACAGCCATGACGCGATGATCGGAGACCTCTATCCTGTCTCCCAGATAATGCCGGACGATACAAAGAGCCATCAAAGCTGGCGGAAGATAAGGGAACTCGGTGGCATGCACATCTTTCCGAGTCACGCGATGCCGTTCGAGCTTGACCAGCAGGGTTAGCGCTCTTTGTCAGGTTCGTTGTGCGCGATCCAGAAGCCACCGATCCAACCACAGTCAGCGCAGCAAATCGAGAAGAAGGCTCGATTTCCACGCTGTTTCGGTCTACAATGAATACCAGCCATTGCACATGGCCACTATGAGTCGATGATCCGGAGGCATGAAGATGCGACTCTTTCCCGCTCGCCGCAATGTTGCAGCTGTCGTAATCCCGGGCGTACAGCCACGAGACGCCTTTGATGAGCTTTCCCGTGCCTCGGCGCTCCTGTCGGTGGGCAATGACTTCTCCGAAATACAATCAATACTGGTGGAACAAGCCTGCGATATAAGCCAATCCGACATCGCGGCACTCTATCTCTATACTGGCGACAGCGATGTCTCCGATACTGCCCTCAAACTGTCGTACCGCCGCGGCCCATGGCCGGTGCCTTCCAGCCTCGACAGATCGTCGGAGACCATAGCGTTCATCGAGGAATGCGGCGAGGCGGCGATACTCAACCAACGCCGGGAGTGCGCCCTGGCTGGATTGCTCCTCGACCCGGCCATGCAAGCCGGCATCGCGGTTCCGATATTCCTGCCGCGCTATAGAGCCGGCCTCCTTGTCCTGAATACCAGGACGGCTCGACACTATGGCAGGGCCAGACTCAATTTTTTGGGTTCATATTGCGCATTGGCCGCGGGAATGCTCAGGAGCGCCAGGCTGTTCAAAGAGCTCAAGGAGCGGGCCGCCGAGATCGAGGCGCTCGAGCGCTACCAGGAAAGCGTCTTCTCCTCGATGACCAACCTGCTTGTCACTACATCGCGGGACGGTTCGCTTCGTTTCTTCAATGAAGAGGCCGCGGATGCCTTCGGACTGGACACAGACTCCATAGGCAAGCCCGCCTCCGTCATGCTCAAGGACCGTCTGGACGACAGCGTGATTTCGGCTATAGACAAGAGCCTGCGTGAGGGTACTACCCTGCTGGGTGTCGAAGGCATAGCCACTGGCGAACGCGGCGACATCGATTTTTCACTCAACCTGTCGCCGGTCAGGGGCCGCCGTTCCGACAGGCACGAAGGCCTCGTGCTGACCTTTACCGACCAGACCAGGGAGCGGGAGCTAAAGGAACGGGTAGACGTGGTCGTGGAGGAACGGCGCGCCATCAAGGATATGTTCAGCCGCTACCTCTCGGTCGATGTGGTGCAGAACCTGATGGACTCTCCGGACTCGATAAAGCTCGGAGGCGACGGCAAACGGGCCACGGTCTTCTTTGCCGACATCAGGGGCTACACGACGTTCTCCGAAGGCAAGACACCCGAGTACATCCTGGGCGTGCTCAACGACTACTTCTCCGAGGCGGTCGAGGTGGTCCTCAACTATCGCGGCTTCATAGACAAGTTCATCGGTGACTGCATCATGGCCGCCTGGGGAGTTCCACTGACCTCAGAAGAGGATGACGCGCGCAACGCGGTCGCCTGCGCCCTCGATATTCAGAAACTCATAGAGAACCCCAAGCGCGGTTTCTTCAGGGGTGAGGCCGAACACCTGCGGGTCGGGATAGGCGTCAATACAGGATACCTGATAGCCGGCAACCTTGGATCGACCCGCCGCATGAACTATTCGGTAATAGGCGACACGGTGAACATAGCCGCCCGCCTCGAGGGCGTGGCGAAGGCGGGAGAAGTGATCATAACCGAATCGACCAGGGCCCTGCTCGGCAACGCCTTCAAGGTCGAGGAACGTGACACGGTCAAGGTCAAGGGCAAGGCTGAACCGATACGCATATACAGGGCTCTGGAGCAGAAAGTCAAGTAACGGGGGGATGGCACCATGCAAAAATTCTTTGATTCACTGACACCGGGGATGATATGGGTTTTGATCACCGGAGCTGTCGCACTGGTGCTCATGATCATTGGGCTTGTCGCCGAAATCCTTTTGAGGCACGCCGTGCGGAAGGCCGCCGTACAACCTTCCATGCATAAATTGAGCCGCTTTACGCTCGCGTTCAGGGAGCGGTTCATAATCAAACGCAGCGAAAAGGGATTCATAGGCGCGCCTGGTCCGTTCCCCGGCCTGCTCGAGAGGCTCGGCTACTACGAGCGCTGGATGGATGCGGTGAGGAATCACCATGACCGCCGCGCGGCTTCGAGGCTTCTCAGGTTCGCCCCCGACCTCGGGCTGTTCGACTGTTTCGTAGCCTCGCTTGCGAGCAAGGCCATCGCCAGGGATATGCTCGCCTGGATGAAGGGGCAAGGCGACGGCTTCACGCTCCGCAGGATAGCGCTCTCCGGCCCTGGCCGCGATTTCGACGGCGATGCGGCGATGCGCTTCCTTGGCGACAGGATGGACGAAGTACGTGAAATGCTGGGCGACCCTGAATGGGCGTCACGCGCCATGGCGGTTCGAATACTGTCGCATGATACAAACGAACGCTCAAAGAAGGGGCTGACAGACAGCCTCGCCGATCCCCACCCCCTGGTCAGGACTCTTGCCCTGCAGGCACCGCTTATGGGCGACCGTCTGGCATTCTATGCCGAGGCGTATGGCCTGTTCATAAAGGATTCATCGCAGGAAGTACGCCGTGCCGCCAAGGCCAGGATCATGGCCGAATTCCCCGACCTGTACGCGCCCGATATCGGCAAACTCTGTCCGGAAGAGACGATTCACGTCATAGAGCTGCTCGATCCGACAAGCGGCAAGGACGAGGAAATAGCCTTCAGGTTCCTTGAATCCGGAGATCCGGAGCAGCAGCTTGCGGCCGCGGAACACCTTGAGGCCCGAGGCTCGTTGCGACCGCTGCTTGAAACCGCGACATCAGGTGACACCAAGGAATTCGAACGCCGCGTCGGCTTGCTGGTCACGGCGACAACATTCCAGGTCAATGGATTCCTGTCGGCGGTCGAATCCATAGAAGGCGATGGAGCGTTCGAGGCCGCCGCCCGGGTTCTTGCCAAGGGAGGTGACCGCCGACTGGTGGCGGTACTGGCCAGGCGCTGGTTCGCGCGCATGGGCGACGCGCCCTTCCATCAGGAACGTATACGCGTATACCGCTTCGTGCTCGAAGCGATACGCGGCCGTGGCGATGAAGAGGCGTGCACGGTTCTTGCCGACGAGCTTGACGTCCGCCGCAACGAATCCGAATTGACGGCCGCCCTGCTCGACGCCTGCGCCGGAATACGGCAGACATGCATCTTCAATGCCCTCGTAGGACTGTACTTCGACCCCGACTTTGCCATGCGCGATGAGCTCCGGGCGGCCATCATAGGCCAGTCACCGGACCTGGTCGTACCATTCGCCCTGTCGCTCTTCCGTGCCGACCGCGCCGATACTCCGCGAATACTCCGACGCGATGCCCTGATTCTGGCCGGCAAACTCAAGCTGTCGTGGGCACTCCAGCGCATCATGGAATCCCTGCCAACGCTCGATTCGGACGAGATTGCATCCTTGGCGCCCATAGTCATCGGCGCCGATCCCGCGGCATTCAAGAGCAAGGCTCGGTTCATACTGGATGGAGTTGACGCTCCGTCCCGCGCCGCCATACTCGCCGCCCTGCCATCCACGGGTGATCGCACCTTCATGGGAGATGTAAAGAAGAGCCTGGGCGACGCCGATCCGGAAGTCCGTTCAGCCGCGGTACGTGCCCTTGCCGCGTTCCAGGAAGACAAGGCCCTGGCGACAGGCGGCATGGATCTGCTGCGCGATCCAGTCGAACGCGTCAGGGTAGCGGCCGTCGCGGCGCTTGCCGAAGCAGGTGGGGCCGTCGTAGTCAAGAAGCTGGCCGGCGTGCTTGATGACGCCAACGAGATGGATGAGGTCAAGGCTTCACTGATACGCGGACTTGGGCGGGCAAGCAACCAGGCCAGCCTGGACCTGCTCATCGATGAACTCGGCACGCGCGACCAATGGGCCAATGAACTCGGCACGGCCCTTTCGTGCCGTTCGACAGCCAAGGACCTGGCCCGGATCATGGAACGCTTCAAGGATTCAACCGGCGAACTGAAGACACGCATGGCCCAGAGCGTCCGCTCTATGGGCAAGCGTGGAGAAGAAGCCCTGGTCGAATTGCTGCGCGAGGAGATCGCGTCGCTGAAGCCATTCATAGTCGAGGCACTTGAATCGCTCGGCTATGTCGAGGCAAGGATACGGGAGCTCAAGCACCGGGACCCGGTGATGAGGCGCGCGGCGGCTTCAGCGCTGTCACTGGTTGGCAGCCGGGCAGCCTATCGGGGCATCGTGCTCGCGGCCAGGGATCCTGACACCGAGGTGCGGGTGGCCGTGACGCGCGCGCTCGAACGGCTTGCCGGGCCGGAAGGACAGGACATGCTGACCGACCTCGAACACGATCCCGATGCGCGTGTCAGAAAATATGTGCTGTGGGCCATGGAGCGCGTCAAGGCCAAGGCCATGTAGCACGTGGAGGCCGCGCGTTCCATATAGAGGACTACCGCGGCACTCCCACGAAGCGGGCTATAAAATCGTCGGCTGGACGCGTGAACAGTTCGTCTATCGAACCATGCTGTAGTATGCGTCCGTGGTTCATGATGGCGCAGCATGATCCTAGCTCCTGTGCCTCCAGGAAGTCGTGTGTGACCACGATGAATGTCTTTCCCGTCTCGGCCTGCAGGCTCTTCAGCATGTCACGCGTGTCGCCACGAAAGGCCGGGTCGAGTGTCGACAGCGGTTCGTCAAGCAGTATGACATCGGGATCTGGAAACAGGGCCCTGGCAAGCGATGTACGCTGGGCTTCGCCGCCGCTCAGGGTGTCAGGATGATGGTGCAACAGGTGGCCCAGGTCAAGGCGTGACACCAACGAGGCGAATCGTTCCTGCATGCCGTCGCGGCTTGCCGCCTTCATGTACCGTTCTGCGAAGCGTATGTTTTCCGCCTCGACATGATAGGCGCGCGCGCGTGGCGTCAATGAAATTCCCTGCGATGGTGCTATGGATGATCAACAATAGTAAATGTTCATCTCATGCTTGACGTTGCATCTGGACACACTACAATGGGATCAGCGCGACAAGGAGGAATCATGCAACAACCGAAGGCCGAGTTGGCCGACGCCGGAGAGCTCAACAACATCCTTGTCAAGCTGGAGAAACTGCATCATATACGCGACCTCTCGACACTGCTCGACAGCATACTCTTCGAGACACGTGCGCTTGCCTCCGCCGATGCCGGCTCAATATTCCTCGTAGAGGACAATCGGCTCAAGTTCAGCTATGTCCAGAATGATACCCTTTTCCGCAATGACTTCCTCGCCAACAAGTACATTTATTCGAACAGCGAGGTCACGATAGACGAGAACTCACTTGCGGGCTATGTTGCCACGACCGGTGAGGCCCTGCTCATCCCTGACGCATACAACCTTGACCCCGAGACTCCCTATTCATTCAATCCGTACTTTGACGAGATATCGTCATACAAGACAAAATCAATGCTTATCGTTCCACTCAGGACCAGCAGAAACGATCTCGTCGGTGTGCTGGAACTGATAAACCGTCTGGACTCGGATGGGACCGTACTGCCATTTACCACGAAGCAGCGGGCGATAGTCTCGCAGTTCGCCTTCTACGCGGGCGTCGCCATAGAGCGCGCCGTGCTCCTGCGTGACGTCGTCTACAAGATGGTCAGGATGATGGCACTGCGCGACCCGGAGGAGACTCGGCCACACGTCAACAGGGTTGGCTACTACGCTGTGGAGATATACAAACGCTGGGCCGCCGCGCACGATGTTCCCAAGGCGGAAAAGGACCACTACGAGGATATCCTCCAGATGTCAGCGATGCTGCACGACATAGGCAAGGTGGGCATCCCCGACGCGATACTACGGAAGCCTGGCCCGCTCGATGATGCCGAGCGCGATTACATGAAACTGCACGTGATATTCGGAGCGTCGTATTTCGAGAACCCGAGTTCCGAGTGGGATATCCTCGCAAGGGAAATATCACTTAACCACCACGAGAAGTGGGATGGTACAGGCTACCCGGGGGCGGTCACCGACATGAGCATTGACCGCCTTCCCTGCATTCCCGGCAAGAAGGGGCACGAGATACCCCTGTCTGCCAGGATAGTCGCCGTCGCCGACGTCTACGACGCGTTGAGCAGCAAGCGCGCATACAAGGAAGCCTGGGAAGAGGACCGCGTCCTTTTCAAGATGCGTGAAGAGTCAGGCAAGCATTTCGATCCCGAGATCGTAGACATCTTCTTTGAGATATACGATATCATTCGGGCGATAAGACAGAAGTGGGAATGATATCGGCCTCGCACTGAATGAACGTCCCAACGCGGTCGGTTTGCTGAATCGGGATATGACTGCGACCGATGGAGCAAGGCTCGAGTCAAACCACATATCCTGTCTCAAACCCATCATCATGTCACATGATTCTATACGTAATCGATATGACAGGAAGCGGAAAGATAGAACCATCAAAAATTCCGCCGAAATACCATCCTTCGGCATTCGTGAGGCGCAAAGGCAGGATGGCACCGATATCCCAGCTGATGCGGCTTGCCGCTATGCGAAAGACAGCCGCTGGCAGGATAAGCATATCGAGCGAATCCCAGACACCTCCGGTGTTCTGGGCGAGCAGCCAGGTTTCGGTGACGATGGATGCATTGCGCGCTATGATTATCTTGCCACCGATGGCAAGCGCGGCGGCCGCGAGGCTAATGGGTTTTTGAGGCGATAGCGTGAATGGAAGGCCCGCTCCAAGCGTAATATCGCGGTTGGGATGACCCATGGAGACCAGAGCATACGGCAGGATGACGCCGACCGGATCGACCCATGTGGCGCCGGCGAAGCTGCCGATGGAGAAGGCTACGTGTGGAGTGATAGGCGCCGCGTACCGCAGGCTCGCTATGGCACCAGGAATGCTGATCCCACCCCATAGGGAGAAGCCTTCGCTCAGGCCATAGGTGGTGGTCACCGCGATAATCTCCTGTGACGTGACATGGAGTGAACGCGGCTCCATGCCGAATCCGGTTGGCATTACGATGAGGCGATTGTTCGCGGCATCCTGGAAATAAGCGGCCGAGTCTCTGGAAGGATCCAGAATCTCGAACATGGAGATTTCGCCGCGAGCGATCTGAACGATTTGTCCTTCTCCGTCGACGAGCTCCAGCCTATCCGATCCGACGCCAAACAGATTGCCCTGAAACGCGCCACCACCGCGGGTCCTGATTCTGACGGTCTGTCCTATCGCGAGCTTCAGGTCTTCATCGCCTGGTGGCTGGAATTCTGGCGGAGCCACCTGTGATACCGCCGTGATGACGCACACGAAACACAGTATGAATGCCAGCATGGTACGCATCTTTCCACCTCGGGTGTGATAAGACACTCAGCCCTTCCGCTTCCGCTGTCAAGCATGTATTCGTTGAGTCCCCGCAAGGTGTTGGATCGCGCCACTACCGCTCTCTATATGTCTGTAGCCCGCGGCCTACCGGGAGGCCTTCAATCTCTCCAGAGCCTCGGCATAGAAATCCTCCACGCTCTCTATCATTCGGTAATCAGGATAGCCCGCCATGATCACCTCGCATATGTCCCGCGTATTGAGCCAGTCCTGCGTCTCCCTATACACCAGCAGTTTCTGATAGATCAATTCTACCAGGAATGGGTCTTTCGGGTAGGCCATCTGCGCCGCGTCGGCCAGGGCAAGGATCTGTCGCCGGGAGTGGGCGGAGGTGTCATGGTCGCCAAAGTATTCCGTGGCCTTTGTAGCCAGATCGCGGAACAAATACTGCAAGAACCAGGTCGCTTCAACGGGCATGTTGCCGTTCAGTACGTTGGGATGAGCACGGTAGAAGCCACTGGCCTCTTCCGCGTTCTTGAATCCGAATCGCTGTGGGTCGCGGACCATGTCGCCAAAGGAATAGAAGACGGGCGCGCTGATGCGTCGGGTCAGCTCGGATATATCGGCCAGGAGGTTGTTGATTTCCCGCTGGTAGCGCTGCTTCCTGAAGTCCTTTAGATAGCGGTAGGCGTCTTCAAGACCCTTGCCCGGTTTCAGGAAAGTCGGGTCTTCATGGGATGCAAGCCCGAAGAAATTCACCGCCTCGGTGTACCGTCCGGCGTCAAGCGACTCGATGCCGCGGTAGTATGATTCTGCGGCTTTGAGTGATGCCGTAGCCGGGACAGTGTGGGCCAGCGGGACTCCAAGGCCTGTGGCAAGTTTCTCCGCCAGCTCCCTTTCCATGTTCAGTGACTGGTCGACGGTTCCCGTCGCAGACGCGGTACACGCCAGTGTGCCACTTTCCACTTCCACCGCCTTGGCGTCGAGTCGCAGTTCTGCGCCCCTCGCTATGTACGACCCAAAGACAAGCAGGTTCGCCCCAAGCAGTCTGCCGATTCGAGGCATGCTCCGCTCGTCCACGAGGCCTGAAAGCGCGAGCTCCTGTTCCTGCAGAACCTTCTGCAGTTCCTCCCGTTCTATAATTGAAAAGGCAGCGCCGGCAGCAAGATCCGAGACCAGCATGTCAGCCAAGCCCTTTGAAAGCCACGCGGCATCAGGATTATTGGAACAAGTTCCTGTTTTTCAAGCACTCAAGGAAACGGACGAAGCAGACGCTCAGGAGGGCATTGCGCAAGCAGATCGCATTCGTGCGGCGAAACCTGGCGCGATCCTTAGGGATCTTCTTTGTGACTTTTTTGGCTATCGGTGGAATAGGACATTCAACCAGCTTGTTTCGGGACCATTCCACAGGATTCAGACAAGGACAGGCCGAATGGCGATATCAAGCACCGGGAACCTGCCCTGGACTACCTGCAGCGACTCTTTCAGGAAGCCCCAAGTGGTACGCGCCGTACAAGGGAAAGGCGCGGTTCCCTCGGGTAAATCCCACCAATATTTCCCTGCGCTCATCCGGGGAGTCAATCCCGCAGTTCCGTCCGGATTTGCCTGTATCGGTGCTCTATGGCTCCGAAGGCGGTGACGATTTCCGGATCGAAATGTGTCCCGCTCTCTTTGTGGATCATCTGGCACACCTCCGCGTGACTCAGCGCCTTCCGGTAGCACCTGTTGGACGTAAGCGCGTCGTATACGTCGGCCAGGGAAACGATGCGCGCCGACAGCGGTATGTTCTGCTCCTTAAGTCTGTCAGGGTACCCGCTGCCGTCCCACTTCTCCTGATGCGAGCGGGCTATCTCGACGCCCATCCGCAGGAACTGGTTGTCCGGGTACCGATTCTTCACAACGGCGAGCGTGTCGGCGCCAAGTTCGCAATGTCTCTTCATCACGGTTAATTCCTCGTCGGTCAATTTGCCAGGCTTCAAGAGGACCGAGTCGGGAATGCCTACCTTGCCTATGTCGTGCAGGGCCGCTGTCTGGTACAGGGTTTCGATGAAGGCGCTCGTCAGTCGCGTCGCATACATCCTCATCGCGAGCATCTGTTCCGCTAGTGCCCTGCTGAAGGTCTGCACCCGTTCTATATGCCGTCCGGTATCGGAGTCGCGCGTCTCAGCGATCTTGGCCAGAGCGAAGATCGTCGCCAGTTGCGACTCGGTAGCGGTCTTCACCTGTTCTTCGATGACCTTCTCGAGCTGCGCGTTTTGGGACTCCAGGTTCACATTCAACAAGCTCAGGCGAAGGTGCGTCCTGATGCGGGCTATCACTTCCTCTTCCTGGAACGGCTTCGAAATGTAGTCGACACCGCCGACGCGGAATGCTTCGACAATCGTTTCGGCTTCATGGTGGCCACTTATGAAAATAATCGGGATGTGCTTCAGTCGCTCGTCCTGTTTGAACCAGCGACAGACGTCCATGCCCGACATATCCGGCATGAGGAGATCGAGGATGATGAGGTCGGGAGGGTCAACCACAGATGCCTCGATGGCGTGCCTTCCACGCGTGACAGGCCGGGGGATCATACCGTTGCGCTTGATGATAATCGACAGCAGCCTCAGGTTGTCGGGCGCGTCATCGACGATCAGGATACTCTCTCTTCGTTCGGCATTCATGATCATGTTCTCCGTAGCCTTAACGATCCATAGAATTGATGATGCCCTGGTAGTCGAACTTGTCCGCCATCTCCATGAGCCAGCCTGCAAGACCGGGCGAGCCGATCCGGATGGCTCCGATTATCTGTACGATATCGTCGTATCGCGCGGCAATCGACGCTTCGCGCAGACTCGACAGGATTGCTGGAGAAAGGGCCCGCAGTGCTTCCTTGTCGAATGGCACCATGTCGTATTCATCAGCGGTGTATACATCCCGTTCGCGCATGGCGGTATTCGCATCCTCATCCAGCACTTTGCGAACTTTTTCCTGCAGATCCTTTGAGCTGAATGGCTTCCCGATGAAATTCGTCCCCGCGTCAAGCACGCCATGATTGACGATCGCGTCGTCGGTATAACCGGACATATATATGATCTTGATTGCCGGACGCTTCCTCATGAGTCTCTGTACCAGCTGTCGCCCGCCCAACCTCGGCATCACCACGTCGGTCAAGACGAGATGTATGTCGTTCGTGTACTGAGCGCTGATTCTGAGTGCGTCTTCGCCGTCCGATGCCAGCAACACCGTATATCCGACCGCTTCCAGCGTCCTGATCGCTATCTTCCGAAGCGCTTCCTCGTCCTCGACCACGAGTATCGTCTCGTTCCCGCGCAAGCTTGTCGAAAACATCGCGATCTTGGTGGCCTCCACGGCAGTGGCTCCCGATTCCAGCGGCAGGTAGATCTTGAACGTCGTCCCGTGTCCCAGTTCGCTGTATACCCAGATGTTGCCGCCGCTTTGCTTGACGATACCGTACACCGTAGACAGGCCCAGGCCCGTTCCCTTGCCCAGACCCTTGGTGGTGAAGAATGGTTCGAATATCCTGGCCTTGGTCTGCTCGTCCATGCCGCAGCCGGAGTCGGAGATCGTCAGCTGTACGTACCGGCCCGGCTTGACGCCGCTATGCGACGACGCGTAATCGTCATCCAGCACGGCGTTTCGTGTTTCAATCGTCAGCTTGCCCCCCTCGAGCATCGAGTCCCGCGCGTTGACGACGAGGTTCATGAGCACCTGTTCGATCTGGCTCGGATCGGCCAGCGTCATCCCTAGACCCGGCTCCAGCGATTCACTTAATTCGATGTCCTCGCCGAGCAGCCGCCTGAGCATCTTGTCTGTCCCCGCCACGATCTCGTTCAAGTTGAGCAGGGAGACTTCCAGGACCTGCTTCCGGCTGAACGCGAGGAGCTGGCGCGTGAGCGCCGTAGCGCGCTCTGCGGCGCTCCTCACCTCCAGGAGATCCTCCTTCATGGGTTCACCGTCCGGCATGGCTTCGATCACAAAACGCGAATAGCTCAGGATGACGGTCAGCAGGTTGTTGAAGTCATGCGCGATGCCGCCGGCGAGGCTGCCAATGGCTTCCAGCTTCTGCGACGCCCGGAGCTGCTCTGCGAGGCGTTCGTGATCTTCCTCTATCTTCTTCCGTTCGGTAATGTCGCACAGGACGAACATCGCCCCATCGTATCGCCCGTCGGCGCTCATTATGGGGTTCACCGTGATTTCGAGCCACTGTCCGCCGCGGCGGACGATCGATGTCTCGCGCTTAAGGTACTTCTTCAGAAGAGCACCCCGTTGCTCCGGAATCGCTTCCGCCGCTCCGAAAACGACCTCCCAGCAGTCTTTCCCGATCATATCGGTGATAGTCCGGTCGAAGAATCCTTCCGCAGTTCTATTTGACCTCAGGATACGGTTTTGATCGTCCAGTATCCAGATGACATCAACGATGGAGTCAAATGTCTGCTGCCATTCCCGGGAGGCCTTGACCGCGTCCTCCTGGGCGCGTACGCGCGCGCTGATGTCGCGTATGTTGCACTGGATCACCTCATGATGGTCCACGGTGTACGCGTTGCTGACGAATTCCACATCGATCATCCGTCCGTCGCTTGACTTCAGCGGAAGATCATCGTATCGGACGTATTTCTTGGCCAGCAGTTCCTCGAATTTGGCCTTGGACGCATCGATATCCTTGAACGCGCCGACTTCCCAGAGATGCTTGCCCATGAATTCCTTTTTGACGTGACCCGTCAAGGCAGCCAGGAAGGGATTGACGTCGATGATCGTCCCGGAATCCGCGTCGAGTATCAGTATACCATCCCTGGCCGCCTCGAAGAGGCGGCGGTAGCGAAGCTCCGAGGCACGCCTGAGTTCATCGCCCCGTTTCTGCTCGGTGATGTCCTGAACCGTGCCGAGCAACCTGATGACACGGCCTTTCGCATCCCCGGAAGGATGCACCCTGGCCGCGAAAAAACGGAACCCTCCGTCAGGGAGCCTGGCCTCGATATTGTACTCCCGATCCTGGCCCGTTTCGATGGCGAGCCGCGAATACTCGCGCAGCGCTTGCGCCTGTTCGGCGGAATAATACGCCGCCTCCTCCTCGGCGGACGGTGGTCCCGATGCCGGATCGCGCTCATACAGTTTGTACGTCTGGTCCGACCAGGTGAGACTTTGTTCGTCGATGTCATACTCCCAGTTCCCGACACGCCCGAGCGACTGGGCCTCGTTCAGCCGTCTCTCGCTCTCCCGCAACGCTTCTTGCGCCCTCTCCCGCTGCAGCCTCGCCTCGAGGAGCGGCGCGATCGGGCTGACCAGCTCCTCCAACGTGCTGACATCATCCTTGGTATAATCCGTTTCCCTGTTCGCAACCTGAAGGAGACCGACTACTTCGTCCCCGAGCAGGATCGGTACGGAAACGTATTTTTGTATGGCGATATGCCGCTCGGAGATGTCGGCGTACGGTTCGTTCGCCATGATCGTCCTTTTCTCGCGGACGGCGCGGGACCATTCTCCCTTCCCCCATGTTTTTCGCGAGAACCTCATTTTAATATGAGGAGTTTCGCCTTTGTCTCCAGCCGGTCGGAGCATCGTGGGCACGACCATGCATCCGTTCTCCTCGAAATACCCGAAGAAGCCGATGGGGCTGTCCATGATTTCCAGGATAATACCCAGTACCTCGTTGTACAGCTCATCACTGGAAACCGTGCCGAATGTCGCGGAGATGCGGATATGCGCGGCGAGCATTTCTTCCGTCCGTTTGTGCGCGGCTATCTCCGCGTCGAGCTTCATCGTCCGCTCGGCTACTTTCGCCTCGAGGTGCTCGTTCAGATCGCGAAGCTGGTCACGGGCGTCTATGAGCTCGCGGTTGCGGCTTACCGCGTTCTCGTACGTCGACAGCAGCAGATCGAGAATCTGCAGTCTGTCGGCCGTTATGAAGAAGCGCTGCCCGGCAAACTGGATGTTGATGCCCATCTCGCTCGACGACGTCTTGCGGATAGCCTGGTTCGCGAGGACGTTCTGGACGCGCGAGAGCAAGGCGTGAGCTTCGTATGGCTTGCAGATGAAGTTGTTCGCTCCCGATTCAAGCCCCTGGATGACGTCCCGCGGATCGGTGAGCGAAGTGAGCATGATCACCGGCATGTGCTGGAGCGACACGTCGGCGCGCAAGGCCCGGCAGAACGCGTAGCCGTCCATCTCCGGCATCATGATATCGGAGATCGCAAGGTCGATCTGGTTCGCCTTGGCCGCCTCGAGCCCTTCCCTGCCGTTGGCCACGGCGACGACCGAGAAGCCAGCTTCCTCGAGGATGAAACGCAACGATTCCAGCTGCGTGGGACTGTCTTCCGCAATGAGTACGGTGACCTTTCCGTTCATTTTTTTTGTGCTATGAGACATCGCTTCCCCCCTTGTTCCCGTCGCGCCGGACCACCATACCCAGGAGTTCGGCGATCTTGACCGGCGGCAATACGAAGCGCGCGGCGCCAAGCTTGACGGCCTCGCCGGGCATGCCGAACACCACGCAGCTTTCCTCGTCCTGCGCGATGGTCAGGGCGCCAGTATCAGCCATCGACTTAAGTTCCTCTGCGCCATCCCTTCCCATCCCCGTGAGGAGCACGCCAGCCGCCCGGCGCCCGTAGCGTTCCACTACCGAACGAAACAGGACTCCGACCGACGGACGCAGGCCGTTGACCGGATCGTCCCGCTCGATCCGGATCTCTCCTCCCAGACCCACACGCATGTGGCTGTCGTCCGGAGCCACGTACACGTGTCCGGGAAGGGGGCGGTCGCCTTCGGCGGCCAGGTGGACGGGCAGCCTGGAAACCGAGGCGAACCATTCGACAAGACCCGCGGTGAACCCGGCGCTTATATGCTGGACCACGAGGATCGGCGCCGGAAAGTCCGGAGGCAGACCGGACAGGACTTCCAGCATGGCAGGGGGCCCTCCGGTGGAGGCTCCTATGGCGACCATGGTGATATCATGCCTTTCGACGTAGTCCGGTACCGGCGACGCGATAATGGGAGCCGCGGCCATCGACCGGTTCCAGCGTCGCACCAGCTTGATCTCGGACATCAGCTTGAGCGAACTGATGACGGCCGCGGTCTCGGCCTCGGCGTCCGGATCGCCGAAGCCGCCGGGCTTCTTCATCACGGTGAGCGCGCCCGCCTCGAGCGCGAGCATGGCCGTGCGCACCTGGTCGAAGCGCGCGGTGGACGTGCAAATGACGATCGGTATCGGATTCGAACTCATGATTCGCCGGGTCGTCTCGAAACCGTCGATGCCCGGCAGGTGGATGTCCATCAGTATCACATCCGGCCGCTTCTTCTCGACGCTCGCCAACGCTTCCTCGCCGCTGCAGACGGCGTCGATGATCCGTATCTCCGGGTCCGAACTCAGGACATAGACGAGGTAGTCGCGTATCACGTGTGAGTCTTCGACCACGAGCACGTTTATCATTATTCCTCCGATATAATCAGCGACTCAATTCGTCGAATCACAGGAACCGCCGGATGATTTCCAGCAGGTTGCCTTGGTCGAAATCGCTCTTGACGATATAGGCGTTCGCACCGACCTCGATACCGTATTCCCGGTCCTTCGCCGATCCCAGGGCCGTGACGAGCACGACGGGCAGCTCATGGAGTTTCTTGTCCGCGCGGACCCTGGAGGTGAGCTCGAACCCATTCATACGGGGCATGTCGACGTCAGAGACGAGCAGGTCGAAAGACTCCGTCTTGAGTTCCGTGAGCGCGTCTATACCGTCCACCGCCGTCTTCACGTCGTACCCTGCTCCCTCGAGGATGCCCTTCAGCATGGTCCGCGCCGTGATCGAATCCTCGGCGACGAGCAGGCGCCCGCGACGCTCGACCTCGACGCCGCTTTTGTCGTCGAGCGGTGCCGGTTCGCCGAGCGTTATCGCGGATTCGACGAGGTCAGCGGCGTTGAGTATAGGAACGACGGCTCCGCTGCTCGCGATGGTGGCGCCCGCGACGTTCCGGACCCGGGCGAGATGACCGCCCAGGCTCTTGACCATCACCTCCCGCTCTCCCTGTATCCCGTCGACGATGAACGCTATCTGGCGCCCCGCGGCTCGTACCAACACCACAGGGAGAGTCTCGCCGTTCCCGTTCCGGTCCGGTCCCGACAACTCAAGGACGTCCCGCAGGCGCGCGAGCGATACGGGGCCCTGGTCCAGGCTCAACATCCGTCTATTCTCGACCTTGCTGATATCGTCCGGCTTGACCCTGCCCACACGAGCGACGTTGGCCGTGGGGATCACGAAATTCCCGCCGGCGACCTCGACCAATACGCCGCGGAACGTCGCGAGCGACGATGGCACGAGCAATCTGAATACCGTGCCGTCGCCCGGTATCGAAGAGACCGATATCGCTCCGCCAAGCTTCTCGACCTTCTCGCGGACTATCGCCAGCCCCAGTCCCCGGCCGGACATGTCGGTGATGATCCGACTCGTCGACAGCCCGGAACGGAAGATGAGCTTGTGAGCATCGGCTTCGTTCATCCGTCGCGCCTCGTAGGCATCCATCATACCGAGCCTGACGGCTGCTTCCTTGATCTTGCCTGAGTCGATACCGGAACCATCGTCCGCCACCGTCAACTCAACGCGGTTGCCCTCGATCGATCTTGCCGTGATCGTGATGGAGCCGCGGCTGGGCTTCCCGTGTTGCTTACGCGCTTCAGGTTTCTCGATGCCGTGATCGACACAATTGCGCAACAGGTGGTTGAACGGATCCTTGAGCTCGTCGAGCACGCGACGATCGATCTCGATGTCCTCCCCCCGGACCAGGAGATCCACCTCCTTGCCCTGTTCCCCCGCCAGGTCGTGAACCACCATCGAAAGGTGGCCAAACAGATACGAGCACGGCATCAAGACTAGCTTTTTGGCGTCCTCAAGGAGTCTGTCGGTGATTGCCGCCAGCGAAAGCGCGTCCTGCTGCGTGGAACCGGCCAGTTTCTTCAGCGAGCCCTCGAGCGTTTTGGTGTAGTGCGCCTCGGTGTCGAGCAGTTCCGATACGGTGATCGTTTCACCGCTTCGCCGCGACCGCGCCGTTCGGTGGACGCGCCGCTGGTTCCAATCGGCCAGGTCGGCGGCGAGCGCGCGCAGCTCGGCCGCTCGCGCGTTCGCGACTATCCTCGCGCCAACGAGCTCCTCGGCCTCGAGCAATATGGCGCCCAGCTTCCTGGTCGGGACGCGAACGCTTTCGGCCGCGATCGATACGACGGTTTTGATTCCGATCGGGTTGATGCCCGGTGATGGTTTGGCGATCGTTGGCGCGGCCGCCACCGGAGCGGAAACCCGCATGTCAGACGCCTCGGGGATGACGCGCCTGATCGCCGCGAGTGCCTGTTTCAACTTTTCATCGATCTCCAGCGGCAGGGGGGCGCCGGGGTTCAGACACAGGGTCGAAAGAACTCCGATGGATACGTGGATGACATCGAACATATCCTTTGACGACGCGATGGCCTTGCGCTGCATCGCGGAAAAGATGCTCTCGAGTTCCGTGCACAGCGCCTCCGCTTCCGGCAGACTCACCGACCTCGCGGCGCCCTTGAGCGAGTGGGCCTCCCTGAAAACGCGTTCCACTATCGCGGCGAGTTCGGCGTCGTCCGCGTGCTCCATCGCGACGATGCCGGCGGCGATGACTTCCAGATGCTCTGCCGCCTCGACCCTGAACGTTTCCCGCAGGCGCCCGAGGAATTCTTCCTTTTTCCTGTCCATCGATTCCCCTGCCGTTCTTTACGTCGCTATGCGCTGACGCTCGACCAGAACCTTCAGCCGTACGCCCAGTTCCTGCAGGTTGGTCGCCGAGGCCTCGAGCTGCCTGGTCCCTGACATGTTTTGCGTGGTGGCCTGTTTGATGTTGGCGATGGCCAGTGCTATCTGGTCCATGCCGACGAGCTGCTGCTGGCTCGACGCAGCGATCTGCGTGGCCGCCTGCGACGCCTCGATGACGCTGTTCATGAGCGCCCTGATCGACTCGCCGGCGTCGCCCGCCTGCTTTACGCCGAGCGCCACTGCCTTGGTCCCCTGCTCGGTCGCCAGCACGGCCGCGCTCGTCGCCTTCTGCACCTCCATCAGGATGGTGCGCACTTGTGTGGTCGCCTGCCGCGATTGTTCCGCCAGGCTCTTCACTTCCTGCGCGACCACGCCGAACCCCTTGCCGAATTCGCCCGCCCGCGTCGCCTCGATGGCCGCGTTGACGGCGAGCAGGTTCGACTGTTCCGCCAGGTCATTGACCACGGCGATTATCTCGCCGATCGCCTGCCCCTGCTCCGAGAGATGGACGACGGTCTCGGCTATAGACTCCATCTGCTCGCGGATGCGGTTCATGCCTTCGAGGGTGTCGTTGACGGCCTCGTTCCCCTTTTCCGAAACGGCACTCGCCTTCTGCGCGCTCTCCTGGACCGCCATCGCCTTCTGGTTGGAGACATGGGCGGTCTGCTTGACCTCCTCCGCGGTCGTGGACGTCTCGCTGACCGCGGTCGCGGTCTCCGCCGCGCTCGCGGCGACTTGCGAGACCGTCGCGAGTATCTCCGTGGACGACGACGCGAGCACACCGAACCCCTCGCGGAGTTCGCGGTTCATCTCCCGCAGGTTCGTTATCATGACGCGGAGCGCCCGCCGCAGCATGTCGACTCTGTCCGACTCACCGTCTGCCTCGATGGTCACGGTCAGGTCGCCGCCGGCGATGCGCTCGGCGGCCGACGCGAATCCTGACAGCTTTTCTATCATGGTGAGGAACGCTTGTTGCAGCGCGCCGACTTCGTCCGACCGCTTCCGCGATTCGATACTCACGGTCAGGTCGCCGGCGGCGACGCGTTCGGCGATGGCGGTGATCTCCCGCAGCGGGGCCGCAGTCAGGCGGTTCATCAGCCATACCATGAAGATGGAGAACAGCGTCGCCGCTATCGCCACCGCGATGAAGACCCGGATGGTCATGGTAAACAGCCGTCCCGATTCCACCACGGCCGCGTCGGCATTTTTCTGGAGGTCTTCGCCGATGCTCATCAGTTTTAAGCGGATCTGTTCAAAGCGCTGGTCCTGCACCCCGGCTCCCAGGACGCGCGCCTCGCCCTCCCTGCCGACCTTGATGAGCCTGAATTCCTCGTCGCGCCCATCCCTGTAGGCGGCCAGATCCTTTTCCAGCGAACCAATCAAGGCGAGCGTATCAGGAAGGTCCCGGCTGGATACAAACGACTTGACACGTTCGAGGCCCAGTGCGATGTCCTTCGATCGATCCTCGATCTCGAGCCTGATAGCGTCTCTGGCCGCGCCGTCCTCGCCTATGATGTACTCGAGCATCGAGCCTCGGATGCGGTTCTGGTTGGAACGGATCTGCACGGCTTCCATCGCCGCCGCGTCGCTCCGATCTACTTCTTCTCGCTCTATCTTCTGCATCGAAGCGAGCGCGCCGTAACCGACAGCGGCGAGGACTATCAGCGAGGCGCATATGACGCCAAAACCAAGTATCAGTTTCGTCCTCATCTTGAAATTCCTGAACCCACCCATTGATTCCTCCCGTCTACTCCATTAAATCAGTCACCTCATCGATTGCCCTGCTCGTTGACCCTGAGAACGTCGTCCACGAGCAGCCTCCCCCCGTCGAGCACAACCAGGCCCTGCCCGGCGACGCCTTTGAGGAAACGCTCTCGTACGGCGGTGAGCGTCGGCAGCCCTTCACGCAGGTCAGATGCGGCCACCGCACGCACCCCTTCGATGGAGTCGGCGAGCAGCCCGAGTTCGTCGTCGCCTTCGCCGAGCACGATGACCCGGTTGAGTTCGGTAAGCCCCCTGGCCGGCAACTCGAAAAGCTTGCTCAGGTCGACGATAGCCAGTATGCGGCCGCGCAGGTTCATCACCCCCGCCACGAATGGCGGCGTGCAGGGGATCGCCGTCAGGTCCTTGAGGTGGCAGACCTCGCCGACATGGCGCGTCTCGATACCGTAGGTTTCTCCCCCCAGGAAGAATACCAGAAGCTCCAGTCGTTCAGTTTCGTCTGGCCTGGCCGCCGGTATCGCCGCCGCGAGCGCCCGTTCACGGAGGACGCGCCGGGTCTCTTCGGGATCGCGTCGGAGCCCTTCCGAGCCGGCGGCCGCGGCGCTTTCGAGCCGCCAATGGATCGCATCCCAATCGATCGCCCGCTTTTCCGTGTTCATCGCTGTCCTCCTAGGTAATCATGGCCCGAACCGATTCCGCGAGACGGCCACGGCTCATGCCGTCTGACTCTGGTACGACCTCGTCCACGCCGCCTGCGGACAGGAGTCGGAGCGCGAGTTCCAGGTGGCGCGTTGAATCCTTCTTCCTGCCGAGCCGCCTGTAGAGGCCGCCCAGCGCGTGATGGGCAAGAACGAAATCCTGATCGAGGTAGAGGACCCTGCCGAGCGCTTCGATCGCCTCTTCCGTCAGGCTGAGCTCGTCGCATATCATCGCGTACAGGAAACGCGCGGCGATACTCGTCGGTTCGGCGACGATGGCGTCGCGGCACGAGGCGAGTGCCTCGCTGAGGTTGCCCTGGTTGGCGCAATCCCGCGCCTGTTCAAGGTAGTTTGTGTCTTTAAGAACTGGAGCGGGCGCCGCTGACAGCGAGCGAGTCGCTGCTTTGGCGGCCTCCGTAATCGGCGCGACCGTCGCCGCTGGTTCAGGCGACGGGATTGGCCGGGCATATGCCTGCGCAACAACGGGTTTCGGCTCGGCTGGTTTCGCGGGGCGTCCGGCGCGGATAGGCCGCGGGGCCTTGCGGTAGTATGCGAAACCGCCGCCGTCCTCGACGGAGAACATCGGGAACAGGGAGGCGCTGGCCTCGACGGGATTGACGAGAAGGCAGCCGCCCTCGACCAGGCATCGATACAGCCGTTCCACGACCATCTTCTGCTGCTCCAGGGAGAAGTACATGAGGACATTGCGGCAGAATATCACGTCCATCGCGTTAGTATTGTTGCACAGTGATGGGTAGGCGTCCTCGGCCAGGTTGAGGTTGCCGAAATGGACAATCTTCTTGATCGACGGATCGACGGCGGATCGATTCCCGGACGCCGGAGAGAAAAACCGTTCGCGATGCAATCCGGGGGCGCAGCGGAACGACCACTTGGAATAGAGGCCCGTCTCGCCCATTGAGAGAGACGTCTGGTTGATGTCCGTGGCTAGTACCGACACATTCCATTCGCTTAAGTCCGGAAGCGCACGGGCGCAGGTGATGGCGAGTGAGTACGCCTCCTCCCCGGTACAGCACCCGGCGCTCCACAAACGCAGATTCCTGCCCGCGTCGGCGCGGCTCGCGATGAGCGGCGGCAGGATCTCCCGCTCGAGCGCCACAAAGCTGGCCGAATCCCTAAAGAAATACGTCTCGCCGACGGTCAGGTGGCTCGCGAGCGCCGCAACCTGGCTAGGCGAAAACTCCGGCTTGGCGAGCCAATGCTCGTAGGTCTCGGGTCGTTCGAAGCCCAGCTCCCTGCCAGCCGCCACGAGTCCACGGGCCAGGTCGGTCATGCGTTCCTCGGGAAAGCAGAGGCCCATGCGTCTGGCGACACGGTCACCGACCTCGGCAAGGAGGGTTCTGTCATACGCTTCTATCATGGGGTGGCTCCTTTCAAGGCGCGATCGATTTCCGTCTCTTTCTCCAGGGAGAGCAGTCGTTCGAGGTCGTGTATCAGGATCAGCCCGTCCCCGACCTGGATCGTACCGTCGATGGGTTCAAGCCTGGGTGCGATGTCGACGGCCGGCGTACGGCTATCCGGAGAGGCTTCGAGCACTCCCGTCGTTTTGTCGACCAGGAGGGCTACGGTGCGTTTCCCGGCCGTGGCTATGATGAGCTGGTCCGACAGCTGGATGTCGCGCGGCGCGTGGTTGAATCGCAGGCGCATGTTGATCACCGGGATGACGAGACCGCCGATATCGACTATCCCAACGACGATGTCCGGTGCCTTCGGAAGCGGCGTGATGGCCACCGCCCGTATGGAACGCTGGACCCGCTTGAGAGGCAGCGCGTAGCGCTGATCGTCGAGTGAGAAGATCACCATGGCCTGGTCAATCATGATTGCCTTTCGCTTCGGAGACGACCTGCAGCAGGTAGCGTTGCCCGCCCGAAATGAACCTCTCGAATCGGCAATCGAGCCGTATATCCAGGCCCAGATCTGCCCTGAAGTCGATGCGCGAACGGTGGCCCTGTCCCGTCGTCATCGTCACGTTAGCCGAATCGAGCAGCCCCGCGTCTTTCCATGCCCGGAGATTCGTATAGTTTTGCGAGAGAAGCTTCTCTATCGTGGTTCCCAGTATTCGCGCCGATGCCCTGTTGGCCGATACGCATTGCCCGTACTGGTCGAAGGTGACGATACCGACCGGCGCCGATTCGATGATATTGCGCGCGTATTCGAGGATCGCGGGTATTCGGCCCTTGTTGTCGTCATTGACCACACCCGACATTGTTCCACCCTTTCGATCCGCGGAGGCATCGGCGGACATTCTATCTTAAGGGTACTCCGCGCGGTCGTGGATTGTTATAAGGAGGATGCTTGAAATGGCGTAGGGGAAAGCACTACAGGGGTATGGCCATCAGCCAATAAGGT
>Ga0307376_10001221_pt1 | contig 28508 bp, 25 predicted proteins | sample TR2MG_FD_202536 | JGI IMG/M metagenome (GOLD analysis project Ga0307376, IMG submission 202536) | Soil microbial communities from Risofladan, Vaasa, Finland - TR-2 | ecosystem: Environmental > Terrestrial > Soil > Coastal area > Acid sulfate soil | place: Finland: Risofladan, Vaasa | collected...
CAACTTCCGGACTCTACAAAAAGAGAGCTTGAAATTAAGATTGAGACCATCTCAGAGAATTCTCAGGTTGAAGATAATATAAGGCAATTTTTCGGTACGCGCGACAAAGTATTACAACTCACATACCTGCAGAATGCTATCATGTCCGACCCACTTTATGCCCCTTCATACTATTTGAAGGGAAGACTCCTTTTTAACAAGGGTGAATATGAGAAAGCAATCCCAGAGCTTATTCATGCCTACCTGTTGGAGCTGCCCTCAGATAGGTTAACAAATGAGAACTTGCGAATTCTAGGTATTTCTCTATTTGCCAAAGGTAATTATGACCAGTCAATTGCCGTCTTTGAGCAATTAGTTCAAAATGAAGAAAATGAAGCCGCAAGACAGTACGCAACTGATTTTATAGAAAGGGCCAAATGGATAAAAGAACAAAAGAAATCCAACTGAAGTAAGTTGAAGTAATCATTGAATCCTATATACTCTGTGCTTCATAAAATGAATAAATTAAGAACACCAATCATTGTTGCAGCAATCGTTATCTTATTAGACCAGCTATCTAAGTGGCTGGTGGTACAATACATACCACTTTACGACAAAGTGCCTTTTTTACCATTCCTCGATATTACACATATAAGAAATCCTGGCGCAGCATTTGGAATCTTCAGTGATTTGCCCGAACAGGCAAGGCTCATACTCTTTGCGGTTGTCCTCATAACCGCCGTTGTAGTAATATTTTACTTCCTTAAGAAAACAGGCTCTCAGGATGGCCTGCTCAGATTCTCTCTGGGATTAATACTGGGCGGTGCTATAGGCAACTCTATAGACCGGTTCAAGCTAAGATATGTAACGGACTTCATTGATTTCCATTGGTTCGGAGATCCCGCTCTTCATTGGCCCCCGTTTAACATTGCCGATTCTGCAATAACAATAGGTGTTATACTGATAATATTCGACACATTTTTCACAAGAAGAGGAAAGTAGAATGTTCACTGGAATTGTAGAAGACCTGGGAGAAGTAAAAGGTCTTAAACAAAAATCTAAAGATGTAAAATTTACTTTCAAAGTAGGCAATATAAACCTAAATGAAGTTGTGCTTGGGGACAGCATCTCAGTAAATGGAACATGTCTCACCGTCACATCTTTAGGAAAGAAAACTTTCACAGTTGACGCCTCTCATGAAACACTTGCAAAGACTAATCTAGGAAAACTAAAAGTTGGCAAGAGAGTCAACCTAGAGCGCGCGCTTAAAGCCGGAGACAAACTGGGTGGGCATATTGTAAACGGTCATGTGGATGGTGTTGGAAAGCTCAAATCAAGAACTAAAAAAGGGGAATCCTTTGAATTTGTATTTTCAGTCCCCAAAAATCTTGCCAAATATATTGTCGAAAAAGGCTCTGTAGCTATAGACGGTGTAAGCCTTACTGTTAATGCCGTTGAGGGGACGGAGTTTATAGTTAACATAATCCCCTTCACACAAGAGGCCACCACATTTGGTGATCTTCGAAAAGGCAGCACTGTTAATATCGAGTGCGATATTATAGGAAAATATGTGGAGAAGTTTGTATTAGGAACTAAAGGCAAAAACTCAATCTATCAATTTAACAAATGACGCAGAATCAAATAAAACACAAAAACATATTCCTAGTTGGGTTTATGGGAGCCGGCAAATCAACCGTTGGCAGCATATTGGCAGATAAAATCGGATATGGCTACTGTGATGCCGATAAATTCATAGAAGAACAGGCTGGGACTACAATCACTCAAATATTTGCGGAGCACGGAGAGCCGTACTTTAGAGATCTGGAATCCGAGTCTTTGGAAGCTCTAGCTACAAAAGAGAAACTAGTAGTTGCAACAGGCGGAGGCGTAGTTCAGCGAGACAGGAACTGGGATGCAATGAAGAGAAACGGCATAACTGTCTATCTAAAAGCTTCTGTAGAAACCATTTGGGAGCGTATTAAAGATGACACCTCCCGCCCTCTGCTTCAAGTAGAGAATCCAGTTGAGACGGCAAGAGAGCTTCTAAACAAAAGAACTCCCAGGTATGAAGAAGCGGACATCATTATAAGCACAGACGAGCTTTCGCTCCAACAAGTAGCAGAGGAAGTACTTACATTAGTGAACGAAAAGAATTAAATAAGTAAAACCGATCATGACACAGACCAAAAACAAGAATTATCAATCATTAGAGACGGGATGGATAGATATCTCAGTCCCTCTTAGTAATGGTATGGCTTATTGGCCAACCGACCCTCAAGTGCAAATTAAATGCATTCATGACATGAAAGACGGAGATCAGGACAATCTTACTCATATCTCAATGTGCGCTCACTCAGGAACTCATATGGACGCACCATGCCACTTCAGGAAATCAGCAAAGACTATAGACAAAATGCCTTTATCTGCAACAATCGGGAAAGCCCGGGTAATTGAAATAACAGATAAAGAATTTATAACTGTTGAAGAAATTCGCCCATACCGAATCCGTAAGGGTGAGAGAATCTTATTCAAGACAACAAACTCAAGAAGCAGATGGGATAACAAACCTTTTATGAAAAAGTTTGTACATCTTTCGACAGAAGCTGCAACTTTTCTAGTAGAAAGAGGGGTACAAACTATTGGAATAGATTATTTATCTATTGGTGGATATAATGGAAACGTCATTGAGGTTCATAATACTATATTAAAAGCCGGTATATGGGTCATCGAAGGGATTAACCTCTATAAAATTCTTCCAGGGAATTATGAACTTATCTGTCTGCCGATTAAAATTTCAGGTGCGGACGGAGCCCCGTCCAGAGCACTGCTTAGAGCTATCTAACAGTACTTCAATTCTCTTTGAATATTTAGACAGATTAAAGTGATATATAATTTGCATTCTCTATCTTTACATAAATGTATTAATGGGTTTAATTACGCAATATATTAATATCGCTAATGAAAAAAAATCTCTCAAAACAGTAATAGGCAGAAAGGAACTTGTTGATTTCCCTTCATTGAAATTATTCAATATCAACGCAAAGATTGATACCGGCGCATTTACTTCAGCTATACATTGTAAAGAGTTAAGGGTCGTAAAAAGAGATGGTGAGAGATTTGTCAAATTCAAACTTCTTGATCCTTCTCATCCGGGATATTCAGAGAAAGAATACAGATGCGAAATCCACGCTAGAAAGAAGATAAAAAACTCATTTGGGCAAAGCGAAGACAGATACATAATAAAAACCAAAATTGTATTTTTTGAACAAGTACACGATATAGAGTTGTCGCTTAGCGACAGATCTAAAATGGATCACCCAGTGCTTATAGGCAGAAAGTTCATAAATAACAAATTTGTTGTAGATGTTACGAAATTCAATCTATCAAAGAAAAAGAGGCTCATAGAAATATAAGATGAAAATTGTAATCCTTTCACGTAACCCAGCTTTATATTCGACAAACAGACTCTATGAAACAGCTAAGGCTAGAGGACATGAAACTAGAATCGTTGATTTTTTAAAATGCTATATGTTAATTGAGAAAGAAAACCCGGTTATTTATTACGAGGGCGAAAGAATAACTGATGTAGACGCTATTATTCCGAGGATTGGTTCCTCAAGAACATTTTACGGTACTGCAGTAGTAAGACAGTTTGAGATGATGAATACGTTTTGCTTAAATTCTTCTCAGGCTATTGTGCGTTCAAGAGATAAACTTAGAACAATGCAAATACTCTCAAAGTCGGGCTTAGGAATGCCCGTCACCGCAATGGCATCCAATACTACAGACATTAACCACTTACTAGCAGATGTAGGAGGAGCCCCTGTTGTAGTTAAGCTCCTGCAGGGCACCCAAGGAATAGGAGTTGTCCTTGCAGAAACAAAGAAAGCAGCGAAATCGGTGCTAGAAGCATTTTATGGACTAAAAGCTAACATGTTAATTCAGGAATATATAAAAGAAGTGAAAGGAGCAGACGTGAGGGCTCTTGTTGTTGGCAACAGAGTAGTAGCAGCAATAAGAAGACAAGGGGCGGAGGGAGAATTCAGATCTAACATACACCGCGGAGGCATGGCACAAAAAATACGATTAGATAAACAAGAAAGAGAAACAGCAGTGAAAGCAGCAAAGTTACTAGGGTTAAATGTGGCTGGAGTTGATCTGCTTCAATCAGATAAAGGACCTTTGTTGATGGAAGTGAACCCTACCCCCGGGTTAGAAGCTATTGAGACTTCAACTTCTATTGATGTAGCCGCTAAAATCATAGAATTTATTGAGAAGAATGGAAATAACAAACGTCGAAAAAATCCTACACTTACACTTTAAGAATTTAGCAATTATTCCCAATTTTATATTATGGCCTATCTAAGAACAAACTCTAATCTCAACCAATCACTTCAACAGCCTCATCCATCAAAACCTCGGGAAAACGGGCAACCCTTCCATCATGGAACTGAACTCTGTACGAATTACCATGTTGCAATTCAAATGTTTCTACTATAGTTCCTCTGAGACCTTCATCAAAACTTTCCTTTTTGCCCTCTATTGTTTGTGTTAGACGGACACTCAATCCCTTTTTCCACATATATCACCTCTTATTTCTTATTATTAACCGGACAATATATCAAATTCTTAGCCTTTTATCCAAAAAATTTAGAACTTAAGTAAAACAAATCAAGATCAGGATATTATAACAAAGATTTCGCGGATCAAAGAAAATTGCTAAAACTAAAATTAGTATGAGTCTAATCTCTTACATGATCGGCCAAATTAAGTATATTATGTAATTAAGAGGTGTATAGAAATGGCAGACCTTCTAGGCAAAATAAAGGGCAAAATAGATAAAGGAATTTCAACTGTAAATGTTAAGTCGAAGAAAATAATAGAGAAGCAAAAAATGAAGCTGCAAATGTCTGAGCTTCAAGCTGAGAAGAAGAATCTCTTACTTGAGCTTGGCAAATTAGCTCATCTAATGATTAATGCTTCAGAAGAAGCCCAGGATATAACAACTGAAAAAATTGACAAACCCAAGAAATCAAAAGAGATGGAGCCTGACAAGTGGGAGCAGTCTGTACTCACTATACTGAGCTCTATATGTGAGGGCAAACTAGACAATATTTTATTCGAGAATATGAATAAAGAATTTAAAATTACTGCAAAATCCCTTTCTGCCGAAGTCCAAAAATCCTTACCCAAGTCTGAACAAAAAGAACAGAATTTACAGTGGCTAGGACGAGTGCTTGGAAAATTCGGCATTACATCAAGAAAGTATTCTAAGAGAATAAACCGCGAGCGTGAAACCGTCTACGAGTTTGATAAACAAGAAACTCTTAGTTCTATAAAGAAAGCAACTAGCAGCAAGACTAAACCAGCCAAAGAGGGGCAAAGCAAAAAGTACAGAGAACTAATAACATCAAAAAACAGCCAAATAAACACTCTGGAAAACAAGATGAAACAATTGGAAGAAAAACTATCGAAAGCAGGGAATTAGCTATAAACAAAGTCAGCCAAGCTTAAGCTAGTGATCTTTCAACTACCTTTTCTATTTCCCCTTTTGGAACAGCGCCTATAATTTGATCCACTGCCTCTCCGCCCTTAAACATAATAATAGTCGGGATACTTCTAATACCAAATTTCATAGTCGTAGACTGGTTTTCATCTACATTCATTTTTCCTACTTTGATTTTTCCTTCATAAGTAGAAGAGATTTCTTCTACAATAGGTGCAATCGCTTTGCAAGGTCCACACCATGGAGCCCAAAAATCTACTAACACAGGCACATCACTTTTTACTACTTCTGACTCAAAATTCGAGTCGCTTATTTCAATTATTGCATCACTAGCCATTTAATTCTCCTTAAATACAATTTAAATGATATTATATCTGAAATGGTGTGTATGTCACATGGTGTGTATGTCACATGGTTTAACTGGTTCTTCATGCTTAAGGACATAAAGGTGAAAAGAGCTTACTCTTCTATTATAACCCCTTCTTTTTCAAGTAACGTTCCCTTTGCACGCTCAAGCTCAGCAAGCGCAATATTATAGTTGGCTATGGCTGTAATCTCTCTCACTCCGGCGTCAATTAAGTCTCTCTGAGCCTCTAGCACCTCACGCGTGGTCCCTATTCCAACATTCAAGCGCTCCTGCTCATTAATTACTACTTCTTTAGCAAGCTCCACGGATACATGTGCTGCATCAATGGCCCTGAGACTGTTCTCAATCTCTCTGATTGCGCTCTTCACATCAAGGGCTACATCGTCTTCTGTTTTCTTAAGAGTTATTTCACTTCTATCAAACTCAGCACTTGCTTTAACATATTGCCCCCGCGCTGTTCTATTGAATATTGGGAAGCTAAAGACGCCAAGTATCTGCCAAGTGGTAAAATCAGCTCCGAAAATCTGGCTAAAAGCTTCACCTGATCCTAAAAATTGTGACGGTATCGGCTCAGGATCTCCACCAAAGCTAAGCCTGTCTGGATTTTCATCTCCTCCTAAGCCCTGCAACTGCACGCCGCCTTCAACTGCCAACCTTGGGAGCCTCTGATTTGAGTAGTAATGCTTAAAAGTTTTTCTATTTTCTATGTCAAGTTTGGCTTGTTCTATTTCTGGTCTTTCTCTGTAAGCTTCATCAAGGGACTCTTCTTCGTTGAATAGAAAAACCTCAGTAGTAGGTTCATCTATTGCATTGATATTCTGTGACAGATCCATTGCAAGTACATTTTTGAGATTATCTTCCGTAGCTTGTAGTGTATTCTCAGCCCTAATAACATCGAGCTCTCTAGCAGCTACTTCAGATTTAGCCTGAGTAACCGCAACTGGCGGCAGCACACCAACTTCTACCTGAATCTCATTTCTATTTTGAAGATCTTGAGCTAATTCAAGAGCTTTTCTCTCAAGCTCAAGATTTTGCCTAGCTGCAACAAGCAGCCAATATCTTGTTTCTACTTCGAGAATAACGTTTGTTACTACGTTCTCAAATTCTTTCATAGAGATTTGATTTGATCGTCTGGCTGTTATAACAAAAGTGTTGTTAACATTTACGCCAAAGTTGCGGAGCAGCTCCTGTCCTATAGAAAACCCGAGATTGTTAAACCAGCTAGGACTCAGATCATCAATCGGAGAATCCGTATCAGTCCTGGTTGAAGAAAAATTTAAGACATCATAAAATGTTCCGGTAGAAAACTGACCTTCTATATTTCCAGTGAGATTAAATTCTTTTTGATTAATTGTTCCCGTTGGTATAAAGGTGCTCACACTAGGAGTCTCTCCGTCATTATAGAAGGAGCTTATATTCAAAATTGGGTCAAAGGCGCCCTTTTGAGTTGTAATCTCACTCTCTGAAACAACTACGTTTTCCTTTTCAATCTGAATATCCCGGTTGTTTTCAAGAGCAATTATGACCGCATCTTTAACAGACAAGTCCATAGCTGTGGCAGTTGCTGTCATCGCAAGCAATAACAACAGCAGTGTCTTAATCATCCTTACCTCCTGGCATATACAACACCTTATGTTTAACACTATCAGCAAATTCCGTATTCATATTCTTAAAATATATAGATGATTTGTTAAGGTATTTCAACAAGCTTTCCTTCCCGGTTATCAACTACTTACACAAGAGTTCGGCATTCACAAAACTCTTTCATATAATTCATTTATATGTTTTAAAAGCTGATTTATATTAACTATCTTGACACAAAGTTTCATACTTGCTTGACATAAGGTTTCATACTTGACACAAAGTTTCATAACTGGTAGCTTGTAAGTAACTACTTACTTACATCCTACAGGTATATAGAAAAATGTCAACAGAAAAAGCCACAGAAAAAGCAAGTTCAAACCAACCTGAAAAAACAAACACTAGAGAAAAGATACTAGAAACAGCTATTGAGCTATTTGCTAAGAAGGGGTTCAACGGCACAACAACAAAAGAGATTGCAGAAGCGGCAGAGGTAAATGAATCCCTAATTTTCAGACATTTTTCTACCAAGAAAGAACTTTACGGCGCAATTATCGAACAAAAAATAGATGAAGAACCGGGAATTGAACTTCCACTTCACAAGTATAAAGATACCAAAGATGACTACTTAATCTTTAAATCTATTGCCGAAAGAATGCTAGATAAATGCGGGAAAGATTCAAGTTTTATAAGACTTCTTCATTTTAGCGCGCTTGAGGGTCATGAGTTATCCGACATGTTTTTCAGCACCTATGTTGAGTATATAGACATGCTGCTGTGTGATTATATAGAAATCAGAATCGCTGATGGAGCTTTTAAAAAGATACATCCGCTCAGCGCTTCTCAGGCATTTATTGGAATGGTTGTAAATCACATAATAGTCCAGGAGCTGTTTGGAGGAAAGAAGAGAAATAAAGTTAACAACGAAGAACTTGTACAAACTTTTGTGACTGTCTTTCTAGACGGAATAAAAAACACATAGGGTATTGATAAAATCAGGGGTCAGCTTAACAAACATTCAACAAGTCGAAATTACGACAAACAATTTCACTTCAAGAGGAACTTAAATGAAACCTTATAGCACGAGTTTTTTAAGTATTACACTAATAGCAATTTTTTTATTGATCCAATCATCTCAGTCACTCGCCCAAGCACCGCCTGCTGCGCCTGTAGTTGTGGATAAAGTACAACAAGAAACTCTTCAGAAACCAGTTACGCTAGTAGGAGCGGTTGAACCTGACAAGAGGAGCATTATAGCAAGTGAGATTGAAGGCTTAGTCGAGAGTCTCTCGGGAACAGAAGGCACATTCGTTAATAAAGGGGATGTAATTGCTAAATTCAATACCCGGTCTATTGAGATTGACTTAACAGAAGCTAAGGCTAACAAAAGAGAGGCGCAAGCTCGTTATCAGCTTGCAAGAAAGAACTTAGTCCGTTTTCAGGAACTAGAACAAAAAGGCGTAGCATCTACTCAACAGCTACAGGATGCCGAATCTGAGAAATCTGCGCTTAACGCTAGAATCGCACAATTTCAGGCTCATGTTGAGGGGTTAGAATATGACATAGAAAAATCAAATATAGAGGCTCCATTCAGCGGGTTCGTTACCGAAGAATACACGGAAGTCGGGCAGTGGGTCCAAAAAGGTGGACCGGTGGTTGAGCTTATAGATATAAATGTTGCAGAAATTAGCATTGATATGCCAGAGCGTTATATAAGTAAAGTGAACAAAGGCTTAGGTGTAATTGTTAATTTTGACGCGCTCCCTGATCTAAGCATTAAAGGAGAAATAACATCTCTAGTCCCTCAAGCCGATAAAGAAACCAGGACTTTCCCTGTAAAAATAAAATTAGATAATAAAGACGGGATTATTAAAAGCGGAATGGTAGCCCGCGTCTCTTTTCCTATAGGTAACCCTTCTACCGTAAAATTGGTTCCTAAAGACGCCGTAGTTACACGAAACAATGCAAACTTCATTTATATTGTAACCGAGGGGGCAGCACAACCTCTCCCGGTCACCACAGGAATGGCTTTTGAGGACAAAATTCAAGTTATTGGACCTGTTGAAATCGGGCAGTTAGTCGTGGTAAAGGGCAACGAGAGACTAATGCCGAATCAGCCGGTAAAAATACTGAATCAAGACCTTGAAGAAAAACAAAAAGTTAATTAGCAACAGAAATTATAAGAGGATTTAAATGAAATTAGTTGACATCTCTATCAAAAAACCTGTTAGCGTAGCAGTCGGAGTAATATTTATAATACTTTTCGGCTTTATCGCTCTTTTCAAAATTCCAGTACAGCTAACGCCCGATGTAGACAAGCCCACTATAACTGTAAGCACATTTTGGCAGGGAGCTAGTCCCCAGGAAGTGGAGACAGAAATTGTCCGTGAGCAAGAAGATGAGCTCAAAACCCTAGACAATCTTGTTGAAATGACAAGCGAAAGTCAGGACTCAAATGGAAGTATTGTTCTCGAATTTGCAATTGGGACTGATATTGACGCTGCGGTTGTAGATGTTTCCAACAAACTTAATCAAGTCGAAGAATATCCTGATGATGTTGATCAGCCTGTAATCAGTACAACTGATGTGCGGGGCAACGCAATGGCCTGGTTTATATTGAAACCCAAAGTGGGCAACGATGTCGACATCTATCAATACCACGACTTCGCTGAAGATTTTATTAAGCCCCGGTTTGAAAGAGTCTCTGGGGTTGGCTCATCTAACGTTTTTGGGGGCTATGAGCGTGAGATGCAAGTTATAGTAGACCCCAACGCGCTTGCTGTTAGAGGCATCACGCTTTCTGAAATGGCGGAAGCCATAAGAAATGAAAATGACAACTACAGCGCAGGCGATTTTGACGAAGGCAAGAGACGATACATTGTAAGGACCGTAGGTGAGTACCAGTCTCCCGAGGATATAGAAAATGTAATCATAGCTAGAAAAAACGGCGCCCATGTATATGTGAGAGATGTAGCAATGGTAAAGCTCGGATATAAAGACGCTGAATTCGCCGTGCGGCAAAACGGTGAGCCCGCCATCGCTATTAACGCGGTAAAGGAAAGTGGAGCAAACACGATTCTAGTTATGAAAGGGCTCGTACAAGCTGTGGAGGAACTTAACCAGGGAGAGCTTCAAAAAACGGATCTCACTCTTTTTAATGTCTACGAAGAAACTAGCTATATCATAAGCGCAATCAATCTCGTTCAACAGAATCTTATCATAGGTGGTTTACTTGCAGTATTAGTGCTGCTCCTCTTTTTAAGAAGCGCAAGCAGCACCCTCATAGTAGCCGCTGCAATTCCAATAAGCATAATTGGAACATTTGTTGTAATGTCGGCACTAGGTAGAACAATTAATGTCATCAGCCTTGCCGGAATGGCATTTGCCGTAGGCATGGTTATAGATAACTCAATTGTAGTGCTTGAGAATATCTATAGGCATATGCAGATGGGCAAATCCCGCGTTCAGGCTTCTTACGATGGAACCGTTGAGGTTTGGGGAGCCGTTCTTGCCAGCACTCTTACTACTGCTGCAGTATTCGTGCCCGTCATTTTCGTGCAAGACCAGGCTGGTCAACTCTTCCGTGATATAGCGATCGCAATTAGCGTATCTGTAATATTAAGCCTAATAGTTTCAATTACAGTTATACCAACAATATCGGCTAAGATTCTTAGCGTAGTTAAGCCAACACCTGGCAAAAACTTCTCTAACCTCTGGGGATTTGCCGATAGAGCTGAGAGGGTGTCAATCGGTATTTCAAACCTGGTAAGCCGAATACTCTCCAGCACCACAACACGGCTAGTGGTTGTATGTGGTTTTACTATTGGAACAATATTTCTTAGTTGGGTAATGATGCCCAAAACTGAATATCTCCCTGAAGGAAACAGGAACTTATTATTCGGAATTTTGATACCGCCCCCTGGATACAATATCGGAGAATTTACTAACATCGGAATGCAAATCGAAGACGACCTACGGCCTTATTGGGAAGCTGAGGTAGGGTCTCCCGAAGCTAAAGAGCTTGATGGACCGCCGATGGAGAACTTCTTCTATGTTGCCACAGGTCGCCAAGCATTCATGGGATCTCGAGCTAAAGAAGCCGATAAAGTTAAAGGATTGATGGCTCCAATGCAGAGTACTTTAAGAAAAATCCCTGGCATGATTTCCATAGTTAGCCAATCAAGCATATTTCAAAGAGGTCTTGGAGAAGGACGCTCAATTAATATCCAAATTACAGGACCTGAACTAGAAAAGCTCGTAGGCATAGCGCAAAAAGTGTTTTTCACTGCTATTCAAAAAATTCCAGGTGCTCAAATTCGCCCTATTCCGAGTCTTGATCTTGGCAATCCTGAGGTACAGCTAATTTTAAACAGAGAAAGAGCATCTGACGTTGGAATTACAAACCAGGAACTTGGATTTATGTTAAATGCTCTTGTAGATGGAGCCACAGTAAGTGAATTCCAAATCAATGGAGATGAGATTGACTTAACTCTAAGAGGGGAAGATCAATATGCCAGCCGTACCCACGAAATAGAAGATCTAATGATAAATACAGAAAGCGGCAAAATGCTCACAGTTGGATCAATCGCCGACGTGAATGTAACAACTGGACCAGAGCAGATAAACCACTATGAGCGTCAAAGAACAATTGCTATTTCTGTAATACCTCCTGAGGAAATGCCTCTTGAATCAGCAATCGAGCTTATTAACAGCGAAATTCTATTACCACTTAAAGAGAGCGGGGAGCTATCAGGATCCTATGACGCAGTACTTACCGGTTCAGCTGATGATCTAACGAAAACAAGAGAGGCTCTACAGTGGAATTTTATACTTGCCGCTTTAATCGCTTTTCTTCTCATGGCATCTCTTTTTGAGAGTTTTCTCTATCCACTGGTCATTATGTTCAGTGTCCCCCTTGCCTCATTTGGAGGATTTTTGGGGCTATTCATTTTGAACTTCTTTATTTATATGCCGCTCAACGTACTCACTATGCTAGGGTTTATAATCTTAATAGGGATTGTTGTGAATAACGCAATTCTTATTGTTCACCAAGCGCTCAATTACATTCGGGATGAAGGAATGGAGAATAATGAGGCAATTGTTGAATCAGTAAGATCAAGAATAAGACCAATATTCATGAGTACAACCACCAGTGTGATTGGAATGCTTCCACTAATTTTGCTTCCGGGGTCCGGCTCTGAATTTTACCGCGGCTTAGGAAGTGTCGTTGTCGGTGGTCTAAGTGTATCTACTATATTTACTCTTATTTTGGTGCCTTCAGTATTCAGTCTGGTGCTTGATGCTAAGGCTTATATCTCTCAGCGTTTTTCCAATTGGCGTGGAGGAACAGCCGGGGTACTTCCCTCAAAGTAATTCATCCCCAAATAGGTTCAGATTAGAAACTGATCAAATTTACCTATACAAATTACAGTATAGCTCAGGATATTATGGGCTAGGGGTTTAGAGATTTCTTTTTGATGGTAAAATGTATCGTCAAGAAGAAACCCTGGAGAAATTAATGAAATATGATTCTGAACTGAAGATAGCGATAGGAGCAGTAAAAAAAGCCTGTAGTTTGTGCACAACCGTCCAATCGTCACTTGTGTCAGATGAGACAATGATAAAGAAAGATAAATCCCCTGTAACAGTTGCTGATTTTGGCGTACAAGCGGTTATATGCCACGAATTAAAGAAAGCGTTTCCAAATGATCCAATAGTTGCGGAAGAAGATTCAGCAGATTTGCAAACCGATGAGGGAAAAGCTCTTACTAAAAAAGTTTATGAATACGCCTCTGCGGTCCTACCCGAGTTAATAGAAGAGGACATACATTCAACAATTGATAGCGGGGACTATGACGGGGGACCGGAGGGTAGATTCTGGACTCTCGATCCCATAGACGGCACAAAAGGGTTTTTGAGAGGACAGCAATACGCCATAGCTCTGGCGCTAATTGAAGACGGCGAAGTTGTTTTAGGAGTACTTGGCTGTCCAAATCTCAATCTCGATTTAGAAGATCCCGAAAGAGGCAAAGGATGTATATTCAGCGCAATTAAAGGGGAAGGTGCATCAGTACAGCTAATTGACGATGACAGTGGCGACAAAATAGAAGTATCTGACATAGACCATCCATCACATGCCCCTTTCTGCGAATCGGTAGAGTCAGCGCATTCCTCACATTCAGACTCTGAGCAAATAGCAGATATCTTGGGAGTTACAGCTGAGCCCATTAGAATTGACAGCCAGTGTAAGTATGGGGTGCTTGCAAGAGGAGACGCATCCATATATCTAAGACTGCCTACCAGTAAAGATTACACAGAGAAGATTTGGGACCACGCAGCCGGGTACATAATTGTAAAGGAAGCAGGCGGTCAGGTATCAGATGTATCAGGCAATGATTTAGATTTCTCTCAAGGAAGAACCTTATCAAACAACAAAGGTGTCGTAGGAACCAATGGAGAGCTACACGATTTAGTTATATCTGCCGTGGTTGAAGTTCTTAATTCAAAATGACGAAGACACTTCGTTCAAATAACAAATATCATCCTCCGACAGCTCAAATTTCATAGAGTCAGCATTATCTCTAGCCTGTCCAACTTTTGTGGCGCCGGGAATAGCTAAAATTGTATTACCGTTAGCATTAACAACCCAGTTGAGTGCAATCTGAGAGGGCGTTACCTGATACTTTTTAGCTATACTCTTAAGCGCCTGGACAACTTGTGAGCTTTTCTTAAGTTCTCCCTTATTGAGCGAGGCGTAATATCTTCTTAGTATATGCCGTTTATTAATTAAATCAGGGTTGTCATGAAACTTGCCTGTTAACAGCCCTCTACCCAAAGGAGAATAAGCTATTAGTGAAATGCCGAGCTCTTTTGCCGTATCGAGTATCCCATTTCTTTCAATCTGTCTTTTTAGAAGACTGTAGTTAACCTGATTTGAAACTAACTTGAGCCCATATTTCAGAAGCTCCTTATGAGCTTTCCTCATGGCGTTTGCAGAAAAATTGCTTACCCCAACATATCTAACTTTTCCTTGGTCAACGAGCTTGGCCATCTCCTTCATCTGAGAGCTTATGGAAGAGAATGAAAATGAATTATGAATTTGATAGAGGTCTATTGTCCTAGTGTTGAGTGCTGAAAGTCTTTTATCAATAGATGAAGTTATTGATCTTGAGGTTCTTAAAACCGGCCACCATTTTGTCGCAAGTATGATATCCTTTCTTGGAATATTGAGATCCTCTAGCGAAGAAGAAAGAGCCCTTTCAGACTCACCCCGACCATAAAGCTCCGCTGTATCAAACCAGTTTATCCCCCCTTTGAGTGAAGTCTCCACAATAGCACTTATTTCCTTCCTACTTAGTGAAGGCCACATGGCGCCCGATATACCTCTGCCTCTGCTAAACTGAAGACAACCCAATCCAACTGCAGAAACCATCAAATCGGAAGACCCTAATCTTCTTAGATAATTGGGCTTCATATTTAAATTCTCACCTTTATATTAATTCTATTTAACTTATAATAGCACTATGCCCACAGAAACACGCATTATAGACCTTAGCATAATTATTGAGCCCGCGCCCGGACCCGAACATCAAAAACTAGAAATAAAATATGAGACTCATGAGGACACAGCAGAGTACATGATGATGCGGTTTGAGTGCAGCAAGGAAGATTTGCCAAAGGGCTTGGGATGGGCGAATGAATATGTCACACTAGGCACTCATGTAGGAACACACATGGATGCCCCCTGGCACTATCACCCCGAATCTGAAGGAGAAAAAGCAAAGACAATAGATGAGCTTCCGGTTGAATGGTTTTACGGCGACGGGGTAGTAATAGATATGCGGCATAAAAGGCCTGGTGAGATCATAACCAGCTGGGACTTAAAAAAAGCGCTTCATGAGATTAAATATGAAATAAATCCATTTGATATAGTACTTATCATGACCGGGGCCGATGAGCTCTGGGGCACTAAAGATTACTGGTCACAGTTTCCGGGACTGTCTAAAGAGTCGACCCTGTGGTTATGTGAGCAAGGCGTCAAAGTAATGGGCACAGATTCAGCCGGCTGGGACAGGCCATTTTGGGCAATGGTGGAAGAGTTCAAAGAAACAGGGGATAAGAGCGTTATATGGGGCGCTCATTTTGCGGGTATTGAGAAAGAATACTGTCAGATAGAAAAGCTCACCAACCTGGACTTGCTTCCAGCATATGGATTCAAAGTAGTTTGCCCGCCAATTAAGATAATTAACGCAAGCGCTGGCTGGGTTAGACCAATTGCTATTGTTGAGGAGTCGTTCCTTTCACTTCATCCATAGGAGATCCAAAAACAACAGTCCAAAAGGTTTTATATTTCGTATCTTTATTATGAAAACAGGCGGCTCCAAGCTCAGTGAAACTTTGCCTCATAATATTTTCACAGTGGTGCGGACTAAGTAACCACGCAGCAACAACTTCTTCTGAATCCTCACGTCCGGCAGATATATTCTCACCTACGGTAATCCAACTGTAGCTAACCTCTTCAACTCTATAGGAGACCTCCTTCCCGCTTGACCCTTTGTGACTGACAAAGTCCTCAGTGGCCATATCAAGAGAATGACTTAGTGCTGCTCTTGCCAAAGTAGGGTTCCATGTAACTTGCCCAGCAGGTGTGAAAATCTTATAACCACAGTTTCTACTGGACTGGCGCGCGAGGTTTATGAGTCTTAGCATTTTCTCCTTTGTAATATCAAACTCCTCACACCTGTAAGAATCATTTGCAAGTACATACTGAATTTCATTTGATGTTCCGCAACCATAGAGAAGGCAAAGTGGAAATATTAAGAGCAGTATTTTCTTCACGAATAATATTATACGCCCCGCAGCTAATTTTTCGCAACTAAATTCTCTTATATCAGAAGTCAGCTAACCAAATTATTCGATGGGTCAATTTTTAGCCTGGCTGCGCCAATATTTATCGATGAATTTATCTCTGCCCGATCCAATACGATAGGACTTATAATGCGTAGGTTTTTTCAGATAATACATTTGGTGATATTCCTCAGCGTCCCAGAATTCACCAGCTTGCGTTACCTCAACAACTATCGGCTTGTCGAACCTGCCTGATTTATCTAGTTTTTCTTTAGAAGCCAGAGCAGCTTCTTTTTGCGAGTTATTCAAGTAAAAAATCCCGGGTCTGTACTGCTGGCCTCTATCATAAAATTGCCCGCCTGCATCTGTAGGATCAAAACTCATCCAAAAAACGGATAGCAGTTTATCATATGTTATTTTTTGGGGATCATATATAACTTCGATTGATTCTGTATGGCCAGTTTTCCCATAAGAGACTTCTTTATATGTAGGCTCTTTCTCCGGTCCTCCGGTATATCCGGCAGTCGTAGTAATTACCCCATCTAGATAGTCAAAAGGCGGCTGCATACACCAGAAACATCCTCCTGCAAAAACGGCCCTTTCATAGTTTTCGTTTTGACGTGCTTCACTTCTCTTTTTTATATCGACTTCTTCATCATATGAATTAGCAAATAGATTATACCCCTGTGCTAGAATTAAAATTCCTAAAACTATTAATATTTTCCGCTTCATAATGTTCTCCTGGTTAATTTGCAGATAATATTTTACTCACTCTTTTGATATATACGCTTTATGCATATAAATGGTTTCATTACTTTGAGAAAAAAGTTGAGTAATCTAAAATCACTCATTTATTTTAGATTCTATAGCTTTCTCTGTCTTCTGAGTTTTATATACAAAGTAAGTTTCAAGTAATAACCACACCGAGAGCGCAAGTATTATTGCGGAAAGAATTAGGAGAAGGGGGTTGTTTGCAAAGGCTTTAAAGTTCCATAACATAGCGGCAATTGTCATAAGAACCAGAAACACCATCGGAATTAAAGTATAAATCACCGGGCGCTTGGTTTTCCATAAATAGATGGTTGCAACAAGAAGTGTTAATCCAGCAACAAGCTGGTTAGTTGCGCCAAACAGCGGCCAGAGTAAAAATCCCCCGGAACCAAGACCTTTACCAGGTGCTTCAACTAAAACAGCTAACAACAAGGCAGGTACAACAGCTAAGAGGGCTCCTACATATCTATTCTTAAGTGGCTTAATTTTATACGCTGTTCCTAACTCTCCCAGAATAAGTCTTTGTACTCTTGTGGCCGTATCAAGAGATGTTGCAGCAAAACTAATAACAATTACACTTATCAACGTGTTGCTGAAGACAGTTGGTATATGGAGTGCATGCAAAAATGTAGAAGCGCCGTGTACAAAGTTTGTAATCCCGCCTTTGGCAGCTAAGTCCCATGTTTCATAGTGAGTAAGCCAGTCTCCTCTGCTTATTCCCGCGGCAACAGCAAGTGTGGCAATCATTGCAAGTACGCCCTCTCCCAACATTCCTCCATAACCGATCATTCTTGAATCTTTCATTTTATTTAGCTGTTTAGAGGTTGTACCGCTTGCGACTAGACCGTGAAAACCGCTTATTGCACCGCACGCTATAGTCACAAATATGAATGGAAATAGTGGCACGCCTCCCGCGGCATTATGATTAAAGGCAGGCGCCTGCATTTCTGGATGGGCAACCAAAATACCTACGAAAAGAAGCCCTAAACCTAAAATAAGTTGATGACCATTTATATAGTCCCGGGGTTGGAGCAATGTCCAGACAGGAAGGACAGAGGCAATAAAGGAATATGCAAGAAGTAGCAAAATCCAGGTAACAATCTGGCTTCCCATTATCGCGGGTATCTCCATTGGTACAAAAGTCCCTACCCAGATCATTACATATAGCGTAATTAGTGCGAAAATTGAGGGCCAGAGTATAGGGACACCTTTTTTATAGAACAAAAATCCTATTATGACAGCTACTATAATTTGGAAGTTGACCGGCAAAACACTCTCAGGAAAAGCCACGAATAGAGATGCTATAGCGTAGGCAAAAACAGCGATAACAAAGAAAATAAGAAAATAGACTATTAGCAAAAATAGCGTTCTAGCTCTGTGATTAATTAAAGTTCCGGCCAAATCGCCGACAGATCGCCCCTTCTCTCTTACTGAAATTACTAATGCGCTGAAATCATGAACTGCACCCATAAAAATTGTGCCTAAGACTATCCATATTATAGCCGGCACCCACCCCCAAAAGACCGCAATAGCAGGTCCAATAATAGGGGCAGCTCCTGCAATTGAAGCAAAATGATGACCGAAAAGCACATGCTTATTGCTCGGGACATAGTCGATCCCGTCATTTTTTTCATGCGCCGGGGTTACTTCATCATCTGACAGACGAAAAATCTTATCAGCCAAAAATTTCGAATAAAAACGATAAGCTAGGAAATATAGAATTAAGACAATAATAGCCAGAAGCGCGGCATTCAATTATAATCTCCTCTTAGCTCAGTAGACCCCATTTCTTCATCCGATAGCGAAGCACTTCACGTGTAATCCCGAGCATTTCAGCAGTTCTGGTCTGGTTCCAGTTATGCAAATCCAGTGCTTTAGTTATAACTTTTCTTTCAATTTTGTAAAGTGATGCGTCGTCATGAGGAATGTCAATAACCATCTTATCATCCCCGTCCTGAACCTTTAGACTATCACCTTCTTCAATCTTCACGTATTTTGGGTTTAATAAACCATCCTCACTAAGTAGCACTGCTCTTTCAATGGTGCTTCTAAGCTCCCTGACGTTGCCGGGCCAGTCATAATGCAAAAAAGTCTTTCTTACTTCTGAAGGAATAATATTAATGTTCTTATTTAGATCAAGATTGAAATAGGAAATGAAGTAATCAGTAATCAGAGGGATATCCTCTTTTCTCTCTCTTAAGGAAGGCATTTCAAAATTTATCACATTTAAACGATGATATAGATCTTCTCTAAAACCGCCGTTTTTAACAAGCGATTTGAGATCATGATTAGTAGCTGCCATAACACAGATATCCACTGTTATATCCCTATTGCCCCCTACTCTGCGGAAACTCCTTTCTTCAACTGCTTTAACAAGCTTGGCCTGGAGAGAAAGACTCATATCACCAATCTCATCAAGAAATACAGTGCCCCCGTCTGCTTGCTCTAAGATTCCTTTATTTAATTTTTTAGCATCAGTGAAAGCGCCTGCTTCATGACCAAACAACTCGCTCTCTAAAAGAGTCTCTGGTATAGCCGCGCAGTTTAATTCTATAAATGGTCCTTGCTTCCGTAAGCCGTTAAAGTGGAGCACTTTTGCAGCAAGTCCCTTACCCGTCCCACTTTCCCCGCGAATAAGTATAGTCTTAGGATCAGTTTCTGTTAGCTTCTTAAATAAGTCCATTATCTCTTTAATAGACTCACTTTTACCCATTATTGAATCAAACCCATATTTTTCCTGAGCTCTCCTTGCAACAGCATTTAAGCTATTATTCAGCTCACTGATTCTTAGAGCATTTCTAACCATTACCTTTAATTTATCAAGCGGGAACGGTTTCTCTATAAAGTCATAAGCCCCGTCTCTTATAGCAGATACGGCCACCTCAACACTCCCGTGTGCCGTCATCATGATAGTTGGAGGCATACGTTCAAATCCTGACAAATCTTTAAGCACTTGTAGGCCATCACGATCCGGAAGTTTAAGGTCTAAAATAACCAGATCCGGATTTTCCCTCTTAGCAATTTGCAGTCCTTCCACACCTCCATAAGATGTGATGACAAAATATCCTTCCTGTGATAACGCTTTCTGGAGTTGTTTTGAAAGTAGTCTTTCATCTTCAATTATCAATATTAATGAACTCATTTTCACTTCCTTAGAATTTAATTATCCTCATCCAATCCCCAACATGAATATTTAAGGCTCAATCAGTTTGTCACGCTATTCCTTAAGCAATCGAATCATCATTTAGATTATTGGGTATTTCTACGACAAATCTTGACCCTGACCCTTTTTTGCTTGAGATATGCATCTTACCCCCGTGCGCCTCAACTATCCCATTAGATATAGCAAGTCCAAGCCCTGTCCCCCTTTCCTTAGTGGAATAAAAAGGTTGTAATATTTTATCAATATCCTTCTCAGAAAAACCGCACCCAGTATCGGAAACAGCAATTTCAACTGTCCCATTACAATTCTTGGTCTCTACTTTCACCGTACCAAAACTACCTGTAGCATCTATACCGTTAATCAAAAGATTTAAAAGAACCTGTTCAATCTGTTCATGATCTACGTTGAATTGATTTCCGCATCCTAATTGTTTCTCAATCGTAACCCCTTTAGATTTAGCTCTCATATTAACTAGACTAAGGGCTCTTTCTACTATGTCATTTGGCTCACACTCAATTAGCTGAAGACTCTTAGGATGGCCTAACTGGAAGAGCCCCTTCACTATTCTCTCTAACCTAACAATTTCATTTAGTATTTCAGATATTGTCTGCTTATGCTCTTCATTTTCGGTTTCCGCCTGCATAAGCTCAAGCGCTATGGCTATTCCTGATAGAGGATTTCTCACCTCATGCGCAACACCTGTAGCGAGTTCTCCAATTGTGGCAAGTTTCTCAGTTTTGATAAGCGCTTTATGCTTTTCTTTAATTTCCCTAGTAGCCTCTTCAATCTCAGTCTCTAATACATCATTAAATCTCTTTGTAGTTTCCAGAAGCTTAAGGATTTCATCATTCTTTTTCTGAAGCTCTCTATTACTAATCTCGATGTTATCTATCATGTGGTTAAAAGCTTGAACCAAAGTATCTATCTCGCCGCTGGACTTAACTCCATCAACTCTATAAGAGTAATCACCCCCTGCGACCGATTCCGCAGCTTTAAATAAATTGAATATGGGTTTTGTTATCACTCTCGGGATAAAAAAGGTGAGAATAATACCAAAGACAAGTATTACCCCAATTACTGTAAATACAGTTATATAAGAATACTTTATCTGGTCATCTGAGATTTTTACCGCTTCAAGCAGCATCTCATTGGCAAAGAATCCTTCGTTTGCTTCTTTTTTATCAGATATGAGATTAGACAATGTCGTATGTCGGCCTTTGATATTCTCTGCTGCTTTATCCAGATTGTATATGCTGTATACGGAGAATCCGCTAATCAAAAGCATAAGAAGAAACATCAAAGCATATCCAAACGTTATCTGTTTACTTAGATTCAATTACTCTTTACCTAGCCGAGTTATATACACATTAAAAACTCTACCTGTTAATGCTCCCAACTCATATCAATATTTTAGTTTCCCAATAGATAAATCAAACTCACTAAGGTAGATTTACTTTAGGCATTATATGCGGTAGATTGAATAATAAGCTTATAATAAAGGGTATAACTAAAATAAATTCTACACATTCTATGAAATCATATTGCTTAGCTTTAGCGCTTTCAACAATGTTTCTTCTCGGATGTTTTGTCACTCCCGAGTCTATTAGACAATTAAATCAGCGGCAAGACTCCCTTGAGGCCAAGATGGACGAGCTTTTGGAAGAGCTTAAGTCTGCTAACTCAAACACTAACCGCGACATTGAGAGAATAGAAAACAACCAAATGCTCCTTGCTGAAGAAATAGAAAGTATGCAGAAAAAGAATATTAAAATTGGTAAAAAATTAGAAGATGCCGCCAATAAGAATGAAGGCGACAAGGAAAACCAGAAAGCATCTTCTGCAAATGATATATATTCAAAAGCTGATACTAGTTATAAAAACCGCAACTATGAAGATGCAATATTGCAATTTCAGCAGCTAATAGATGCTTATCCACAAGACTGGAGAGTTCCCAACGCCTATCTAAAACAGGGCAATGCTCTTATCAGCCTCGGCAGGAAAAAAGAGGCGGGGTTTTTCTTTAAGACTTTAATCGATAAATACCCTGAGTCGCCTGAAGCCAACATAGCTAGACAAAAACTAAAAGCTATTTAGCAAATCAAATCTAATAGAATTACTCCCCCTGTAATAGAACAAAAAGCCGACCCTGCCTAATGAGTCGGCTTTCTAATAACTTCGTCGGAACTAAAATCTAATCTAGACTTATCCATGCATCTGTCCATGCAATACCGGACCCCGGCGCGTAATATAGTGCACTTTGATTACACCAACCCGAGTAGGGAAACGGCTTACACTCATAGCGCTTGCCGTCGGTTCCTTGGACAACTGTTCCACCTTCGTAGCCGCCGATTGCATCCGGGTAAATAAAATCCACCTCCCCTGTAGGATCGGGGCCGGGATCAGTGCACGTATCGCAGCAATCATAATCATTGCCGCCCCCTCCGTTATCAACCATCTCTATATCAACCTGAAATGAGAATTCCTGCTCAGATGATATGTAAACATTATTGTTCTGTGAGCTTTGAACAGGATTAATATTGCCGTCTGCATCGAGCACGCCAATCTTAACCAGTGAAGAGCTCACATTTACTTGCTGCGCTAAGTAAAACGGCCACTGATCTGCCCCTGTCTGAACATCTTGAAGCTCGATCGTGTGAGTTTCAGCGTCGCTTGATTGCGCGTCAAATAATCTAAAAGTAACGGTGTCACCTATGGCAAGATCTTGCTGAGCCCGGACCTGACCAAGTGATTTCCATACCACAGGTGTACCATCCGCAAACTCAACGTCCATACAGGTGTAGAATGCCTCCGGGCTATCGTCCCTTTGCCATATGCTGTAGATCATTTGCTTCCCCGATTTCCCTTGCGGGAACGGGCAGCTCATTTTGTATCTGCCATTCTCAAGCGTGACATCGGTAATAGTACAAAAGGGGGATTCTTCCAAATCAGACCACTTGAGCGGGTTAAGTGGGCTGTAGCCGTCCTCAGTTACATAGAACCTGTAATACTTTGTGCTGTGTGGAGCGGTTGCGATAAAAACAAACTCGAAGTTACCGTTACCGTCCGGAGCAATCATTGTTGTATGCCAGTCGTTCCGAGCAAGGTCCATTCCTTTAAACAGCTCCTTCCCCGCGCTACAGAGCTTGCCGTCAGGGATTATATCCCGGTGCATATCGTTTGCGTTCCCCTGATTGACTCCGTTCCAGTCATAAAGGGCCTGCGTTCCACCTTCCTCCGCTGCCGCCTTACATGCATCTGACTTAGGGTTTTCAGGGTTTTCTAAAAAACAGTTATATATCCTGCTGACAGGAGTCTCCATCGTACCGTGACCGAATGCTTTTTCAACCAAGAGACTTATAGATGTTATATATAACATTACTAATACTAAGCTCGAAAACGCGATTAATCTCATATCGTACCTCCAGTTATTTTGTTAGGATATTAACCCATAAATTCTTAGAACAAAGCACTATTTCATTATTTATAGAAAAATGTGTAACTGTGCGCAACTATTGTGTAATTGTGCACAAAAGAACAAATGTTCGTTTGCAAATTTGAGGTATTACAGAAGAGACTTACAAGTTTGTGCCTATACTTTTAAGTACTTGGTAGGTTTCCGAAACTAGAGCATCTACAAGTTCTTGAGCAGTGAGTTTTCTAGACATTGCCGCCCCCTGCCCTGCCCAAAGCGACATGAAGTCTGAGTCCCCTTTATCTTTAGAAGCGTTTCTAAGTGATCTTGTAAGACTATTTTGAAGTGGATAGTTCGGGATTTCATCTTCAAGTAATGACATTTCATCAATAAAGCGGTTTTTTATACCACGAGCGTATTTACCACTGAAGGCTCTGGTCAACACTGTACTTATATCTTTTGAGCTTAAAAGCGAATCGAGCCAGGGTCCCGGCACACCAGCTTCTTCGCAACAAAGAAAAGCTGTCCCCATTTGGACTGTTGAAGCTCCCAAAGCTACAGATGCTGCTATCCCTCGCCCATCCATTATACCTCCTGACGCAATCACTGGAATTTCAACTTTATCGACAAGCTGCGGCACTAGTGCTAACCCACCTATCATTGGAGTGCCCTCTGTTGATCCGAATGTTCCTCTGTGCCCACCTGCCTCACTGCCTTGAGCAACTATTGCTGAGCAACCTGCTTCTTCTAACAAAACACCCTCTTCTACACAGGTTGCAGTTCCTATTACAAAAACATCTCGTTCAATCAAATCCCTAATTAATGCTTTATCAGGAATGCCGAAAGTAAAACTGAACACGGGAACCTTGTGGTCAATAATTACAGAAAGCTGATCTTCAAAACTATATTTTGGCGGTCCCGGCATCTGAGGGGGGTCAATACCTAGTTCATTTGAAAATTCTTGCAGGCAATTAAGGACTTTATCACTTGGTTTAGCAGCCTCACTAATCTCAGGCACAAAGAGATTTACACCGAAAGGCCTATTTGTTAGTTCTTTCACTTTACGGATCTCTAAATCAATCTGCTCAGGAGTGAGATATCCAACCCCTAGGAAACCCAAGGCGCCGGAGTTTGATACGGAAGCCACCAGTTCTGCAGTGCTCGGCCCCCCCGCCATAGGAGCCTGAATAATAGGATGCTCCATCCCAATTTGCTCAATTAACCTTCTTATATGATCCGGCCAGAAATTGCCTTGCATAGTTACCTCACGATGGTCAAATAATGATAATAAACTTTTCGTATCTTACAATATACAAGAATTAAAGGTCACCTAATAAGGAAGAAAGCTAAAGATATCTATGATTTTTTGTATATTTGGTCTATAATTCTAAAACCTGTTATAATGATTCACCCTAGCGGTGAGACGTTTTTTGAATTACATATCATCAAAGAAAAAATATTATTAATAGAGAAAAACTATGGCCTATAAAGTACTAAGTGCAATTTTTGTTATAACAACCCTTTTGTTTTCCTGTGGCGGAGAGGACCAAGTTCAAATTCCACCCCCCGTTGTTCAGGTCTATGTTACAACCACTACCAATGTACCGATATATAAGGAGTTCATTGGAGAGACGCAAGGGTTTAAAGATATTGATATTCGTGCCAGAGTAGAAGGTTATCTTGAAGGCATACATTTTGAAGAAGGATCCGAAGTAAAAAAAGATCAACTTTTGTACACAATCGAAAGCCAGCCTTTCCAAGAAAATGTTGCAGAAAAACAAAGCCAGCTTGCAGCTGCAAACATAGAACGAGTCAACGCTGAGAGTGATCTAAGCAGAATAAAACCACTAGCAGCAGAAAATGCTATCAGTCAAATCGACCTCGATTCTGCTCAAGCCAAGTATGATGCTTCTATAGAGGGTGTGAAAGCTGCTGAAGCCAATCTCAATGCTGCCAATATACAGCTAAGTTACACAAAGATACTTTCTCCCATAGATGGCATAATAGGTGGGACACAAGCCAAAGTAGGTGATTTTGTTGGAGCAAGTCCAAACCCAGTCATTCTAAATACAGTATCTAGTTTAAGCACCATACTCGTCCAGTTCTTTGTTACAGAGAATGAATACTTACAAGCCGCAAGAAGAATTATCGCAGAAACTGAGGAATATCAGGTAGGAGAAGCTAAAAAAGAACCGAATGATCTCCAGCTGATTCTTTCAGATGGATCGGTATATGGTTATAAGGGGAAATTCGATTTTATCGATAGAAACGTTGATCCGTTGACAGGGGCAATCCTTATTCAATCCTCTTTTCCAAACCCCGACCAGCTCCTTCGCCCGGGGCTATTCGCTAAAGTACGCGCCGAGGTAAATCGGATAAAAGACGGCATACTAGTGCCTCAAAGATGTATTGTAGAACTCCAAGGCACGTTTAGTGTCCTTATTATAGATGAAAGCAATAAAGTTCAAAATAGACAAGTACAGGTTGGACCTAAAGTAAAAGAATTTTGGCTTATTAAAGAAGGACTTAAGCCTGGTGAAAAAGTCATTTACGAGGGTCTACAAAAAGTAAAAGAGGGTATTGTGGTAGTACCTGAAGTCGTCGAAGTAAAAATTCCTGACCTAGAGAGTATCTAAAAAACAATGGGCAATTTCTTTGTTAACAGACCTATAGTAGCAATGGTAATAGCCATTGTAATGGTAATAATAGGTGTTGTATTCATGGCAGGTCTTCCCATTGAGCAATATCCAAACATCACTCCCCCAATTGTTGAAGTTAGGGCCACATATACAGGTGCTAATGCTGTAAACGTAGAGGAATCAGTAGCAACACCTCTTGAGCAGCAGATTAATGGTGTAGATAACATGATCTACATGAAATCCACTAACTCAAACGACGGTACGATGGCGATTCAAGTCTCATTTGAAGTAGGTACCGACCCCGATATAAACACTGTATTTACACAAAACAGAGTTGCCGCAGCCACAGCCAAGCTACCTGAGGAAGTAAAACGACTAGGTGTTACAACGGAGAAATCTCTCCCCAATATTCTAATGTTGGTCTCACTTACCTCTGAGGGGGGAAGATATGATCAACAGTTTCTAGGGAATTACGCAATTATTAATCTCCAAGACACACTCGCTCGAATAAGAGGGGTTGGGCGTGTAACAGTTTTGGGTGCGAGCGATTACTCAATGCGTGTATGGATAAAACCTGATCGCTTGGCTCAGCTTGGCATAACCATCCCTGAAATCGTAGATGCTATACAACAGCAGAGTGTCATCGTTCCAGGTGGAAAGTTTGGCGCGGAACCGGCTCCCCCTGGCACAGAATTTACTTATACAGTAAGACTCCCTGAGCGCCTTCAGTCGCCTGAGCAATTTGGAGAGGTTGTTATAAGAACAACCGAGGCAGGTTCCCAGGTTAAGATTAAGGATATCGCTCGCGTTGAGCTTGGAGTGGAGACATATAACGCATTTACTAGGCTTGATGGAAAAGAATGTGCCGTAATCGCTCTTTATCAGGCTCCCGGATCAAATGCCACACAGCTTGCACAGACTATTAGATCTACGGTCGAAGACATATCAAAATCATTCCCGGAAAGTGTACGTTACGACATCTCTCTAGATACAACACTCGCTGTCACAGCAGGTATCAATGAAATAATCATAACTCTATTTATAGCCCTTGCACTAGTTATTTTCGTAGTATTCATATTCATTCAGGACTGGCGTGCAGCACTAATTCCTACTATCGCAATACCGGTTTCTCTAGTTGCTGCGTTTATGGTATTCCCAATAATAGGCTTCACAATTAATGTGCTTTCGCTGCTGGGACTTGTGCTGGCTATTGGTATAGTGGTCGATGACGCCATTGTTGTAGTTGAAGCAGTACAGTTGAACATAGAAAATGGAATGTCATCAAAAGACGCGACCATGAAAGCCATGAATGAGGTTACAGCACCGGTTATTGCAACCACTCTCGTTCTTGTTGCTGTTTTCATCCCGGTTGCGGCTATGGCTGGCATCACGGGAAGCTTATATCAACAGTTTGCTATTACAGTTGCGGTATCGGTAGTTTTCTCCTCAATAAACGCTCTTACTCTAAGTCCTGCATTATGTTCACTTCTACTTAGAAAAAGAGAACCGACTAAAGGTTGGCTGGGTCGATTTTTTGATAAATTCAATGTTGGTTTTGATAAGTTAACAGATAAATATGTGAGTCTCACACGCGTAGTCACTGTTAAAGTAAAACGTGGATTAATATTCATTGGCATATTGGTAATCGGATTAATTGTGCTGGGAAGAATGATCCCTGGCGGGTTCATACCGGCGGAGGACATGGGCTATCTCTTTGTAAATATACAGCTTCCGGACGCAGCTTCTCTTCAGAGATCTGATGAGGTCACCAAAAAAGTAGAAGCGATATTATCTCAGGTTGACCAGATTGAATATGTTACTTCTGCAGTAGGATTCAGCCTGCTCTCAGGGAGCTTTTCCTCAAACTCTTCCCTTATATTCGTATCATTAAAAGACTGGAGCGAACGAAGAGGAACTGTAAATCAAATAGTCGATCGACTGAATAAGGTTTTCTATGTAAAAATTAATGAAGCTCAAGTTTTTGCCTTTGGTCCACCTGCTATTCCTGGGCTTGGTAACGGCTCAGGATTTACAATGATGCTTCAGGACAGAGGCGGGAACTCTCCTGAATACCTGGCGCAAGAGAGTACGAAATTTATACAGGCAGCAGTTCAGAGACCTGAAATTGGTTCCGTATTTACGACCTTCCGCGCGAATGTGCCGCAAAGATTTATGGATATTGACACAGATAAAGCCCTTAAGGCCGGCATTCCCCTAAACAACATTTACAGCACAGTTGGGGC
>Ga0307376_10001223_pt1 | contig 28505 bp, 29 predicted proteins | sample TR2MG_FD_202536 | JGI IMG/M metagenome (GOLD analysis project Ga0307376, IMG submission 202536) | Soil microbial communities from Risofladan, Vaasa, Finland - TR-2 | ecosystem: Environmental > Terrestrial > Soil > Coastal area > Acid sulfate soil | place: Finland: Risofladan, Vaasa | collected...
AAAATGGACTTGCCGGGCCTGCGCCCCGATCGCGTGGTCACGCTGGCGGGCGGCTTCGCGATCATGTATGCGGCATTCCGCGAACTGGAAATCAGCACAATGCAGCCCGCGCTCGGCGCACTGCGCGAAGGCGTGCTCTACGACCTGTGGGGACGTTTTCACAACAACGACATGCGCGACGTGACGGTACTGAACTTCATGCGGCGCTATCACGTTGACACCAACCAGGTCGCGCGGGTCACCAGGCTGTCGAATATGCTGGCAATGCAATTCTTTGGCGACGATGCGAACCAGGCTGCACTGCACGTGCTGGGCTGGGTCGCCAGCCTGCATGGCATCGGTATCCGGGTGGCGCACAGCGGCTACCACAAACATACCGCCTACATACTCGCCAATGCCGACATGCCGGGATTTTCCAAAAAGGAACAGGCCCGGCTGAGCCTGCTGGCGCTGGCACACCGGGGCAACCTGAAAAAATTGCAGGGTATGCTGAACAACGTGGAAGATTGCGTGCTCGCGATGAGCCTGCGTCTGGCCGTGCTGTTTTACCGCAACCGTAGCGACATCGTCCTGCCCGATTTGCACGCGCGTTTCAGCGGCACCAAATTCTACCTCTCGGTCGGCCACGACTGGCTGGCACAAAATCCGCTGACTGAAGCCGCGTTGCAGGACGAAGTGAAACAGTGGAAAGCGCTGGGGGTCAGTTTGCAAATCGACACAGAATAGAGGAAAGGCACAAGAAGCAAGATACAAGGTACAAGGTACAAGGGGCAAGGGGCGTAGGAGCGGGCCATGCCCGCGATTGACTTTTGTTCGCGGGCATGGCCCGCTCCTACGGTTTTTCCAGCACCTCGCTCAACATGCGCGCAACGCCTACCCGCCAGTCGGGGAGGTGCAAATCGAACGTTTGCCGCAGCTTCGCGGTATCCATCCGCGAATTGTGCGGGCGCTGGGCCGGAGTGGGGAACGCACTGCTGGGTACCGCCTTGATCGCATCCCGCGCGACCTTGATGTCGATGCCGGAACGTGCCGCAAATTCGATCACGAATCGGGCATAGCCGTGCCAGGAAATCTCCCCGCCGGAAACCAGATGATACAGGCCGGACACCTCGGGCCGCTGCTGCGCGGCCCTGATCGCATGTGCGGTCACATCGGCCAGCAGGTCCGCGCCGGTGGGCGCACCGATCTGGTCATCGATGATATTAAGGCTGTCGCGTTCCCGGGCCAGCTTCAGCATGGTCCTGATGAAGTTTCCGCCGCGCGCGCCGTATACCCAGCTGGTGCGCAGGATCAGGTGGCGGCATCCGGACTGTTGTATCAGCTGCTCGCCTTCGAGCTTGGTCGCGCCATACACATTCAGCGGCGCGGTCGCGTCGGATTCCAGCCAGGGCTTGTCGCCGCCGCCGTCGAACACATAATCGGTGGAAAAATGGACCAGCCAGCAATTGGCGCGCAACGCTTCTTCCGCCAGCGCGCCGGGCGCCAGCGCGTTGACGGTGCGGGCCAGTTCGGCCTCGCTCTCGGCCTTGTCCACCGCGGTATAGGCGGCCGCATTCACGATCACATCCGGCGCGACTTTCCGTACCGTCCGCGCGAGTTCTGCCGGATCGGCGAGATCGCCGCACATCTCGCGGCTGGCCGAATCCAGCGCGACCAGCTCGCCCAGCGGCGCCAGGCTGCGCTGCAGTTCCCAGCCGACCTGGCCGTTCTTGCCGAGCAGCAGGATCTTCATCCGGCCAGCCCCACGTAGTTCTTTTCGATCCACTGCCGGTAGGAACCCGACTGGACGCTGTTCACCCAGTGCTGGTTGTCCAGATACCACTGTACCGTCTTGCGGATGCCGGTCTCGAACGTTTCGACCGGCTTCCAGCCCAGCTCGCGCTCGATCTTGCGCGCATCGATCGCATAGCGTCGGTCGTGGCCGGGGCGGTCGGTGACAAACGCGATCTGTTCGCGGTAGGACTTGCCGTCGGCTCGTGCACGCAGTTCGTCGAGCAATGCGCAAACGGTATGCACGATGTCGAGATTGGCTTTCTCATTCCATCCGCCCACGTTGTACACCTCGCCCAGCCTGCCCGCCTCCAGCACGCGGCGGATCGCGCTGCAATGGTCCTTCACGTACAGCCAGTCGCGGATCTGCTGGCCGTCGCCGTACACCGGCAGCGGCTTGCCGGCCAGCGCGTTGACGATCATCAGCGGTATGAGTTTCTCGGGAAAGTGATACGGACCGTAGTTGTTGGAACAGTTGGTGGTCAGCACCGGCAGGCCGTAGGTGTGGTGGTAGGCGCGCACCAGATGGTCACTGGCAGCCTTGCTGGCGGAATAGGGACTGTTCGGTTCGTAGCGGTGGGTTTCGCTGAACGCCGGCTCATCCTTGGCCAGCGAGCCGTACACTTCGTCGGTGGAGACATGCAGGAAGCGGAAATTTGTTTTGTCTTCGCCAGCGAGCCCCGACCAGTAGGCGCGCACCGCCTCAAGCAGATGGAAGGTACCGACGATGTTGGTCTGGATGAAATCCCCGGGGCCGTGGATGGAACGGTCCACATGGCTTTCCGCCGCGAAGTTGATGACCGCGCGCGGGCGGTGTTCGGCGAGCAACTCGCCCAGCACCAACGCATCGCCGATATCGCCACGCACGAAGATGTGGCGATTATCATCCTTGAGCGAGGCGAGGTTTTCCAGGTTACCCGCGTAGGTCAGCTTGTCCAGATTGACCACGGGCTCATCGCTTTGCGCGAGCCAATCCAGCACGAAGTTCGAACCGATGAAACCGGCACCGCCAGTCACCAACATCATATTGTTTACCGCCCGAACGAGGGACGCCATGTTTAAAATGAAACGGGATTATATTCGATGCGTTTAGGCAACTCCCAGGAATTCGTTACTACGGATTAATTCATGCCAACTCAGATTAACAACAGCATGCATGTAGGAGCGGGCCATGCCCGCGAATATCTTTTCGCGGGCATGGCCCGCTCCTACAAAATCAGACTCATCCGCTTTTTCCCAGACACGGGATCACATGTGCGATCTGTGCGGATGCAGGCTGTAATACCAATCCGCCGTCGCGCGCAAGCCCTGTTCCATCGAATATGGGGGAACCCAGCCCAGTTCGCCGCGTATCTTTTGATTGTTCACGCGCAACGAGCCGAACAGCCTGTCCATCTGTTCCGCGCGTCCCAGGAAAGTTGCCACGGCACGCAACAAGCCGGGCGGAAAATTGAATGCGCGGCTGTTCCGGCCCAACGACTGTGCGATCAGATCCGCCAGCATCGCGGTGGAAACATCGTCACCATCGCTGACCAGATAGGTCTGTCCCGCGGCGGCTGGATGTGTCGCACACGCAATCAACGCATCCACCAGATTGCCCACGTATACCAGACTGCGCACATTTTTCGCACCCGCCAACGGCAGTGGAATTCCCCGGTCGATCGCAGCCAGCAGTCGGATGAAATTTCCCTTCACCCCCGGACCATACACCAGCGGCGGACGCACGATCACGATCTCCAGCCCGGTTTCCCCGGCAATGCGCTGCAAGTCCTGTTCTGCGCGCAATTTGGAGATGCCGTACGGGTCTTGCGGATCGGGTTCGTCCGATTCGGCAAAAGGGCGGTTCACCGTGGTCTGTTCGCCGTTCACCTTGACCGAACTCACATAGACAAAGCGTTTTACGCCCGCGCTTGCGGCTTGCTGGGCCAGATTGGACGTGCCGTACAGATTGACCTTGAGGAATTCTGTGAGCGGATCGGCGGCCTGATCTTTCATCACATGCACCCGCGCGGCGAGATGGATCACCGCATCCACGCCGTTGAGCGCGGCCGACCAGTCTGTTTCCCCATCGATAGCGCCGACTGTTACCGCTTCAACATTTCCGTCCATCGTATTCCCGGAACGCACTGACGCTCGGACGGATTGGCCACGGCGCAGCAATTCTGCACACAGCGGCTTGCCAACAAAACCGTTAGCTCCGGTAACCAGCATGCAAACAGTCCCGTCTTTCAAGTGATACGCTCCATCAACCTGATTGGAATCTTTAATGCGAGCATGAGCATATTGGTATACAAACCATTTTCCCTGCAGGCGCGAATTATTTCGCAGTTGATTAACCAACTCGCTTTTATTCCGCTACTGCTTAACCCCCCGGAACGCATCTTGACCATGGTTTCATCAATGAATTCCCAAGTGATGTGGTGTTTAAGCAACAACCGGACGAGCATTTCGTAATCAGCCGCGATCCGATAATCCGTGTTGTACGGTCCAGCCTTTTCATAGCAGGATTTTTTGCAGTAAAACGTTGGATGTGGAGGCATGACACCTATCCGCAACATGAATGAGCTAAGAGTGCGAATTCGATATTTGCGCAACACGCGATTCAAATTGGCTGGGTCGACGATATCCAAACGAGAAAATACCGCATCAACATTTTTTTCTTTGAAATGTCTGGCAATTGTTTCCAGAACCGAAGAGTTGGCAAAATAATCATCCGAGTTGAGCATGCCAATGTAATCTCCTCTTGCCAAGGCAATGCCTTTATTCATCGCATCGTAAATTCCATTATCCGTTTCGGACACAAGCCGGATGGGATGCCTTGTCCAACCACGGATAATCGCCAGCGTGTCGTCAGTCGAACTGCCATCAACAACTATATGCTCAAAATTTTCGTATGTTTGCAGCGCGATGGACTCGAGGGTATCCCGGATTGTTGCCGCGCTGTTGTAGCAAACCGTAATGACCGTTATTCGTGGATTATCCAATTGCCAACCTGATATGTTATTAACGACTGGGAGTGCATACGACAATTACCCTCTTCTCTTCATGATAACCCTTAGTAACAGGTTCTTTGCCAGTTGCCAACGCCAAACCAGAATTTGCGCAAAACCTCGCCTCCTTGCCGGACTGGCATTGCGCTGGTGCCTGCGATAACCCATCAAGGGCATATCCAGAAAACTTGGCTTTCCATAAATTGAGTTGATGCAGCCGATCCACATATCATGCATGGGGATATCCTTTGGAAATGGCAGGAATTTATCTACCATCGAGCGCCGAAATGCCATAGCGCAACCCAGGTATTTATTCCTGGCAATGTTGTGCCATATACCCGGGGAAAAACCTCCCCTTGCTTCAAAGAACGACTTTGCGATAACCTCATCCCTATCGTTTATGACCTTCGCGTCACTCAAAACGAGTGTCACGTCAGGTTGTCCATTAAATACCTGAAGAAACTTCCCAACTTTTTCCGGGTACCAAATATCATCCTGGTCACTGAGGAAGATAATATCGCCTGAGGCCAAACGGATTGCTCGCTCGAATGTTCGGAGTACGCCTTCGTTTGAACCATTGCGGTAGATCTTGATGCGACTGTCGCCCAGCCTTTCTACCACTTCAAGGGTCGCATCTGATGAACAATCGTCAACCAGAATGATTTCATCAGACCCGCCGAGCTGGCAAAGAATGCTGAGAAGCTGCCGCTTGATATAGCGGGAGCCATTGTAAGTTGCCATACAGACCGAGATCATCTTAATAATGGAAGCATTTAAGCTGCTCAAATAGTTTGTTGTTTAGTCATTTAGTTTTCCGCCAACGCCTTTAAACCCATCGGCCAGCCCCAACGCCATCATTTTCAAACAGGAAAACCGATTCGGTGCGGCCAGGCTGAAGAAAATGACAACCTTGAAGCATTTTGCGATATCAGCCAACTTCCAGTTCCACGGTATGTAACTGCGGCGGTATAGCAACATACTGTTGCGAAACATGTAGTAATAGCGGAATGGGAGGTGGAAGGGTACAGACCGTTGGCGCAAAAACCAGATTTTTTTTCGCTTCTCCCCCAGTGTGTGAGTCATTACAGCATCACACACACCGAATATACGAAAGCCTTTGGCTTTTGCGCGCAGGCACCATTCTGTATCCACATGGTCGATAAACAGACTCTCGTCCATTAATCCCACTGTCTCGATTGCAGCCAGTGGCAACAGCGACCCTGACGACACAATAATATCTGCCTCCGCAAGCTGGTTTGCGGGATTGCAAGCTAAACGAGTAAAGCCCAGAACACCCACTTTTACAAATTGGGAAAGTGAGCCTTTCTCGCTCTCTCGAAACTGCGGCCCCATTGCCGCTATATTGCATCCCTCTGCTGTCAACTTCTCATAGGTTGACCGAAGGTGAAACACCATGTCCGGCATCGGAATGCTGTCCTGGTCCATCAATAACACAAACTCTGCTCCATGAGTACGCGCCCATTGGATACCCGCATTGTGCGCCGCCGCAATCCCTTTGTTTTCTCCCAGCAAAATCAATTCATCAATATTTGATTGGCGCGCCTCGTTCCAGGCCTGCAAATCCACTCCGGAACCGTTATCCACTATCACTATCGATGCAACTTGCGGTGCGAGAGCATCCAACAGGTGGCCAAGAGCCTCGGTATCCGGCCTGTAGGTCACCACGACCGCGCAGATACTCATTGGCTATCCCTCACCTCTAACAGGATCATTGCTGATGATCCGATGAAAAGGGACTGGCTTGACGATAATGAGCCGATTCACCTAGATAGGTGGAATTGTCTGGTAATGCACCCATCGCCGCCCTTTGTGCCACGATCAAAATATGCATAGGCCGTATCGCCTCGACTGTCCGGATTTGCATGCCCATGTGATCGACAAGACGAACGGCAAGGTGCGTGTCAAATACATGATGATGAAAACAGCGGTTCTCGAAGTTACGCTCGGAGCGCGCCTTGAAAGCGGCCAAGTCACCGGCTTCCGGGTCGCGCTCCAAATCATGCAGCGCCATGATTTCCGGCATATGGGTCAGATCATCCTCGGCCATGCCGGCGTCGAAATCTGCGATCAGGTGTTGCAGAGTCGTTACTGGTCGGCGATGATCAAACGTTCCATCCTTGTGCGGCAACAGCAGCACCAACGTACCCTGGTCTTTCAGCAGCCTTATCCACTCCGACAAAGCCAGGATTGGATTTGCCGTATGTTCCAGTGCGTGCGAGGAAAGCACAAAGTCATAACTGGCAGAAGGGATGCTTTCCATAGCTGTCGCCTCGACAATGAATTGCCGCCCCGCCGGTTTGTTTCGGTCGAACTGAAATGACCGCCCCTCGTGAATGTCACCCTCCCAGACAGTTGTGCCGCCAAAATTGCAATTGTCGAGATTGCCCGCTATCGGGTACACGGGAAACAGTCCATTGGCCTTAAAAACCTGGCTGGGTCCCCCGATCTCTATGCCGTTTCTGCCGCGCAACGAGCTTTCAAGGCTGCGAAAGGATTCGGCACGGGCTGGTAGCAAATGCGACAAACGAAAAAATGCAGCGGACACCAGTCCCGCAATTCCCCGCGTCCGCACAATACGTATTATTTTTTTAATCATACTCACTAAAACAGCAATCGTTTGCCGGAAAATTAGCGCCCCGCATATTACACAATCCAGACGAATATGCGCGGTATGCCTGCCTATTGGTGCCGGTTTTGAAAATAGATTCGCCGGTGAAACAAAATCAAATTGTCCAACGTTGCCGATGCCGACATGTCTTCCAGAATCATCCCCTTGGCGTAATTGGATAAGCGCTCCGCGGGCGCCCCAAGCGAATAGCAGGCCACCGGCAAATCCAGTTCCACCAATTCCTGCACAACATAAGAAAAGGTCTCAGGCCAGATAGACGGAAATAACATGATATTCGCACCTGAACTTTCTATCAGTGCCGGGAGTTTTTCATGCTGGTAGCGCCCGGTTTCCCTGACTACAGATTGCTCGCACTGCACCTCGATTGTGCCTATTACGACGATTTGTATATCAAGTTTGCGAGCCTTGATTTCGTCCGCAAGCTTTTGAACAATTTCAGCACCCTTGGAGTGTCCGATCTGGCCAACCACACCGATCCTTAGGGAGCCCGTATAAGAAGGTTGGATAGGCCCGTGCCTGAAATATTCCACTGCATGCGGTTTTACAACAGCCCGTGATGAATCCAAAGACGGGTAGGCTTTTTGCAGGAGCTGCAGACTGTCATTCGAGAAAGTTCTGACTTCATCTGCAAGGTCGATAACAGTTTTCCAAAGCATCCGCCACTGCACAATATTTCGTGGCAGCGATAGCAAAACAAAATCCTGCTTGTTATTGACCAGGCATTTTTGACATCGGCCAATGTCGGGTATCCCGCAATATTCTCCTGCATCATCGAGCAGGAAGGGGGACGGGCACACCATGAAAAAGTCGTGTACCAAGAGCGTAAGGCGCATGTGATATTTACTCTTTAATTCCGCAAGAACTTGCAGTAGTTCCTCGGGATGGGCAAAAGTTACACCATCGTTATAAATGACCTCCTTGATTTCAAATTGCCCAGCCATTCCAAGCAGGTAATCGTAACCTGGGACGACAAAACGCTCATTCCGCCGGCTGTTTTGCAACATTAAAATATAGGACAACGTCATGGCGTGGTAACTAAAGATGAAAACGGTTGCTCCCTCGTCGATTCTTTCAGCCACCATACGCTCTCGATAGTGATTCGCGCCCCCGCCCATATCATGGTCTATCACCAACACGATGTTGCGTAGCTCACTTGCATTCAGTATTGGTAAAGCAGCACCACCATTTTCAAGAGGAGATGCCGGTCTATTGCTCAGGCGGCGCTTTGTCCTGGTCAACATACTGGCAAACTGAAAGCTTCTTATAAGATACAAGCCGCGCTTCACAAGATACAAGCCGCGCTTTACAAGGTATATCGCATTCTTGTAATTCACGACAATGTGCCCGGCTGCAATATCCTGGCCCCCCAAAATCCTGATGCAGGACCGTGGAATGGGTAGCTCATCCACAAAGTCATCCTCCAGCTTTACCCGCAAGAATAAACTGTTAGGAGTTTTTTGCCCGGATTTGCAGCTGCCAAACAAAGTGTATCCTGAGTATTTGGCCGAATGGATTTTAGGGAACCGTGCGCCCACGTAATCCACGGGTTTTCCGAAATTCATTGCGATGGCCTGGCTTTCGCCATTATCAAAATGCACTGTCAAGCGTAGATCGAGTATTTTCTTTTCTTCATGGAATATCCAGCCAGTACCAAAGTATGTGCCATCCCGCACCACCAGTGAGCTGACTTCCCAGTGTAGTTTATCCACGATTTTGTCCATCAACCGGATTCAGTTTCGGCACAGACAGCATCGCCGATTCCCAAAGGACTGGCCATGATTCATTTTCCTGCCCACCCGTATCGAATCTTTTTGGAAAGCAATTATCTTGTGAGCGCCCAGGACTCCGCATCGAAGTGATTCGTGTGGTCTGTCGGTAAGCAATTGCCGGGCTGACCGATTCACCACGCACGAAATTGCGCATTTGATTTTTACGAAGCCCGAATCTGCTGGCCGCAACAAGCATTCATTTCTACCTGAACATTGCCTATGCAATGATGGCATTATGTCTTTGTCCAATACGGCGGCAGTCCCTTGATGCGTCTGCGGAAGTCAAGAAGCCTTCTTGCTGATTTCTCACCAAATACTTTCCACAGCAAGCGGCGCAAAAATTCATTCGTAATCGCATTTAGCAAATATTTCCCTGGCAGGAGTTGTACGTGCATCCTCTGTGCGCGCATGTATTCGCGTAGCGTCCGGAAATAATTTGCGTCACTCGTGCTGATACCGCCGATCCGCTGCGCGGCCACAATGATTTCCGGAATGAATGCCGCTTCACCTGTTTTCAGCTCCCGCAACAACAATTCGTAATCGCCGGCAATGCGGAACGATTCATCAAATTGGCCATGCAACTTAAACAGGCTGCGCCTGTGCATTACGCCCTGATGCGGAATGCACATAGCCTGCCGGAACTGGCCTTTAATTTTCTCCCAGGGTTCGCCCTGCGGATACAGGTTTGCTCCGTCAGCATCAACCATCATGATCCGCCCGTAGGCGATACGAATATCCTGAGGCAGTTTTCCCAGTTGCCCGGCCAGTTTTTCTAATACCTGCGCATCCCAGAGATAATCATCCGCGCCCAGAAAGCAGATCCACTCGCCTTGCGCCCGCGCCACTCCTTTATTCATAGCGTTATAGATGCCGCGATCCGGTTCGGTAATCCAATAAGCGATCTTTTCCTGGCTTGCACTTAACAAATCGACCGTACCGTCTTTCGAACCGCCATCGATAACGATCAATTCCTTGTTCGGATAGGTTTGCTGCGCGACACTGTCAATGCATTGCTGCAGGGTCGTCTTCCCGTTGAAAACGGCGACGATGATGGTAATCAAAGGGCCAGACTCGCGGTTCATCTAGTCCTTTCTGCTGTGCTTAGGACACTTTCATTATGCAAACTGTGGCCGCCATTCATCTGTTACTTTCATTTCGGTAAAATGGTCGTGTGCCATAAGCCGGACAGTTCTGTGACCGATGTGGGCTGGAGACATCGACCTGTTGCTTGGAGCAGCGCAACCTATACCAGTCACATTAATTATTCTTATGCAAACGCACTTCACAGTGATCCCTTTTCAGCTTTCATCGCGCGGTAACTTCAACTTACCTAATATACAAAAAATGATAGGGAATGAACTATCATGCTTTTCCGTAATACTTCCCCATCACCTTATCAAGATAATCACTGCCAAATTTTACGCCGGCACGCTCCAGCACAGGGAGAATCGCGCTAGCATCTATAGTGTATTCGGAGCCCCGCTCAACGGGATAATATATCGCGCGCTTGCCAACGGCACGCGCCATTGCGCTGGCTATGTCTATCATAGAATAACTGGTCGGATTGGCGATGTTTATCGTTACATTTCGCTTGGAATCATCGGCTATAAATTGGCCCGCAATAGCTACTACGTCGTCTATGTCGATAATGTTGCGCTTGGTTTTCATCCACAGGTTAAACACCTCGCTACGCGAGATACGCGCAAACAGATAATTCAACAGTGTGTGTGGATTGGGCGTTTTCCCGGCAATCTGGGGCAGTCTAAAAATCAGATATTTTGGATGTGCTACAACAAGCTTCTCCATCGCCAGCTTGTGCTGAACATAAGGTGTATTTCGTGCTTCCGGATCGGCGACGCTGCAAGTTCCAAAATATATGAAGGAGCCAACATGCTTAGCTTTTTCCAGGGTCTCACAAATAATTTTCTGTTCCCGCGCAAATTCTTGCACGTCGGTGCAACTCGAATTAGAAACTCCTGCCGCATAGATACAGACATCATCGCGATGCGAAAATGGGGTAGCAAATGCTTGCGCCAACAAACCAGAACCGATGAGCATATTTGTGATGGCCGTTAGAGTTCAACTGTTATTTAAGAATGTCCTGGTAGAGTGCCAGATAACGATCAGCTACCGTTTTCAAGGCATATCGCTCCACTACCGTTTGGCGAGCATGCTGAGCAAGCATGTTATGGCGCGCATTATTTTCTAACACCCACACAATTCCAGCAGCGAGGTCATCGGACTCAAAAGGCCTTGCCAAAAAACCGCTGCCTTGATGATCTACCATATCTGGCATGCCGCCGATATTAAACGCGACCACCGGCGTGCCACACGAAAGAGACTCCATTACGGTATTGGATAAATTCTCTTGCATTGATGGTGCAACCGTGACATCCGCTGCCGAGTAAAGTAAAACTTGGCTTATCTCGTCATGGAAGTGTCCCATGTAATGCACTTTCATTCCAAGGTCTGGCGGATTTTCTGGCGCAGATGCCCCAATGACCACCAACTCTGTTTTTTCTCCCCAACCCGCCTGCGCCATTTCCTTGAGCGCTGGCACAAGAAATTGGTTGCCCTTACGCTTGTCTGTAGTCACATTGAATGCAGAAAACAGTACCAGATGCCTATCCTGAGGTAGGCCGTAAGCTTCGCGTGCTGCCCGTTTTTCAAGCGGCTTATACTTGTCAGTGTCTATACCGTTGGGTATCACCTCGATACGTTGATCTTTGAACAACGAGCTTGAACGAGCCATATCGGCCAACCAATGGCTGGTCGCAACGACTGTGATCGGAACATCGCACCAGGATTTTCGCTTGCGTTCCCAAATATGTCGCGATAAATCACGATCGCTTCCCGAACTTAATATCGGGCACTTGCCACAGGACTGTCGAAATTTCCCGCACTCATCATCGTAGTGGCACCCTCCGGTAAACGGCCACATGTCATGCAGCGTCCACACAATTGGTTTTTTGAATTGCCGCAGTGACTCAATTTTCATGAACCCGGAGTTCATCCAGAACAAATGCACCACATCCGGTTTGAAAGCAGCCACCCTTTTAGTCAAATTGTCAGGACACCTGGCAGGCGAGAAAAGATTTTTTCCTCTAGCCAAGAAATGAATGGAGATTCGCTGATCCTGTCGTGAATAAAAGCGAGCCATGATCCTATGCAAGATGGTTTGTGGCTCGGGCCCGATGACGGTCGGATCATCGGTATACTTGTTCATTACCAGCAAATGTGGATCCGCGCCTATGGAACGTAACCCACTGTGGAGCCGGTAGGTAGCAATCGCCGCCCCGCCTCTGCTGTCATCAGTGTTGAGCATTACCAGTTTCACGGCCATATTTTTCTCAACTTAAACTTGATTGCACCTTGAATGGGGATTATTTTGTTGAGTAAGGGACCGACAACTTTTGCAATAGAAACAAAAAGTATGAGCATATATTTGTGAGTATTACCCACCTTTCTAAAGACCAGCGCATGGTTTGCACCATTTACACAGCCCTCATACTTGAGGCCCAACGCACTGACTACCCAAATGAATGTATGTCGGAGATAAAAAGTCGAAGGCAAGTGGCACTTAATCACAGGGTAAAAACAATTGGCAAAAATAAGATGACCTCCCAACTTGGTTGCCTGCACCATCTGCGCGGCCAATACCAGTGGTCGCTCCACATGCTCAAGGACATCCTGAGCAACGACACAATCATAATTTCCATCAAATTCATTTATGAATTGGATTACAGTTTTACCCGCCACTCTTATCATTCCGAGCTTTGATGGATATGGTTCTACGATATCTATATGAATATGGGGTGCAATCGCGTGCAGCCTCAACGCTAGCTCAGCAAAACCACCCCCATAATCTGCAACTCGTTTCACACCAATCCGGTTAACAAATAAAGCGATTGCTTCGCGATGTTGCAGGGAAACCGGATCGACTGCCGAAAACACTCCATTAACCACCCAAACCGGGTGTGAATAAAAATCACCTAAAGCCTGTCCCTGCATAGCAGCTTGGTTATCTAGACCCAATGCATCCCATATTTGATCCATCTCCTGCCACATCCACTCTACAGAAGGGCGTTCTAAACTCACGACCTCACTCAAATAATCGATATCAGCCTGTTGTAAAGCAACAATGGGTAACGAAACACCCCAAATCACAACCTCCTGAGTTGATGCCTGATAAGTAGCCATAAATCAATCTTTAAGGTTCGACAAAATTCTTAATGAATTCTGCCGCCGCAGCCGAAATGTCACCCCCAATTCTTGCATTACATGCCTTGCAACTTTTTCTATTCAAAATGGATGGTGGCACATCGTGTAAGACCATACCAACCCACTTTTGGCAAGCATCGAGCAATATCATGAGCTCCCCTTATTTTTTTTCCAGGCCCGCATTAGAATTCGGGCCAGCTTGTTTTTGGCCCTCGGCAATATCGACTGTCGGGGTTGGTACACAATTCGGAAAAGTGCATGATCCACTCGGGCACTTCGCCGTATATTCGCAGGATGTACCAGCAACGGCTCAAGCTCATACCTCGGCAAATCATGCAAAGGTGAATTTTCATCTAAACAGTTTGTGGCATCAGCACCAAAGCCTATATTTGAAACCAGATTGACCCGTGGGGTTGCGCTGTATTGTGAATGACGGAATAACGAAAGAAGCATTTGGTAATCCCAAGCATTTTTTTGTTTGCCAAGCCGAATGCGCTCATATAACTCATACCAATACTGCCATTCCGCCTTCCTCGGAAATAGTGCACGGAGCATTTCTTTACCTGCAACCGGTTCACACCGCGACATGGTAAGGTCAACTTCCCGCCAAACTCGCCGCCAGGAAGCCCAACCCCAAGTAAACGAGTATGCAGAAAAAAAATAGCTGTCCTTCTTTCGGCCGACGCTTGAAAATCCGAAGTTGTTTCCGGATATAACACCAACCCTAGGGTCATCCCTGTATTTTTCCAGCAGCGCTTCGCAATACGGGAAAAAAGATAGCGAAGGGACGCAGTCGTCTTCTAGGATGATAGCTTCCTCGACGGTATCGAACACCCAATTCAGCCCACTGGAGTTCCTTTTGAAGCTACCAAGATTTGTATCTGAGAAATTCTGGGAAACTTCACAGTCCCAATCAATCTCATCGAAGACGGCACGAACTTCAGCACATAGCCGAGCATCATCCGGCCTGGATTCACGCGGACCATCCGCGACCAACAACAATCTTCGCGGCTTTATCTGCCGGACGACTTCGAAAACTTGGCGGGTCAGCTGTGGTCGGTTGAAATTGAACAAGGCAACAGGCACGTCGAATCCGCTTTTTACTGCAATCGATTCTTTTTTATCTTCCATTGTTAATTTCAGTGCTTTCCCCGCCATAAGGAGGTAGCGGGGATTTTGTTGGTATCGCACCTGTCTTTGTATTTTGTTGCGATTTCATGCACCTCAAGCATCAAGCCCTTGTTAAGAGTGATCGGATTGAGGCCCAACCCGATGAGCGATTTGTTTTCCACGTGCAGATCGTTTTCCGCAGCTTCATTGCGCGGATTGGGTAGATTATTTACGGTAGCCCCGGTCATTTCCGCAATGAGCTTGGCCAAATCCCGCACCCGGTGCGTCTCGGTCATTTGATTGTGTATCTTAACCCTGTCACCCTTAGCTGGCGGATTATTGATAGCAAGCTCGATGCACTTGACCGTGTCCTGAATGTGAATAAAGGCACGCGTTTGACCTCCGGTACCATGCACCGTTAATGGGTGACCAATAGCCGCCTGCATCAGGAACCGATTGAGGACTGTTCCGTAATCACCGTCATAGTCGAAACGATTGATCAATCGTTCGTCCATGTTGGTTTCCTTGGTATTGGTTCCCCACACAATTCCCTGGTGCAGATCTGTCACCCGGACTGCATCGTTCTTGTTGTAATAAGCAAAGAAAAGTTGATCCTGTGTTTTGGTCAGGTGATAAATGCTACCGGGATTGGTTGGGTACAGGATGTCCCGTTCTGTTACTTCGCCAATATCATTAACTACCTGAACCTTGAGGTAACCCTCCGGGATTTTCATCCCGGCTGTTCCATATCCGTACACGCCCATGGTGCCAAGATGAACCACATGCACATCCAGGCCGGAATCGACAATCGCGCACAAAATGTTGTGCGTAGCATTCAAGTTGTTATCCACGGTGTAACGCTTTTGACGCTCTGATTTCATAGAATAGGGTGCCGCGCGCTGCTCGGCAAAATGAATCACCGCATCCGGCTTGTGGTAATACAACAAGTGCAATAGCCGGTCGTACTCCTTGGCAATATCGAAATTATGGAATTCGATATCCTTGCCCGTGATGTCCTTCCATGCCTTTATGCGCGTAGACATCGCGGCAATAGGTGTCAGTGAGTTTGTCTCGAGTTCATTGTCAATGTTACGGCGCGACAGGTTATCAACAATAACAATATCGTGCCCCAAGCTGGATAGATGAAGCGCTGTCGGCCATCCGCAGAAGCCATCGCCACCAAACACCATAATCTTCATTGATACTCTCCTAGAAACCTGTTGTAACAAACTCAGCAAATACCGAGATATACCCGACACATCGTGAATCAACCGGCGCAAGCTTTGTTACGCCCCATGCCTACAAGACTGTTCGTGGAACTCTCAATCAGATCAAGAAATATTTGCCGAAGCTTTTCCTGGGATTGCTTTCTGGCATATTCATTCATACCGGCCAGATTTTCTGGCATATGATCACCGCTGGTTAATCGATACAGTGCTTTCCAAGCTTCCTGGACCGAACCTGCCGGTACTGCTTCACCCAACCTGTATCGTGTGACTACTTCTTCCATGTATCCACCAGTGCTCACCAGCACATTTTTCCCATAGATAGCAGATTTCGTGATCAGATTGCTGCTATGGGGAAAATTCTCATACATGGCAAAAATAACGTCGCATGCATTTACTAATGCGTTGAATTCTGCATCGCTCGATATCTTCTCGATATGAAAGAAACAGTCTTCCCTGTGCGAGCCAAAAAATAATTTGATTTCTTCAAGCTCATCACTGGAGAAAGTCTCTTCCACCAATCTTCCGGCAAACACAAAATACCAGTCCGTACCGCTTGATTGCTTGGCGATACTGATTAGCGTTAACAATCCCTTTCTTCGTGACAATCCACCCAACAAACCAATTATCTTCCTGCCATTTGCGTTCTTGCTTATTTGATCGGCCAGCTCAGAGCGACCATATGGGGTTGTCTCGTCGGAAAAATCCGGCAGGGCAAATACATGCTTCCCATCGAGTCCCGCACGTAACGCCTCAATGATTCCTTCATCGAGCACCGCTATTGAGGCCGCCCGTTTGGATTGCGCGATGAATTCTTCCGGAGGAACAATTAAACGCCCTCTTCTGGGTTTCTTGTCAGCCCTTAGATGTCTTGGATGGAAATACAAGCCAGACCATGTGTAAGGGAACAGCCAATCGATGAATTTGGCCGGCAGATAGCCAACCAGGTAACAATCTATCCAGGCAAAAAAAACCAAATCCGGTTTCCCCGTAGGAGGTATAAATTTTCTCAATCCCCGTGATGCGTAAAACCAGCGCGGCCATGACCCTAAAGCATATTGAATCCTGCGTGGCATAAATCGCCATAGCCATGGTTCGCGATCAGCAAAATAATGCGCATCAAAGCTACCTTTTGCGACTGGCAAGAATTCATTTAGCCATGACGAGACTTCATCAGGTGCCGGGCAAAATATACTGACCCTATATCCCGCTTCAAGCAAAACCTTGACGAAGGTTTTGACGTAAATCGAGTGATGACCAATCCACAAACCATTGACCACGGCGATATGCTTTTGCATCACGATTGCCCGAATCGCTTGTTCATGAATATCGCATCAAATTGAAGCAGCTCGTTAGGCGCGGTGTACGAGCGAAGCTCGAAACCATGATCCACCATCACATACCCTTCTTCATCAAGAAAGCGCCACAATTCCCAGAGCTGGGGCTGACCCTTATAAAATTCGCGCAACCCCAGTTCAATGACCAAATAGCGCGCGTTGGCCAGGACTGCGCTTGCCCCTTTGAGTACCTTCAATTCGTACCCCTGCACATCCATTTTGATCAGATCGGGATATTCCAGGTCATCTGCCTTATATACATCGTCAAGCACTTTTACTTCAACCAATTCTGCTTCTTGGTTAACACTACCCGGGAAATAATGATGCTGATTACTGGCCGACTTATACAGGGATGCCGATGCGGTACCGCCTTGCAGTGTTAACTGTCCCTCGCTATCACCAAGAGCACATTGGTATATTTTTGTCTTGACGCCATCTAATTGGCGGCTTTTCAGATTATCAATCAGTTTGGCCTGTGGCTCAAACATCACGACACTCTTCAAATCGGGGTTCAATCGGTGCATAACAAAGCTCCAATGGCCCTTATGCGCCCCGATATCGCATAACCGGGTTGCCTTGAAATACTTATTGATTGCCTGGACCGTGGCAAGACAGTCGGTATATTTGGATATTTCATCGTCCACTTTGGCAGTCTGTCTGTTGTCGACCCAATGCCCCAAGCGAAAAGCCACACTGTTTACTACTCTCGTAACAAAATCCATTTTCTTTTGAATGGGGTCCGCCATTAAATTGTTCTTTTCGTAAAGTAGTAGTTATATTTCCCGTCATTGTGTTTTACATATTTGCTGATTTTGCCTTGCGACAAAACAAATGCGTTATAGCCTAAGGACATAATCAACTTTACTGTTCCCTCTGGATTTGGGTTTGAACTTGCCCCCCCGTAAATTTCTACAAATAAATCCGGTGCCAATCGCTCCAAAGTTTGTTTTGCCCCTTGTATAACTTCAGTCTCAAAGCCTTCCACATCTATTTTCAACAGATCTAAATTAACAATTCCGGTGTTTTCTACAAATTTGTCTATTGTCGTAACCTGGACGACTGTCGAGTTAATGATTTTTTTTCGGTGCGTATCTTTCAGCGAACTAAATGCATTGTCCTCGCACTCGTAGAATGTGGCTTCACCTGCGTGATCAGAAACTGCATTCCTAACGACATGCACCTTGGCTTCCAGCTGATTTAAAGCAATATTTTTTTCTAGAATCGCCGCTGTATCACGTGATGGTTCAAATGCGTAAACCTCCACATTACTATTGCCTTCAGCCCATCTTATGGAATGCACCCCGATGTTTGCCCCTACGTCGATAATTGTAGAATTTCGATTCAAGGCTTCGATTGCATTTTCAAAATAGCTAATCTCAAATTCTTCAAACGCTCCTTCACGGAAGATTCTTTTGCCTATATCCGAATTCAAATCATATACAAGTGGAACCACAGATAGCCGATCAATAACTTTCCCGGCCTCAACCTTGTACATCAATAGGCTTGGCATGGCCTTGGACAACAAAATCGTTTCGTGACCAAGCACCGACAAGCACATCGACCTCAACTTCCATAGCAATTTTCGCGGGACACAGTTATAAGAATTCATTAGCGTGCCCTTTCAGGTGTTCAATATATTTTTTATACTATTCAAGTGAACCATTTTTTGCTCCTGCTTATGTCAAGCGCCAAGCAAGAACGGGTGCCAAAATACCTGGTCGTTTTGCAAGCCAGTATGGTGAATCACTCAGTCCGCCTTGAATTACAAACTCGACCGCAGCTTTACTCGAACCTGGCTCAAACAACCATTGCCTATGGTGCAGCCCCCCTATTATTTCGAGTCTATACCTTCCTTCATTCAGCATTCGTTTGGGGAGTTCGCACATCAGTTTATTATCCCCCCTTCGTAATATTGGCCAGATATCTTGTGCACTATCGGTTTGGTATGACCAGTAAAGTAAATTTCCTTCTTCACTGTATATGGCGAAGCCAACGGTAAGAGAGCTGTCCAGTTCACTTATTTCTGCCTCCAAGCATACGAATAAGCTCGCTTCATTGCTGACCGGTTCATTAAGAGTTATGCCATTTCTGTCTGTGATTGATAAGCGATTGGGGATAAAAAATGGATTTTTATAGCTGCCTTCAGTATTGATCCATTCGCTTTTGTGACCTTGGTTAACGCCGTCTTGCAGGTATGTTGTAATTACTTTCCGTACTTCTTCTGCTTTTGTCTTAACCAGGCCTTTTTCTAGACATATGGCCGACGAACAAAACTGCTCAATTGCATTCATGTTGTGGCTAACAAAAACCACCGTGCGCCCTTCCTTGCCAACCTCTTCCATCTTGCCCAGGCACTTCTTCTGGAACTGCGCATCGCCCACTGCCAGCACTTCGTCCACGATGAGTATCTCCGGCTCCAGATGCGCGGCCACCGCAAATGCCAGTCGGACATACATGCCGGACGAATAGCGCTTGACTGGGGTGTCGAGGAACTTTGCCACTTCGGCAAAGGCGACGATCTCATCAAATTTTTTCTTGATCTCAGCTTTGCTCATGCCGAGGATGGCGCCGTTCAGAAAAATGTTTTCCCGTCCACTCAGTTCCGGATGGAAGCCGGTGCCGACTTCCAGCAAGCTGGCTACCCTGCCATTGATCGAAACTTTACCTGACGTGGGTTCGGTGATGCGGCTCAGGATCTTCAACAACGTGGATTTGCCAGCGCCGTTGCGCCCGATGATGCCAACCCGGTCGCCCTGCTGGATGTCAAAACTGACATCCTTGAGCGCCCAGAATTCTTCGTGGGTGGAATCGGTCTTTTGCGTATCGAATGGATGTATCAGTTTATGGGTGAAGCTTTTTGCGCCATCTGTCAGCACATCGCGCAATGAGGTATAGCGCTCCTGCTTCTGGTGGCCGATGATGTATTTTTTCGAGAGGTTCTCGACGCTGATAACTGTTGACATCAGATCACGTCCGCAAAGGTTTTTTCCGTTTTACGGAAATACATTATCCCCGTGACCAGTATCACCATGACCAGAGAAAGGGAGAGCAAAAATCCGGGCCAGTAAAGCTGGGTTTTGCCGCCCAGTATCGCCCACCGAAAGCCATCGATCACGCCCACCATCGGGTTCAGGGAATAGAGCAAGCGCCATTGTTCGGGAACGATGTTGCTACTGAACCCGACTGGGGAAACATACAGCCCGAACTGCACCACGAATGGGACGATGATGCGGAAGTCGCGGTATTTGACATTGAGTGATGCGATCCATAATCCTGCCCCCATGGCGGCGGCGAACGCAACTAATGTGAACAAGGGTAAGGTCAATATGCGCAGGCTGGGCGCAAAGCCGTACCAGACCATCAACCCGATCAGAACCACAAATGAGATGATGAAGTCCACAAAGGCGACGATCACCGCACTGGCTGGGATAACCAGACGCGGGAAATACACCTTGGAGATCATCCCGGCATTACTCACCAAACTATCTCCTGCACCGCTGAACGCACTGGAAAAAAATTGCCATGGGAGCAATGCCGCAAACACCAGTATCGGATAGGGCACGCCTTCGGAAGGCAGTTTCGCAAGCTTGCTGAATACCAGCGTGAACACTAACATCGTGAGTAGCGGTCGGCCCAAGGCCCACACGATGCCGATGACGGTTTGCTTGTAGCGTACCAGAATATCGCGCCACGCCAGGAAGAAGAATAGTTCGTGGTATCGCCACAGATCGCGCCAGTAATGGCGTTCCGTTCTGCCTGCTTCGATAACGAGCGTAGCCTGGTTGGTTGCCATGAAATTATTTCATCTCTTTGACAGTTGCGGCCACGTTATTCGATTGCCGAGACTGGAGTTGCTGTGCCTCGGCTTGCAGGTGCGAAATCTCTTTGGTCAGCGCTTCATGCTCCGCAAGTTTGATCTTCAGGAACTCCACCGTGATCTTGGCTTTTTCCTCGATGCCTTTCGGGGTCAGCAGGTAGGCGTAGCCCTTTTTGTTTTTGCTGTTGCGGAAATTGTTGGCTTTGACCAAACCTTTTTCAATCAAGGCCTGGATGCAATAGTTCACCCGCCCCAGGCTGATGCCCAGATCCCCAGCCAGTTCGCGCTGGCTGATTTCCGGATCGGCTTCCAGTCGTTTCAGGATTTTGTAGCGGTATTCGTCGCTCAACATGGCTATGCGGTTGACCTTTAATCGTTCAGTCATTGAACGCGTTCAGCGATTGAACGACAAATTTGCAACGGAGTCAAGAGAAAAACAGATGAACGATAAAAGAGGAAAGGTGCAAGAAAACCAGGGGCAAGGTGGATAAAGGTCATCCGCCCTGACCCTCGTGTAGCCTTCCTTGGATCACTTAAGCGCTTGAGTTAACCAAAATCAATATATTCTGTTAGAACAGCCTGCACGGATTTAACGTCTTTAGCTGATAAATGTCCGATCGTCTTCACAACCAGGCTTTGATCCAGCGTGAATAATTTCAAGCGTAACTGGCACGGCAGTTTTAGCCCGGCTTTTTGCCAATTGGTTAACGCAACATCACTGGGCCAAACGTTATCAGTGGTCGTGGTGATCATGGCCAACACAATTTGATTGTGTTGCTGATTAAATTTCTCATTTGAAATGACTAATGCCGGACGGCGCTTTGTTGCCTCGCGATCCGTAAATGGAAAAGGTACGGCAACCACATCAAATGCCTTAAAGGTCACGCCATGCCTCTTCGTCCTGGGGTGAGTTCCACTCAGACAGCGTCTCCTGCAATGCCAATAACTCCGCATCGACGGACGGACCAATACGCTTGATGGTGATCCGGTTATTGCTATCCAGGTCGAACGCCAGCATATCGCCCTCCCGAATATGCGCGGCCTCCCTGATGCGCTTGGGAATTGTTGCCTGTCCTTTGGCCGTTACGCGTGCAAGTTCCATGGTTTTCTCCGTAAATTACAACTAGTCGTAATTTACTACTTTTACCACTTAAGGTCAAACATGCCCCGCAAGGGACAAGAGGCAAGGATCAGGCGAACAACTCGGCATCGGCCAGGAGTTTGCCTTGACCATCCTTGCCGGAAACGAGGGGTTCTGTCTTGAGCTTCCAGTCTATCGCGAGCGCCGGATCATTCCAGCGTATGCAGCGCTCGTGCTCTGGAAACCAGTAATCGGTGGTCTTGTACAGAAATTCCGCGCTTTCGGTCAGCACACTGAAGCCGTGCGCGAAGCCTTCCGGTATCCACAGCATCAGTTTGTTCTCGGCCGACAACTCCACAGCGACATGCTTGCCGAAAGTCGGCGAGTTCCTGCGGATATCCACCGCGACATCGAGCACCGCGCCCTGCACCACGCGTACCAGTTTCCCTTGCGGGTGCTGGATCTGGTAGTGCAATCCGCGCAGCACGTTTTGCGCGGAACGCGAATGGTTGTCCTGCACGAAATCGACGTCGCGTCCGGTCAGCTCGGCAAACCTGCGCCGGTTGAAACTTTCAAAGAAGAATCCGCGGTCATCGCCGAACACCCTGGGTTCGATAATCAACAGGTCGGCAATAGCGGTATGGATCACTCTCATTTGGCGCCATCCTTGAGCACGCCCATCAGGTAGGCGCCGTAGCCGCTCTTGATCAGCGGTGTGGCGAGCTTTTCCAGTTGTCCGGCATCGATATATCCCATGTGATAGGAAATTTCTTCTGGGCAGGCAATCTTCAGTCCCTGACGGTGTTCAATGGTCTGGATGAACTGGCTGGCTTCGAGCAATGATTCGTGCGTGCCGGTATCCAGCCAGGCGTAGCCACGCCCCATGATCTCGACAGACAGATCGCTGCGCTCAAGATAGATGCGATTGACGTCGGTGATCTCCAGTTCCCCACGCGGGGAGGGCTTTAGGCTGGCGGCAATGTCGGCCACGTCATTGTCGTAGAAGTACAGGCCGGTGACAGCGTAATTGGACTTGGGCTTGGCTGGTTTCTCTTCCAGCGAAATCGCATGCCCGTCCGCGTCGAACTCCACCACGCCATACCGCTCCGGGTCACGAACGTGGTAGGCGAACACGGTCGCGCCCTTGGTTCGCTGTGACGCATTGGCCAATTGTTCCTGGAAGGAATGCCCGTAAAAGATGTTGTCGCCCAACACCAGCGCGGAAGGATGATTGCCGATAAAGTCGCGCCCGATGATGAAGGCCTGCGCCAGTCCATCCGGGGAGGGTTGCACGGCATATTGCAAATTAATCCCCCACGCGCTGCCGTCGCCCAGCAATTGCTGAAAACGCGGTGTGTCCTGCGGTGTGGAAATGATCAGGATGTCGCGTATGCCGGCCAGCATCAGCGTGGACAGCGGATAGTAGATCATCGGCTTGTCGTAGATCGGCAGCAGCTGTTTGGAAACCGCCATGGTCACCGGATGCAAGCGCGTGCCGGAGCCGCCGGCGAGGATGATGCCTTTTCTGACTGGCTGACTCATGCGCGACTTCCTTTATCAGTTTTCATGAACGGGTTCGCTGAATATTTTGTGTCTTGAAGTTTTCGTAAGTCAGACTGATTCCATCTTTCAGGCTGGTCGTCGCCTTCCATCCCAAATTTTGTATCTTGCCGACGTCCATCACCTTGCGCATCGTGCCATCCGGCTTGGTCGTATCCTGCACGAACTTGCCTTGGTAACCGACCACGCCGGCAACCGTTTCGGCCAGTTCGCGTATGGTCAGGTCGGTGCCGGTGCCGACATTGATCAGCGGGCATTGCGACGGCGTGACCAGCGTATCGTAAAGTTTGTCATCCAGCGTGGCGAGATACACCAGCGCGTTCGCGAGGTCGTCCACATACAGGAACTCGCGCTTCGGTTTGCCGCTGCCCCACAAGATAACTTCAGGTGCAAGGTGCAAGGTGCAAGATTCAAGGAGCTTGGCCTTGAGGTCGGCAGGGATGGTTCCGTTGGTAGCCTCGTCACGGTTGATGCCTTCGATGTCACCAGCGTGGGCTAGTTTCGCCAGATGAAGCTTGCGGATCAGCGCGGGCAGCACGTGCGAATTGTTCAGGTCATAGTTGTCGCCCGGCCCGTACAGATTGGTCGGCATCGCGGCCAGCCATTTGGTGCCGTATTGGCGGTTGTACGACCAGCACATCTCGATGCCGGCGATCTTGGCCAGCGCGTAGGGACGATTGGTCGCTTCCAGCGGGCCGGTGAGCAGGTATTCTTCTTTTATCGGCTGCGGGCAGTCGCGCGGATAGATGCAGGAGCTGCCGAGAAAGCTCAGGCGTTTCACTTGCACATGATGCGCAGCACGGCAGATATTGGCTTCGATAAGCAGGTTGCTCATCAGGAAATTCACCGGATAAGTGTTGTTGGCGTGGATCCCGCCGACCCTGGCAGCGGCGAGGAACACGATCTCCGGTTTTTCCTGTTCGAAGAATCTTCGCGTCGCAGCCGCGTCTTCCAGATCCAGCTCGGCATGGGTGCGCGTCACCAGGTTGGTGTAGCCCTGCCGCTGCAGCTCGCGCACGATCGCGCTGCCCGCCAGACCGCGATGGCCGGCGATGTATATCTTAGATTCAAGGGACAAGGTTAAAGGGGCAAGGGGCATAACTTCAGGTTCAAGGGGCAAGATAAAAGGTTCAAGGGGCAAGATTCAAGAGGCAAGTTAAAGACAATAACAACGGGGTTGCCTTGTACCTTTCCTCTTGCATCTGGCTCGGTTCATTTAATACGGGCGCGGACGGTACGGATCAATCCGTGAAGCATTTTCGAAATTTCTTCGCATTCGTCTATCCAGCCTTTCCCGATTTCATTTTTGATATAGCCAATTTCCATCCCAATGTAAATCTGGGTTCTCAGCTCTCCGGCCGAACCTTTTGCATAGTTCAAAAAATTCGCAAGTTCCTTGTCCGAGTTTCTTTCATGTCCTTCGGCGATGTTCGAAGGTATCGAAAGTCCAGCTCGCGTGATTTGATCCCGAAAGCCAAAGTCTTTCAAGTCAGCCATTGCCTTGTACAAATCTGCGCTCAAGCGAGCTGACCTCTTCCATACATCCAGTTCTTCAAATCTTGCCATACGAATTCAGATGCAAGATACAAGATTCAAGATTCAAGATGCAAGGTAAAAGCAGAAACAACCGGGGTTTCCTTGCATCTTGCACCTTGTACCTTGAATCTGGTTTTAACCTTGCACCTTGCATCTTGTCCCTTGTACCTGTTTCATTCGTGGTAATCGTAGGCCGTAAAGCCGTGCTTCTTCACCAGTTCGTCTCGCTCTGCTGACTTGAGGTCTTCGCGCACCATCTCGGATACCAGTTCGTGGAAGGTGATTTTCGGCGACCAGCCGAGTTTCTGTTTGGCCTTGCTCGGGTCGCCCAGCAGGGTCTCGACTTCAGTGGGACGGAAGTAGCGCGGATCGACCTGCACGATGGCTTTAGGCGCAAGGTTCAAGGCGGAAGGTTCAAGGAAACCGATCTCATCTATGCCGGTGCCTTCCCAGCGGATGTTCATGCCGAGCTCTTCGGCGGCGGCATTGACGAAATCTCGCACGCTGTATTGCACACCCGTGGCAATCACGAAGTCTTCCGGATGATCCTGTTGCAACATCAGCCATTGCATCTCGACGTAGTCCTTTGCGTGTCCCCAGTCGCGCAATGCATCGAGATTGCCGAGGTACAGGCAATCCTGCAATCCGAGCTTGATGCGCGCCAATGCGCGGGTGATCTTGCGCGTGACGAAGGTTTCGCCGCGCACCGGCGATTCGTGGTTGAACAGGATGCCGTTGCAGGCATACATGCCGTAGGCCTCGCGGTAATTGACGGTGATCCAGTAGCCGTAAAGCTTGGCCACCGCATACGGGCTGCGCGGATAGAACGGGGTGGTTTCCTTCTGCGGCGTCTCCTGCACCAGGCCGTACAGTTCGGAAGTGGAAGCCTGGTAGAAGCGGGTCTTCTTTTCCAGACCGAGGATGCGGATCGCTTCGAGGATGCGCAGCGTGCCGATGCCGTCGGCATTGGCGGTGTACTCGGGGGTCTCGAACGAGACCGCCACATGGCTCATCGCCGCGAGGTTGTAGATCTCGTCCGGTTGCACCTGCTGGATGATGCGGATCAGGTTGGTGGAGTCGGTCAGGTCGCCGTAGTGCAGAATGAAGCTGGCTTTCTTGACGTGCGGGTCCTGGTAGAGATGGTCGATGCGGTCGGTGTTGAACAGCGACGAGCGGCGCTTCACGCCGTGCACGATATAACCCTTTTTAAGCAGAAACTCTGCGAGGTAGGCGCCGTCCTGACCGGTGATGCCGGTGATCAATGCAACCTTGGGTTGTTGCGAATGGGGGGTTGCGGACTTGCTCATGTGTTGTCTTTCGATAAATTTATAAATTCAAGATTCAAATACAGGTTCAAGAGGCAAGATACAAGGGGCAAGTAAAACCACGGTAGCTTTTGCTTTTCCCTTGCACTTTGCCTCTTTCATCCTGTACCTGTTAATGAAGTGCCTGATTGACCTTGTCCAGGTCGGCTATGTCCAGCGTACCCACTGCCTGCTTGAGTCGCAGTTCGCTCATCAGGTAATCGTATTGGGCCTGGTACAAATCACGGCGGGTGGAAAAAAGCTGCTGCTGCGCATTCAGCACGTCGAGGTTGGTGCGCACGCCGACTTGCTGTCCCAGCTTGGTTGCATCCAACAAGCTCTGGCTGGAAGTGAGCGCCTGTTTCAGTGCCTGCACCTGGGCAATGCCGCTGACCACGCCCAGGTAAGCCTGGCGGGTTTGCTGCTCGGCGTTGCGGCGCGCATTTTCCAGTTCCTGTCCGGCACGCTCGCGATTGGCTTCCGCTTCGCGCCACTTGGAATTCACCGCGCCGCCCTCAAACAGCGGCATGTTCAGCTGCACGCCTATGGTCTTGCTGGTGGTGTCGGTGCCGATGCCGAAGCTGCCGCCATTGGCGTTGTTCTTTGAATAGTTGGCCACCAGATCCACGGTCGGATAGTTTCCGCCGCGATTGCGCGCCACCTCCTTGTCGGCAATCTCGGCGTTCGCCTGTGCAACGGCCAGCTGCAAATTGCTCAACTGCGCTTCATCCACCCATTTTTTCATGTCGGCGGGTTGCGGCACTTCAGGCTTGAATTCCTTGCCGAGCGGGTCGAGTTCGCCCGGCACGGTGTTGATCAGCTGCTGCAACGCGCCACGTTTGACTTCCAGGTTATTCTTTGCGGCGATTTCCTGCGCGCCGGTCTGGTCATAACGTGCCTGGGCTTCAAGGGTGTCGGTGATGGTGGCGCTGCCCACCTCGAAGTTGCGCTTGGCCTGCTCGCGCTGTTCGGAAATGGCGTTCATTTGCGCCCCGACCAACCCCACGCTGTCCTGGGCGATCAGTACGTCGAAATAGGCTTGCGCAACGCGCACGATCAGGTTCTGCTCGGCGATCTTCAGCTGCAGGTCGGATTGCATCACCTGCAGCTTGGACTCGCTGTATGCGACCCAGTTTTGCTCGCGGAACAGCGGCTGCACCAGGGTCACGCCGTAACCATTGCTGTTGTAGCGATCCGTGCCGCCGATCAACAGGGGCGGGAACGCCGGGTTGAACTGGGTCGTCAGATCATTGAAGGTCGTGTTCGCATTCAGATTCACCGACGGCATCAGCAGCGAGCGGCCCTGTGCCAATTTTTCCTGTCCGGCCTGCTGGGCGGCACGCGCAGCTGCAAACACCGGATCGTTCGCCTGTGCGGCGCGAAAGGTTTCCAGCAGATCGGCAGCTTGCGCCCAACCGCTAGAGGCCAGCAATGTTGCCAGGAAGATTAATTTTAGTTTCAACGGTGTTTCACCATCCGAGTATTGGTTCTTTTGGAACTTGCCGGCATATCTCTTTTCGCATGAACTCGCAAACCGGATCTAACGTCAGAATATGAACCGTTCGGGTTGCAGCGCGTTTTTCAGCGGCGCGACACAGGCTTCCATGATGTTGACGGTTTCAAAGGTATTCTGGGCGACACGGGTGATCAGCCTGGCTTCCATCACCGGCGCATCGCCGACGATCGCAAACAGGCGCCCGCCGACATTCAGGCTGTTCTGGAACGAGGCCGGCAAAACCGGGGTCGAACCGGTCAGCACGATCACGTCGTAATTTGCCCCGCCGCCCCAGCCGAGCGCGGCATCGCCGATTTGCAGCGTGACATTGTCGCGATGGTTTGTTTGCAGGTTCTGCTCCGCCATGGCGCTCAATTCCGGCACGATTTCCACCGAAGTGACATGACCGGCCAGCATGGAGAGCAATGCCGTCATATATCCGCTGCCGCTGCCAACCTCCAGCACCTTGTCGGTGCGGCCCAGATGCAGTTCCTGCAGCGTGCGGGCTTCCAGCTTGGGCTGCCACATCGACGCGCCATAGCCCAACGGTATCTCCAAATCCATGAACGCCATTGTGCGCATCTCTTTTGGCACGTAATTCTCGCGGCGCACGTGCTTGAGCAATTCCAGAATCCGGGG
>Ga0307376_10001224_pt1 | contig 28502 bp, 37 predicted proteins | sample TR2MG_FD_202536 | JGI IMG/M metagenome (GOLD analysis project Ga0307376, IMG submission 202536) | Soil microbial communities from Risofladan, Vaasa, Finland - TR-2 | ecosystem: Environmental > Terrestrial > Soil > Coastal area > Acid sulfate soil | place: Finland: Risofladan, Vaasa | collected...
CAGAGAAATCAAACTCATTCACAAGAAAGTTAGTAACAACTTGGTCATCTCCAAATACTTGGAGTTGGAAGTTGCCACTACCATAGGGATAAACAACATCAGATGTTCCAGTTACAATCCTATCATACGCTTGCATGTAGGAAGCAATAGGAAGGATAATATCACAATCATAATTCACAACCACCGGTGTGGTGGACATCATAATCATATCATTCAGAACCTTCTGTCTATGAAAAGAAGGTGAGTCTGACTGTTCAAACACATGAGTTAGGTCACCAATGTCTCCACAAAAATCTTTGATCTGTGGGAGTGCCTTCTCATGAAACACAGAGGTCTTATCAACCTCTTTGATAATTATATTAGTATCAAAATTAGACAACAAAAAACAGACTGAGGTAATTACATTCCTCAATCTGTCATCAGATTCTATTCTGATTGGGATGATAAAGGTCGCCCTTGTTAAATCAAACTTCTTCATCTGGATACTTTCTTGTTTCTAAATGTTTGTCAATGACATAATTAAGTTCTTCGGCATTAACTAACCAAGGACCTTCTGGGTGTTCTACCCTAGCATTATATTTAACAGTCGAAGAACTGATACGATTATCATGTTCTCTATTTGATGTTAGATGTTCTTCAATAATATATGGCATACCATGATCATACCTCATTCGGTGATAGAAATCAGTATCCATAAGTAATACTAATTCTTCATCGAATGGTAGAAACTTTTTAGTAAGAAAAGAAACGCCAGAAGGACTACCAAGAAGATTACGACCTTCTAACATTTCCGGTGTCCATTTAGGAATCATTGGTCGGAAGTGTTCTCTACCATTATTGGTGTGTAAGAACCCATTGAAACACCACTTACAGTTTTGTTCCTCATAAGTCTCTACAATTCTTTGAAGTGCGGTAGAACTAATAAGTAAGTCATCCTGAAAGATAATCTTAGTGATTTCTCCACTGCACATCTCTACAGCAGAGTTAGTATTGGCCGGACCATTACCTCTCTTCTCTTCATTCTTATAGTATTGAACAGTAAAATAGTTTGCATACTCACCACAAACATCCAGGATACTATCATCCTGTGAGTGGTCAGATACACAAACTTCAATATCTTGAAATGTTTGGAACTTAATAGTCTCAAACAACTCTTTGAGATATGTAGCACCTTGACCATTCATCTCATAGGTTGGAATAGCAATAGAAAGTTTAGACATCAAATTTTAGTCCAACGCTTAGGAACAATATCTACAGTATTATTTTTTGCGGTATAACCAGTAGAACCAAACCAAGTCTTAGGAGCAATAACTTTTGGATCAGGATTCTGACTCAACCATGCACCCCACCAAGAGAATGAAGAATTTGCAATGATATAATCAGTACATAGAGTCATAAGGCACAAATCATACACATTGTTTCCTGTCTCTGAGATAAGGAAACGATCAGGTGAAAAGATGTCCTGGTCTTTGCACCACTGCACATCATCAGTAAAGATAACAACAGGTCTCTTTTCATTGAAACGTTTTAGTGCTGTATGATAATACTCTAGACTACAAGGTGGATGGTCTTGTGACTTCTCCACATAGTCAGTCCTACGGACATGAAGTGCAATGGGTTCTGAGAGTTCCTCCATAACTTCTTTACAGTTTGTGACTACATCTTTCTTGAATGTGAAGTCCTCTTTGATAGAGTCTGCAATGTGTGAGAAGTATCTCTCTGTCTGAAAGTATCCATAAAGACTAATATCATCAGGACACTGTTCAACCAGTTCAGAATCGTAGTTAAACTGTCTTTCTTGTAGAAACTTATCAGAAACTCTTCCTTTACTCTTTAGATATGGAAGGTTAAATGCATCAAAAAGTTGATGGTCATTCCACTCATCATTAAAGTCACTTTCAGGAATAGTGAACTCATAACCGTGAGTATTCGCAATACCACGGAGTGTTGCATATTGGAACATCTGGTTACCCAGTCTTCCAATAATACCAAGGTGATTAAAACCAATCATTTTTTATTGAACTCCATAATACCAGTACCACTAACATGACCTACTTCAGAGAGGTCTTGTTTTTTCTCGTCTGGAAGAGAATTCCAGAAATTTTTCATACCACCATTTAAGTTGATATCATCAAAGACAATCTTACCAGACCAATCAATTTCAGACAAGTAATCTAACATCTCTCTTTCCTTAGAACCGTCATGTGGATCTACATCAAGAAGAATGAGGGCTACTTTATTCCACTCAATATTACTATCGTCACGAAAGTCTTTCAATATCCAAGTAATATTTTTCTTTTCAATATTAGATGCACCTTCTTCAATAATATTATAACTGATAACTTTATTTCTTCCGTTCTTGGAAAGTGCAAGAGCAGAGTTACCAAACCTAGTTCCAATATCAAGAATTACTTTATTATTAATCTGTTTACCCAGATATGCATATAGTCGATAAGCTTCTACACCAGGATCCTTTGAAAAGTTTTCCTTACCTTTAAATGCAAGTTTGGAAGCATAAGACATGTCAAGAGACATCAAATCTTCTTTGTTAATTTTAATAATCATAAGAACTTTAGAATATTGTTAATTCGATTAATGTAGGTATGTTTGTCTTTAATGAACTGCATAGCCTCTTTCATATTGATCTTACCACCTCTTTCTGCATCAATCAAGTTATTGTAAAGAGTTTCTGGTGTTCCACCATAGACAACATAATCACCAAAGGCTTCTTTAATGAAAGGTGAGTTTGTTCCTTGAACTCTTCCGTAACTAATGTTCTTCTGAATCCTACAAGGAATATAACCACATTGAAGATGCCAGTCACTTCTGAAGTCAGGACAGATGTATGAACTACGAATCATTGTACGATTCTCTTGATGACTCACAGACTGTGTGTAGAGTTTGACTTCTTTACCATTCTTTTCTGCACAGTGTGCAAAGTATTGAATCCAATATGGACCTTGTTCATACATCATACCAATGTAATTGATGTATCGATTACTTTCGTCAAACTTTGTAGGTTCATCAACGTTGATCTCATTGGGAAGAAGATCAGTTCCCCATGTTTGATACAGAGTTCTAGTTGACTCATCCCAATGACATAGGTCTTCAACCTTCTCAAAGTGAATTGTATTACGAATACAGTTACCTAGTTTCAGAACATTCTCAAAGGGAACCCCACGGTCTGTTAAGTATTTGGTGTCTACATGATGAGTGATGTATTTGCAGTCAGGTCTAACAGGCATTGCAGACTTCTGAGAGTCCTCTACAAAGAAGACAGCACCTGTATAGTCTATGAGATGGTCTTCATTAGAGACCCACATTACATCGTGACCAAGACTTTCAAATGCTTTGAAATATATGTCGTGAATATATCCGTGTGTCGAACTATGGAGAGGGTAGTGTCCCCAAATAATAATTTTCATAATACAGTTCCTGGAGGAAGATGATAATGGAATCCGAAAGGTGTGATACCTCTGGTTTCTGGAACAGGTTTCTCATGGGCAAACCTGGCGGCAACAGTTACAGGAGCAAACTTACAACCTAATACTTCATATATATGTCTGTTATGGACACAGATACATCCGTCTTCTGCAGTGTTGTTTGCACCCATATGTTTGTAGAAGTTACCCCAGTTTACATCAAAGTGAACATATGCATTGTTAGGAACCTCTAGGAGTTTCTTAGAGCGGAGAGTGAATCCACCATTACCAACTCTCTGGTGTCCTCCCCAAGGGTCAATGTATGCCCCGTCAGAGTGTTCCCATGGTGCTCCAATATAATCGTATTCTAACCACAGTGGATCCCACTTCTCAGGGTTGATAATAAACCCGTCAGCCTGGATAGTAATACAGTGAGTTGTATCTACATGTTTCTGTAGATCATAGATCATGTAATGACTATACTCATCAATCGAAGTAATCTTTGGACACTTCTCTACAGTGATACCTGTTTCCTCAAAGTCAGGACGATCCTGATCTGATACAAGTTTCACAGCACCAAAACGAATACCCTGCATACTCTTTTGAAAGGCATACAGGGTCTGTTCAAAATTCACACTGGAAACACAAATAAGTGTTACATTAGGTAGATCAATCATTGATACAAGTTATTAGTTTCTTTGTATTTGTCAAACTGTTTCTTACAGTCTACACCATTGTCAAGGTCACCGTTTCTATCCATCCAGAACCAATCATCAACAATTGCCTCAGAAGGTCTCCACCAACCATCAGAGTTGTTCCAATCAAACCAGTACTTAGGAGCGATTACATTCTCTGCATTGGTGTTAGTCCATACTGGCCAGAAGGCAAAGGTGGATGAACTGATAATCACATTCTCTGCTTGATTGAGAATAGCATAATCAATACCAATAGGACCACCAGGATACTTATACCATCCTATACTTCCTTGATATGGGTCTTTCTCTTTAGTGATGGCAGAACCAATAACCTCTGCACCACGAACATACTTTGCTGCGTTAGTGGGATCATCAGTAACAACATAGAATTTCAACTTTGTATTATTGGTCACCCTCCTCATATTATCCATCGCCATTTCATAATACGATGGAGGAAGTGCAGAGTTACCAGTCAGGTAATCACCACCACGGAACTGAATGACACAAGAATCTTTACCAGTATATTCAGGGAAACTTAGTTCCTCAGAATAAGACAACCATTCACAGATCTTTTCACGGAATTCATCAACATATGACATCCTTTGCATGGTTCCTTCAATCTTAGTCCCATCAGGAACATTAAGAAGATTGGGATCAGGAAGACCTACGTTTCCATTAGTCACAGGGTGACGTAGGAAGTGTTCTTTATAGTAGTTTGCAATTCCTTCTGGGAGGGTCTCAGGTGGTCCTCCCTCTGGACCTGAACCACCTACTACTTCCTCACCAAAGTCAATGGGCATAAAGGCTTGACCTTTCCACCTATCTTTACCCATGATTCCATACTTATAACCATTCTTCTCTGCAATTAGTCTGGTAACAACATAGTGCCAAATCTGGTTTCCAATACCAGATCCATAATATATTTCAGATATAATCATGCAATGAACTCCTTATAGCGTTCTGGGTTATTTACAATCTCGTCAGGGAGATCATTATCAAGAGGAACAATTCTTGTTCCCATCCAGGTTCTACCAAGAATATCCTGGTTACCTGTGATGTTAGAACCAAGTGCGTTCTTCACACCATCGTGATTATGTTCTTGGTGACCATAACCATTAAGTTTCTGTTTGATCTTGTCCTCTCCTCCAAGGAAGCTAAAGTGCCACCCTCCATTATCGATTGTGTATTCGTGTTCGTGAGGAAGATTCCTACAATCATTAAAACCACCATGTTCTTTCAGATACTTGAATGTACTAAACTGTGAACCTCTCCAATCATCAACATCCTTACCCTTGTCAGTTTGGATTCTATTCACATGACACATATAGAACTTCTGAATACAAGTATACATATGACCATCTTCCACAATCTCTTTTGCTTCTTTCAGAAACTCAGGGTTAGGAATCTCATCCAAATCACTCTGAATGATAATGTCCTCATCCTCAGCAACCTCTAAAGGAGATTCAATAAGACAATCTCGACCATACATTGAACGATGCCAACGTTCTGGAAGACCTCTTGTAGCAGGTCTAGCAGGATGTGATTTATCTCTATTAGTATGATACTCCTGTTGGAATGTGGTGAAGTCTAGATTACGTTCTCTGGTATCAATTACACGATGAACAATCTTATCACCAAAATAAAAATCTAGATGTTCTTTATGCTTCTCAAATTGTAGTTCACGTTCAATACCAGTATAGGTAGTGGCATTTTCATTGATACAGATGAGATCGACATGAGGATACACAATCCTCAGTCTCATCTCTAAAAGTTCAATAGGTTCATGTGAAAAATTAAAAACATCAATTAGCTTCATAACTCATCTCCAATTCAATTGTCCTATCTCCAACATTTTCCTTGTTCCAAAATACTGAAATCAAGTCATTACGGGTACTGAAAACTTTATTCCAATCTTTCACAGTACTCTCAAAGTTTTTAGTCTTGAGTGTGACAAACGTCATACCCCAGCTAGGAGGATAACACGTAACCTCAAGGTTGTCATCTTCATAGTCTTCAAGAACATCTAAACCAAAGAACTCTCTAATGGCATCATCAACACGGTTCCAAGACTTACCACCAGTCTGGTCTCTTTTACCTTCTGGCCAATGAGAATCATGGAATGCGACAGTACCACCTTCCTTCAAACGAGGAACCCAGTAATGAAGTTCACAAAGAACCTGTTCTCTAACATGAAGAGAGTCAACAAACAAGAAGTCAATCTCTTTCAAGTCTTCAAGGTCAGCATACTTACCAATAGTGGAACTATCACCTTCTAGTTGTAGATAGTTCTGGCCATCTACAAGTTCAGATCTAAAGTTATTGAAGTTTACATCGACACCATAGATCTTATTATTATTCTTCTTAGAGTTCAAAGAAAGAAGGGCAGAAGAAAAACCATCACGAACACCAAGGTCAACAAAGGTAGAGTCTTTTTTCTTACCTATAAACTCACACAATACGTTTGCATTTGATCCAAGATCTGATGAAGTTGCTACTGCCAGCACCTGTTGTCTATTCATAATTCTTCTTCATTTCGTTAAACACTTTTGAGATACCTACGTCAATTCCTGTCTTTGGTACCCACCAACCTAGTATGTAGTTGTCAGCTTCATTCCTCTTATCAAGTTGAACAGTATCTTTTGCAACACCAGGTTTGATTCTTACATCATCCCTACCAATTAAGTTGAACTGACCTTGAATAATACCAGCAATATGATTAATAGAGTCTGAATGGAATGATGTAATATGAAGTGGATCTTCTGGTTTGAAGTCAGTATAGTTTTCCATTACTGTCTCCAATGCTTCACAACAATCCTCAGCATATAAGAACTGACGTTGTTCTGTACCATCAGTCAACATCTCAAACTCACCTTCCTCAAATCCTCTCTTGATGAAGTCAGTGATAACATGAGCCTTGTCCATGTCTTTCTCGATACCATAAACATTCCAGAACTTCACAAGAAGTCCATTCAATGTTTTAGTATACAACTCACCAACTCTCTTCATCACACCGTAAGGAGAGTGACTCATGTTACTCATCTGTGAAGATGCAAACACGAATCTCTTATTATACTTCTCCAAAAGACCAAAGACACTTACCATCATCCTAGCATTGTTGTCAATGAACCTGAAAGTGTGTTGATACTTCTTCAGGTACCTAGAACCACCAACATCAAATGCAAGGAAGAAAACAAAGTCCGAAGCCTTGATCAGATGTTCCAATCCAAGGTTAGGGATCTTTGTAAGATCTTGATCTTCTGTGTTGACAATATCATACTCAAATACTTCATGACACTTACCACTAAGGTACTCAGTTAAATATGCTCCGATCTGACCGCTGGAACCGAGAATCAATACCTTCATATTCTCCTCATTAGAACATCACCACCATCAGCATCATCACATCTCCAATTGTGCTCAAGAACATAGTTAGGAAGAAGAGATTTGATCTCTTCTAATCCCGCACAATCTTTATACATCTCTTCATCATAATATTCAGTATAGACGTAGTCAATGTTTGGGAGCATTCTCTGAGCACCTTTGAGAACATCTCTTTCTGCCCCTTGAGTATCCATCCAAACAAAATCAACATGATCAATACCATTTTCTTCACAGAAAATATCAATTGAAGAACATTTTGCTTCTACAGTTTCCTCAAAAATACATGCAGACCACCTCTTACCATACTTAGGACTTTCTAAGTGAGTAACTGGACGGTGAATCGAACCAGAGTATCTACCCCAATTTTCACCTTGTCCAGGTCCATCCAAGTTTTGAGACCTGTTAAATGTGATGGTTCCTTTGTAATCACACATCGCATAAGGATGGAAGATATGCCTATCATCATTTGCCAGTTGGTCATTGCCACCACCAAAAGCGTCTTTCTGACCAAGTTGTGTTACAAATACCTCATTAATAGGTTCAGGATCAAAGGTATAGATGGTAAGTTCGGGACCAAAAGTATTCAGAAACTTTTTAGTGTCTCTACCATCTGCACAACCAATTTCAAAAATAGTAATTTTATCTCTTCCTGCCATCAGATTTTTAATCTGACTATGTGTAATACCAGCCATTATTTTGTCTCCTGTATATTTGTCTGTTCATTAATCCAGTAATATGTGTACCGGATACCTTCTTCAAGTGTCATCTCATAATTCCATCCAAGTTTCTCACGAATCAGATCATTGTTAGAGTTACGACCACGAACACCTAGAGGTCCATCAATATGAATCTTAGTAACTTCCTTCTCTGCTACTCTCGCGGCAATGTCTACAAGTTGATTGATAGTCACCATCTCTTCAGAACCAATATTCACTGGTCCAATGAAGTCAGAGTCCATCATTCTTCTAGTCGCTTCGATGCATTCATCAATGAACAAGAAGGAACGAGTCTGTAAACCATCTCCCCACACTTCAATGGCTCCACCTTGTGGCGGGAGGTTAGCAACCTTCCTGCAGATAGCAGCTGGAGCCTTCTCTCTTCCACCTTCCCAGGTTCCTTCGGGTCCGAAGATATTGTGGTACCTAGCAACCCGAACAGGAATACCATGATTACGATTATAAGATAGGTATAGTCGTTCGGAGAAGAGTTTCTCCCATCCATATTCAGAATCTGGTGCTGCTGGGTATGCGGATTCTTCACGACAGTCAGGATTATCAGGGTCAAGTTGATTGTACTCTGGGTACATACATGCCGATCCAGAGTAGAAGATCTTAGTTTTATTTCCTACAGTCTCATTGAACTTACGTTGTTCCTCAAGAACGTTCAAGTTGATTGTAACGGAGTTGTGCATGATGTCTGCATCGTTCTCACCAGTGAAAACAAATCCTGCACCACCCATATCAGCAGCAAACTGATAGATCTCATCAAAAGGAAGATGAAGTCTTTCAGGAACACTATGATAGAAGTTACCTTGATGTCCTTTGAATCGAAGAACCCGACGAACAAAGTCCGCCTCACGCAAGTCTCCTTGGACGAATTCGTTTGCTTCAGTCGAAGTGAACTCTGGGTTCTTGAGATCAACTCCACGAACCCAGTATCCTTCTGACCGTAGTCTCTTCACCATATGACTACCAATAAACCCACCAGCTCCTAATACAAGAGCCGTTTTACTATATTCACTCATAATTTTTTACTACAACTGATTTATTATATCACACCTTGAGTCTTCTGACACCATCAACATCTTTAGTACAATGTTCTGTGATTGCTGGAATATCATTCAGTCTTTTAATAAGTGCCTCAACACTACCAGATGGTGCAGAGGCAGCTGGTGTAGACTTAAGTTCTGTCACTGCAGCTTCAAGAGCAGCCAGTCTCTCTTCAATCTTTGCGTGTGTTGTACCAGTTGGTTTTGTATGTGTTTCTGACTCTAGTGCCTGAAGTCTAGCTTCTACTTCTACATCATACTTTGACATAGATGCTCCACTTACAGACTTACCTGCCGTACCTTTGTATGCCATTTTACCAAAGATTAGTAACTACCCCTATTTAGAAAAAAGGGGATCCCTTATTAGGATCCCCTTCAGAGGTCTTTCATGCACGCCACTTGTTCTTTATATGGAAACAAGAAACCATAGGGTCTATTGACTCCACCAGTTCTGTTAAAGTCAATCCGTGACTTTGGGATCATCACTATCAGGGCTGTTAGAGTCCATCCGTGACTTAATGAGATCAATCCTTGCTCTTAAATTTACTTCAGAGTCTCTTTGAAGATGTCCATAAAACATATTCATAAGAGTTTGAACCGTCTTCCATCCATGATACTTTTTATGAGATCTCACTCTCATATAGTAATCATGGAGTAGAAGTTTGGCATCATGTACCGTCATCCACTCATGTATAAGAGTTAGGTTGATTGCATCTTTTTCCATTAAGAGGCAGATACATTGTCTTTTATATAGCAAGGAACACCATCTGGATCTAACCACTTGGAATACTCAAAGTCTTCTATAGCAAGAAGTAGTTGATCTCCATTATCAAACAGATAAATGTCAGAGTATTTTTTAGTATATTCATTTATTTTCTGTAAACGAAAATCAGGTTTACCATTCAGTTGAATGTGACCCCTTTGAACAAATCGATAAGGATATCGTTCATGAATAATAATAGTCTTGGTTGATTCAACAGACTTAGGACTAAAATCATTCATTAACCAACCTCAACAGTTTCTAGATCTGCAGCAATACAATCGATGAGAATATCATAATCATCCAAAGGATCACCAGAAAATACTACTCCATTGTTATCATAATACTTACGAACTTTTTTAAAAAGTTTTGGGTTCTTTACATCCAGGAAGAAGTCCCCATTTGCAGCCCCACGTAGGGTCTGAAGATCTTTTTTGAACTTGGAAGTGATAGTCATTTGCTTGTTTGTTGACCTTAGTATTATAAGGGTTTGACACCGAAATGTCAATAGGGAATGTGGGGATCGAACCCACCTTAACCGAATTATGAGTTCGGTGCATTCACCAGATTGCTAATTCCCCAAGATGCTCTTCATCTCAATGATATAATCATACACCTCTGTGTTCTTCTGGTCAAGACTTGAGTCCATGGTGAGTGCCAGTTTAACATCTCGCACATCCTCACCGGGAGAACTTTTCAATTGCAGTAGACATACATCATGGTAAGTCTGATAGTGTTGACAGACTATGTTCTCATCTAGTTTGGATAAAAATATTTTCCTAAGTGTTAGTTCTGATGTGATAAATTTATAATAGTCCTTAACAAACCAGTTCAAGTGTTTCTTTATTGGTTCTGCCAGTTGTAATGTCGTCCATGGGCTATTTTTATATTTGTTTGTTATATAAAAGTAAAGAAGATTCTCCATAAAGACTGCATTGTATTCTGCAAGTCTAACGTTTATTAGAGAATCTGAATGTTGATCCCACAAATAATCCCAGTCATAGTCCTCATGAAATCCACATATGAAATGTGCAATATCATGGGCAGGATATGTTGGTGGTTTTTTATCATTATTTCTGATCTGGGTTATACCATCTGTGCAAGTTATCTCACTTACAACCTTTCCATAATCCCAAGACCAGTTTATTTTTGAAATTGTTCTTGACTTACCCATGAGGTTGTGAATCCAGTTTGTTATGGTTCCATTCTCCTAGTGTTACACAATTAGAACCACAGACCATCTCGACTAGGCCAGTTTTATATTCGTCTACTGTCACCACATAGAAAAGAGATTCATAGACACCTTCACGTTGAAGTTTAGCTATCCTATGAGCACCATCTTCTAACAGATACCCAGTGTCAAACTTAATGACAATACCGGGATAAGAAGTATCGGCTTCCTCTACCTGCTTCTCTTTGATAGCCTCTGGATAACATATCTCAGAATGTTTGATTGTGATTGGTTCACGGTCATCTGTGACTCTTTTATATGATCTATTCTTACGACGCGTCATTATGTTCAGTATGAATTCTTATAAGTTCATCATCCGCCGGAACCATTACTACTTTATGTTTTCCATTTGTTATTCCTATTGACTCACCATTCTCAACCTTTGAGATCAGTTCTTCCCAATTCTCTTGCCAGTGTTCCACGGAATAAAATTTCATTCTTGTAATATGTATATGATAATTATTTCCACAATCCTACCACAATCAGAAGTCCTTGAGCATAGAAGAACAGTAATACTGAACCTATACAAGCACTAATGAGTGAGGCAGTTTTGTTGTGTTTATCGATTGCTTTATCGATCATCTCCTGACACTGTTTTTCTGTAATACAGTTATGAGACATAATCACCTAATTTCAAAATCAAGTTTTTTTACCTTTCGGTTTCTTCTCTCCTCCTGATACATCAAATCTTGAGAAGACAGAACACCTTTTTGTTTAATGTTCTTTTGTGAGTTTATCATGACGACTTTATTTAAGTCAACTGCAGAAATTTTTTCTCCAATGACTGTCATCATGTTAGGACATCCACACGACTATGTTTTATTAGTACTGTGGATCTCTGTGTTACATTGTTTGCACCTTACTATCAACATGATAGTATAACCTCTTTACTAAAGTAAATTCTTTAATCATTTGATATATCCGTTCTCAACTAACCATTCTCTTGTCATTGGAGTGGGAGGATATATTTCCCACATCTTACCTTCTGCACATGCGGCAAGTGCATTTGCGGTTACTGCTTCAGTTCTACCTGCCCAACCTGCTTCTGCTTCCCAGGGAACAGCAGACTTTGGATATGTTCTCTCTGCCATCTCTCTCCAGATAGCAGGAATCTCTTCTTCTGGAAGAATGATAGCAATCATACTGTTATCAATGGTTCCTGCCATACAGTCTTGAGCAGCATGCCAACCTTCATGTCTCATCACACTCATCAATACACCTTCTTTGTGCATGAAGTTAGTGTTGAGGAAAAAGTTGTTAGTTACTGTATGATATACACCCCTATGACCTGGTGGAAAGTATTTCTCATCCGCTAGAAAAACTTTAACTCCGATCTGATCAAGGGCCCGGACAATTGAATCAAACTCAGAAGCGACATTACTATAACTATCACTAGGATAATACTTTTGAATGTCTCTAATTGATCTGACTTGTTGAATATCATCAGTACATTCCCCAAGCAACATACATCCCATAGAGTCATGTGTCTTCCAACCCTTCACTTCAGGGTCAGCCATCACTGGAGTAGTAAGAACCACTGATGACAATAGTGCAGCAAATAATTTTTTCATTGTTGATAATCAAATTTCAATAAGAAATTAATCTCTAGTCTATGTAGGAGTGTTTTCTAGTTTCTTTGTCTTGAAGTATAACTTATAGTACCTTCTTTTCATCTCATCAAGAGTATTCATATCATCCTCAAATCCCATGTATTTGAGGTGTTGATATGTGCCTTCCATCTCACTAATAAGTAAAAGGAGATTCGTGGTCTCTACTGGACGACCACCAAATGAATATTCTGGAAGACTCATAAAAATAAAAAACAACGCCCCGTGGAGGATTCGCACCCCCGGCCGCAAACTTAGAAGGTTCGTGCTCTGTCTCCTGAGCTAACGGGGCATGTGACAATCATATCAAAAACTGATCAGATTGTCAAGTGGGTTTAGTCAGGTTCGAACTGACGACTTACAGGTTAAAAGCCCGCTACTCTACCAACTGAGTTATAAACCCGTGAAATGGGCAGGGTTGGATTTGAACCAACGTAGGCAGAGCCAAAAGTTTTACAGACTTCTTCCATTAACCACTCGGACACCTACCCAATTGGGACAATCATACCAGAGAAGGAGATGATTGTCAATGGAGAATAACGGACTCGAACCGTTGACATCCTGCTTGCAAAGCAGGCGCTCTACCAACTGAGCTAATTCCCCGAGTCGGAGTGGCAGGGATCGAACCTGCGACCCTCGCTTCCCAAAAGCGATGCGCTACCGCTGCGCTACACTCCGTAGTTGACAGACTTATTATAGTCTGTCGTGTGAACTGTAAACTCAACCAAGAGAAAGTTCTTTGATCTCCAACTCATGCTCTACACCAAATCTTTCATTCATCTCTTCATAAGTAGTTTTTTTGAATTCCCACTTCTTTGCAAGTTCTAAAAGACGAGGCATTTCATTATCCTTCATCTTTTCAACGTAATCCTCCGCATCCTTTAACGTAAGGAAAGTCTTAGTGAGGTCTGAGTCCAACATAGGAATTTCAAAGCTATCAAAATCATTGTTTTCATACTGGATTTCAAAAACTAAATAAACTGAAGTCATGGTTGGTTTCCTTTGTATGTATGTAGTATGCCATGAATTGGGGTACAGGTCAACCCCCCTTGTGCCACTACGTCAACTGACACAAGACCAGTTTCGAAAGGCTAATTCGGCAAACTGGCCCACTAGGACTCGAACCTAGGACATTCTGATTAACAGTCAGACGCTTCTACCAACTGAGCTATAGAGGAATAATGGTAGTTCCTATCGCCGCTAATCCTGAACTACCAAGGGGATCACCGCAGTGGTCTCTCAACCACCCTTATAATATAGACTACTCTGAGGTCTTTGTCAAGTGACTCAGTTATATCAATACCATTTTCTTACTATAATCATATGCATACTGTTCACGATATCCTTTGATCCCCCATCCTAACCAGTAATATGCATGTGACATATACTGAGGAATAGTATCTCCATGTCCTTCAAACTCAGGGAGGACACGTTGGAAGATTGGTTCATTAACCATCCAACGAACTTGACCTTCTAAACTACTAGGATCACACTGATATCTAGCACAGAAATTTCCGAGACCTTTATACCGTCCAATACTAGTCCACTGAATCAACCCATAACCACCCCTTCTACATTGATTATATGGAACTCTTGCGCCACCTTCACAAACGTTAGGTACAAAGTTAGACTCTTGCTTAATGTTACCTAAAATAGCAGCAAGGGCATTTTTATCAGAAATATTCGTTTTTTCTTGTATCTGCTCCAACACGTATTTCTCATTAGGAGTACATGTTGGACATTTCCAGGTTTTCGTTTCAACTTCCAGTTCAATGATTTTTGATGAATCTCCAACATTTCCTACTACAGGGATTGGTGATCCACTCATCAACTCAGCATGTGTACTGGTACAACCAAGTACTGCTAATGAAGCTGTTGTGACAGCGAAAATCTTTTTTAAAAACATTAAACCAAACAGAACTCTACATCCCAATAGAAGAGGGGTGTACCGCAACCATCTCTGGGGGCATCTTCCTGGGCTCTAAATTGAACTTCATATTCTCATAATAAAAAACCCACAAAGTGGGTTTTGACATAATACCAGAATATTTATAGATTGTCAAATATTAGGGTTTAAAAATACGCCCCCAACCATCCTTTCCATTTGGGCACCAGCGAACTGCTAGCTCCGATTTCTTGTAGACGGCACCTCTTCCATTATACACATCAGAAGAATATCCGTCGTTAAGAGAACCATAAGGATCATTCACAACATAATCTTCTCCTTTCTTACCAATCACTACACACATATGTCCCCCTCTTGGAGCAGATAAAGGACCACGATGTAAGATACCAATCACTACTGGACGACCAAGTGCTAACTCAGTATCTAAATCATTAAATGTAAGATCATAATGGAACGATGATTTCAAACCATACATGTTCAATACTTTAGTTTGAACTGCATGATCGGTTGTATCACCAACATTGAATACTTTCTCTACATAAGAATCATCTCCTTTGGCACCTTTGAGTGTTCCTGGTTTGAAATACTCAAGGACCATAGCACAGGAAGATGAGTTACAAGTACGTTCGCCGTCTCTATAGTTGTCAGTCTGTGGAAAGTATGGAACTTCCAATACAGATGACTTTGGTTTCTGTCTGAATAGTTTGACCCATTCAGAATCATCAGACAGAAACTCTGCTGGCAAATTATCTTCCAGACATTGAACAGCAGCAACATGCTGCTGATTATCTTCAGAATAATACTTGAAGAAGTTGTGCAAATCGACGTTCATATATTGCCGATAAAGTGGCACAATATTTAGATGATATTATAGCAAATTTTTGCTTCTCCCTGTGATGGAGGAGCAATCTGAGAAAATGCTCCATAAGAAAGATCCAAATCCCTTCCCCGAATATACGGGCCACGATCATTCACACGAACGACCACAGAAGCACCATTACGTTGATTGGTAACCTTCAGTTTAGTACCAAAGGGCAACCATCGATGAGCAACTGTACGACCATATGCATTATACCTCTCTCCATTGGCAGTGGTATTCCCATGAAATCCATCACCGACACCATAATGAGATGCATAACCACAAGTCGCCGCACTTGCCTGTAAAGGAAGTGCAGCGACCATGGAAACTGATGCTGTAAGTAAATATTTAAGCATTAAGTAAAAACTGAAATCTACATTCATCTCTTGCCTTAAGGCATGGATGACTCAAAGTAATCCTTGCGGTAGTACCTGCCAAGAATGTTGCTATTATAGAAGGCAGGTGTACCATCTGTCAAGGCTTCTGTCAGAACATTATGAAGAAAGAGCTGACGGGTCTCTTCATAGTTAGTTCTACCAGGAGTCTCATGTAGACTCAGAATTTCTCTACTAAAAGCGTCCCGCCCGTACTTTGCAACATCCGCCTTAAGTTCATCAGAACTTCCGAAGTAGTTACGCCAGTTGCTCTCAGACGTAACTTTTCTCCGTTTGGTAGTTCCACCAGTATCTCTAGGCTTTCGTTTTTGCCAGAAATACTTTCTTCCGATGTACGAACGGTTGGTGGCGCTACAGGTAATACGGTAAACAAAACCATAGTAGTCCCCAATATCGCTCCCGTCAAAGACGCTGCCACGATAGATCCAGGGATTTGAATATTCTTTATTCTTTGCCACATATTCATGATGATCTCTCCTTATTTATTCGTTCCCAGGTGTAGACTCCATCGTTCCAGTCTCCATCCCACGGGTCTGGAAATGCATTTCCCAGTCGCGTCTCATCGCTCCCAATGCCCAAGCGTCCGTCAGTTTCTTGGGTCCCTCGGTCAACAACTGGATTTGAAATGCTGATAGACCAGCCTTCCTCTCCAAATACTCCCTCCTCCATGATCTCTGCTTTGGGTCGATTTTGTTCATCTTCCTTTTCCCAGATTTCTCCAATGTGTTTGACTTGTTTATCGATGGATGCCATCTCCATCTCCACTCTACCATCAATCCACTTTTCACGCAACCACTCCAAAATACCAAGGGCAAGATGATTGATGGGGAACTTTTGTTTGTTCGCCCATCTCTTGCTCTTGGTATACCAGTTATCTTCGCCACCCCAGTGGTGTTCAAACTTATAGCTGAAATCCTGCGAAGGTGTCTTTTTTGACATCTTGTTTAATGCCTCCAACGATATACGACTCAACTTCTGTTTCTTGCGGGGCAACTTGAAGACCCTTAGAAGAGATCCAATGTTGAGTCCAAGGGAGAGGATTATTCTTGGCGGCAACATCATACACAGGTTTCAGACCAATAGCCTTCATACGGCGATTAGCAATCCACTCAACATATCTTTGAAGAAGAACATCGTTCAGACCAATCATTGATCCATCACGGAATAGATAGTCTGCCCACTTCTTCTCTTCGTTTACTGCACGGTCAAACATTGCGTAGACCCACTCTTCTTCTTCCTTAGCAATCTGTTTCATCTCAGGATCATCACCATCTCTCCACTTATTCAGAATGTTCTGAGTAATGGCCAAGTGTTGATTCTCATCTCTTGCGATTAGTGAAATGATTTTCGATGATCCTTCCATGAGTTTAAGTTCGCCAAAGGCGAAAGAACAAGCAAAACTAACGTAGAACCGAATACCCTCAAGAATGTTAACGTTTGCGACTGCTCTATAGAGTTTTCTTTTGACGTTTTTAATATCTTCCTTTGATGTATATGTGTCACGGAAATCTTCTTTCCACATATTACCGTTACCCCATTGTTGGGCACTATTAATAAAGTCATCATAGGACTCAGTAACACTTGAAGCCCTTTCAAGGATACGTGGGTCATTGATAATATGATCAAAGATATCACTAGGATCAGGATATACATTCTTAATGATGTATGTGTAGGAACGACTATGGATCATTTCCATAAATCCCCAGACTTCCATACAAGCTTCCAGTTCAGGTAAGGAACAGTAAGGAATAAAGGCCATACCAGGACCACGACCCTGAACAGAGTCCAACATAATCTGATACTTCAGGTTAGAAGTATAGATATGCTTTTGTTCTGGACGAAGTAACTGATAGTCTGCCCTATCTTTCTGGAGAGAAACTTCCTCTGGTCTCCAGAAATACCCCAGTTGTTGAGTTGTTAGTTTCTCAAAAACTGGATACTTATATGAATCGTATCTTTGTATTCCTAATGGTTTACCAAAGAACATTGGTTGTTTTTTAGTATCAACCTGTTCAGTATTAAAAACTGTCATTCCCTGAATAGTCTTATCATCATTATTATACTTTTTACTTGCTACGAAATCGTACTGCATTTACGCCTCTAGTCTAAATTTTACAGCTTTCACAATCATCCTCATCGGACTCCATAATATCATTTAGGAGATTTTGAAGTTCAGGAGTTTCCTCTGGTGCTTCATCAGTCTTGATGTCATATGTATTCTGATAATAACTAGTCTTCCACCCCAACTTGTATGTTGTCAAGAAGTCTTGTGCCATTACAGAGACTGGGACTTCGTTATCAGGATAGTTCTCAGGGTTATAAGACCAGTTACCACTGATGGCTTGGTCAAAGAACTTCTGCATCACTGCTACAATATTGATATAACCACGATTAGAAGCCATGTTCCAAAGAAGAGTATAATTGTTTTTAAGAGAACCATACTGTGGGACAATCTGCTTAAGCGGACCCTTTTTGCTCTTCTTAATGGACAGATAGTCTCTAGGTGGCTCAATTCCATTTGTTGCGTTTGACACAACGGAACTACTTTCTGATGGCATCTGAGCAGACAGTGTTGAGTGCCTAAGTCCGTAGGTGGATATAGATGATCGTAGACTCTCCCAATCATGTTGTAACTCCTGTGATGAAACTTCATCCACATCTTTTTTATATGTGTCAATAGGAAGAATCCCGTCCGAATACTTCGTTCTACCAAAATATTCACAATGTCCTTTTTCTTTAGCAAGTTCATTTGAAGACTTCAAAAGATAATACTGGAAGGATTCTGAGAGTTGATGAACGGCATCCCATGCCTCTTGACTGTCGTAATTATGCCCCAGTTTAGCCAGATAGTGTGCAAGACCAATGAAACCTACACCAAGGGATCTACGGGCCTTTGTAGCTATCTCTGCGGCCCTTACAGGATACTCCTGATAGTCTATCAGTTCTTCCAGACCACGGACTGAAAGATCACACAAATCTTCGAGTTCTTCATCAGAACGAATCTTGCCCACATTAACTGCAGACAGAATACATAAAGCAATCTCACCATCACCATCAATATGCTCAAGAGGATCTGTAGGTAGAGTAATCTCCTGACACAGGTTACTCATATAAACCTTATCCTTAAAGGAAGAGTGACTATTACAGTGATCGATGTTCATAAGATACAAACGACCAGTCTCTGCTCTCTCCTTCAGAATATCTAAGATAAGTTCTTGTGCCCCGACAGTCTTTCTTGGAATAGACTCATCTGATTCATAACCCACATAGCAATCGTCAAATGAATCAGTACCAAAAGCATCATAGAGACCTGGTACGTCATGCGGTGAGAAGAGGCTAATCTCTCCATTCTGGATGAAACGTTCGTAGAAAAGTTTTGAAATTTGGATTGAGTAGTCAAGTTTCCTCACTCGATTGTCGTCTGTACCTTTGTTGTTCTTGAGAACAATAATGTCTTCTATTTCTTGGTGCCAGATTGGGAAGTGGACTGTTGCTGATCCACCACGAATCCCATTTTGCGTGCAGCATCGTACAGTTGATTCAAATTTTTTAAGGAAAGGAACAACACCTGTGTGTTGAACTTCTCCACCTCTGATTTTAGCGTTGATGCCACGGATTCGACCTGCGTTGATACCGATACCCGCCCTTTGTGCAACGTATCTGCCAATAGCCATATCAGAGCTAAAGATAGAATCGAGGGAGTCATCAACATCAACAAGAACACAAGAAGCAAATTGTCTAAGTGGTGTTCTAACTCCTGCCATGATGGGAGTGGGGATGTTGATTCGGTGTTTGGAGACTGCGTTGTAGTATCTCTTGACATAATCTAGACGGGTCTCCTTTGAGTAATCCTGAAAGATGGTAAGGGCAATCATGATATACATGAACTGAGGAGATTCAAATACCTCACCAGTACTGCGATCCTGAATCAAATACTTATCTACCACCTGGCGAAGACCAGCATAGGTAAACAACATGTCACGATCATGGTAGATAAAAGTATTTACCTTATCAATCTCTTCAAGAGAATACTTTTCAAAAATCTGTTTATCGTAATGATCATTATATGCACACTTCTGAATGTGATCTCTCAGACTAGGTGCATCACCTTTCTTATTCTGAAAGACTTGCTTACGAAGAGTGAAGAGAAGAAGACGTGCAGCAACGAACTGATAGTTTGGATGTTCCAAATCAATCAGGTCACTGGCACTACGGATAAGAATATCTTGAATCTCATCAGTAGTAATACCATCGTAGAACTGAATACCAGATGTCATCTCTACCTGTGATGCTGAGACTCCTGCAAGGTCTTTACATGCCTCATCAACCATGAGATGCATTTTGTCCAGGTCTAGTTTCTCTACATCACCATTTCTTTTTTGTACCTTGATACCGTTACTCATACTCTCTTCCAGGTTGTAAACTTAAGTTTTGCTTCTAATCCTTGATAGGTGTTCTTCTCTACCACCTCTTTCACATTATGACCACATAGGATCATATCATTAATATCTTTCTCCTTAATGTTAGATGGCCATATGACTATCCTTTCCCCACTATCAATTTGTTTTGAGATTCGATCAACGATTTGTTTGTTTCTTGGTTCGTTGTCATAGACGTATATGAATTGATAATCAATAGTGCTGAGGTCAACATCACTACCACACATAGCAATAGCGTTGGATAAGAAAGTGGAGTCAAATGGTCCTTCTGTGACATAAATTGGATTCTCCTTGTCAATTGTATCAAGGCCATACACCTTGAGTTCATCCTCTTCCAACATAATGGTTAAGTATTTAACAGGGTTTGAGGAGAGTGCTCTTCCCTGTACACCAATAAGTTTGTCATCCCTAACAAGAGGAATCACAATTCTTTTCTCACCATATTTGGTATTTGTAAATGACCCTGGTTTCAGAGTATTTACAAACACCTGAAAGTTTTCTGCATAGTAAAAATTTCCATCAAAGATGGCTCTGTTATGGAGATACTCTTTTGACACATTAACATCAAAGGCATTAGGTAAGTCAATCTTTACCTTTTTCTTAAAGGTTGGTTTAGAACTCTCAACCCTTTTAAAGATATCTTTTGGTTGTTCTACTGGATAGTTCTTCCCAGTATGATTACCTTTAAACTTTTCAAAGATATATTCTTTATGAGTAGGTTCATCAAACTGTTTCAGGAAGTTATTAAATGATATGTTCAACCCACAGTTATGACACTTGTAGTTAGTGTTATTCTTAACACGGTAGAAATACCCTCTAGCCTTCTTCTTATCCTTCTGGGAGTCCCCACAGATAGGACAACGGCAGTTATACAGGTTTGGTTTTATCTTCTTGAACTTTTGGAGTCTTGATGATATAAGTTGAATATATTTGACATCAATAAAATCCATTAGTCGTCAAGGGGAACCTCTTTCTATTGTAGGAGGTTCTATCCGTGGTGTCAACAGGCCTGACATCAATGGACCATTATTGATAATAAAGGATACCGCTGTCAGTCCACCAACTGCCATCCAGACACGTTTCTCTAGTCCACGTATTCTTTGCAACACACGGTCATAATCTGTGTCCATTTTATCACAGAGTTTGTCAATTTTTGCAAAGAGTACATAGTCAGTCTCTTCTTGTTTTGATATTCGCTCTTCATGGACAGCAAGCATCCTGCTAACTGATATATTTACCTCACTTAATTTCTCTATTGCACTGTCCAATTTGACAATGATAGGTTTAAGATCGTCTAACTTTTGCTCAATTAGAGCTACCTTTACCTGATCCATTGAAGGGTTTGAAGTATGGGTTAAAATCTAATGCCTTTTTCTTGGTCTTTCTATCAGTCCTTTTCTGTTTCCTGTCCATCAAATCTTTGATAGCCTTTCTAACATACTTATTTCTACCGTCCAATTTCATAACGGGGTCATAACCAGCAGTAGGACCAGCAGCAGCGGAGGAACCACCAAATCCGCCAGATCCCCCAGGAGGATTTGCCACCATGCCTTCCTCATTGACACTGAACTCATTGCCTTCCTCATTGACACTGAACTCATTATACATTGCTGAACGAAATGCATCTACAAACTTATCAATCTTGTCCTTGTCCATTAGTAACTCGCTCCAGTTCTTCTAGGCATGTTTGATCCATCTCAATATCATGAATATATGTGTGAGGATACTCTGGTAATTTATTCATAAAAACAACGAATGTCTTTACAGTTGTCCACAGATCCTTTTCAATTTTATAAAACAACATGGGAGTAGCGGCATCACCAAAGATATTATATAATATGATAAAGTGATTTATCAGTAAGTGTATCTTTAGTTCACCGCTATTCTTATATCTTTTCAGGAGTCTCTTAATATACTTGAAGTGATTCAAGTCTTTATTAAAATCCTCCTTTGTTAAGGCCTGGGGATTTTCATAGTATTTAATGGCAAAGAGAAGGAAATTGCCTTCATTCAATTCATTGAAAATCATTAGTTATCAGGGAGTGGGATAGTCTGTTCCGCCTGTGGTAATACCAGACATTGCGACCAGAGTTTCTTTCTTAACTCTCAAATTACCTTCATTGTCATTATAGGTGGTAACACCAACCCAACCACCATGAGTTAGTTCGTACTGGGTTCCAGTCTCAGCTTCAGTGGAAGCCTCATTAGTACCATACACAAATGCATCGAAGCCATTTGCAAGAGTGGCAGACTCACTGTAATGTGAATCAACAACTGTATATTTTGGAAGTTGTGATACTCCAAACTGTACACCGGCAATAGCGGCACCAGAAAGACCTGCTGTGGAACCAATAGTACACTGGACAGTAGATGCAATAGAAACGATTACTGCATCACCAAAGTAAGTAGTTGCCTTAGTACCAAAACGGAGTACATCACCCTCTTGAGCAGATCCGGTCTGACCAAAAGAAGTACCGGTTCCAGTAACAACACCTGTATCATAATCTAGGACGACAGCACCTACGCTATCTACATTGTCATTATTTCCCCAAAGTGCCATGTCTTTTCCTAATAAATTTTGTTAGATAGAAATATTTATAAAAACTAGAGAGACTGTATCTCTCCAAATTTTTACTCTTCTCTGGTCTTAATTGCCTTACTGACAACTTCAAGAAGTTGGTCATCCATATCAGTCTTGGTCAACTTAACTGCTTTAGCAAGAATAACAAGACAGATCTCAACCATCTTCTCACCAAGTTCTTCATTGTCAGGAATTTTATCGACAGCATCAGAAATAATTTTGGATGCGAGTGGAAGTAAGAATGCGAGCATGATAAACCTCATTGGGTATCTATACTCTATATATCAATCACTCTCTCCTACACGTGATTTTCCAACAGCATCATTCATCCTTTGTTGTGAAGTTCTTGTATCTTTAGGCTTTCTTGCTGCATTGGCTCTAGCGTCACGTTCATTTCTCTTGACACCATCACCAGCTTTGTAATCCTTACGAGGATTCTCTTTCCAATATTTTGCAGATGCTTTCATCTGATCAACTACACTCATGGCTTCAGTATTCAACTTGGCTGCGATGGCCATCTCACGTCTTTTTTTCTTTGACTTACCTTTGAACTGAGGAGCATCGGACTTATAGAAGTCGTCAATGACATCTCCCATATCAGCCTTCTTCATGTCCATCTTCTCATCAAGTTCTGTAACTTCAAGAAGTGTACCACCAATTTCTTCAAAGGCTTCCTTCATTGAAGGATTAATTACAATCTTATTCTTTATCTTCTTCTCAGTAATCTCTTTCTCAGAACCAGTATCAGTCTTTGGTTCCTGTTCAGGAATACCAGCAACTTCAATCAGGTCTTCTCTCCAATCTGAGAACTTATTTTTCCTTTTCATGAATCTCAGAGATTTCTACTTTTGTATCTATTTATGAATTCCTTGATATTTGTCTTAGGGCCTTTGTAAGGTTTTCCGCCGGGTTGAAGATTGGTCTTATCTCCTTTATCAAAACCAGGGGTCATCTTGGAAGCATACTTAAAGTAACCAGGACTTCCAACACGGGTATCAGGTTTCTTCTCTTCATATTCACGGAGATCACGAATCCAGGACTTAAACATGATATTATCTTCTGTCACACAGATAAGATAGTTAGTTCCTCTACGAACAATCTTACCTACAAATCCTGTATTCAAATTCTCTACCAACTGATTAATCTTAAAGATCTTACCACTCACATAGTTCTCTCTTAGGTTCTTCCAATCAAACTTAGGAGCAATTTCCCATAGACTCCAGGATTCTGTTTGAACCTGCATTGCTTTACGAACAGTATTCATCATCTGTTTTGTTGCCGTATCATCCAAAGTATCAGGAATACCTTTTCTGAAAGATTCAAAATCATTCTCTGTTGCAGCCTTTCTCATCTTAGAGGCAGACATACCAGAGACACCTTCTGCATCTTCGTCTCTTTCACCTGCAGAGATAGTTTCAATCTCTTCAAAATCATATAGATCACCATTGTATTTCTGGGCCAGGTTATCAAACTCAGCAACACGGTCAGAACCTACGACAATTTTGACATCAGAATATCCGTCATTACTTGCCAACTTCAATGCATCAAATATAGTTCTGATACTGTCATCATTGATAATATTATCACTATGATCAGGGAACATCTTCTTCATGAGTTCTGTCTTCTGATCAGTCTCTAAAGGATTTTTCTTAGGATCAACAGATCTTGATGGATAAATTCTCAGGTCACCATCAGCTGAAATCTGAAGGGCGGCATCAAGAAGTTTCTTATGTCCTACAGTTGGTGGATTAAATCTACCAAACACTAAGGTTATAGATTCTCCACTCTTCTCACTATTTCTACCTTCTTCTTCCTCACCACCACCACTTCTTCTTTCAGTAGGTTCTTCAGTTGATGCTCTCTTCTGTTGAGGAACTTCTTGTCTCTGTTGTGCTATGGGTTGTTGACCACCATCAGACTGAACTGATGATGTTCCTCTATCTACAAACTTAAGTTCACCACCAACTGTTCTCGCAACAGTCTTACCTGCTCTATCTTTCCATCCACCACTACCATCACTGACTAAACCAAGCTTCTTGGCCTTCTCAGATACAGGTGTACTTCTTGCTTCTGTAATAAATCTAAAGAAACTTTTCATCTTTTATCAGATTCCATAGAAGTATTTATTATCTTTGTGGTACTTGGATATGAACATTCTACCATATGTTTCAGACGTTCTCTTAGTTTCATCATATTCTTCTTTAAAAACTTTACCTGCTTTCTTATCATTTAAGATATCTTCATCAATCAAACCAAGTTCAAGTAACTTACGGTTCACTGCCTTTGGTTCCCTCTCCTCATTACCAACCTTGATTGCTTCTGCCCAACCTTCCATATACTTCTGACGATCTGCTGGTTTTGCATTTGCCATGGACTTCAAGAACCCACGATATACATTTTCCTGTAGAGCAACAGTTCTTCTACCACTTTTGTCTGTAATACCACGGGAAAGACCGGTTGCTTTAAGAAGTGTTTTACCAAGTTTGGACTTTATACCAGCAGCTTTTGCTTTATCTTTAGGTGTAGTTGCAACTCTACGGAACTCATCTCTCAAGCTTGTGTAATTTTTATCATCATTATTGAAGTGTTCGTCAAGAAGATCCATTGTAACGCCTTCACCTATACCTTTATTACCTTCACCCAAAAGTGTCTTAACTAGTTCATCTCCAACACTACCAATCTGGTTTTGTTTATCAAATAGTTTTTCAATACCACCAAAATCATCTTCCCCTTTGTCCTTATTTGGATCAACTTTCTTTTCAAAGAAGTCCTTCATAGACAAATCAACCTTTGTTTGATTGATATTGGAGTTAATGAGAGTCATATTATCATTATTCTCTCTCTGTTCCCACTCTTCTTTACCTGGCTTTCCCCCGTCTTTGTTATTAAAACCACGGACATGTTCTAGATCCATTGATTGAATGTCAAGAGGAAGACCCGTATATGCATCACGACCACTCTGTTCCAGGTAGATTCTCCACATCAACTTGGCCCTATCATTGGTACTAGCCATTCCTCTTCTTATTGTACCATCATCATTCTTACCAAGATAATGTATATCCTTATGTGCCTTATCATCAGACACATACTTATCATTGGTAACTTGACCCTTACCTTTCAGTGATTTCTTAAAGACTTCAGGAAGAACTTCAAATGACGCATCCACAAATTCATCAGATACTTCATTCGTCCTCACAGAATCAACAAACTTTTTGATTTGTTCTGGAGATCCGTCACCATAACCTTGTATCAGACGGTCACGGTTGGCCATAAGATTTTGAACATCTGCATAACCAAGATTGTTCTTACCTGCACCAGCGTTGACACGACCTTCATATGACTTTGCATGAGCCATTGACTGAAGAAATGACCTTTTACTTGTTACAGAAGGTATATTCTTTAGACTTTCTGTGAAAGAAGCAAACTTCTTCTCCATCATCTTTTGTTGACGATCAGTCAACGTCTTCATCATCTCTGTAGCTTCTTTTTCGTAGGTATTGTACTCTTGTTCAAAAGCCTCTTCATCGTCATTGTAGTCAGTTTCTTCTTCTTTTTCTGCAACTACATCATCAATAGTCTTGAAATCTTCTGGTTCTTTCTCTGATTCTACTGGTTCTTGGGTTTCTAATTCGGCCTGTGCTTCTAATTCAGCAGTCTCTTCTGCTTCTTTCTCTGCCTGCAATTGTGCAATAATATCAGATGCTTGTTGTTGTATTGCTTTCTTTCTTTCAGGACTTTGAACATTCTCTCTACCACGGGAGAGTTGTTTTTCAACAGTCTTCTGATCACCCGAACTTATTGCAGTTTCTGTTGGTCCACCAGGAACAACTCTATCCATCTGATTTGCAATAGAAGGAACTTCCTCTTCAGGTTGTACCTGTTGGGGAACATCTTTCTTGAATTGAGAAAGTGTCTTGGGTTCTTGTTCCTTAGGATCTCTTTCTTGTTTTTTAGGTTCTTCTATTTCTACGAAACGAGTACCATCAGTTCTATATCTCTTACCAGTCCTTGGATCTCCCCAAACACCTCTAGAACGATATTCGTAACCAAGTTCAGCCGCCCTCTCAGAGGTTGTGGACTCCAGGAGTTTCCTAGAGTCCTTTAGATATTTAAATACGTCTTTCATCGGGACTCCGAGATATCAAACACTTAAATCAACAGCTCTCATCTGTTTCTTCATTTTCAAGGTGTCTTAGGTTGATTTAACATCTTCGTTCTTTTAGCAGCAAAGTTATCCATTCTTATTTGTCTTTCAGGTCTCTTGTCATATTTTGATATGCCTCTACTATGTCTGTCAATGGGTGACCCTGCTGGTGCAGCAACAAATTCAGTAATTTCATTTTCAACATCCCATGCATCAACCTTTGCCTGAATGGCTTTCAGTTCAGCTTCAGAGAAAGTTACTCCTTCTGGTTCGTAAGAGTTTCTCATGTTAGTAGGCATTGAACGCTTGAGGTTGTTCATCTTTGCAGCGTGAGTCATCTCAGGTCCACGGGCACCAGCAGCATTTGCTGCATCTCGTTGAACAGACTGCTTATTTTGAATTGTACTAGTCTCACCGCCACGAGATCGTGTATTCACACTACCTGCAGCAAGACCACGATTTCCACCGATTCCAGCTCTCTCACCCTCATCAATGGTCTCACCCTCTGGTTGGTAAATACCCTCAGACATCTTAGATTTAAATCCTTTCATCAGAGGATTAGTAGTAGCACTAGAAGTATTCGTTGGCGTAGGTGTTGCGGGTCTCATTGCACGCAACTCTGCAGCCTGCTTTGCCATTGTGCTTTGACCAGTACCCTTTTGAGTGCCTGCTGCTGTTACTTTGGAAGCAAGAGATGGGTTTGCTTTTGCCCATGACGCCATATCTGCCGCTGGATTTTTAGTCTGTGCAGCAGGTTTAGGTGCAGCAGGTCTAGGAGTAGATGTAGGTGCGGGTCTGGGACTGGATGTAGGAGTTGATGAGGGTCTAGGAGTAGTTTTAGTTGCTGATGGGTCTCCGTAGACCTTGCCTTTCTGCATGTCAGCAGGACGCTTATCGGCAGGGATAGGTTTAAGAGGTGTTTTAGTAGTACCCGACGAAGCATTTGCACTAGCAGCAGGCGAAGAGCTACGGCGATTCTGTGTTCGTGATCGTGTTGGAGTAGGTTTAGAACTATTTTTAGCGAAGGTACTAATATTTTTTAGTCTTTGTTGTTGTCTAGCACTTGCAGGATTTGTCTTGGCATTATTAGGAGTTCCAGTTACTAAATTCTTCAGCGAAGTTGCAGTGCCCCTAACAAGATCACTACCCATGTTCCTCAATGCTCTACCAGCTCTGTAACCAATATTGCTTCGTGGTCCTTCTTCAGTCAATGCGAATTCAATCGCTTTCTCAACATCATCTGCAGAGTAACCTTCTCCAATCAGTTCTTCATAAATGTTCTCAAGAACATTCACATCAAGTGATTCTTTCACA
>Ga0307376_10001226_pt1 | contig 28469 bp, 46 predicted proteins | sample TR2MG_FD_202536 | JGI IMG/M metagenome (GOLD analysis project Ga0307376, IMG submission 202536) | Soil microbial communities from Risofladan, Vaasa, Finland - TR-2 | ecosystem: Environmental > Terrestrial > Soil > Coastal area > Acid sulfate soil | place: Finland: Risofladan, Vaasa | collected...
AAAAACAATAGGTTATATACCTAAACGACTCGAAAACCTCGAAACTAAATTTGAAGATTTAAAACCCTATTTAGTACCATACGAAGATAAAGATACTGCATTAATGGCTTTATCTCCACTATTTAAACCTAATCAAATCAAGTGGTTAGAAGCACTTTTAGAACGTATCTATAACAAAGTGACTCTACAAGCCATAGCTGATCAATGGGGAACTTCTAGAGAATACGTTCGTCAGTGTGAAAATAAAGCTTTTGCTATTTTAAAAGAAACATTTGTAGGTTACGCTCCCACAGAGCGTATGGATTGAAACAAACAAACAAACAAACAAACAAGAATAATTTGACTTTTTTGGGTTTAAAGCGTTTATATAGATAAGAGTTCACACTCCATACGAGTGTGTGGATTGAAACAACGGAGTGTATGAGTTGAAATAAATAATAGTATTCCTATACTCTACCAATAACATAGGAGGAGTAGTATTTCCATGCGAGAAATCAATAAGTACCAAAGACGAAAGCTAGAAAATAAAAAGAAGTCGGAACATATAGAAGAAGTAGGAGGTAAAAGAAAACAGTTGGCGAAACCATCGAAGTATCGAAAACAAGAATTAGAAGATAAAATTAATGAATATTATCGTAGTCGGCAATTCTAGTATAATACTCTCCTATGGAGGTAATTATAATGAATAATTTACTAACAGCCTTTATGAGATACCAAAATTCAATTTTAGCTTTAATTTTATTTATTATTGTATTTTTCTTAACAAGCCTGATTATTGGAGGTGGTAGTACAAATGCCTTTGCTAATGGAGATTATGAAAACGAATGTCCAGATGTAAATGTTACTTGTGATTGTCCTGCAACACCATGTAACTGTCCTTGTCCATCAGCAGCAAAAATGAGGGCCGAGGAGCCTAGTGAAAAAAGTGTGCAATTTAGTGGTGGTATTCGATTAGGATATCATGCTTACACAGCAAATGAATTCCTTAATGATCTGCCCGATATTGACCAAAGTGCATTCAATTCACCAAGTGGTGATCAGCCTTTCCCTCCTATTGAAGGGGAATTCAATGTAAGTATTTTACCATTAAAATACTTTAGTGTATCAGCATTACTTGGAACTTATTTAGGTAAAGTTACAAATAGTAATGATGTATTATCAAAGACCCAAACTGTTTATTTTCTAGCAATGCCTAGATTTGATTACAGCTTTGATTTTAAAATTGAAGATGTACCTATAACCATAAGTCCATATATTGGAGCAGGTATTGGATTTGCTTACTTTACATTTTGGCAAGATGAAGCTATCAATGCCTTTCCACCACCAGATGCTATTGATGAAAGTCATGTTGTCTTTGCTTATAGTCCTAGTGTAGGTTTTTCTATACCTTTACTAGCTGTAGAACCATCTGTTGATTTAGAAGGTTTACCCACTTGGATTGATAAAGCAAGATTAAAATTGCTAATTGATTATCGTTATATAGGTGCAGTATATAAGTCCTTCAATGCTGGAGGACATCTATTCCTTGTAGGGCTTGGAATGGATTTCTAATGTAACATGAAAATACATGTACTTTGCCCATTATATAGAAAACATTTAGTTCCAACACTGATTCATTATTTAGAACCAATGGGTATTGAATGGTATCCAATAATGGCTCCTAGTGATATGGTAACATTCGATAGTAGCTTGAAATGGATACATTCAGTACATGTTAGAGAGTTATTACCAAAAGCGCAATGCTGTCAAAAATTCAATGATTTTTTAACACAACATATTCCCATTGATAATGATTACTATGCTTTTATGTGTGATGATAATATGTATGAACCAGGATTCTTTGATGTAATACGACAGCAGAGCGCAAAAATATTAATTTATTCTCTTTATAGAGGAGATACAACACCTAAAGAACCAGCTACCGCTCCACATGGTACAAATACATTAAAAGTTACTCATCATAAAGATATTCGCCCAGGAAAGATAGATTACGCTCAATTTATTATTAAAGGAGAACTTTTTAAAACACAACTATTTAACCCATATATAGGATGTACTGATGGTAGATATATTCAAGAACTAGCAGCCGCACATCCATCTGAAGTAAAATTTTTACCAGACTTATATGCTTTTTTCAACTATTTTCAGCCAGGACGATATACAAAGAAAGAGAAGTTTATCAAAACCACTTGGGAACTACCTAAGATAATATAAATTTTTATTGAAATAAAAGGAATACTGATTATGGATGTCCATATACTTACACCTTTTTACCGAAAAGAGCTTGCTTCTTCTTTGGTGTACTATTGGCAACCTTGCGGGATTAAATGGTATCCATTAATGGCTCCTAGTGATTATGTATTATTTAATGAAGACTGGATTTATCCAATCACGACAAAAGAACTAAAAAAAGGAGATAATTGTTTTGTAAAAGTAGATGAGTTCAGAGAAACACAACCAATAATAAATAATGATTATTATGGTGTAACTTGTGATGAAACAATATACGAACCTGGATTTTTTGATGTGTTAAGAAAACAAACTGCCAAAATAGTTATGTGTTCTTCATATAGAGGTAATGCTATTCCTAGAGATGGTTCTGCACCACATCCTACAAAACCTTTAATTATAAAAGGATTAAATAATATAAAGTATTGTAGTATTGGAATGGGACAATGGTTTGTAAAAGGAGATATTTTTAGAAGTGTCCCTTATATTGAAGGTAGAAGAAAAGATGATGGACACTACGCATTAGAATTAAAAAGACTCTATTCAAAGGATATAGTATTTATACCTGAATGGTTTGCACTTGCAAATTATTTACAAAAGGGTAGGCATACAAAAAGGGAATCATTTTTAAAACCCAATTGGGAGTTACCTAAAATCATATAAAACATATAATGGAGCCTATTAATGGATATTCATATTCTTACACCATTCTACAGAAAAAAATTAGCAAAGACATTAATTTATTATTGGAGACAACAAAATGTATTCTGGTATCCTCTAATGGCTCCAAGTGATCATGTTAAACTTCCTAATGAAAATTGGATTCGTCCTATTATAGTAAAAGAACTAAAGAAGGGAGACAACTGTTTTGTTAAAGTAGACGATTTCAGGAAAACACAAAAAATTGTTGACGAAGATTATTATGGTGTTACTTGTGATGAAACAACATATGAACCAGGATTTATGGATATATTAAAACAACAAACAGCCAAAGTAGTTGTGTGTTCCTCATTTAGAGGGGATCAAGACCCTAGTGCTCCTAAAGCTAAAACTGGAGCTTCCATATGTATTGTGAAAAAGGTTTCTGAACTTGTAAGAAATAATATAGGAATGGGGCAATATTTTGTTAAAGGGGAAATTCTTAAAAATATACCTTATTATGAAGTAACACAAGAGACACGCACTGATGGGATACCAGTACATAAAGGAGGAAACAGGACAAAAGTTGCTATGGTAAGAGATGATGATGGACATTACATTGTAGAAATGAGAAAAAGGTATCCTAATGATATTGCAATACTGACGGATTGGTTTAGTTTTGCCAATTATCTAGAACCAGGAAGATTCACTACAACAAAGAGATTCTTGAAACCAAATTGGGAGTTACCAAAATATATTGGTATTGATGATATTGAAAAGGAAAAAGATACATTACATGAATAATTAATAAGGTATTCAATGAATATACATATTCTCACTCCATTTTACAGAAAGAAGCTAGCAAAAACACTAGTTTATTATTGGGAACAACAACGAGTATTCTGGTATCCTTTGATGGCTCCAAAAGATGTTGTTAAATTTGATGAAGATTGGATTCGTCCTATAATAGTTAACGAGTTGGTACGTGGTGCTCATGTTTCTGGTGAACTCACTTGTTTTGATAAAATTGAAGAGTTTAGAACCACACAACGAGACACAATAATTGATGAAGATTATTATGGTGTAACATGCGATGAGACATTATACGAACCAGGATTTATGGATATTCTAAGGCAACAAACAGCTAAGATAGTTGTGTGTTCTTCATACAGAGGTGATAAAACTCCTAATTGTGATCCAACTGAAATAACATGGTATAAATATATGAACCCACCACCTATATGTGTTGTTAAACGTGTAGCACAAATGAAAAGAAATTACATAGGAATGGGACAATATTTTGTTAAAGGAAAGATATTTAAAAATTTACCTTATGTAGAATGGTCTGCAAAAGGATTTACAAGATGTGATGATGGACATTATATTGTAGAACTGAGAGAGAGGTATCCTAATGATATTGCTATACTAAGAAATTGGTACAGTTTTGCTAATTATCTACAACCAGGAAGATGGAACACAACAAAACATTGTATAAAATCAAAATGGGAGTTACCAAAATATATTGGTATTGATCTTGAAAAAGAAAAAGACACACTACATGAAGAACTAAAATAAGTAACAACCATACAAAATTAAGGAAACAGTGATGATAATATCAGATAAGTATAATTTTATAATCTTTGCAATACCACATACAGGGTCATCATCTACACAAAGGATATTAGAACCATACGGATGGTGTAGCTTTTCCGAAGAAAACCACCTAACCCCAGATTATGTTAGAGCACATGTTAAAATTAGAGGGTATCCTAATTGGGACAAATACTATAAAGTTACAACTGAACAATGGATGATTGATGCAGTTGCAGAAAGAGAAAAATTTGTTATAGAAAAGTTTAGTTATGAGTATGGTAAAGATGGAGATAGATGGAGATAATATGGGAATAATACTTTCACATGCTAAATATATAGCTACAATGTGTAAACAAAATAATATAACTGGAACACTTGTAAGTTTAGGTTGGCAGGATATATTTATTACTCTCCAAGAGTGTCGTGATATGTCAATTGCTATTGGATTGGATATTCCTATTAGTGAAGATAGAACTAACCAACTAAAAAAACTTATTAATTCTAATCAACATATTAGTTCCACACCTTCTATGAAAAAAAGAGGATTGATAAGTGATATTTACTACTATAACACTTTAGGATTTAGTACAAAAGATGTCATAGATATAGATCCATCACAAGCATCTATTGCATTTGATTTGAATCAAACTGGTATATTAGCTGCCACCAAAAAGCAATATGATTTGGTTATTGATGCTGGTGTTATGGAACACGTTTTTGATACTAGAAATGTATTACTAAATATGACCGACTTAGCCAAAACAAACGGATACATAATACATATTATGATATCAAATAACACAATGGATCATGGGTTCTATCAATTCTCTCCCACCTTATTTCAAGACTATTATACAGCAAACAAGTATGAAATAATTGATATTTCAATACTCGAACTACGAAGAGATAAAACGTTACCAGAAGCTCTACCATTTATTGATAAATGGAAAGACGCTAAAATAATACCATATGATTCAAAGGTTTTTGGACCAACAAGTTTTGGTCAATTATCAGATGAAATCTACTATACTATGGTATGTGTTAAAAAGTTACCTACATCATTAAGAGATGTCCCACCAATACAATCACCTCCTAAAATAGATCCTTGGGGAAGTGGTGGAATATGTTAATAAATTGTAAGGAGAAGTATTGTGAAACGAATACGAGAATACGGTAGAGTACCTTTAGAAGATGTTCTACCATTAGATACTCCTTTTGTAATTAATGTAGATCCTTCATCTGTATGTAATCTTAAATGTAAATACTGTTTTCACGCCAGTAATAAGATGAAAGTAAAAGGAGTGATAAAGTGGCCTACATATAATAAAATACTCACTGATATCAAACAATTCGACTCACAAATTAAAACCTTAAGACTCTATGCTTTTGGTGAACCTCTAGTAAATCCCTTATTTGTAGACATGGTTAAAATAGCCAAAGATTTACATATAGCAGAAGATATAGATACAACAACAAATGGTTGTTTATTAAATCCAGAACTTAATCTTAAAATCATTAAAGCAGGTATTGATCGAATAAATATTTCTGTGATGGGCACTAATTCAGATCAATATAAACAATCTACACAACGTACTATTAATTTTGAACAGTATGTAAATAATATAGCACATTTATATCATAATCGTGATAACTGTATTATCTTTGTCAAAATAAATGGTGATATGATATCAAAGGAGGACCAGCAAAAATTTATAGAAATATTTACTCCAATATCTTCTGGATGTGCTATAGAACATACAATGGAATGCTGGTATGATTTTGATATGATAGGTGTAGAAAGGAATAAGAATGTAGGAGTCTATGGGCAACCATTAACACACGTAGATGTCTGTCCATATATATTTTATTCATATTGTATACAATATGATGGTGAAGTTAGTGCTTGTTTTCTTGATTGGAATAGAAAACTTGTTATAGGTAACATTTATCAAAACAGTTTACGTGAAATTTGGAACGGTCCTCAAATAACAAAACTACGTAAAAAGATGCTATTAAAACAACGCAATACTTTACCTATTTGTAATAACTGTAACCAATTAGAAGCAGGAGATCCGGTTAATATAGATCACATGGCAGATATTTTATTGGAGAAGTTATGATATGTCCAATTTGTAAAAACACAAATTTCAATCAACTATTAAACCTTATCTGTGGTGGTTTTGATGGCTCTTTTCTTTATGATCCTGTTATAGTATTGTGTTGTAATAACTGTGGACACATCCTCATTCAATTAAGTAATAAAGATAAAGTAAACATGTTAAAGTACTCTGCAACAGAATATCCTCAAAATACTATGAATTCTCAAAACAACAGTGGAGATTTACCAGGAAATTTTAATGATAATTCAACTGCAAGGTATGATTTATTATTTCAATTTATAAAACCTGAACTTAACAAGTCCTATTCAGTTCTTGATATTGGATGTGCTACTGGGGGATTTCTTAAACACATAAAACAACAAGGATACACTAATTTATATGGTGTTGAAATATCTCAGATGTATGTAGATATAGCAAAACAAGATAACGATTTAGATATTAAATATGGGTTAGCAGAACAACTTCCATATAATAATAATCAGTTTGATTTTTTAGTAGCTGATCAAGTTGTAGAACATTTATTTGATCCTAATAAGATATTCATAGAAGCAAAACGAGTATTAAATAAAGACGGTTTGTTTTGTATAAGTGTTCCTAATGCAGAATTATATAATGACTACTTATTTTTTGACTTTCTCTGGTTTATAATGAGAGAACATGTTCAACATTTTGATTTATTACATTTAGCTTCTATTGCTGGAAACCACGGGTTTGAATTACTGAAACATTCAGCCTACCCCTATCCTATGACAGGTATTACAACATCACTTCCAACTTTATCTTTATTGTTTAAATATACTGATAATAAAACTTCTTATAGTCATCAACCAGAATATTTTAACCTAAGATATAAAATTGAAGAATATATTAGACAAAGTTATAAATACTTAGAAGAAAAAAGTAATATTATTCAACCTATATATGAATCTGGTGAACCTCTTTATATATTTGGAATATCTAAAGAGTTCTATTATTTATACAACAATACAGATTTAAATAAATGTAATATCATAGCACTTGTTGATGACACTCCTTATAAACAACAATTTTTAACTTTTGATAACCGAAAAATAGTAGGAAGGGATGTGTTAAAGAATGGAAAAGAAAGTATATTAATAACAGCTATATCACACACAGATACTATAAAACAAGTACTAACAGATCTAAATTTCAAAGGTAAAGTGATAGAATTACCTCTCTTAAAAACAACGAAGAACTTACGATATTATGAATAAATTAATATTTGATCTTGGGTTTCATAACGGTGATGATACTGATTACTACTTAAAGAAAGGATTCTCAGTAGTAGCAGTAGAAGCTAACCCTACATTAATAGATGCTGGCAAAATACGTTTCGAAAACGAAATTGAAAATGGAAGATTAATTCTCTACCATCGTGCTTTCTCACTAACTTCTAATTACGAAACTACTTTTCATATTCATCCTACTAACTCTGATTGGAGTAGTTGTGATGCAAATAGAGTTAATTGGGATGGAAGTATACCAATAGAAACTACAGTTAAAACCATTTGTTTAATAGACCTATACCGTCACGGATGTCCTTATTATATTAAAACGGATATAGAAGGAAAAGATATAGTAATGGTACAAGATTTGCTACAACATATAGACTGCATGCGACCATCTTTTGTATCCTTTGAACTTTCAAAGCGAGATTACTACGAAGTATTCAGCTATCTTCATGTTGCGGGATATAATAGATTTCAACTAGTAAATCAAAGAAACAATGATGGAAGAATAGATAATAGTATAGGACACACATTTTCAAAGTATTCCTCTGGTATGTTTGGAGAGTGGCTACCAAAGGATAGATGGATGGCAACAGATCAGACATGGACACATTACATGAAGTATAAAGAACTTAAAGTAATTGATAATCAAGAGTTAGCTTTAGGATGGGTAGATTTACATGCGACATTTAAAGAGGTGATTGAAAATGAAATGTTCAATTTGTAAAAATATAGAAACAGAAACCTTATTAAATCTTAAATGTGGTAATCTTGACGGATCTGTTCTCTATGACCCTGTTGTAGTAGCCTGTTGCAATAACTGTGGACATGTGTTTAATAAATTAAATCAAGAAGATAAATTTAATATGCTTAAATATTATGAAGCAGAACATTCACCAAATAATCTTTGTTCTCCAAATATTGAAGGAGATATGCCTGGGAGTTCTAATGAAAACTCATTATCTAGATATTCTTTATTATATAATTTTATAGTTGAAGATATTAAACCTGAGTATACTATACTTGATATAGGCTGTGCTACAGGAGGATTTCTACGTTATCTGAAGTCAAAAGGATATAATGATCTACATGGAGTAGACTTCTCACATCCTTATATTGAAATTGCATCTCGTGATAAAGAACTAGATATTCAACATGGAACAGCAGAATTAGTACCCTATGAAGATCACTGTTTTGATTTTCTATTAGCAGATCAAGTAGTAGAACATTTATTAGATCCTAATTTAATATTCATTGAAGCTAAACGTATACTTAAAAACAAAGGGCTTTTCTGTATAAGTGTTCCTAATGCTGTATTCTACAAAGAAACTTTACATTTTGACTTCTATTGGTTTTTGATGAGAGAGCATATTCAGCATTTTAATCTACACCACTTATCTTTACTTGCTCAAAATCACGGATTCAGAGTACTAAAATCTGCACCAACATTTTCACGTATGACTAGTGCAGTAACAACATTACCAAATTTATCCATATTGTTCGAACTGTCTGATGGTATTTCTACCCAAAAGAATTCTTATGAACTTAAATATAAAATAAAAGAGTATATTAAAGAAAGTTATAAATACCTAAATATAAAACGGGAATTAATACACAAACTTAAAGAGTCTGGTCTTCCTTTTTTTATATTTGGAGTAGCAAGAGAATTAGGATACCTTTATGAAAATACTGAACTACCAGAATGTAATATTCTAGGTTTTGTAGATGATACTCATTATAAACAAACACATTTCACTTTTGCAGGAAGAAAGATAGAAAATAGAAGCATCTTAAAAGAAGCGCAGGAAGCAATAATGATAACTGCTGTAGCTCACAATACCCAAATTCAAAAAAGTCTTAGAACAGAATTTGGATTCAAAGGAGCTATAATTGAACTTTAATATACTTCATATTACTGTGCATTTAGGAGGGGGTATTGGTCCTGTTCTTTTAAATTGGATAGAATCCGATACACAAAACAAACATACAATTATCTGCCTTAATCATAATTACTATAAAACATACAGCAAAAATATTGTACATGAACATATGAAAGATAAGTTATCTGATATTACTAATTTTATTAATAAAGCAGATATAGTGGTTATACATTTTTGGAACCACCCATTATTATTTAAATTTTTAATTGATTTCGATTGGCCTGAATGTAGAATGTGTTTCTGGTCACATATTTCGGGATTGAGTGCTCCTTATGTGTTTTCAACTAAACTTGTAGAATTTTCAGATTTATTTGTTTTTGCTTCCCCTATATCTTACGAAGCGAAAGAAATAATAGAACTTCCTCCATACCTAACAAAAAACCTACGACAGGTATGGACTACAGGAAATATAGATGATTACTTTAAAATTGAACCTATTCCACATAAAAACTTTAATATTGGATTTGTAGGAACACTAGACTACTCTAAACTACATCCTAATTTTGTTGATGTTTGTAGTAGAATTAATATTCCTAATGTACGTTTTATTATATGTGGTGGTGGTTGTGATACGGGTATTATTAAACAACAAGTAAAAGAGAAAGGATTGGAATCCAAGTTTATTTTTACAGGTGTTATAGATGATATTAAACCTTATCTTGCTATTATCGACGTATTTGGTTATCCACTAAATCCTAATCATTTTGGTACGTGTGAGCAAGTACTAGGAGAAGCAATCGCAGCAGGAATAATACCTGTTGTAATGAAAAATCCAGCAGAAGAGTATATATTGTTTAAAAATATTGTGCGTTTTGTATGTACCAATGAAGAAGAATATATACAAACAATAGAACTTCTTTACCACAACAGACATAAGAGATCTAGTATTATAACTTTAATTCAAGATACTGTTGCCCAACTTTATGATACTAATAAAATGCTTTCAGCTTGGAATACAATATTAGATTTCATAATATTACAAAATAAAAGAATACGAAATTGGGAAATAGATACCCGTAATCGTTATAAAGGACATAAAATTTATATTGAGTCTCTTGGGAACTACGGTAAAATATTAGAGAAAAATAATACAGAAGAAATAATAAAGTTATTTAATTCAAATTTACAATGGCAATCTTTAAGTAAAGGTAGCCCAAGACAATATTTAGAAACATTTCCAGAAGATGAGCAATTAAAAGAATGGGTTGAGTTACTAAACAAATAGGAGAAATCTAATGAAAGATAATTTATTCTTCGACATAGTTTCAAAATATGATACCGATAAAGCATTTTACAGCTCTGGTTATAATGATACGTTCTTTAGTATAAGAGAAGACATAAAACTTCTTTTTGAAATAGGTGTTAATCGTGGTGGAAGTGTGAGAATGTTTAGAGAGTATTTTCCTAATGCTTTAATTGTAGGTTTAGAAATAGATGAAAAGTGTTATTTTTCAGGTGAAGAAAGAATAAGCATTGAAATAGGAAATGCAACCAAAAAAGATTTTATCGCTCTAATACTTGCAAAATATGGTAACCCCGATATAGTAATCGATGATGGTTCGCATTTAAGCACTGATATGAAAGCTTCTTTTGAATTATTCTACCCTCATACAAAATTTAGTTATGTAATAGAAGATTTAGCAGAACAAGTAGAGGGCAGTCACTCTGTAAATGATGGTATCCCTGCTACTACAGTAATACATCATGAAATAGCTAAAGTACTCTCAAGATCTGAAACTATATGTAAATCTATAAGAATATATCCCGCAATCTGTTTTTTCATGAAATAACCCTAATACAAAGGAGAAAGTAATGGATGCACAATTTAAGAATCTAACACGAGAAATCTTATCAGGGAATACTAAAACAGAAAAAGAATACGATATTGAACAATTAAATATCGAAGATGAATTTAAAGAAGTTTGGGATTATGCTCTTAGTAGATTTAGATTTGGAGCCATTGAATATGGAGAATGGATTCCTGAGGAAGATGATAGAGATATAATAGAAGATATTAAAGAAGAACTTGGAGATGTAGCAATCTATGCAGGAATGCTTCTAATAAAATTAAATAGATTGCAAGATAAACTAAGAAAACTAGGATTGAGATAAATGACTGATACTCCATTTCTAACTATTGTAACTAGATCTTATAAAAAACCTGAATGTTTGAAAAGAAACATTGAATCTGTACAAGCCCAAACAGACCAAGATCTAGAACAAATTTTTATAGTAGATGATGTGGGACAAGGACTAGCTTGGGCAGATCTAGCATTAAATGCAAATAAACACCGTAATAATGGAAAGTACATTATGGTTCTAGATGATGATGACATTATTACTAATCCTAATTTTGTTAGATTATTAAAATCTATAACAGAAAGACGTGACCCAGACGTTGTAATTTGGAGAGGAAGATTCACAGAAATAAATTTAATATTACCAGTTTTGGATCATTATTGGAATGTAAAACCTATTAAGTCTTTTATCGGTAGTTTTAATTATTGTATTCGTAAAGAAATATATGATGAACATATCCATTTGTGTTATACTGGTAACTGTGGTGATTTTGATTTAATAGATTCAATATTCAAAAGAGAACCACCACCTAACGTTATTTGGTTTAATAAAATACTTGTATCTACACAACAAAAAAGTCAAGGAACAGGACAAGACTATATAGGAGATTAGCTATGTTTATATATTGTCACGATTGCGGTTGGCAGCAAGATGATTTTTGGAGTGAAGACTACTATCCAACTAGAAATTTAAATGTAATAGAGAGAATACTTCTTCCAGGTATTAGAGACAAAGAGAAAAGGCAAATCAAAATGGCTGCTGCTGAAGCCGATATGATGGAACTACCTTATGATGAGGATACTAGAGATCCTGCGACAGGACTAATAAATGTAGACTTCAGATCCTATGTAGGTATGGAACTATTGAGAATAGCAAAGAAGATTATGGCACAATATTGGATTACCTATGAAGACTATATGGCTGATATTGAGAAGCGTTGTCCTATTTGTAATTCAACAGATTTAGGAATGGATTAATGAACCCTTTAATTTCTGGATTAATGGTTCATTACAAAACACCTACAATAACATTTAAATGCCTAAATGCATTTAGAAGTTTTTACAAAGAAATGCCTTTGCTATTAATTGATAACTCAAACTATGACAAAACTTCTAATTTAATTTATCAATACGCACAACAAGATAAATATACAACATGTGTATTTAATACTTTTAATCTGCACCACGGTCCCTCTATGGATCTAGGATTACATATGTTACAAACACCGTGGGTGTTTGTAATGGACAGTGATTTACTAATAACAAAACCAAATGTAGTAGAAGAGATGTATAAAACTACTACTAACAAATCCAAGTGGTTAGCAGTAGGAAATCTTTGTTATGTAGATGATAGAGGATTTAATTTAAGAGAAGAAAACCAACAATGTGAAAGTGCAATTAGATACTGTAATCCTAAATGCATGTTAGTTAATCGTTATGAATATTTTAACTACCATCCTTGTATTTTACATGGTGCTCCCATGATAGAAACAATGAAACACATAAAACGTGTTAATAAAGAACATATGCTTATTGATTTTGATTGGACACAGTATGCTAAGCATTTAGGTGGTGCAACACAAAAAAAGCATGGACTAGATGGTAAAGGTGGAATGGCAATACCACCATTTATTTAAGGAAATGAATTATGAAAGTAGCTTTAGTTACTGCTAAACCAAATCCCAACTCAGGTTTTAATGTTGGAGAGAAACGACCTCCTACAGGTATCGGTTTTCTATATGCTATTTTAGCACAACATGGTATTCAAGCAGATATATATGATCGCTACTGTACTAATTCTTGGTCTAATGACAATTTTGAATCTTATGACTTTATGGGAATATATTGTGCTTCTGTTTGTTCAAATGACATAACTAATATTATTACATTAAGCAAAGCCAAAAAAATAGCTGTTGGTGGTCCACACGCATATATTTTTCCAGAAAAGATACCATCTAAAGTAAACTATATAGTACGAGGTGAAGGTGAACACATCATAAAAGATTTAGTAGAAGGGAACTATCCAGAAGGAGAGATAGTTACAGACAGATTATCTAATAAGGAATTAGATGCCTTGCCTTCATTTCCATACGAAGTTTTCTGGAAGCGAAAACACAATTATAATTGGGGTTTCCCTTTCAATAACAATAAACCCATATTTACTATGAATAGTTCGAGGGGTTGCCCATTCAGTTGTAGTTTCTGTTCAGTTAAAAAAATATGGGGTAAACACTTTACTTATATGTCTGCCGACAGAGTTTTCGAAGATGTAGAAAGACTTGTGAAAGATTTTGGTTGCAAAGGCATTTATTTTAGAGAAGATAATTTTACAGTAAATAACTCACGAGTAAGAAAATTTTGTCAGTATCTAATTACTAATAAAATAAATATAACATTTGCATGCGAAACGAGAGTAGATACCCTTGACTACGAGTTAATGGAATTAATGAGACGAGCAGGGTGCATAGGTTTTTATGTAGGAGTAGAAGCTCTTAATCAACATATGTTAGACATATACAATAAGGGTATTACTGTTGAACAAACAATAGACTTTTTTAAATCTACAAAGAAATTAGGTATTAAAGTAGCAGCTAGTTTAATTACAAACCATCCAGAAGAGACTGCACAAGATCAACTACAAGATCATCAACTCCTTCAACAATTAAAACCTGCTTTAGTTTGGACTAATCCATACCGAAAGGATGGATAACATGACACCTAAATTTATAATATATTCAGCAGGTTATAACTGTTCAAACTACGTTCCTACACACATGGAAAGTATACATAATCAAACATTCAAAGACTTCCTACATATATTAGTAAACGATGCTAGTACAGACAATACGCAAGAAGTATTAGAAGAAAACAAACACGAAAGAGCTATTATATATCAAAACCAAAATAATTTAAGATGGCTTCATAATTCTACTCTTTATTTAACTCCTAATATTATTAATGAAGAACAAATTATTGTACTTGTAGATATGGATGATTGGTTACCACACGAAAATGTATTAATGGATATATATAAGATATACCAAGAAGAGAACATTTGGCTTACCTATGGACAGTTCATGTATAGTCATAATGGTGAATTAGGACAAGCAAAGCCAGCTACAGCTATAATCAAATTGAGGGCTTTTAGACGTGGACCGTGGGTATTTCAACACTTACAAACTTTTAAAGCATTTCTTTGGTTAAATTTAAACGAAGATGATTTTAAACTTCCAGATGGTTCTTTCGCTCCATGTGCATATGATCGAGCAATTATGTATCCTATATTAGAGATGTGTCCACCAGACAAAATACGTTGTATACAAGACATTACATACATATACAATTTTAATAATCCATTGTGTTTAGAAAAAATAGAGCGTGGTATACAACACCAATGCGAAATTTATTTTAGAAACAAACCTATGTATAATATTTTAGAAAGAGGTTAACCATGCTCAATAATAAGTATCTTAATAATTATAATTTCTTAATGATTGTATTAGATAGTCTCAATTTTAAAAGCACTGAAAACGCTATGACACAGAACATAAAACGTTATGCTGAAATATATGAAAAAAGAACGATAAGTGGTACACCTTTTAGAAAAGTATATACACAAGCAACATATACATTACCTTCTCATGTATCTATGTTTTATGGTATCTTTCCAGATAACAGAGCCAGTGAAGAAGCTTACTATAATCGTCGGCTATTTAAATGGGTTGAATTTGATCGTAAAACAGATGCATCTAGACAAAAAGGACTAGTTTTTAAAAATGCGTCTAATATGATTACTGGATTTGAGTCTTTTGGATATAAAACAATAGGAATTGGTGGTGTAGGATGGTTTGATAATAGATATCAATCTACCAATATTTGGAAAGACACGTTCTTTCAAAAATTTCATTATAATACTACATTTCATGAAACATCATTAAACTCAATTAAAGAACAAACTAAATGTATATCTAATATAGTAAAGAACAACAAAGATAACAAATTATTTGTATTTGTAAATGTTTCTGCTACCCATTCACCTTATCAACGTAAAACACAACCATATGCACTAGACAAATTTGATTTTGCATTTGAATCTTTCATTTCCCCATTTAAAACTGGTGCTCCGTTATTTATAATTTTAGTGTCTGATCACGGAGATGTTATTACAAAGAATTGGCAAACGTATGGACAACGCCACGGGTTTTTTATGCCAGAAGAGGCTGAGGAACTTATGGAAGTACCTATGCTTGTAATTGATATGCCTACATATTAATATGGAGTTAATATGCGCCCTTATTTTCAATATATAAATAAAAAATTTAAACTTACAACAATTACTGGTGTAGAAGTAGGAGTAAAAAAAGGAGATAATGCTCTTCAAGTAATTAATACTCTACCTACCTTATCACTATTATATTTAGTTGATAAATGGAAAGCATACTCTAAAGATATAGCTTTACCAACAGAACAGCAAGCAGGATATTTAAAACAAACCCAATTCGATAGATGGAAATGGGAAGCACAATACAAACTTTCTAAATATTCTAATATAACTTTTCTTGAAATGGATTCAATATTAGCAGCTAAGTATTTAATAAATGAAAATATTAAAGTAGATTTTGTTTACATTGATGCAACACATGTTTATGATTTAGTCTTAAAAGATTGCAATGCTTGGTTACCTGTAATTAAATCTAATGGAGTTATTGGGGGGCACGACTTTAATAACCCCGCTGCTTTTGTAGCCGATGCAGTGAAGACTTTTGCAGCTTCCATCGATAAAGAGTTACTATTTGAAGGAGAAGATTGGTGGATTCAATTGTAAACTATACCAGAGTTAATAAATTATTTAAGCTGTAAGTCTAGAGATTAATTACATTTTTTTAGTATAATACTTCTTTTTATAAATAATCCTTGACAATCCGTACCAATTTTGGTATTATGGCACCTTCTTTGTTTGTAGTGATCTAAAAGCACGAAGAAACCTAATCAGTAATAGGGGGGTCGCTCAATGGTAGGGCACATGACTTTGACTCATGCTATGGAGGTTCGACTCCTCCTCCTCCTTCCATTTTTGCCAGAGTAACTCAGTGGAAGAGTGCGGAACTGATAATTCCGTGGTCAGAGGTTCAAATCCTCTCTCTGGCACCATACATCTAAAAGAAAGATCCTATGGCAGATCAAGTTTACACTTTTCCGTACCAAAATACACCACCCTCTAATCCTATTATAGGAGTAATATACAAGAGTTCGCTTGATGAATACTGGTATATATATGGAGGGGATAAGCGTGGTTGGATTAAAATAGTTGAAGAGGAAACTAATATGTCTAATTCAGTAATAATAGGAAGAAATCCTGAAAGTGGTTGTAATTATATACCGCTTCCACCAAAAGAACTATTTAAAAAGAAGAAGAAAATGAATAACCAAGAAGAAAAGCCAAAGCCAAAACCGAAACGAAAAAGGGAGCTAATGATCTTATGAGTATATTACCTTGGGAAGAAGATAGCTGTAGCTCGTCAGCAAGTGACTATTCTTCAAGTAGCTCTTTAAATCGTAGTCTGTCAAGTAATAACGGTCCTAATACACCTAATTTAACCACAAAAGAAGAATGTAACTGTGATTTATGTCTCAGAAATAGAGGGTTGTCAAGAGAAAAGCATAAATCACCCCTCAAAAATACCAATCAGCCTAACGATCAGTACACTAAAAATCTAGATGGCAAGTACAATAAGACGATTTCTTATTCAAAAACAAGGAAGTTGATGATTCCATAGTACAATTTTAGACCTGTTGTCAATAAAAATATATTTTTCTCTTGACATTTTAGTCGTAATTTGGTAGAATGCTTTTCAAATGGTTGAGAAGTATTACATCTTCAGAGCGGGTTGTCAACAAATAAGACATGCTGTCTAGAGGCAGCACCCGCCAAAAAGGAGAACAAACATGAGCAAATCAGCAACAACAAAGTCCGTCAAGAAAGCCCTTGGTATCCTCAAGAGTCTGCAAGATCAGATGAGTACTAAGACAAAAGAAGCCACACTAGAAGATGCTCTTGCAGCAATTCAAAAGGAAGAGGCTGCTCTAGAAAAGAAACGTCTAAAGGTACTGAAACGACAAGAAAAAGTTGACGATACAATTAGAACTCTTAGGCTTAACAAATGTACTATCAAAACTAAGAAAGACCAAGAACCTGATATGTATCCAATGTTCCGTAAGTTTTATGACCTAGATAATCGTCCTGTAGTAACTATTTGTACTGTGTATCGAAGAGGTAAGGTATATGAAGGTTGGGCAATTTGTTCCGATGTAGAAAACCCAAGGCATAAGAAAGGTGAAGGGATTGCATTAAAAAGAGTAGCTGAAGTTCTGGTTACAAAGAAAAACTCCCTTCCTATTCAAAGAGAAGATGCTGCTGATATTCTTGCTACACTGAATCTTAACCCACATGCAGGGTACAAATCAGTATGTTACAATAAATAGACTGGCACATTTTTCCAATTTGAGGGGGTTTTGATAGGGTTGGGGAACTCTATCTATCAAGCAGACTACCTCTCCTGCTTGGGGTGCCTCCTGCCCCCTCAAATTGGATTCTTTTAAAACATCTCCTTAAGGAAATATTATGAAATATCTTGATATGTTTTTAAGTCTACGCTGTGCTCCTGATGTTTTGGGAGTATGTGGACCTATGAAGAACGCCACAAAAGAAATTTCAGAAGCAGTAGCCGTTACAAGTAGAGTAAGAAAGTGGGCACTCAAAGCTCCTATGCAGTATGATATGTTAGATCTATGTGCTGGTAATGCATTATCATCTGTATTAGGTGTGATGTATTTACCATTAAAGCACGCTACTGCTGTAGATAAAAAGAATAGAAAAAGAACTTGGGAAAAAGTACAACGGTTTAATTACCTAACAATGGATATATATAATAAAGATATTTTTAATCATATTGGTGCAACAACAATCATAACTAGTATCCATCCTTGTAAGAAAGCAGCAATGAGAGTAGTAGAGATATATAATTTAAGTAAAGCTCATTATCTAGTATTAATACCTTGCTGTGTACAAAGAGATTCCATCGATAGAGAGAGGTTACCTACTATTATTAGAGAGAAGTTTAATACACATGAACAATGGGCTTACTTTTTATCTACAAAAATTGAAGGTGACGTTAATGTTATGCAAGATAAGTATTGTATATCACCTAGAAACATGGTAATTACAGCCGCACGATAAGGAGATTAGTTATGAAAAAGCTTCCTAACACAATTTACGTTTACACGGAACAAGATGGTGCTGATGAATACCTTGTAGCATTCATAGATCCAAAGGAGTGTGTGAGTTTAGAAGAAGAAAGGCTTGCTGGAAAGTATATACTAGACCGTACAGTTAAAATTGTTAATACTACAGATGTAGTTGAAATAGAAGGAGATTAGTTATGGATAACTTTGAACAAAAAAATAAAACCCGTTTGGAGAACAAATTAAGTCCTTATGAAGAGATAGATGTAGACAGTCCGTGCAGCTGTAATTACCACTGTGATGAACAGGAAGAGACTGCTGAAGAGGGAGTACCTGAAAATAAAATACCTATGGTACACCATCCTAACAAAGCTATAAGCTACGCACTACCGAAAACAATGTATATAGAATGTGAAGGAGGATATAATTTTACTTGTTATAAAGATCTTCAAGAGTTTACTGCGGAATTGGATGATGAGGATGATATAACAGTTATATTAGGTATTTATGAATTCAAAAAGTTTATTAAAGTAGAACAAGTTAAAGAAGTTAGAATTACAGAAGAAGAAGGTATAGGAGATTAATTATGGCTAAACAAAAGAGAACCCTTCTACCTAAAACTATTTATGGTTTTCTACAAGAAGACTGCGATGGTGATAGGTATCTACGAGCGTCTGATAATCCTTCACACCTTGTAGAGAGTGATGAAACACAACAGGTAGGAATATATAAGTTACTAAAAGTGGTAACTCTTAAAAATACAACAGAGATTATTGATTAGTTTAATATCTCAATGAATATACATTCATTGAGTGGATTGAAAAAAAGAAAGAATAAGTCATGAGAGGCGAAGTAATTATAAGAAAGATCCAAGAGGATATTGCTTCCAAAGGTGCGCCTGATTGGATTGTTGATAACCTACAGTATCTCACGCTGATGGGAAGCAGGGCTTACGCCACTAACCGACCAGATAGTGATTGGGATGTGTATGGTTTCACAGTGCCCCCAAAAGAAGTTCTAGTTCCTTTTATGGATGGTGGATTCTGTTATGTTGATGGGTACGATAGCATCAAACCTCAAGGCAGATTTGAGCAGCAACAGGGTAAGATTGTTGCAGCAAAATCTAGTGATGAGATTGAATACCAGATCTATAGTATCTCTAAATACTTTAGACTCGTGGAAGATAACAACCCCAATATGATAGACTCTCTATTTACACGAGATCAATGCGTATTGTTTTCAACTGAAATTGGGGATATAGTACGTGAAAACAGAAAGATGTTTCTGCATAAAGGGTGCTGGCATAAGTTCCGAGGTTATGCCCATTCTACACTTCAAAAAATATGTAATAAGGGCATGATGGAATTATATCAGTTTGAGAAGGAGCATAAGATAAATAAAAAATATAATTTACAACAAGTACAAAATGAATTAAATAAAAGAGGTTTAAAATAGTGATCAAAAAACCAGAGTTAGTAAATTATATAAGTAAAGGATACACAATCTACGATATAATGTGTAAAGTGGGTTGTAGTAAGGTAACAGTAAGAAACAAATTAAAAAAATTTAGTATAATTACACCAAAAGGATTTTATAGAGATAGCACAAAAAAACTTGGTAGACCCAAAGGAATACCAATGCCATCACATCAAAAAAAGTTATTACATGAACTATTCTCTGGTAATGGCAACCCATTTTACGGTAAAAACCACACAGATAGTACAAAACAAAAAATGGTAAAAAACCACGTAAATTTTTCAGGTAATAACAATCCTTTTAAAAAAGCCTGTATACGTAACCCAACATTAGTCACACAAAGTTCAAAACGTAAAAAAGATTGGTGGGCAAGTAGAACAAAGGAAGAACTAGAACATATAAAAACCAAGTTTAGTAAAGCACAAACAGAACATTTTAATATTTATGGATACGGAAGTAAAGGTAGAGGACATTTTCAAGGGTGGTGGTTTAGCAGAAAATGTCATCATGGATGGTTTTTAAGAAGTAGTTATGAATTAAATTTTACTACTATTTTAGACAACTCAGATTATGTTGTTTATTACGTAGGAGAACCTATATGTGTTCCTTATAAACTAAACAACTGTATACGTTATACAAAACCAGATGTATTAATAACCCTAAATAGTGGAAAACAATTATTAATTGAAATAAAACCTATTAAACTAATTTCAACAGAAATAAATCAAGCAAAATTTCTTGGACTTGAATCATATGCTGATGAAAATAGTATACAATTTATAATGCTTACTAATTTAGTATTCAATCAAATGGATATAATTTTTGATAGGGCAAATAACGGAGAATATTTGTATGATGCTAGAAAATTTATCAGATAATGATCTAAAGAAGTATGAATTCTTACTTAAAAAAACACAAGATAGAAAATCGTATCGTAATAAATTAATTGAAGAGTACGGCTACGACCTGAAATTTGCTGTTCATCTGTACAGACTTTTGGATGAAGTAGAACAGATTCTCTGTACAGGTGATGTAGATCTCATGAGAAACAGAGAGCAGCATAAGCAAGTACTCAACGGATTCTACACATACGCCGAAGTAGAACAATTTTTCAAAGACAGAGAAACTCAACTTTTTGCAGCATATGAAAAGTCTGAACTTCCATATGGTCCTGATTCTGAAGCAATTAGGGCATTTTTAGTAAGATTAGTAAATTTATTTTATAACCATTATCAACAATAATGAGAAGGGGGTAGCGATGAAACTTTACGTTGACGATGTTAGAGAAGCACCAGAAGGGTGGACGGTAGCACGTACATTCGAAGAAGCTATGCGACATATTGCGACTGGAAAGGTTTCACACTTGTCTTTAGACCACGATCTTGGAGCAGAAGGAACCGAAACTGGTTATGATATACTAAAGATGATTGAACGGGCTATGTTACAGGTTGGTTTTACTCCACCACCAGTTATTAAGATTCACACGGCTAATCCAGCGGGTCATAAGAATATGAAGTTAGCTCTCGAAAGCATCAATAAACTTAAAAAGGCTGCTGATAAAAGTAACCCTAATCAGCAAAAGAAAAAGAAGAAAAGGAAACACAATGCGAAAAGTTGAAACAAATATAAATAAACGATGGGAAGAAGGAATAGATCATCATCCAAAATCGGTAGAGATTTTTAAGTCTATAGCTGCTAACGATTGGAAATATGGTGATGACTTCTTTTGTTTTAAATCTGGAGGGGATGGTGATAATGGAGAGCATTTGATGTATCTACTTGACATATATTTTGAAGAACAAGAACTCTCAACAAAAGAAGGAGGAATTTTATGAAAAGCTTCAGTCTTGTAATTGCAATGGTTATCTCTCTGTTTGCACTGTGTATATTTTCGGTAGGATGTGGTCCTAGTGAGGAATGTGAAGGATGCGATACTACAGCAGACTGTGCAGAAGGTCTATACTGTGCTTCCTTTGAAAGAGGGGGCAATTTATGTGCCTACCACTCCACACAGTATTGTAAAGTGCCGTACTAATAGGAGGAGTAATGGCTACAAAAGTATTACATGCTACAGGATGGGTAGATCAAGAAGTTACCGTATTTATATGTAACAATTGTAACAAAATGTTCACATTCTACGAAGCGAAATGGAATGGTTTACCAAAGTCTTATGAGTTATTTCACCCAAGAGAAGATTCTAATGATCCAATTTTCTGTGTGTTTTGCGGAAAGAAATTAAAAATAGAAACAAGTTAATATACTACTCCCATAGTTTAACAGGCTAAAACAATCAGCTTATAACTGATAAATGGTAGGTTCAACTCCTCCTGGGAGTACCAACTACTACTAATTACAAAGGAGAATAAGTTGGGGTACTTTAAAGATTTGTATGGTGCTAAGAAAGGAAATAAGGATTTCATTGAAGGAGTGATTGCAGGAATTGAGTGCTATGCTGTATGGAAAGATGGGAGACAAGTTGTTGGTATTCAAGAAGTTCCTTTTTCAGTTGTAGTTGAAGAAGTAAAAGAAGATCTAGGATATTACAAAGGAGAATAAAGTGAGAGAACTCGATCAGTTAAAAGATATCCTAGCACAAAGTGCTGTTATTATTGCAGAAATTGAAAAAAATAAAGCATCTATACAGATGTTAGGCACTTATGCTACTGTAAGTATAGATGAGGTTTCAAAGTTTCTACAAGCTAATTTAGAAAGTATATTAGGAGCAATTACTACTACATTAGTAAATACTTGGGGGGATAGTCTTATAAAACGCTGTGTTTACATATCAAGAGCCAGAAGTATTTTAATAAATGATGGGGGCTTTACTCCTGAAGAAGCTTATGCTATACTAGAAAGTAAGAAAGATGAATTAGCTAAAACTATCACAGAGTTTCAAAAACAAGTTGAGGCAACAAAAAACAAGCATGAAAAAACTACTTAAAAAGATTAAGAAGAAGATTAATGATGCTAGAACAATAGGAGATTGGAAAATAGGATTTAGATTTATAAAACCGAGAAAGAATGAAGACTACTACCATGAGTTAGAAAGAGATTGTATGAAGCAAGGGGATTTCTACTATGGGTTTAAAAACCGAAACAAAAAGTAAAAAATGTAAACATAAAGATATCAAGCCTGTAGAAGAAATCTCCGATGTATTTACACATTGTTTGAGAACAGCTGATGCAATCTCTCCTAGATTTCCACTTTTACGTTTTGCAGCAATGATGCATGATATTGGAAAAGTAACAACTAAAAAATATGATCCAAAGACTAAAGATTATAAATTTCATAATCATGAAGTCGCTGGAGAACATATTGTTGATCACATTTGTAAACGTCTGGGATTCAATGATGAGGAGAAAGATTATATAACTAAGATAGTACGGCATCATATGTATATAGTAGATAATTCTACTAAAACAAAAACTATACAGCGGTGGATGCGGAACAATCCTTTTTATAGGGACAATCTAAGGCTTCGTTTGGCTGACCGTAGAGGTAACCTAGCAAAGTCTGAAAAACCAGTATTAACTTACCATTTAAAAAAACTTATCAAACAAGTACGTGATATAGAAAATAGATTGGTTGAAGAAGAAGAAATAGTTGAAAATATTGAACTATCTATAAATGGTAAAGATCTAATACGATTAGGACTTATCCCTGGACCACAATTCCGAAAAATATTTTTGCATTTAGTGGAGGAAGTTAAGAAGTCTCCAGAACTAAATTCGCATCCACAACTGCTGGAAAAAACACAAGAATTTATAAAAAGTCTGGAGAATGAGGATGAACTTAAAGCAGAAGAGGTTGAAACTTGATACACCTTTATATCATATAAAAACATTAGCTAAAACAATCCCAAATTATAGATTTGTAGTATATGGTGAATATGTTCGAGATAGTATACTCAAACTAAATCCTATGAAGATAGATGTATTTACATCTGCATCTGTAGACTTGATAATTAATATTCTTAGTCGTAAAATCATTCCACATAAGCATCTTCTTATAAGTAGGAATTCTGTAACAACTACTACAACAGATGGGGTTGGTATAGTTATAGAACACAGTCCTTTAAAACTTATGAAGAAAAAAGCAAACGCAAATGGGATATTTACTGTCAACACAATTTTATATGATTTAAAATCCAATAACTTTTTTAGTTCAACAAGATCTTTAAATGATCTTCACAACCAAGTAATAAAAACAGCTAATAATCCAGAAGATGCATTTAAATTTAAACCCACTACAATGATAGATGCTTGTGGGCTTTTAGCTCTCAATACACGAATGCAGCTAGGAGAACAGACGAGAGAAGAAATAGATAAACGCTATGCGGTATTTCATACACAAAACAGAACACAAAAACTTCTCACAAAAATGTCGTTACTAAAAATTATGGAATATCAGATACCTAGTAGGGCATTTCGTAGATTGCATGAAATTGGTATATTAAAAATTATACTTCCAGAACTAGATGCAACAGTAGGAGTTGTACAAAATAGACATCATAACATACACTTCTGTCCTGACTGTAAAAACTTCTTTACTCTCAACAGATCTAACTATCAACGGTGGGACACAGCAACAGTAAAAGATGATGCCTATACAAAGAAAGTATTAAATAAATATCGAAAGGGATAAGTAATGGATCTAGGTGATAGAATGAAAACTTATGAAGCTGTGCCTAAAACAAAGCTGATTAGACGTATGCCTGTAATTATTCGTGTAGATGGTAAAGCTTTTCATACTTTAACAAGAGGTTTACATAAACCTTTTGATATAAAATTTGAATACGCTATGAATAAAGCAGCAGGACGGACTATGTTGGATATACAGAACTGCTCATTAGTATATGTACAATCTGACGAAGCCAATTTTCTAATGACAGACTATAAAAACCTCCAAACAGAACCTTGGTTTGGAAACGATTTACAGAAAATTGTAAGTATATCTGCTTCTACTATGTCAGTTTATTTTAATATGTGCTTACGGGCAGTATTTAATAAAAAGGTAACAAATGAAGTATTTGATTCGAGAGCGTTCAATCTTACAAAGGAAGAAGTGTGTAACTATTTTATTTGGAGACAACAAGATGCAACTAGAAACTCTATTCAAGGATTAGCACAGGCAAACTTTAGTCATAAAGAACTACAGAATTTAAATTCAAATCAGTTACAAGATAAATTGATGTTGGAGAAAAATATCAATTGGAATAACATGCCTGTATATCTTAAAAGAGGGAGGTGTATAACTAAAAAAGAAGGTGACTATGTGGTAGATAATGACATCCCAGTTTTCACACAAGACCGTGATTATATTGAGAAATTTCTAGAAACAGAAGACAGTTGACAAAAAATACTTTTAATTTATAATTGTCTGTGATACAATAAAGATAGTTGAATTTCTCATATGGAGGAATCATTTTATAACCCAAAGAAGGAGGAGATCCTATGAGGTCACCTAAACTTGGGTTATCAATTCTCCTATCTTTATGGATTTTAATTTGGAGTTTTCCTTTGCTGGCGGGTGATCACGCTATAAACGTCCAATGGACAGGACCAGCAAATGAAGTTGCGAATGACGATTGTAGTCAAGTTGGAGATGCGATTACCAACCCGCTCAATTACACAGTACAGTACAGAGAACAGGGAACAACTACATGGTTAATGGTCGAAACAACAACAACTAGTGTTGATATCTCTAATTTAAAAGCGTCTACAGATTATGAAGTAAGAGTAGGTGCTCATTATGCTGGAGGTACGGTACTTTGTTGGACAGCATCAGCAATTGTAACATCACTATCTGACCAACCACCTCAAGCATGTTCAAGCCTATCTGTACAAGCAATTAGATAACTGTTTTTGTGGGGAGGGGAAACCCTCCCCCAAAACAAACTGAAATGGAGGGTTTAATGATCCATCCTACAAGTATGACACCAACAATGAAAACAGCAGCAGCAACTACAAATTCCCCTCTTGCCATTGGATTGAGAGATCTACACGAATACGCTCCAATGTCAATTTTGTTTAAACATTTTAATAATAAACTACCTATTTATATAAAAACTGTAATATGGAAAGGAATAATTAGCAATCTCAAATTAGATATCATGTATGATATTATTCAAGCTTTAGAAGGTGAAATTATCTTTAGACGAGATAGAACCTCTTCTAGAATTATATTATGCGATATTAATCTTAACAGTGAAAGTAGCCAATGTATAGCTGAAATACATATACATAAATCTAAAAGTATTAGTATCCATTTCTTCAGTACAGAAACTGAAGCTACTAAAACACATATAACCAAAGTATTAATTCCAAGACTCAATAAGATTATTGAACCTTATACCACACAACCAGAAGAAGCTAATCTGGTTAACATAAGTTTTTGTATGTATTCTGGTTTAGAAGGTGCTAGTATTATGAGTCGTAGAATTAATTGTCCTTCTTGGGATGAAGTACAAAATAATTATCCATACACTCAAAAGCAAATAGATGACCTCTTTAAATTAGAAAATCCAGATCGTCACGGGAAGTTCATTTTCTGGCACGGAATTGCAGGATCAGGCAAGAGTTTCCTTATACGTGCGGCACTTCAAAAATGGAAGAATAATGTTCGCTGTATGTATATTGTAGATCCTGAAAACTTTTTCAATAATGCAAACTATATGCAAGAGATTTTACTACACCGTCCATCTGATGCAGATGATGATGACGATATGTATTCAGTTTATGATGATGAAGACTATAATGAAAGTCCTGAAGGATCAAAATTCAGATTACTCATCATTGAAGATGGACTTAATAATCTTCTAACAGATACTCGTAGTGTTAGAGAGGGAGCAGTTTCACGATTCCTCAATCTCACAGATGGTATTCTAGGACAAGGATTACGATTGGTATTTCTTGTTACTTCTAATGAAAAAGTGAATAAAATTGATGAGGCATTTTTGAGAAAAGGAAGGTGTCTGCAAGAGTTAGAATTTCCTAAATTGCAAAAAACAGAAGCTAAACAGTGGTTAGAGAAAATGGATGCGAAAGCTAAACTTCCTGATATAAAAGGAGACAGCTACTCATTAGCAGATTTATATTCTTTTATATCTGATACTACAATTGATCTATCAAAGAAATCAGAAGAAATAAAACCTGGGTTTCTATAAAATAGAGAAAGGAAATGCGTTATGAAAGAAAAGGAACTAGATTTGTTATCAGCAGACGAGTTCTTTGAGGAATTAAAAAATGGAAAGGATAAAATTAAAAAAGAGATAGAACAACGAGTACGAAGCGGTTCATGTACAGCCTCAGTCAGTGAAATGGACCATAGGGTTGCTGTACAGCAATATTTAGATAGTATAGAAACTGAATTAACTATTATACGCTATTTACTAGTTAAAGTTTTAGTTGTAAAATAAATAGGAGAATCAATTATGGGATGGTGTTCTGGTAGTATAGTAGCAGAAGAAATTTGGAAAGAGGTAGCACCTTATTTACCCGAAGAAAAGAAATATCCTCTAGCTAAGAAAATATATGATCTATTTTGTGACCTTGATGCGGATTGTTGGGACTATAGAGAAGGAAGTCTTTCAGCACTAGCAGATCCAGAACTTGCCGAAGAGTATAAACAATTTAGAGAAGCAGGTTAAATATAATTAATGTGCATCAGAACAACTAGTATTGGAAGGGTGACCGAGTGGTCGATGGTAACGGTCTTGAAAACCGTAGGGTGTAAAAGCTCCAAGGGTTCGAATCCCTTCCCTTCCTCCAAATATGGAGTAATTAGTGGCAACAATACGTGAATTATATGAGTACAAACAATCAAATAGAGAGAAGCGGTTATCACCTAAAAAAGGTACATTTTGGTGCTATAGTTGTGACCGCCAACTTATAAATGAGTGG
>Ga0307376_10001228_pt1 | contig 28456 bp, 42 predicted proteins | sample TR2MG_FD_202536 | JGI IMG/M metagenome (GOLD analysis project Ga0307376, IMG submission 202536) | Soil microbial communities from Risofladan, Vaasa, Finland - TR-2 | ecosystem: Environmental > Terrestrial > Soil > Coastal area > Acid sulfate soil | place: Finland: Risofladan, Vaasa | collected...
CGGGCAGTGGTTGGGACACAATGCACTGAGATGGCGCTGTGAGGGGGCTGTGCGGGGGCCTGTGAGGCTCTTGGCGCTGCAACGCAGACACGGCGCGGCAGAGGCGCGTGCGCGCGTGGCATGAGATGGGCTATCATTCTACCCCAATTGCAAATGAGAATCATTCGCAACTAGCGTGCTGCAACGCAGAAATACTGCGCAAAATGCAACCTAAAAGCATCGTAATTTGCTAAGGCATTGATAATGCACAATATGTTTATTAACATAATGCACATTATATGCACTACGGGGTATCGCGGCGCGCCAATTGAGAATGATTCTCATTTGCAACTGGGCAGGCTGGCAGGATCGGCTGAAACCCCCCCCCACGGGGCGGTCGGCGGCGGCGGGCGTGTATATATACAAAATCACATACACGAAGCCCCCCCCCCGGCCCCCTTGCTAAAAAACCAAACATGCCATAAAATTTTTGAAAATTAACAGGAGATAAGATGGCTGGAAAAGCGCTGAAGCGCAGAATCCTTGCGGATGTCGCTGCTAATGGCGGCGCTGACTGGTTGTATGATCAGATTGCCAGCGGTGTCACTGTGGCTGAGTTGGCGCGGGCTTATGGTTGTTCGCGGAGTTATATCAGCCGCTCGATCAACAGTGTTCCTGAATACAAGGTTGCTTTGGACAGCGCGCGCGAGGAGGCGGCTGACGCGCTTGTTGAGCAGGGTCTTGAAATGGTTGATAGCCTCAACGGCGAAAGCAGCACCAATGAGATTGCTGCCACTCGTGAAAAGGTGAATTTTCGCAAGTTTATGGCTGGTAGCATGAACCAGGCCAAGTATGGGACGCGGCCCCAGAGCAATGTCACGATCAGCATTGGTGATATGCACTTGGACGCCCTGCGGAAGGTGAATAGCGAGGTGGCGGCTATTGAGGCTGAGGATCGGGAGCGTGAGGCGCAATTGATTGATGCTGACTATAAGGATGTCAGCGATGACTGACGAGAATGATATTCTTGGTCGGCCCCCGGCGCGCAAGCCTCCCGTGGAGGATGACGTGATAAGCGGCCCCAGTTTTGAGGAGTTGTGCAGGCCCGTGAGTGCGAAGGTGATCACGGGGGCGCGCATGGCGCTTACGAGCGAGTTGGGTGCGATACAGCAGCAACGCAGGAATATAAAGATTCCGAAGGTGAGGAATAAGTGGTGAGCCAGCCCAACCCGTTTGAGGAGTTTGTCAGCGAGTATCGCGATGATCCTGTGAAGTTTGTGGTTGAGGTTTTGGGTGCGACGCCCTTGCCGTATCAGGCGGAGTTTTTGCAGGCGATTGCTGACGGCGAGCGCAAGATGTCGGTTCGGTCTGGACACGGGACGGGGAAGTCCACGTCTGCGAGCTGGGCGATGCTGTGGTATGTGTTGCTGCGGTTTCCGAATAAGGTTGTGGTGACGGCGCCAACGAGCGGGCAGTTGTTTGATGCTTTGTTTGCGGAGTTGAAGCGGTGGATCAATGAGTTACCGAAGCAATTGCAGCCGATGCTGACTGTCAAGTCTGACCGCGTTGAGCTTGCGGCTGCGCCGTCTGAGGCGTTTATCTCGGCCAGAACGAGCCGCGCCGAGACGCCAGAAGCCCTTGCGGGTGTTCACAGCGAGAACGTGCTTCTGGTGGTGGACGAGGCGTCAGGCGTGCCTGAGAAGGTGTTTGAGGCTGCTGCGGGGTCCATGTCGGGCCACAGCGCCACGACGATCCTCTTGAGCAACCCCACACGCTCCAGCGGCACGTTCTACGAGAGCCAGACGCGCCTGGCGGGTAGCTGGTGGACGCGGCGGTGGTCGTGCGTTGACAGCCCCCTTGTGAGCGACGAGTTTGTTGACGAGATGCGGATGCGGTATGGGGAGGACAGCAACGCTTTTAGGATTCGGGTTCTTGGTGAGTTTCCGTTGGCGGATGATGACACGATCATACCGTTTCATTTGGTTGAGAGCGCAATGCACCGTGACATTGAGACAGACGAGAATGCGACGACTGTGTGGGGGTTGGATGTGGCGCGGTTTGGTTCGGACAAGACTGCGCTGGCGAAGAAGAAGGGCAGCGTTATTACTGAGGTCACTAGTTGGCAGGGTCTTGACTTGATGCAGACTGTTGGCCGGGTGAAGGCTGAGTATGACGGGCTTCCGATCAGCTTGCGGCCTGTTGAGATACTGGTTGACGTGATTGGGATGGGCGGCGGTGTGGTGGATCGCCTGCGCGAGCTTGGTGTTCCGGTGCGGGGGATCAACGTGGGGGAAAGCCCGTCGATGGGCGACACTTATGTGAATTTGCGGGCTGAGTTGTGGTTTAAAATGCGGGGATGGCTGGAGCAGCGCGGGGCCAAGTTGCCGAAAAACGATCAACTTATTGCGGAATTGACTTCAATCAGGTATAGTTTTGTGAGCAGCGGCAAGATGAAGGCTGAGAGCAAGGACGAGATGCGCAAGCGTGGTTTATCATCGCCGGACCTTGCTGATGCTGTCTGCCTCACGTTGGCGTCTGACGCGGCGACCGCGATGGGCGGCAAGGGTTCAAGGTGGGGTCAGCCGCTGCGGCGAAAATTAAAGGGGATTGCCTGATGGCGGAACGTAAGTTTTTAGATTTTCTTGATATGTTTGACGGCGGCGGCGCTGGTCAGATGGGCGACAAGTTCGAGGGCGGTGGGCTTATCTCCGCACTGGGCAACTTGGTGGCATCGCCCTACGGCTCACAGGACGAAGAGCGTAAGAAGGCCCGCATGGCGTTCTACGGTCCTAGCGTGCAGCCCACGTTGTCCACGCAGTCCGTCAATGGCACTCCTCAGCGCAACTACGACGGGTCAGGCATGACCCCCGCGACTGCTTACGTTGGCACTCCTCAGCGCAACTACGACGGGTCAGGCATGACCCCCGCGACTGCTTACGTTGGCCCGATGCCGCCCGTCAACGCCACTTCCCAGCGCAACATCGTGGGGTCAGGCATGAACCCCCTGAATGCTTACGTTGACCCGATGCAGCGCTTTGCGGAGGACTTGATTGAGATGTATGGGCCGGACACTGCCAACATGGTTCTGAATAGTGGGATAGCCGATCAGGCTTTCCGATCCTACGTTGAGCGCGGGTATAAGTTTTGAAAAGGATGTTTTGATGAAAGCACCAGTGTTCAAGACCTGCAAGGGCTGCCCAACCCCCGCCGCGTGCAAGCGCGCTGGCAAGTGCTTGGGTAAGAGGCGCAAGTAGTGGGCCTGTATAGCAACATTGCCGCCAAGAAAAAGCGCATTGCCGCTGGGTCTGGCGAGAAGATGCGTAAGGTCGGCAGCAAGGGCGCTCCGACTGCTAAAGCGTTCAAGCAGGCCGCCAAGACAGCGAAGAAGCCGAAGGACAAAAAGTAGTGGGCGTATTGGATTTCTTTGGCCGCGAGGCTGGTCAGCGTCGGCGCGCTGCGCTTGACGAATTTGGCCGTGACATTGAATATTACGTCCCGTCTGGGCTTCGGCCAGCTGTGGGCTTGCTTGCTGAGATGACGCCGAACCGCGCCAATGAGCGCGCCGCTATGGCATCCGACCGCATGTTTCAGCCTGACCGCACTGTTGGGCAGCGTGTCGGCGATTTCGGAGAGATGGTGTCTGAGGTCGCTGCCGGGGCTGCGGCCATGCTTGGCGTTAGCGCGCTGGATGTGGAATCGGCTATGGCCCAAGGGCACCAGCCACCACAACCTCAGGGCCTATTAGGAGGCGTTCAGTAATGCCGATCACAACATACACAGAGCTGAAGGCGGCTATTGCGGATTTCCTCAACCGCGATGACCTATCGGCGGTAGTGCCGACATTCATTTCGCTGGCAGAGGCGGACATTCAGCGCCGCGTGCGCCACTGGCGCATGGAAAAGCGCAGCGCGGCTGAGTTGGACACGCAGTATAGCGCCATCCCCGCTGACTTCGTTGAGGTGATCCGGTTTTACGTTACATCTGGTGACACAAAGCCTCTGGAGTTGATTAGCCAGGGCGAGTTGCTGGATCGCAAGCGCAAGAGCCTCAACACAAGCGGATCGCCATCGTATTACGCCCTGACGGCGGGGGAGTTGGAAATCTACCCCGTGCCGGATGGCACATACAACGTCGAGCTTTATTACATCTCGCGCATCCCATCGCTGAGTGACAGCAACGCCTCAAACTGGCTGCTGGATCAGTATCAGGACGCCTACCTTTACGGCGCGCTGGTTCACTCGGCCCCCTACCTCAAGGATGACGCCCGCGCCACTGTGTGGGCGGCTTTGTATCAGAGCGCCATTGATGCTATAAATACTGAAAGCGAAAAGAGCAAATATGGTGGCTCTGGTCGCCGAATGAAAATTAGGGGGCTATCATGAGCTTTTCAAACACATTTGAAACCCGCATCCTGACTTGGTTGCTTACCGGGGACAGTGCCACGCGCCCCACGGCGTGGCATCTCGCGCTCTTTACGTCGAATCCTGACGAAGACGGCAGCGGCACAGAAGTCAGCACGTCTGGCACGGCATACGCTCGCCAGGCTGCCGCGTTCACTGTTTCGGGCAACACAGCCTCAAACAGCGCCGCAATTGAGTTTCCGACAGCCACGGCGTCTTACGGCACTGTCAGCCACGTGGGTGTCTACGATGCGTCTACTGGCGGCAACCTGATCGCCTATGCGGCTCTGACGGCATCTAAGGCCATCGACACGGGTGACGTTCTCCGCGTTCCAGCAGGCGACCTAGACATCACATTGGATTGATAGATGACCAGCATCACGACCCGCTCCGGCAAAGGTTCACCTCTCACGCACGACGAGGTGGACGCGAACTTTACCAACCTGAACGCGGACAAGCTGGAGATTTCCGGCGGCACCGTCACGGGCAACCTGGGCGTCACGGGCAACCTCACCGTGGACACCAACACGCTGTTGGTAAATGCGGCGACTAATCGGGTGGGGATTGGGGTGAGTAGTCCTGCGGTTTTGTTGGACGTTTTGGGCGATGGCCTCATCCAGAGGCTGAGAAGCACGACTTCCACCGCCGCATACCTTCGCTTCGACGGGACGGGGACAAGTTTTCCCTACGTTGGCCTGCTTAACGGCATTGGGACATTCGGGAACACTGACGCAAGCCCAATCCGCTTCATGACCAACAGCTCCGAGCGTATGCGCATCACCTCCACAGGATCGGTGGGGATTGGGACGAGTAGTCCTGCTGCAACGCTTGACGTGGCTGGCACAGGCGCTGTTAAGGTTCCTGTCGGCACAGACGCGCAAAGACCATCCGCCGTTACTGGACTGTTTCGATTTAACACAACGTCTGGAGCCTTTGAGGGCTATGACGGCAGTGCTTGGGGAAGCATTGGCGGTGGCGGCGCTGGTGCTAAGGCGTGGGTGAACTTAAATGGCACAGGGACGGTTGCCATTCGCGAGAGTTTTAACGTGTCCAGCATCACGGACAACGGGGCGGGGAATTATACGGTTAATTTTGCTACTGCGATGGATGACGCCAACTACGTTGTGGCTGGTAGCGCAGGTGCCACCATTGCTCAGCTGATCATGAGTCCCACAAGCATTGCAACCCAGCTTGCGGGTTCAGCGGGGATCATTATTAGTAACACAGCAACCCTTGCTGATAACCCGTTAGTTAATGTAGTCATCACCCGCTAAAGGGGCAGCCAAAATGATCAAACGCATGATCAACTACAGCCAACACAAACTCTGGGAACGCGAGATGATCTTCAAGGATCAGCACAAGGACTTGCCGCAGGGCAATTACGCGATCCTGTGGGAAGACCCTGCCGCCCCTGACGAACCCGCCAAGGTAACTCGTCCAAGTCCAACATGGCTGGCTATGGCAATGCACGGTGGCATCCTGCCGCCTGTCGAGGTCTACCACGCGCTGCGCGAGGACGAGGAGCGCGATGGTTTTATCCGCCACACTCGCGGCCACTCGCTGCACGAGACGCCGCCTGTCCCGGCCATGACTGAGGAAGAGGCGATGGAGTATCTGATTACGAAGGACATCCCGCCACGGGTGTGGCGCGACTATCAGGGTAACCGTAGTATTTTGCGAATTGTTCCTGTAGAATTGGTGCCGACTGATAAATCGTATCGTAACGCTTGGAAAATCAATCAGGAGGCCGCGTAATGGCTCAGACGCTCATCAACATTAACGGCGACGTTCGTGACCCCGCCTCTCTGACCGTGCCGCAGGACCGCACGTTTCGGGGCGCTTGGCAGTTTAACGGCAGTGCAGTGGAAGTTGACATGGCTGCTGCTCGTGACATTCACCGCGACAACCTTCGTGCAGAGCGCGCGCCCCGCTTGGAGGCGTTGGATGTTGACTACATGAAGGCGCTCGAAGACGCGGACACGGCTGCGCAGCAAGGGATTGCGAGCGTTAAGCAATCGCTTCGCAACGTAACTTCGGACGCGCGCATTGAGGCTGCTTCAACGCCGGAAGAGTTGACCGCTCTGACGCTTGATGTGCTTCTGGGGTAAGGCATCCAGATGGTAGCGCCGTATTACGTTGAACCTGATTACTGGCTTGAGGGCTACGCGGTTGGCGACGCCCTTTCTGCGTCGTGTCAGATTGACGCGGCTGCCACGGCTGAAGCTGACACCATCAATATCCGCAGCGTGGACGCTACAGCGTCAGCAATGCTCACCCCGACGCCTAGCGCTCTACGCATACGCCTCGGCTCTGGTGCGGCCTCTCCGTCGCTATCAGTGGCTTCATCGGCTGCGCGGGTGAGTCAGGCATCAGCAGCGACATCCGCAGCGCTCACGACATCAGCTACAGCTTTGGCAGTCTACGAGATACACGTTGCGGCAGCCGCAACGTCATCGGTGTCTTTAAGCTGCGTCAGGGTGAGGCTAGGTAGCGTTTCGATTGCCTCTGCTCTGACGTTCACAGGCAGCGCCATTGAAAAGTGGGAGCCGCTTCCGCCGAATTCAGAAATATGGACCGAAGCGGGCGGCGCGGCGGGCACCTGGATCCCAGCGGGCGATTCTGGCGGGGCTTGGGTGGCGGCGAGCAACGCAACGGGCATCTGGACGCCCGTTGCCTCAATCGGCAAAACGTGGCAAGATGCGCTTTAAATTAAGCGCTCTCTGAGCCACACTGACAACGGATTGGAAGCGAAATGGCCGACACGACCACAACCACATACAGCCTCGTCAAGCCAGAAGTCGGCGCATCCGCTGACACATGGGGCACGAAGCTCAACACAAACCTCGACAGCCTCGACAATCTGCTGGACGGCACGACGGCGATCTCTCCAAACCTCACCGCCCTCAAGATCGGTGGGGTCAACGTAACTGCATCAGTCGCGGAACTCAATCTGCTGGACGGCGTCACGGCCAGCACGGCAGAGTTGAACATCCTCGACGGGGTGACCGCCACGGCTGCCGAGATCAACATCCTCGACGGGGTGACCGCCACGACTGCGGAGATCAACATCCTCGACGGGGTGACCGCCACGACTGCGGAGATCAACTACGTTGACGGCGTGACATCCAGCATCCAGACACAGCTAAATGGCAAGGCGTCCACAGCAACGCAGGCTGAAGCGGCTTGGGAGGCTGGCACTAGCACGACAGAGAGCCTTGTGTCTCCGGCTAAAGTGAATGCTGCTATTGATACACTCGCTCTCGGTGTTGGTCAGACATGGCAAACCCCCAGCCGAGTTACTGGAGTCTCCTACCAGAACACGACAGGGAAGCCCATTCAGGTGACTACTACATTGAGCGACACAGGCCAATTCCAAGTGTCGGTTGACAACTCAACATGGATTATTGTTGCTGCGGCATCGCCGGGATTTAACGGCGGCAACTCCTCGGCTATTGTGCCTGATCAATGGTATTACCGAGGGGCAGGGCCTGTTACATACAGGGCGGAGTTGAGATGACGATAGGTAAGGGGTAGGGTATGCCCCTGATCCCGCTCCAAATCCCCGCAGGTGTTTACCGAAACGGGACTGACTTTCAGGGCAGCAACCGCTGGCGCGATGCCAACCTTGTGCGTTGGGTGGACAGCACCATGCGCCCCGTGGGCGGGTGGGAAAGCCGCGTGTCGCTCGGCACGACTGCGCCAAGAGCCGCTATAGCGTGGCAGGACACTACTTCAGACCGCTGGTTTGCCGCTGGCTTCCACGACAAGCTGGTGGTTTCTACTGAGAGCAACATTACCACCGACATCACGCCCGCAGACTTAACGGCTGGCACGCTGGATGCCGCTACTAACATCGGTTTCGGTGGCGGCTTCTACGGCCTCGGCTTCTACGGCACAGAGCGCGCCGACACTGGCAACTACGCAGAGGCAACCACATGGTCCCTAGACAATTGGGGTGAATACCTTGTCGCTTGCTCAACGGCTGACGGACGCCTCCTTGAGTGGCAACTAAACACAGGCGCAGACGCCGCAGCCATCGCCAACGCACCGACTGATAACCTTGGCTTATTAGTAACTGAGGAGCGTTTCTTGTTTGCCCTTGGCGCTGGCGGCAACCCACGCCTCGTGCAGTGGTGTGATCGTGAGGACAACACGCTGTGGACCGCAGCCGCGACAAACGAGGCTGGCGACTTGGAGCTTCAGACATCAGGCCAGATCATGCAGGGCGTCAGGACGCGCGGCCAGTCGCTAATTATTACAGACATCGACGCCCACAGCGCCACATATATTGGCGGCCAGTTTGTCTACGGCTTCCAGCGCGTCGGCTCATCCTGCGGCGCGATCAGTCGCAAGGCGGCGGCAGCGGTTGACGAGGGCGTCTTCTGGATGGGCCAGCGCGGCTTTTTTTCCTACGCAGGTGGGGCCGTGCAGGACATCCCCTGCGAGGTTGCGGATTATGTCTTCAACGACATGAACACGGCACAAGGCTCAAAGATTTGGGCTGTGACCAATCAGCAGTATAACGAAATCTGGTGGTGGTATCCGTCGGAAGGCTCCAACGAGATCGACCGCTACGTCAGCTACAACTACAAGGAGGGCCACTGGTCTATCGGTCAGTTGTCACGCACGGCAGGCGTTGATCGCGGCGTGTTCCGCCGCCCGATCTGGTTCAAGACTGACGGCGACGCATACAATCACGACACTGGCCTCAACTACGAGGGCGCAGACGTTTTCGCAGAGAGTGGCCCAATCAGCCTCGGCGCTGGCGATAACGTCATGTCGGCCACGATGCTCATTCCCGACGAGAATACCCAGGGCGATGTCTCGGCAACCTTCAAGACACGCTTCCACCCCAACGACACTGAGCGCAGCTACGGCCCCTACACTATGGCCAACCCTACATCCGTGCGCTTCACTGGCCGCCAAGTGCGGATGCGGGTTCAGGGTGAGAGGCTGGCAGGCTGGCGGGTCGGGGTTATGCGGCTTGAGGCTGCGCCTGGGGGCAGGCGATGAGCGGCGGGTATACGCCGCCCCCAGTCACGGGCGATCTGAGGGTGTGGTCGCAGAACATTGTGACTTACTTGCAGCGCACGGCGTCGCGGCTGGCGTTTAAGCGTGCCGACGCTCGCGCATCAGAAAACGGCGTCATCCTCTGGGATGAGGTAAATGAATACCCCATCGTTTCCAAGAACGGAGAGTGGCGGCAGATCGTGCTTGAGGACGGCCAATATTCTGGCGGCATTACGACCAATCAGACGGCGGCCTCCGCCAACACAGCCTACCCGCTCACATACACGGCAGGCATATCTGAGGGCGTCACCAACGGCACGCCTGCGTCTCGCTTGGTGTTTGAGGAGGCGGGGCAATACATGATCTCGTTCTCGGCGCAAATATCTTCGACATCTGCCAGCACTGTCACCTTTTGGTTCTGGCCACGGGTGAACGGATCAGACGTGGCGGGGTCCGCGATGGAGAACGCCCTGCACAACAACGGAGCGGTGCTTGTCGTGTCGCGCTCAAGCATCTTCGAGTTCAGCGCTGGCGACTACCTTGAGGCCATGTGGGCGACAAGCAACACTGCGGGGCATCTTAGCGCCGCCGCAGCCACGGCATTTGCTCCAGCCGCCCCAGCGTCAACAATAGCAATCACGAGGCTTCATGGGTAGTGAGATTGAGAGATGCCGACCGTGGATAGAGGCCGCGCTTGAGTATTCGGGCGGAACGCATGAGTTTGGGGATATTGTTGACGGGCTTTGCAAGGGCCACTTGCAGCTATGGCCGACCCCGAAGGGGTGTATTGTCACAGAAATAGTGGTATACCCAAGGAAGCGAGTGCTTAACGTGTTTCTCGGCGGCGGTGAGTTGGAGCAGATTTTGGATATGCACGGCGATGTGATAGAGTGGGCAAAAGCGCAAGGATGCAGCGCCCTTACAATGTCTGGCCGCTTCGGCTGGAAGAAACCACTAAAGGCGCACGGCTGGGAATGCCAACACGCATCATACATTAAGGAGATAGGCTGATGTCAGGCGGCGGAAAAGGTGGATCACAAACGACTCAGGTATCTGTCCCTAAATACATTGAGGACGCGGGCAAGGCAAACTTGGCGAGAGCCGACGAGATTGCACTGATTGGATACACACCATATTATGGCCCAGACGTGGCTGCGTTCTCGCCCATGCAAAATGCCTCGTTTCAAAACACAGCCGACGCGGCGAGCGCATTCGGCATGGGACCTATGGGGCCACAGGGCAATATGGGCGGAATGCCCGCGCCTACGACATACGCGGGCGGCGTGAGCGGCTACTCATCGGCCCCCATGTATGAGCAGGCGTTGATGGAGCTTCAGGCGCAGCGACCGGGGCAATATAATGCGATCATGGCACCATTCATTGACCCCGTGACGGGTCAGCGCCCCGGAGCGCCGTTTGGTGCGGCCCGCGCGATGGCGCCAGCACCAGACCCCATAAAAAGATATTTGGATAGGATGGGGACAGAAAGAGGGGGACGGGGCTGATGGTAACTCCAACAATGGCACCTGGCGGTAAGGGCGGCGTTGGCGGCTCCCCGGCACAAGCGGCCCCAACGCAAGGGCAATATGCGCCCCTCGCGCCGCAGGGCAACTTCAACGTGAACCAAGCTGCGGCGGGCGGCTTGCAGCAGGCGATGCAGGGCACGCAGCGCGCAATGGCTGGGCCAAACATCGGCCAGTTTATGAACCCATACACCAGCATGGTGACAGGGCAGACGCTCAACGACCTTGAGCGCCAGCGCCAGATGGCAGTCAACACAACGGGCGCGCAGGCAACGCAGGCGGGCGCATTTGGCGGATCGCGTCACGGCGTTGCGGAGGCCCTCACCAATGAGGGTTTTGCACGCCAAGGCGCGCAGGCGTTCGGCAACTTGCAACAACAGGGCTTCAACACGGCACTGGGCGCGGCGCAGGGCCAGCAGCAATTGCAGATGGGCGGCGCGGCGCAACTGGGGCAGCTCGGTCAGCAGGCGTTCAGCACGGGGCAGGCAATCAGCCAGCAGCAGATGCAGCAGGGTCTTATGCAGCAAGCGTTGCAGCAGTCTCTTATCGACGCGGCGCGCGGCCAATACGGTGGCTTCACAGGAGCGCCGCAGCAGGCTCTCAACCTGCCGCTGGCAGCACTTGGCGCGCAGCCTAACCAATCAACGACAACGCAGAGCAAGCAGGCTGGGCTGTTTGACTTCCTGTCGCTTGGCGCAAGCCTCGCTGCGTCAGACGCTCGCCTCAAGACCAACATCAAGCACCTTGGCAAAGAGAGCGGCGTCAACGTCTATTCGTGGGACTGGAATGAGGAAGGCAAGCGCATTGCCGATCCGAAGCAGCCGACAGTCGGCGTCATGGCGCAAGAGCTTTGTGAGACGCACCCACATCTCGTTATGCTTGGCCCAGACGGCTTCCTGCGCGTTGACTATGCGGGGCTTGCGGCGGAGTCGGGCTGATGAATCTGAGCGACAGAGAGCTTCTCGCCCGCATGATACAAGCAGAGGCGGGCAACCAAGGCGAACTTGGGATGCGCGCTGTTGCAGCGGTCATGGACAACAGGCGTCGGGCGCAAGGATACGGCGGCAATACGTTCCGCGATGTTTTGCTTGCGCCGGGGCAGTTTAGCCCGGCCAATAGCATCACAGGATATGCGGGCGGAGAGCAAGGCGTTGACCTAAACCAGTTGCAGGCAAGCCAGACTGCATACGCGGTTGCGGATGCCGTAATGGGCGGTAATCTGGAAGACCCAACTGGCGGCGCGCTTAATTTCTTAAACCCTGATATTTCTCAGCCGTCTTGGCTCTCCACAATGGGAAACACAGTAAAGATTGGCGACCACCTATTCGGAACCGCTGGCAGCGGTGAGGGTTCAAGCGGAAGGCCAGGGGGCGCCGCCATGCGGCTTCTTGGCGGCGGCAATAGCGCCGCAACAGGCGGCGCGGGGAACGACACATTGGGGGGAACAATGCCCATACAAAACCAGCCACAGGGGCTACTTGGCTCTCTCGGCATTCAAAAACGTGACGAAGCGGCAGGCGGCGAGACGGCACAGCCGTTCTACCAGCGCGACACATTCAAAGACACGGCGGCAGTTCTGGCGCAGGGCTTTGGGCGCATGGGTATTATGGGCATGGAAGAAATTGCCGATGACATCGCCAAGCAGCGCACGGAGAATAAGGCGCGGAATAAGACGCTAGAATACTTAAGCAAAATGCCGAACGGCGACCAGCTCGTTGAGCTTGCCGAAGTGGCAGGCCCACGGGCTGTTGCGGAGTTTGTGATGAAGCAGCGGCTCGGCGGAGGTTCTGAAGACCCCGCTGAAATCAGAACGCTGAAGTACCGCGCGGAAGCTGCGGGACTCACTCCAGGAACGCCAGAGTACCAGAAGTTTATGTTGACGGGTGGCGGTAGCGAAGGGGGTTCAGGTCCAGCAGCTTACGAAGCTCTGCGCCTCCGTGCTCGGGACGCGGGCCTCGATCCAGGCACACCAGAGTATCAGCAGTTCATGCGGACAGGCGGAACGGGCGACACAGTCGCTTCACAAGAGCAAAAAGACGAAGCCAAGCGCACCGCAGATGAGCAGAAAGACCTCGCGTTCTTTGCGGCGGGAGAGCGGGCGCTGGCGGCTATTAACGAAGACACGTTTGTCCCAGCCACTGGAGTTGTTGCAGACTTCATTAAAGACACCCCGTTCGGCCAAATGCAAACCGATGTTGCAGAAAACTTGGCGATCATGGAGTCTCAGATGCAGTTTGAGACCCTCGCAAATCTCAAAGCAGCCAGCCCTAACGGGTCATCTGGTCTCGGGCAGCTCACCGAGGCGGAGAGACGCGCGCTCGGTAAGCTCTACGCAAACTTTGACAACAGACAAAGTGAACCTGCCGTAGCCCGCGCGATTAACTCTTCGATGTTGATGCGTGCTTATTTCAAAAACGGCCTTTACGACCCTACGATGGAAACCCCAGGCTATCGTAACGCTACGCCACAAGAGCTAGACCAAATGGCGCAAGGTATTAACCCTTTCGCAGACCCCAACGGCCCTCAGTTGAAGGGTGTCAAAGGTTTTGACACGCCCACAACTAGCGGCGGTGCGCAGAAAACCAAAACTGGTGTCACATACAAGGTGCTCGACTAATGGCTACACTTGAAATCAACGGAAAACGTGTAGAGGTAGACGACAGTTTTCGGTCGCTATCCCCCGAAGAGCAGCAAAGCACGGTTGACGAGATTGCGGCTCAAATGGGGATCGTTGAGCAGTCGTCTCAAGAGCAGGGCGGGTTCCGTCTTGGCGGTCTATACGAGAATATCGTAGGTGAGGGCGCTGTAGACACCCCAGGTGAGATGTTTGGCGAAGCCTTGAAGGCGGGCGGCGCAGGGCTTATGCGTGGTATTATCGGCACGGCAGAGCTTCCTGAAATGGTCGGGAGAGGCGCTATCCGTCTAGGCCAAGAGGCGGGGCAAGCGCTTGGCTACGACCTTCCCGACACAGCCGTGATGGACACGGGCACTGGCCGAGCCTTACGCGGCGCTGTCGGTATGGCAGGAATGGGCGACGACCTGAACTTCAAAGGTACATCAACGCCTGCCCAGTACGCTGGGACAGTAGCCGAGTTTTTGGGCGGCGGCGGCGCGCTAGGCGCTGCGGGCAAAGTCGCGAAGGCGGCTGGGGCGGCGTCAAACCTCGGTAAGCTTCAGAAATTGGGTGCAGCGGCGGAGCGCATTGGCCTCGGGCGTGAGGCAGTTAAGGGCGCTACCGTGGCAGCGCTAGGCAGCGAGGCTGCTGGGCAGGCGACTGAAGGTACGGCATTCGAGCCTGCCGCTCGCTTGATCGGAGCTTTTGCTGCGCCGACAGTGGCCAACAAGACCGTCAACCTGTTCTCAAAGCGAGCCGCGACGCGGCCTTCCGTGGAGAACTTGCAGTCTTACAAGACCGCTGCCTATAATGCCGCAGACGCGTCAGGCGTTAAGTTTTCGGCTCCCGAGGTAGACGGCCTTATCGCGCGAGCCACCGCTAAGCTAGACGACTTCAACTTTGACCCAGACGTTGATTTACAGACTAAAGCGGCGCTCAAGTCACTGACCAACAAAGCGGGCAGTGAACTCACGCTAGGGCAGATCGATAAAATCAGAAAAGGCTTGTCTGCGCGGTATAGCCGCTCGCAGAAAGAGCCAGGTATTCTGGGGCTGATTGACGAGGTTGACGACTTGATTGACACCAGCCCAATTGGCGGCGAACTAATGACAGCGGCGCGAGCCGTCAACCGCAAGTTCAAAAAAGCCGAGTTGTTGGACCTTGCGTTCACAAAGGCTGTCGATGACGCAGGCTTGAGCGGCAACGTAGTCGATAACTTTAGACGGGCCGTTAAGAACGTCATTAACAGCCCGCAGGCTCGCTCGTTCTCTCCCGAAGAGATTGAAGTTATGCGGCGGTTTGTTCGCGGCGACCTTCCTGGAAATGCTATGCGCCTTATCGGGAAGTTGTCGCCCAGCAGCGGCTCGCTTATGGCGGCCCTAAACATCGGCGCTGTGGCCACTAACCCAGCGATGATAGGTGTTTCACTGTTAGGCGCAGGGGCGAAAGCGGGCGCGGAGCGCTCTGGGCTAAAAGCTATCGAGCAGATAAAGGATATGGTAGCGAACAGCACCATACCCGAAGCTAAAAAGCTGGTCACAGATCAACAAATTCGTACGCTTCTTGGCCTACAGGCAGATTAAGGAAAACGCATGGAACCCGAAGACATGACAGAAGACGACATCGTAGCGGCCATGCTTGGTGAAGAGCTTGAGATGCTTGAGGCGGACGAGCCGGAGGACAGCAAATTCAAGCCGAAGTCTGAGCGCGAGATTGAGAGCATCGTTCAGGACGCCATGAAGGACGCCGTGGACTTCATTGAGGGCGAGATCAGCGAGGACCGCATCAAGGCGCAACGCTATTACGACGGCGAGGTTGATATCGGCCATGAGGATGGGCGCAGTAAGGTTGTGGCGACAAAGGTGCGCGACACAGTGCGGGCTGTAAAGCCGAGCCTGATGCGGATTTTTCTCAGCACGGCCAAGCCCGTTGAATACACCCCAAAAGGCCCAGAGGACGTGGCAGCCGCCGAGCAGGCCACATCCTTCATGCACCATGAGTTTACGCGCCTTAACGGCTACCGCGTGCTCAATGACGCCTTCCACGACGCTTTGGTGAAGAAGCAGGGCATCGTCAAAGCGTATTGGCTGATGACGCCGCACGCAGAGATTTACACGTTCTCAGACCTGTCTGATGACGAATACACCTACCTGCTGGACGATGACACCGTGAGCGTCATTGAGCATAGCGTTGAATACTCAATGTCCATCAACCCGATGGGCATGGAAGTCGAGATGCCTGTCCACAGCGTTAAGATCAGCCGCCAAGAAGACAAGGGTGAGATGCGGATCGACAGCGTGCCGCCAGAAGAGTTCTTCATTAACCGCGACGCGCGGAACCTGAAGGATGCCTACATCGTCGCTCACCGCACTGAGATGCGCGCAGGTGACCTGATTGCGATGGGGTTTGACCCTGAGAAGGTAACGGACCTGGACAGCTTTGATAGCGGCTCAGAGATGACTGAGGCCGAAGTCTTTGAGCGCCGTGGATATGACGAGGACTTTTCAGACGAGGACACGCAAGACCCCGCCATGAGGAACGTCACCGTGACAGAAGCCTACATGCGGATCGACGCAGACGGCACGGGTGTGCCTGTCCTGCACAAGGTCACACTCGGCGGCACGGCGTATGAGATGCTTGACTACGAGCCTTGCGATGAAATCCCCTTTGCCAAGCTAGAGATCGATCCAGAGCCACATGCCTTCTATGGCCGCAGCTTGGCTGAGATCATCATTGACGACCAAGACGCCGCTACATCTATTCTGCGCGGCATCCTCGACAACGTGGCGATGACCAACAACCCGCGCATGGCAGTGCTAGAATCCCAATGTAACATGGACGATCTTCTCAATAATGAGATCGGGGCGATTGTGCGTATGCGGCAGCTGGGCGCTGTGCAAGACCTGACAGTTCCATTCGTTGCGGGGCAGACGCTCGGCGCTCTGACCTACCTCGACAGCCTTGTGGAGACGAAAACAGGCGTCACGCGGGCGTCTATGGGACTTGACCCTGACGCCATGCAGTCAACCACAAAGGCGGCTGTTACAGCCACCGTGCAGGCCGCCGCTGGGCAGGTTGAGGTTATGGTGCGAAACCTGGCAGACGGCTTGCGTGATCTGTTCGGCATCATGCTGCGCCTCTACTCCAAGAACGTGGACGAGGAGCAGATGATGCGCCTCAACGGATCGTTCATCCCCGTTGACCCGCGCACATGGAACACGTCTATGGACGTGTCTATCAATGTCGGCCTCGGCACTGGCCGCGAGGAAGAGAAGATGATGGGCCTGAACCAAGCGCTGCAAATGCAGACGATGGTTTACCAGACCTACGGCCCGATGAACGGGCTTGTTTCTCTGACGAACATCCGCAACACGCTGGCAGACCTGCTTGCGGCATCTGGCGTTCGCAACGCGGACCGCTACTTCGCGCCGATCACGCCAGAGATTGAAGCCCAGATGTTGCAGATGCAGCAGCAGGCGCAGGCGGCGCAGGGGCAGGCGTCTGACCCGAATGCGGCTTTCCTGCAAGCGGAGCAGATGAAGGCCCAGAGCAAGATGCAGACGGATATGGCCAAATTGCAACTTGACGCCCAGAAAGCGGCTTCCGAAGACGACCTGAAGCGTGATAGGATGGCGCAAGACCTGCTTGTTGATGCTGCCAAGATTTACGGCCAGTATGGAACGGCTGTGGATGTGGCCAAGGTTCAAGCCGAGCAGGATAAAGTCCGCATGATCAGCGGCATGGCGCAAGGGATGTCGCAGTGACGACAGAGATACGCATAAAGGCAGATGAGGCGCGTCGGTTGAAATCCGACAGCGCGTTTATGTCTTTTGTGCAAGAGGTTCGTGATGACCAGATAAAGGTCTTCACAACAAGCGCGGCCTCTGACGTAGAGGCCCGCGAAGCGGCGCATGGGATTATCCTTGCGCTTAACCAGATCGAAATGAAACTCAACGCCGCTACTACGGCAGAGACATTTTTAGATCGCAAGCAAAGGAAGTAGCACCGTGGAAGCGACTACCCTAGAACAAGCGGCAGAGAGCCTGCTATCGACATCCGACGCACCAGAGGCGCAGGGTGATAATCTGAGCGAAGCTGTAAACTCAATCACTGAGCCGTCTGATGACGATCAGGGTGAAGAGGTCGAGGCTGTAGCCGAGAGCGAAGATGACATCGAGGCATCCGATGAAGCTGACGAAGACAGCGAAGATGACCAAATTGACGACGAAGACCTAGTAGAGGCAGAGGCTGAAGACACCAATCTCATCCCCGTCAAAGTTGACGGAAAAGAAGAGATGTGGACACTGGATCAGTTGAAGCAATCTGCTGCGGGTCAAGCGGCAATCAACAAGCGGTTCCAAGAGGCTGCCGAGGCGCGCAAGCAAATCGAGCAGGCAAATGCCGCTTTAGCACAGCAGCAACAGCAACTGGTGCATTTGTATCAGCAGGCGCAGCAAGGTGGTTTGCAAGCCCCAACCCCACCGTCACGGGAGCTATTCGAAAGTGATCCGATTGGATACATGGAAGAGAAGCTCAAGTATGACGAGGCAAAGGCTGGCTACGACCAAAATCTCTATCAAATGCAACAAGTGCAGCAGCAGACAGTTCAGCATCAACAGCAGGCGCACCAGTCGTATCTGCAAGAGCAGGCTGAAATTCTGAGACAGCACATTCCCGAAATTGCTGACCCTGAAAAGGGTGAGAAGTTGAAGGGCGATCTGATGCAGGTCGGCATGGATTACGGCTTCACAGCCGAGGAGATGGCACACGTTTCAGATGCGCGTTATGTCCGAGCGTTGAACGACGCGCGGAAGTATCGGCAACTGGTGTCCAAGCGCAAACAAGCACAGCAGAAGGGCGAAAAAGCCCGACCTGTAGTGCGGGCCGGTGCAAAGAAAACGCCTGACGGCCAAGCTGCAACTCGCAAGAAAGCGCAATCGCGCTTGCAGAAAACAGGCTCAATCAATGACGCATTGGGCTTGATCCTCAACTCCTAAGTCTTTGAAAGGACTACACAAATGGCACAACCAGCCAACACCTTTGACAGCTACGATGCTGTCGGCATTCGCGAAGACCTCAAGGATGTTATCTACAACATCTCCCCTGAGGAAACACCCTTCTATTCGAAGTCGTCCAAGACGTCCGCGAAGAACACTCTCGTTGAGTGGCAGACAGACAGCCTCCGCGCTTCTGCTGCAAACGCGCACATTGAAGGCGACGCAACTGCTGGCGAGGCTCGTGGCGCAACAACTCGCCTGGGCAACTACACCCAAATCTTCAAGAACGCGGTTGTCGTTCCTGACACAGATGAAGGTTTGGACAAAGCTGGCCGCGCAAAAGAGGTTGCATACCAGACTTTGAAGATCGCCAAAGAGCAGAAGCTGGACATCGAAAAGGCGCTGTTTGACAATAACGCCCGCGTTGCTGGCAACTCCACCACTGCCCGCGAGCTTGCTGGTGCGCCTGCATGGCTGACCACAAACACCGACTTCGGCGCAAACGAGGGCGCAGACCCAACTGGCGACGGCACCGACGCACGCACCGACGAAACGACAACTCTGATCGCGTTTTCTCAGGCGCGTTTTGATGGTGTCATGCAGTCAATCTGGGAAGAAGGCGGCAAGCCAGACACGGTTTACCTCTCAGCCTTCCAGATGAACAAAGCTCTCGACTTCACTGGTAACAACAACCAGCGTTCAGCCGTGCAAGCTGGCGACGAGCGTGTGATCAAATCGATGGCAATTTACGTCACTCCTTGGGGCACCATAAGCTGGATGCCTTCGCGCGAGAATCGTTCGCGCGACGTGCTTATCACGCAAGATAATATGTGGGAGGTCGCAGTCCTGCGTCCAACCAAGAACGTGGCGCTCGCCAAAACTGGCGACAACACCACGCGCCAGGTTGTCACCGAGCTGACGCTCTGCGCGAAGAACGAGGCGGCCAACGGCGGCATCTTCGACAACACCACGTCCTAATCGGGCGAGAGGGGGCTTCACGGCCCCCTCTACCTTTTCCCAGCGGAGCTTGCCATGAAAGAAGTTATCGTCAATCGCATCAAGATCAAATGCAGCAAGGGCCGCATTGAAAAGGGCGAAACCGTTATCCTGTCGGACGCAGAGATCGCCAAGATCAAGTCCTTCCGCCCCGACAGCATCACCGTTTTGCGCGAGATTGTAGAACCCGCAAAGCCTGTTGAAGCCCCAAAGCCACGGAAGTCTCGCAATGCAAAAAGCCGCACATTCAACTAAAATCTCCGAAAAGTTCAGCTTTGAAGATGACAAGCTGCTGATCAAGAAGACGTTTGACGCGTCCCACATGCTCAACGATGCGAAGCACGCCCGCGAAGTCACGCAGAACAGCTTTGGGTCCGACTACAAGCACGTCGGCAACGTGGACCTCGGCTTGCTCGGCGTCTGGCTCAAGGAGGCTGGTGTATCATGGGAAGATACAGAAGCCGTGAAGGACGTCATCAAGCGCAAGCTGATGTCAAACGAGTTCCAAGCCCTCCGTGTGTGGGAAGGGTCTTACTGATGGAAACGCTTGACCTCTTCCTCAAGTATATTGTTCTGCCAGTCGGCGCTTTTGTTTGGATGATCTACACCAAAACCAACAGTCACCATACGGAGATTGAGGTGCTGAAAACGCAGGTTGAGGCCACGCGAATTGCACACGACCGTGAGTTCAAAGAGGTCAGATCAAACTTTGCGCGGGTGTTTGAGAAGCTCGACGGTATTGAAGAGGCGCTGAGAAAATGAGTTACCTTCCAGATAGCAAGGTCAGATATATAGTGATCCACTATTCGGCCACGCCAATTGAGCGGTCAACGTCATTCGGCGCTATTGAAGCAATGCACCGGAAGCGCGGGTTTCGTATGGTGGGCTATCACTACTATATTCGCTTGGATGGAACCGTGGTAAAGGGGCGCGACCTTTCTCAGCCGGGACGTTTTGAGGTGGGCGCGCATTCCAAGGGCGAGAACAATGAAAGCATTGGCATCTGCTATGAGGGCGGCGTGCGCGCGGCTGACGTAAACCGGGGCTTTGATAGCCGCACTCCAGCGCAAACAAAATCCATGATTGAGGTGATAAACCGCCTCAAGGACCGCTACCCAAGCGCGATTGTTGAGGGGCACAGAGATATGCCCGGCGCGGCCACGCAATGCCCCGGCTTCAACGCCCGCGCGTGGTGGGACGAGGTTGAGCGTCAGCAAAGCATGCCCAAGCCAACTGGCTTCTGGGCTATGCTGATGAAACTGTTTGGAGGCCGCAAATGAGACTTGTTCCCGACTGGAAGAACGTCTGGCGCTGGCACAGCACTTGGGTAGCTGCGCTCTTGGCCGCTTTGCCTATGGCGTGGCAGTCCATGCCCTCCGACCTCAAGGCATATGTGCCGCCTGAGTGGGAGCCAGCGATCCTTGCGCTAATGTTTGTCGCGTTCATCTTTGGGCGGTTGAGGAAGCAGCCATGATCGGCGCGCTTCTAGGCGACCTCTGGCCGTATCTCGCAGCCGCTGGGGCGGCTCTTGTGGCGTTTCTGGGGGCTTACCTCAAGGGGCGGCGCGATGCGTCTCAGAAGGCCGCTCAGAGGGCGGCTGATAGCTACATCAAAACGAGGAAGCGGGCTGATGAAGAAGATTACATTGACGATGATTTTGGCGTCATTCGTGACAGGCTGCGTGAGCGTGGCAAGCGATAGCGCGATCTGCGATGCGACCGCCTCGGCGGTGACTGAACACGCGGCGGCGCTGGCCGAGGATGGGGGCACTGCGTCTCTGCAAACAGGTGATAGGCTGATCAGGATGATTGACGCCACCTGCCCGTAGGAGGGAACGCCAATGAGACTGCTTGCACTTTGCGCGGCGCTAATTGCGGCGCCAGCTTATGCTGAGACGCATTGGCGGCTTCATGTGCTGTTCTCTACGCCCCAGCACCCAGAGCCGCATGTGCCAGATGGTTGGTCCTCCGCGCCCGCCGAATCCGGCCCCGCCTGCGCCGCTATGGCTATGAACGTGCGGGAGTATCTGGACACCACAACAGACGGCATCCCGCGCGGCGCGCGATACACGGTTTTCTGCGCGGAGTATACATCACCGGACTATGACGCCGCGCTAAATACCTTCCTGCTTTCCATTGGGAAGGCGCTGTAATGCCAGCAAAGCCACTGAGCGATGAGTTGGCGCTGGAGGCGCTGCAACTGGTTGATGAGTATGGAAGCGTAGGCAAAGCGTCCCGCGCGGCGGGCTTGCCCCTCGAAACATTGCGGCACAGGCGGAACACGGCAATCAAGCGCGGGCTGAACCTTTCGGGCGGCGTGCGCGAAACGATACGCCGCGCAAGCCTAAATCCGACTGAGGCCAAGGGCGGCTGGAAACACATCTATGATGACGAGGGTAAAAAGGTTGAGGCTGTCAGGTGGGCGGCGGGCGAGATTGACGCCGAAACCATGCTGGACAAAATCCGCGAGGCCTTTGATGACGTGCCAGCCGCGCCATACATCGCCAAGCCGGAAGTCGTGCGCGAGCGCAGCGTTGCATTCCTTCCCCATGCGGATTGGCACCTCGGCAGCGTTGTCACATCCGACCATGTGGGACGGGACTACAACCGCAAGATCGCGGTGGAGCGGCTCAAAGACGGCTTTTCGCAGTGCATGGGCGCTATCCCGGCATCAGAGGTGGCAATCATCCTCAACGCTGGCGACCTGACCCACACGAACAGCGACAGGGATGAGACAGACCGCAGCAAGCACAAGCTGAAAGTTGAGGGCACTCACCACGACAATATCAGGTTGGCCATTGAATCAACGATCTGGATGATCGACCGTGCGCGCGAAACGCATGGGGAAGTGATTTACACCGCCCGCCCTGGCAACCACGATGGACTGACACCGACATTCCTGACGCCCGCGCTTGAGCAGCGATACCGAGACGATCCGCGCGTGACGATTGAGACGGATCAGCGCGAGACGTGGATATGGCAGCGTGACCGCCTGTTCCTATCGGCGCATCACGGCCACGGCCTCAAGGTGGAGAAGTTTTGCGCAAATATCCCGGCGCGGTTTCCTCGGCAGTTCGGCGTGTCAGACCATTGGTATTTCTTCACCGGGCATTTGCATCACAGGACCGAGAACACCTATGGCGGGATTACCCATCGCCAGTTACCGCCCGTGTGCAGCATAGACGCGCACGGAGATGGCATGGGCTACGCGGACCGCCCCGGCATGTCAGCCATGCGGTTTGATACCGTTGAGGGCCTGCGCAGCGAGTATATTGTCAATCTTTAGTGTCCAGTTTTGAAATCTTATGATACTGCGCTTCGGTTATCGCGCATGTGACATGCGTAAAAGTTAAGATGCGCAGCGAGTATATTGTTAATCTTTAGTGTGGGCATGGTTACTCGACCTCTTGGGATTCAGTGGGGGCGTTCTGACGACCTCCAAACCCGTCACGGAAAACCCGGCACCCCTCTTACTCTAAAGGCACCGGATAGGCCATATGGACTTGCAATGCGATCCATATGAACTTATATCATCAGTCAAGCTAGGAATGAGCGCCAACACATGGAAAACTTTGTTCTGGAACGTCCTGCGCCGCCCTTGGTTATTACTTGCGGCTGTTTGCTCATCTCACTTCTCCAATCAATTTCTGATACTGCGCTTCGGTTATCGCGCATGTGACATGCGTAAAAGTTAAGATGCGCAGCGAGTATATTGTCAATCTTTAGTGTCCATTTTTGAAAGTTTCTGATACTCAATTTCGGTAATCGCCCCCAGCGCGCGCAGGGTGGCTAGGGTGTATGGGCGGATCATTTCTCGGCCTCTGCGGCCAAAATGGCGCGTCCTATCATTTCGGGGATTTGCGGGACGACGGCATTTCCGAGGGCTTTAAGTCTGTCCACCCTTCGGGGAACCCCATTAGCCACTCGACCCACGTTGGGTTCAGGGAGCCAGTGGAACCGGATCGCATCAACGCGCCCGGAAGGTAGTCTCTGTCCATCTGTGACGGGGGCTGCGTTGCGTTCTTCGCGTCTTGCAGCGTCGGCGTCGGCCAAAGGGATTGGTGCTTCACTTGCGCTGATAGCTTCGGCTCCCCCCGGCTGTTCCATTTCCCAGCCTTTCGATCCACATGATCGTCTGACACCGGAGTTTGCCACAATCCAGACCCTATCTCTGCGGTGCGGTAGGTTCGTGGCGCAAGCTGGAATAACAAACGCCCGGCAGGTGTAGCCTTGTCCTTCCAGGTCAGAAAGCACGTTGTCGAGGCCCATGCTGATGTGCCCAGCAACATTCTCTCCAATGACCCAAGCGGGCCGCAACTCGTCCACGAGCCGACTAAATTCCGGCCAGAGGTGGCGGTCATCTTCCTTGCCCCTGCGCTTCCCGGCAGTGGAGAAAGGCTGGCAGGGGTATCCCCCGCAAATAACGTCAACTGGTCCGACATGCTCTGCCCTCAATTTTCTTATGTCTTTGTGGATAGTAACATTTGGCCAGTGCTTTGCCAAAACGCGGCGTGGGAATGACTCAATCTCGCAGAAGGCGGCGGTTTCAAATCCGCCCGTTCGTTCAAGGCCAAGGCTAAAGCCGCCTATGCCGCTAAACAAGTCAAGAACGCGCAGCTTTTCCATCACGACAGCCACAACGCCAACAGCGCCCCCACGCAAGCCCAGATGGTCACGCCAACAATCCATATGCGAGACGGGCGGCGGGCCATCGGGTCGCGGTCGCGTATGTCAGCGAAACGTGGCATGTCTTTGCGGGTCATCGTGTTACCTCGATCTGCACGGCAACGGCTTCTGTCATTGCCTGATATGTGATGTGGCTGGCCCAGAGGGCAGCGGTGAGGGTGAGGGCAAGACGGATCATTGCAGCGCCTCCACCAGCCATTGCGGCATGTCCTGATTGCGGAGCCGCAAACGCTTAGCCACGCAGGCGAAAGCATCTTCGGTCACGTCAATCATCATTCCGGCTTTGCCCTTTGCGCCCGGCTCTACGCGGAAAACAATGCTTTCATCTCCATCTTCCATGTTCTCAGCAAAGAGATCAACGGCCCCATCGAAATCAAGAGGGTCAGAAGTGCCAATGCCAAGGCGGGAAAAGTCAGTGTATGTCATGTAATGTGTGGTCAGTTTCATGGTGTTTTCCTCTAAGCGTTATCATTGCATGGACCGTAAAGGGCGGTAAAGACGATTGCAAGCGAAAATGAGGGGATTGCGTCTTTACTTTTTCTCTGCCATGATGAGCGCATGAAAAAAGCACTCATCAACTTTAAGGCTGACCCGGCAGATATTGATCGCTGGAAAGCCGCGCTTGAAAGGGATGGCCGCACCATGTCTGAGGTGTGCCGCCAGAGCCTTGACCGCATCGCCAAGCGCATAGAAAAACAGGCGGGCCAGCAATGACCCGTCAACCGGACCCCTGCCCCTCCTCCCGCTGCGTAAGCGGTGGGCAGGCAACTGCGGGCGGGGCTTCGGCCTCGCCCGGCTTTTTCAGACCTACCTGCCCAGATTGCCCGCCAGCCATTACGGCTTGAGCGCAGTGAGCAGTGATGATTGCGTTGCGTCCTTATCGCGCAGCACAGCGGCAACGCGCGCGTCAATCGTGTCTGTGCCAAGCAGCCGCACAATGCGCACTGGGCGCCCCTGCCCTTGGCGGTGCAGTCGCGCGTTGAATTGCTGCGTAAGTTCAAGCGACCAGTTTAACCCAAACCAAACGCAAAGCGCGCCGCCAGATTGCAAATTTAGGCCATGGCCTGCACTCGCGGGATGGGCCAACAGCATCTCGATTTCGCCCCTATTCCATCGGTCAATCGTGCTTTGGCTCTTGTCCAAGACAACTGCCTGCGGAAACCGATCTTTCAGCCGCGCCAGATCGCTTTTGAAGTTATAGGCCACCAGCATTGTCTCGCCCGAGTTGTCATCCACAAGGTCAGACAGGGCGTCCAGCTTTGCGGAGTGAACGGCAGACCACGCGCCGTTGGGGTCGGTGTAGAGCGCGCCGTTTGAGAATTGCATCAACTTGTTGGCCAGCACAGCCGCCGTCATGGCCTCGACTTCATCGCCGTCATCCAGTTCGGCCAGCGAGGTGCGCTCAAATTCTTTGTATTGCGCGGTGGCCCTTGGCCCAAGATCAACAGGCACGTCAATCTCAATGCGGTCGGGCAGATCAAGATAGTCATCGCCGCTCATGTGGATGATTTTATCAGCAACCAGCCCCTCGATCTTTGAGGCGGACCCATCGCGGATCGTGTATTTGTAGCCCATATAATCCTTATCAAAGAACCGATCCCGAAAGCCCGTCAGCGTCCTGCCCAGGCGCTCCCCGTAATCTACAAGAAACATCTGCGCCCACAGGTCTTGCAATCCATTCGGGCTGGGCGTTCCTGTCAGCAAAACCAGTCGCTCGACAAAGGGCAGCGTTTTGCGTAATGCCTTGAAGCGCTTGCTTTGGCTGTTTTTGAATGTGCTGCTTTCGTCAATCACGATCATGTCGAATGGCCACTTCTTGCCAAAATGTTCAACGACCCACTGCACGTTCTCTTTGTTCGTCACATAGACGTCAGCCGTTTTGAACAGCGCCGCTGTGCGCGCCTTGGCGCTGCCAGTGGCCACAGAGACGCGCAGGTGGCGCGTATGTTCCCACTTCTGGGCCTCTTGCGCCCAGACGCTATTGCAGACGCGCAGGGGCGCTATGATCAGCACCTTTGAGACAACGCCCGCCCCAACCATGTCGCTGATAGCTGTCAGGGTGGAAACGCTTTTCCCAAGGCCCATATCAAGCGCCAACATGCAGCGCCCCTTGTCGATGATATAATCAGCCGCGCGGTGTTGGTATTCGTGCAGGTCTTCACGGCTCAAAGGCATTGGCGTCATCCTTGTTATCAATCACGCGCACATCGCAGCCCATTGCGCGGCGTCGGGCGTGGTCGCGCGCCTGCAACGGCGTGGGCTTCTTGCCAGGGGCTTTGAGTTCCACGAAAACAATCGCGCCGTTGGGCATTGTAATCAGCCGATCAGGCACAGACCGCCGACCGGGCGAGGTGAATTTCTCGCAAGTGCCGCCAAGGCTTTCAACGCGGCGCACAAGGGCGCGCTCAACATCGCGCTCAAGCATACCCGATACCCGCCAAAACTTTCATCGCCATGCCGACATACCTTTCCCGCTCAACGTCCGCCGGGAATGTGTCTGGCAGGTCCATCAGGGGCCGCGCGCCGTCTGACTTCGGCACCTTGTTGCCGTTGATCTTGTAAAGGATGCCCTGATCCTGATCGACAGCATCGGAATAATAAAACCGCACAGACTTGCCAATCGGCTTGCCCTGCCATGTCGCGCCGCCCGTCACTTTGCGAACAGACACAAACTTGCGAATGTCTTGGCAGTTGCGGATCACGTTGCGGAAGTCGGCCTGCCCCGACACATGCGCAGCGACAGCCTCGGCAACAATTCCAAAGTCGGGGTTCTTGCTCAAGCTGGACGCGCCAAGTGCGCCCTTGGTTTTGGTAGAGCCATCGGGCTTCACTGCTATATAGCTGTTCACGTCTCGGCTATAGAGCGCGCGGTATTCGGTGCGCTCAAGTTCATATGACGTGTCCATCTGCCAATCAAAAGCGGCTTGCTCAATGTCGCCGTTCATCTCTTTAGGCGCAAAGATCACAACCCCGTCAGTGTTGGCGCTCACCACCGTTGCGCCGATGGCCGTCATCCGCTCGATCAGCATCAATAGGCATAACTGCCCAGTGATGGTTGTCTGGATCAGCAGGGCGGGAGCGTAAAGGTTTGACCACTTGCTGCCCAGCTTTCCAAACGACCCGTTCACGACAATCTTCAGCGTGTCGGCAGTCACCTTGTCGCCCGTGTGCTTCGCCTCAAGGCGGCGCGTCACAATGCTTTGGTAGGCGGGCAGGAAGTGGCCCCTCATGTTTTCAGGCTCAAGACCCTGCTGCAAGATGATGCTGGGATAATAAGACGCGACATCCAACTCAAAAAGCATGTGGTCATCGCCAGCGCGGACGCCCTGCCCCTTTTCGGTTGAGTGCAGTCCACCAATACCCATTTGATATGCGCCATCGCCAATCGTTATTTTGGTGTCGGAAAGCCACTTGGGCATTTTCACAGACCCGTTGCCCGACAGTTCAAAGTCGTGCGCGCAAATGCGCTCAAAAATAGCAGCGATGGCCGGATCGTCAAAGTTGACAATGCCCGGATCAGTATATCGGACAGTCGCATCGTCATCTATTTTCAGAGGGCGCAGCGTGGTCTTGGATTGCGCCTCAATCTCGGACTTCAAAACCACCTCGGCAATCTGCGCGTCAGACTTTGACCGCAGGTCAACGCCATACTGCTTGCCCATCTCAACGCGCAGCGCAAGCTGGGGCGCGATGGTGTCGGCCAGCGCTTTGGTGACGCGCAGGTCATTGACGCAATACGCGCCCACCTCGTCCATCTGCGCAGGTGTCAGCGTTGCCGAATGCTCATAGGGCAAATCTTGCAGCCTGGCAGACCCGATCCGCGCGCCGTATATCTTCAGGCTGGCTTGGCCGGGCAGGACTTCAATGATGTCGATGGTATCCCAGCCGCGCGGTTCGCGGATGCCCTCGTCCTGCGCAACGCGCCAGCTTGGCAGGTTGCTGCGGATGATCTTGTCGGACAGGGTTTTCAGTTCCGCGCAGCTACGATTTTCGAGCGCGGCGGCAATCATGATCTCGTCATATGACTTATTGTTAAAGCCCAGAAGAGTGTCGCTGCGCATCCGGTGCGCCAGCCTTGCCACATCCAGTTTTCCATCGTCGCGCATCTCAACAGACGCGACCTTTCCGGCGGCGTTCATAAACGCGACATGGAAGAAATTTCGATAGCACTCAACGTCAAAAATCAGCATAGCAACCTCACTGCGGGAGTGGCCCGCACAAATTGAGAAAAAGGGCGGGCCATTACAGCCCG
>Ga0307376_10001230_pt1 | contig 28417 bp, 20 predicted proteins | sample TR2MG_FD_202536 | JGI IMG/M metagenome (GOLD analysis project Ga0307376, IMG submission 202536) | Soil microbial communities from Risofladan, Vaasa, Finland - TR-2 | ecosystem: Environmental > Terrestrial > Soil > Coastal area > Acid sulfate soil | place: Finland: Risofladan, Vaasa | collected...
TGCTTTTATAATTATTTCTTTTGCTACAATAATCGATAAACCATCTTTATACTTAGCTTCGAGCACGCCGTAAGAGAAATTTTGACCACTACCTACAGCGCAGAATTTTTCAGGCAAAATCGAACCATATGCTCCAAGATTTAGAAGTACTGGACCTTCTTCTTCAGTTACTCCTCCTAAAATGAGACCTACTTCAAAAGGATACATTTTATTTTGATAGAGGATATTAGCTAACAATTTTCCAGCACTTTTAACTTTAATAGGAGTTTCTTCTTTTAGTTGATACAATGTAGTTTCAGCTCGGAGAACATCGACCAAATACATTGCGTCAGCTACTCCTCCAGCGATAGTCATATATAAGTGTTCTTGGATTTTATGTAGTTTTTCAGCTGTTTTACTCGCTACAAAGTAGCCCATTGTAGCCCTCTTATCCGTGGCTAAGATTACTGCATCTTTACATACTAATCCTACTGTAGTTGTCCCAGTTTTTAATGTTTGAGTGGTTCCTTGCGTAGATGGTTTGTTATCACTGATTTTAGAATCTCGGATAAAAATCGATTCAGATGGTTTAACTAAATCTTCTTTTCTCATAATATCATTAAAAGACTCTTGTCTTAATAATTTTTTTTTAATTTTTTATAAATTGATATTACCCTTTAATATTTACAACGGAATCAATTTCCCATAAATATTTTTTAAGATCGATTTTATTATTTTCAGCAAATTCAATACCTTCTTTTTCAAGTAATATTTTTTGATAATCTTTGCCGTCTTGGGATTTCAATGCAATTTTTCCTTGTGAATTAATGACGCGATGCCACGGTAAATTATATTTTTTTGTTGAAGAATGTAACAACCATGAAACCTGTCTAGCAGCTCTTGGATTTCCGGCTAATTTTGCAATTTTACCATAAGTGATTACTTTTCCCACTGGAATATTTTTTATTATTTTAATTACATCTTGAGTAAAATCACTCGGTATAGTTAATCACCCTTTTATTTATAATAACACTAATCAATCAGATTCCCTTCTTCCTTGAATAACTTTAATAAGTTCTTCTCTTCCAGATCGCTTTAATCTTCTAAGATAAGTATTCAACATTTTTCTTGTGTGATGAGGACCGCCTTCCTCTATTACGGTCCACATAGGATCTTTTGGGGATGGAGATGTTTTCATCATCTGCTTATGCCATTCGTCAAGAAGTTGTAAACCTTTTCCAACAATGTCTGGTTTCTCCTCTACAAGATTTTTAATCATATGAAAATCGTTTTCGAAATCGTATAGCATGATCTCAGGAAAATTTTTTAACCCTGTATGATAAGTCCGAATCAATATCCAATTTCCAAACCTTACTGCACGCTGACAACTCCAAGCGTTCTGACTAACAACTAAATAATTTCTTCCAAAATCTTGTCCAGTTTCAATTTTTTTGTAGATACTTTTCCCATCCCAAAAGTCGGGCACTTTTTTTCCAACTCCTTCAATAATAGTAGCTGCTATATCAGTAGCATAAAGAAATGATTTGTACTTTTTCTTCCATGCTTTATGTGGCCATTTTATAATCATCGGAACTCGATTAACAATGTGGCAACATGTGGCGTGATCTCCATACACATTCAGCTCACCTTGGCTTTCACCATGATCAGAACTAATAATTATAAGAGTGTCCTCATATATCCCTAAATTTTTAATTATTTCAATGACTCTACCCACAAATTCGTCAGCATATCTGATTCCAACATCATAGGCATTAATCCATTTAGTAAAATCATTAACATTTTCTATTTCCCGTATATCTTGAATTCTTTTATAGAATTGTGTGAGTTTTAACCTATCAAAACCTCCAATATCGCGTGCTGAGCGAGGTCCGTAACTATTTCGATGTTTTTTAATAATATCTTCTGTTATCCAAGAAGGAGGGGGATCGTTTTCAAACGAGGGTTCAAACGTTAAAGGTGTGCGGTATGGTGTGTGAGGATCCCACAGATTTAAATGTAAAAACCAGTTATCTTTTCTCCCGTTATCTTCCAACCATTTTTTTGCGTAGGGAAAAACATCGTCAGCTATTTCGTGTCCTCTCTTACCAAGGTTATACATCTCGTTCCAACCTGAACAAAACCAAAATGCTGAATGTCTTTCAGCAAAAGGTGATATTGATACAGTGTAATATTTTGCGCTTCTCAATGTTCCAATCCAATTATTCCTTAAATATTCGTCATCGAAACCTCGCTCTTTACCAGTTAATCTCATATCTGCTGCTGTACCACCGTGACCGACTATACCAGTATGAATTCCAAATCTTCCAGTAAACAAGGAAGCTCTAGATGGTAAACAGGGTGCATCAGACGTATAACAATTTGTAAAAATAGTTCCTTCTTTAGCAATTTTATCGATGTTAGGCGTAGTATCGCGATGATAACCGTAACATCCTAGATGGTCTGGTCTTAGAGTGTCAATATCAAAATAAATTATTCTCATAATTCATATTTTCTTCTCTTCATTAAATAATCTTAATTATTTAATTATATAAAAAAATGTGAAATGTTATATTTCTCTCATATCCTCAATTAGAAATAATAGAAGATAATTTTAACTAGAATTCATTTAAGAAAGTTAGAATTATGAACGAAGAACCGAATGACATACCAGAATGGGAAAATTCAAAAATATTCGGTATAAATAAAGAACCGGCTCACTCAACTTTAATTCCATTTGAGAGTCCTGCTGGAGCATTAGGAAAATGGGAAGATTCACCTTATTTTATATCTCTTAACGGAACCTGGAAGTTCAACTGGGTAAAAAATCCTTCAGAAAGACCTGAAAATTTCTATAAAGAAGAATTTAAAGTCGACAATTGGGAAGAAATTGATGTTCCAAGCAATTGGCAGATGCGAGGATATGGAATACCCATTTACACTGATGTCAATTACCCTTATAGCATTAATACTCAAATTATTCCAAAAATTGACCATAACTACAATCCCGTGGGCTCCTATAGAAGAAAATTTAATATCCCTACCAATTGGAAAGGACGTGAGATTTTTATCCACTTTGGGGGTGTTAAATCTGCTTTTTACATTTGGATTAATGGGGAAAAAGTAGGTTACAGTCAGGGAAGTATGACTCCCGCAGAGTTTAATATTACGAAGTATTTAAAAAATGATAATAATATTCTTGCTGTTGAAGTCTATCGATGGTCAGACGGCTCTTATTTAGAAGATCAAGATATGTGGAGATTTAGTGGTATCTTTAGAGAAGTATATTTATACTCAACTCCAAAAGTCCATATTCGAGATTTTTATGTACGATGCGTGCTGGATGAAAATTATGAACATGCTATCCTTAAAGTTAGAATAAAAAACTTCAACTATGGAAAAACCGATGAGGAACAATATAAAATAGGATTATCCTTATTAGATAAAGAAAAACGATTTATTGATTCTGAGATTCTTATGGGTGAAACTTTTGGGATTAAATCGGGTACTGAACATTTGATAGAACTAAAAGCAAAGATTGAAAATCCAAGGAAGTGGACTGGAGAAACTCCTAATCTATATGATATAATTATAGTACTTAAGAATTCTAAAAATGAAATAATTGAAGTAGAACATTGTAAATTTGGGTTTAGAAAAGTTGAAATCAGCGAAGTTGGAAGTTTTCTTATTAATGGGAAACCTATTATTTTTAAAGGAGTTAATAGACATGAACACGATCCAGATCACGGACGGGCGATTCCATATAATAGAATGGTTCAAGATATTATTTTAATGAAACAAAACAATATTAACGCTGTTCGAACAAGTCATTATCCAAATCACCCCAAGTGGTACGAATTATGCGATAAGTATGGGATTTATGTGTTAGATGAATGCAATTTAGAAACTCATGGATTATGGGATAAAGTCCCGCGAAGTGATCCAAATTGGACTGACGCTTGCATCGACCGTATGGTGAGTATGGTAGAGCGCGATAAAAACCACCCTTGTGTTGTAATTTGGTCTCTGGGAAATGAGGCAGGAATGGGTGAAAATTTTAAAATTATGAAGAATGAAGCTCTTAAAATAGACTCAACTAGACCAATTCATTACGAAGGAGATTATAAACAGGAGATTTCTGAAGTAATTAGCAGCATGTATTTTTCACCTAAACAGCTTGAAAGAAATTTGAAGCGAAACACGGCTGGAACTCCGGGAAGAATGGTTAAACTTAGTAGTCCAAGACCCTATGTTTTATGTGAATATGCCCATGCAATGGGTAACAGTTTAGGCAATTTTCAAGAATTTATGGATGTGTTTGAAAAATACCCGAATGCCATAGGAGGATTTATTTGGGATTTTATAGATCAGGGATTAAGGAAAGTTTCAGATAAAGGAGAAGAGTTCTGGGCGTATGGAGGGGATTACGGAGATGAACCAAATGATAAAAATTTTTGCATCAATGGTATAGTGTTGCCAGATCGCAAACCCAATCCCTCATTATTCGAGGTTAAAAAAGTTTATCAAAACATTAAATTTTACCCTGTAAGCTTATTGGAGGGAAAACTAGTAATCCATAATAAATTCAATTTTATCTCCTTAGATGACTTCATAACTAAATGGGAATTAACTGCAAATGGTAAGGTCATACAACAGGGATTTATTGATAGTCTGAATATTGGCCCTAGTGAGAAAAAGGAACTTATGGTACCTTTTCGTGAGCCTAACCTCGAACCTAATACTGAATATCACCTCAAAATGATCATGTCTTTAGGTAAGAATAAGCTATGGGCAGAAAAAGGTCATGTAATAGCATGGGATCAATTCAAAATACCATACAATACACTAAAAGAAAGCTCTAGTCTACAAGAATTACCAGAGATAGCATTAGATAATTTAAAAGAGTCTTATGTAATTAAAGGAGATGAATTTAAAATAAGAATTGGTAAAGAAACTGGTGTTTTAGAAACTTACGTATATAGGAATATAGAGCTATTAAATACTCCATTAATCCCTAATTTTTGGAGAGCTCCTACAGATAACGATCTAGGATTGATAGATTTTTCTAAACAGTCATTTCCTAGTTTTGATTTTAGTTGGAAAGACACAAGTAAAAATAGAACTGTAAAAGATATTACTTTTGAGAAGGTTAATCCTAATATCATCAGAGTTTTTGTACTTTTTGCTATTGATAATTCAGAAGAAGATATGGCTCTTACATATACAGTATATGGTGATGGTAATATAGTTATCAAGAGTTCTATTAAACCTTCGATAAATATGGCGCGATTTGGTATGCAATTAACAATTAAGAATGAATTTAATCAATTAACATGGTTTGGGAGAGGGCCTCATGAAACTATGCTAGACCGCAAGACAAGCGGGGCTATAGGAATATATTCGGGGAAGGTTGATGAATTGATTCATAATTATATAAGACCACAGGAAAATAGTAATAGAACGGACGTAAGATGGGCTGCATTAACAAACAAAGAAAGTATAGGGCTATTCGTTTCTGATATAGGGGGCACATATCTGAGTATAAGTGCGTGGCCATATTCTTTAGAAGAATTAGAACTAGCGAAGCATACGTACGATTTACCTAAACGCGAATTTATCACTTTTAATATTGATTACAAGCAACAAGGAGTGGGGGGAGATATCCCAGCATTGGCTTCGCTTCATAAAAAATATATATTAAAGAGTAATGAGGAATATTCTTATACTTTCAGAATCAGAGGTTATTCAAAAGATAAAGGAGATTTTAATTCTCTTTTTAAAAAGATTCCTCCTTTAGAGTAGAGCGTATTTCTTCAATTTGTAAATTTTTTTATTTCTTTTGGTTTTCCTCCATCGTGTGCAGATTGAGAGGCTTGAATCCCTGACAAGCAGAAGTTAGCCGCCACTCTAGCGTGTATTAAGGCATCTCTTCCTTGTTTTATTGCTTGTAACCAGTCTTCTAGAATACGGGCATTAGCACCATAATATAATCCTTCTACTTGGGGAACTACGCTAGTTAAAGACTCTTGATCAATTCTTCTAGTACTCCCCTTTCTATGTTGGATTTTATTAATTTTGTGCCCATCAGTTATAAATAACCGCCCGGGTTTACCAATTTGATAACATTCATAGGTACCAGTACGACCCACTACTTGAATTGAAATTCTGGAAGGTTCTCGAGCAAAAACATAAGCGTTAGCGCATTTAGCAATAGCGTTAGTTTCTGTTCTAAATAACGCAACTTGGAAAGCTTTTGCAGGTTTGCATATTGGATCTCCTTGATACCCTCCAATATCATTAGCGAAGCTCGTAACTTCAATAAAAGGCATTGGATTTTTAAGTCCTCCTAGCGCAACTTGAGCGGGACCAATCGAGTGAGCATACATCATTGGATCAAATAATTGATACCATGAGTCAACACGAGGAGTATCAACATCTCCAAAACCCCGGTCTCTCCATCGATAGGTAACATCATGAAGATATTCTGATTCGGCATAAACGGGTTCACCAATTTTACCAGTCGATACGAGGTGAGCTGCATATATTACTTCAGGAAAGAAGCAATAATTCTCTCCAAGTTGATATACGTTACCTGAAGTGTCCTCAGCGTCAATAATCTTATTAATATCATCCTTGCGAATAGCCATTGGTATCTCAGAAAAAACATGCAGATCAGATTCTAATGCAGTAACAGCCTGTTCCGCATGATACTGAGGTGGACTAGATATAATAATTGCGTCAAGTTCTTTAGTATCTAATAGGTCCTCAAAAGTTTCTGCCATTTTAAATCCCTCAATTTTTTTTAACATTTCAATAGCTTTTGGATCTGGATCAAAACCGGCAACCAATTTTGTTTGCCCCTTTAGTAATGGGTGATTGTCTATTTCTGCTAGAAGGCCAATTGAGTGAAGACCAAAACCTACCATCCCAAGATTTAATAGCTTTCCCATAATTTTAGATAATTCACAAAATTATTAATAGTTAAGTGTAATTGACAAATTTGTAGATTATAATTTCAGTGGGTTTAATTTTTGCGAGAGATTTCATAATTTATGGATAAAAAAATCGTATTAATTGGTGCTGGTAGTGCCGCCTTTGGACCGCCAACATTTGTTGATTTGAACTTAAGCAAAGTGTTAGCGGGTTCTACAATTACGCTTGTCGACATAGATACAGAAAAATTGCATATGGTATATGAGGTATTATCCGAAGATAATAAAAAAATGGGTAATAAATTCAATATTGAATGTACATCAAATAGAGAAAAAGCTCTAAAAGGGGCAGATTTTGTTATTAATTCTACTGAAAATGGAGATCGATTTGAGTTACGTTGGCAAGATAACACAATTCCTAGAAGACATGGGTCAACAGAAAGAATGGGCGAAAATGGTGGTCCTGGAGGTTTTTTCCATAGCGCTCGCCAAATTCCTGCGATAATTAAGATTGCCAAGGATGTTGCGAGAATAAGTCCTGACGCATTTTTTATTAATTATAGTAATCCTATGTCGCGTATATGCTTAGCTTTAAAAAGAGTACTGCCTAATCTTAAAATGTTTGGACTCTGTCATCAAATTGGTCTTCTTACACCTCCTCATTTATCAAAGATACTAGATAAAGAAAGAAGTGATTTTCAGGTAATTACTGGAGGTCTTAACCATTTTGCGTTTTTGATGGGGTTAAAAGATGTAAACACTCGAGATGATTTACTGCCTGTTTTTAATGCAAACTGTCAAAATTACTTTCAAAACAAGTGGGATCGATTCCACTATGCAGATTTAACCTTCGAGGTCTACAAAAGATTTGGTTGGTTTCCGTATGTAGGTGATAACCATATATGCGAATATTTACAATTTGGTTCCCATTATACAACAGCACAAGATTTAACAGATTGGATTACTAGAATGGAACTGGGGAAGAAAGCTATAAATTTTCAACTAAAGTGGTATTATAAGAGATTAAAGAGGGGTAAATATCCTGAAAAGAGTATGCTTATTAGAGACCCTTCTGGTGAACGAGCTATCCCAATCATTGAAGCCATAATCGAAGATAGTAATTCGCATGAAATAGCAGTAAACATACCTAATGATGGGATTATTGAAAATCTACCTCAAGATTTAGTTATTGAATGCTCTGGAACAGTAAATAAAGATGGCATTCAAGGAGTTAAATTAGGGAACATTCCTAAAAATATTGCAGCAATCTTACGTATAGAAGCCTCAATCCAAGATTTATGTGTTGAAGCTATATTAAAAGAATCTAAAAGTCTTGCAATCGATTGCCTTGCTATGGATGTTAATTGTGGGAGTTTTGGTATGGCTGAAGCAATATTTGATGAGATGATGGAAGTACAAAAAAATTATTTACCTAATTTTAAATAATTTTTATATTAAGCCATCTTTAAAGTTATTCAAGGTGGAACACATTTTGAAGCGACTTTTAGCATTTGATATTGGAGCCAGTTCAGGAAGAGCTATTGTAGGGACACTAAATGATAACAAACTTGCTTTAGATGAAATTTATCGGTTTCCTAATAGCGGGATTAGAAAAGGTGACTCCTTTCTTTGGGACATTTTCGGTATCTATACTGAAATATCAAATGGGCTCAAAAAGTATGTAACCAAATATGGAAACCACGTCGATGGCATAGGCATAGATACATGGGGTGTAGATTTTATCTTGTTGGATAAATACAACGAACTTGTTGGTCCAAGCCATCATTATAGAGATTCGAGAACTAAAGGAATGCTTAAATTTATGTTTGAGAAGGTGTCTAAAGAGGAGATATTCAATGAGACAGGTATACAATTTATGGAGCTCAATAGTTCTACACAGTTATATTCTCTCATTCATAACAATTCTTCACAATTAACCATATCTGAAACATTTCTAATGATACCCGATTATTTAAATTATTTATTATGCGGCAAAAAGTGTTCAGAGTACTCAATTGCTACAACAACTCAATTATTCAATCCAAAGACTTTAGATTGGTCTCAAAAGTTAATTGAAAAGTTAGGATTAGAACTTAAATTATTTCAAAAGATTATCCCATCCGGAACAGTATTAGGAAAACTAAAAGAGGATATTGCCCAAGAAGTCGGGCTAAAAAAAGATACAAACATTATCGCTCCTGCTTGTCATGACACAGGTTCTGCAATAACAGCAGTCCCTGTTGATATGAGAAAGTATAGGAGAGGAGAATGGGCATATCTTAGTTCTGGGACATGGAGCCTTATAGGAGTAGAATTAAATAAACCCATAATAAACGCTAAATCACTTGAGTTTAACTTTACGAACGAGGGCGGCGTTGAAAATACTATTAGATTTTTAAAAAATGTAACTGGATTGTGGATTATTCAAGAATGTAAAAAAGAATGGGAGAACCAAGGTTTAGATAATAATTGGGAGCATATTATATCCAGTGCAGAGGGAGTTAAACCGTTTCAATGTTTCATAAACCCTGACGATCCTCTCTTCCATAATCCTCCAGATATGATCAATGCGATACAATATTACTGCGAAATGAGTGATCAAATTCCTCCAAAAACAATTGGTGATATTTCAAGGGTAATTTTCGAAAGTCTTGCCTTTAGATACAAACAAGTGATTGATTCAATGGAAAAAATTACTAATAAAAAAGTTGAAATTTTGTTTATAATCGGTGGAGGATCTTCTAATCACTTATTAAATCAATTTACAGCCAATTCTCTTAATATTCCAATTAAAACAGGGCCAATCGAGGCTACCGCTATTGGTAATATTTTAATGCAAGCAAAAGCAGTAGGACTAGTAAACCGCCTTGATGAACTAAGAAATATCGTGGTTCACTCTTTTTCAATCATAGATTATTATCCTGAAGATGTAAAAAGTTGGATGAATGGATATGAAAAATATCTAAAATTTACGAGTTAAGTTTATCCTAATAAGCTTAGATAAAAATTAAAGTAAAAAAGAAAAATATAAGTTAATTTATTCAAGTCTTTCTCGTTTTTCCGTATGAAGTATCTGTAATTTTTCTCTCAGTTGTTCTAACTTCTCCCCATGTATCGGATAGAAGTACATAAAGATTAGGCCAATAGCACTTACTATTGCGGGAATCAAAAACATTAATATTTTAATACCAAGCAATGCAGAATCTGGTTGTAGATCAGAATTTTGTATGTATCCGAAAATTCCAAGGATAAATGTTGCGATGATTGGACCAATACTTTGAGAAGGTTTATGGATTAAAGCATCCATACCTATGAACATGCCCTCTCTTCTTGATCCATTTCTCAACTCATCCTCATCTATAGATAGGTATAATATTGGTGTATTAAATACAGCATACCCTCCCAGAAATGTTCGTATTGCTAGGCCAAACACCACTATTATAGGAGCGTCTGTAAAGACTACGAGTGCAAATAAGATGAAAGTAAATATGACTTTCAAGACTCCAAACCTTAGTAATATCTTACGCATCCCCCACTTTGGTCTTAATTTCATGCAAAGAATGTTAGAACCGTATCCAATAAAGAAAAAAATCGCAAAATAGTATAATAGTCCACCTTCACCTAAAACCAATAAATAAACAAAAAGATAACTTAAACCAATCGAACCGAGAAATGCATCGCAGAAGATATAACCCATATAAGTTAAGAACGACTTTAGCCTTAGAGTTTCTTTTACTGCTTTAATTAATGGAAGACCATCATCTTTTTGAAATTCAGGTTTTTCTTGGCATAGAGAAGCAGTGATGATCAATAAGATTGTAGACACAATAGCAACAATAAGCATTAAGAATATAAATTCCGATGAAGTTGGATCCATAACTCCTACAATTATGAACATTGGAATTACAAAGACAGCACCAACTATAGTGGCTAGTAAATTTGCTTTATTCCTTTCGTCCAAATCAGATGTCATTTCGGGCATTAATGCCATCCATACCAGAACAACCAATGTAAAAAAAGTATCAAATAAACAAACGCTTATAATAAAGTGAATAAATATTATTATTTGATTGTCGAAACTCCAAGGAAACCAGACGATCATAAATGTTAGTGCCCAAATGGGAGCACCATATTTAATGTAAATAGTCCTTCTACTCCCCCATTTTTTTGGATTTGTTCGATCAGACATTTGACCAAGCAAGGGATCATTTATTGCATTAATCACCAAGTAAATTACCTGTCCAATGACAAAAAGGGTAGGATCTAATTGTAATTTGTCAAAAAAGAGTTCTATATATTTTAATCCAAATATAAATACTAGTAGTCCATTAGGAATGGCTCCTAAAGCATAGCCCCATAAATTTCTCGAACTAAGTTGTTTTTTATTTTGATTTTCCATTAAAATCCATCTTTCTTATTAAATTTTAATATGGATATAGATAGATTAATTGAAATATATAAAGTTAATTCACCAGCTTTAAAAATTCCCAAAATTAATTAATACTCCCCTGAATTTTTGCTAAGAAATGGTTATAGTAGAGACAATTAAAGAAAAAATTAAATCCAAGTAACATTACTCGTAAAACCTAGAACAAAAGATACGAAGGGAAAAGCTTACTCTATTTCAAAGGTGTAAAAACCAGAACCAAGGGTAAAAACTAAGCTATTTTCTTTTTGAGTTGATAGTATGATGTGCTCGCTCAATATTTCACTTTCCTTCCAAACAATTTTACCATCTTCTTTGACTTGTTTGCTTGATTTTTTAATTGGTATCCAAGATTCAGCTTTCATCCCAACTGGAATGTTTATAGATACTTTTAAAGAACTACTTAACTTTTCCCAGGAACAAGAAAGAATACCCTTACAAGTTTTTATTGTTGATCGTGCATAATCCATATCATCAGGGATAAAAGGTTTAATCATTATTGTTTCCCAACCCGGAGATTCGCATCTAATTCCTGTTAGAGTTTTATAAAACCAAGTATCAACTGAACCTAGCATGATATGATTATGAGAATTCATTCCGCCTCCTTCTAGTTTTTCCCAGCGTTCCCATAATGTGGTCGCCCCCTCTTTAATCATGTAACCATAACTTGGAAAGCTTTCTTGAGTTATCATCTTGTATGCTACTTCATGATATCCATTATCAGATAAAACATCAAATAAATATCTCGTACCCACGATTCCAGTATCTACATGGTAATCGTGATCTTCTATAATGGCGTTAATTAAAGTCGATATTACTTTCTTTTTCTTTTTATCAGGAACCATGTTTAAAAAGAGAGGTAAAACATTCGATGTTTGGCTCACTGATCGATCTACTGGAGAGAGTTTTGTTGTTTCATAATAAACCTTGAGAAATTTTTTATTGAAGGCGGTTTTAATCTCCTCAGATTTATTTTTAAAAAATACATTTTCTTCTTTTTTTCCAAGAAGACCAGCAATTTTTGAGAAGTAAAAAACATCATGATAAAAATACCAAGAAGAAGTGAATTCTAATGGCGTTTTTCTTGATACTATTGAACATGGTGGACACCAATCACCAAATTTTCCCATTAGAAATAGGTTATCTTCAGATTTTGAGACAAGAAATTCGATATAATTTTTCATTCCTTCATAATTTTCTTCAAGAACACGAAGATCGTTATAATACCAATATAAGTACCATGCAATTGTTATGTAAGCGCTCCCCCATGCAGGATCTGCAGGATATAATTTCCAGTAAGGCGGAACAACATCGGAGATACTTCCGTCTTCCTTTTGACATTCTCTAATATCTCTTAAATATTTAGTGAAAAATCGAGCCATATCAAAGTTTAAAATTGCTTCTTCTGTAGCGAGTTGAGCATCCCCCATCCATCCCTGGCGCTCATCCCTTTGAGGACAATCAGTAGGAATACTCATTAAGTTACTTAATTGACCCCATATAATATTTGAATGTATTTGATTAATAAGGGAGTTAGAACAGTAAAAATCCCCCACTTTTGGAACATTCGAATGAAAGAATAATCCCTCGAAATTATTTAAAGATGGAACTCCCGGAAAACCCGTGATCTCGACATATCGAAACCCATGATAAGTAAAATGTGGTATATAACATTCCTCTCCCTCTCCTTTTAAGATATATACATCAGTTACTGGTGCATTTCCATTTGTAGCAGTATTGAGAGTACCATCTTTAAACAATATTTCAGAAAATCTTAATTTTACTTCTGAACCGCGAGGACCACTAGTTTTCAATTTCACAAAACCAGTAAAGTTCTGTTTAAAGTCAATGATATACATACCTGGTTTAGGACTATAAATCTCTCGAGGTTCTATACTCTTAGTAATTTGGATAGGTTGCATCATCTGTGAAGATAAATTATGTCCATCTACCATAGCTGCATTTTTCCATTCCTTATCGTCAAATTTAGATTTATTCCATCCTGGCATCTCAAGTCTGGCATCATAAATTTCACCAAAATAAATTCCATTCTCTTTAATAGGTCCAATAGATATTTTCCATGAATCATCTGTACTAATGGTTTCCTTATTACCATCAGTGTAATGAATATTTACTTGCAGTATTAATTTGGGAAAATCATAACCAAATAATTCAACACACCGACCATTTCCTAAAATAACACCTATAGCGTTCTCTTTTTGTAAAAGTTCTGATACATCATAAGTTGAATACAAAGCTAATTTATTATAATCAGTTTGTGCCGGTTCAAGAATTCGATCTCCAATTTTTTTTCCATTTATGTGTAATTCATAATAACCTAAACCACAAATGTATACTTTCGCAGATTTAATTTGTTTTAAAGTAGAAAATTCCTTTCTTAAATAAAGTGCATATACTTCTTTAATTCGTCCTGCTAAATTCCTTCCCCCGGATTTATATTGCCATTTCTTTCGAGTCGATTTATTGATGAATTCTTCTCTACTAATCCATTGGCCTTTCCAATCAGATTCTTCAAACAAGGCAGTTTCAAATTGTTGAGTATCACAATATTCGCTCTCTTTATCATTGTTATCCCACCATTTTACTCGCCAATAATATCTTTTATCGCTTTTTAAAGGCACCCCATCATAAGATACATTTAGATTTGAATCCGTTTCCACTTTTCCACCGTCCCAAATATCTCCATTTTTTTCTTCAGAGAAAAGCCTATTAGAGGAGACAATTATTTGGTAAGCCGACTGATTTTGGTTTCTTTGTTTATGGGCTAATTTCCAAGAGAATCGTGGTTTTCGTACATCAATACAAATGGGACTAACGAGATATTCACATTTTAAATCAAATGGAGGTTTTATCATACTATTATTTCAATTTAGGATTGTTAGTAGTAAATATAAATCATTATAACAGTTTATAAATTATAAATTTTTATTAACAGGTAAAATTTTAATAATTAGAGTGTGGTTTTTTTGTTTCAAGATTTAAAAAATCTCTATGGAGTTGCAAAAGATAAGTATAAAGAATTTGGAGTTAATACTGATTTAGCTTTAAATGAGCTAAAACAAATATCCTTATCAATCCATTGTTGGCAAGGGGATGATGTAGGCGGTTTTGAGCGTCCTGAGTCCGTAATTACCGGAGGGGGAATTTTATCAACGGGAAATTATCCTGGTAAAGCAAGAACCATTAAAGAGCTTCAGATGGATCTAACTAAAGCGCTATCATTAATCCCTGGCAATCAAAGAGTTAATTTACACGCTTCTTATGGAGATTTTAAACGCAAATTTATAGACAGGAACGCAATTAAACCTGAACATTTTCAAAATTGGATAGATTGGGCAAAGGAAAAGAAATTAGGATTGGATTTTAATTCTACACTTTTTTCACACCCTAAAGCTGATTCAGGTTATACCTTGAGCAGCAAATCTTCAGAAATTAGAAATTTCTGGATCGAACATGTTCAAAAGTGTCGAGAAATAAGTGCTGAGATTGGAAGGCAGTTAAATAATCCTGTAATTCACAATTTATGGATTCCTGATGGTTCTAAAGATATTCCCGTGGATAGAGCAGGGCATAGAGATTTATTGAAGAATTCATTAGATCAAATTTTTGATCAGAAACTTAATCCTGAATATATGAAAGATTCTCTTGAGGGAAAATTATTTGGAATAGGGAGCGAAGCATTTGTTGTTGGGAGTCATGATTTTTATTTAAGTTACGCAGTGAAGAATAATCTCATGTTAACTCTAGATACGGGTCATTTCCATCCTACTGAATCCGTTGCAGATAAATTAACTGCAATATTACCATTTCTTAACGGAATAATGCTTCATATTAGTCGCGGTGTGAGGTGGGACAGCGATCATGTTGTTATTTTAAACGATGATTTGATGCACCTTTCTGAGGAAATAATCAGATGCAAAAACCGTGAAAAAATTTACCTTGGATTAGATTTTTTTGATGCCTCTATAAATCGTCTCGGAGCATGGGTTATAGGGGCTAGATCAACATTAAAAAGCCTTTTAAACGCTTTGTTACAACCTTTGGAGTTATTGAAAGAATATGAGGAAAATAACCAATTATTTCAAAGATTAGCATATCTCGAAGAAATTAAATCATTGCCATTTGGGGCTGTATGGGAGTATTATTGTTATAAACATAACGTACCAGTTGGAAAAGATTGGATTAAAAGTGTGGAAGAATATGAACGCGAAACCTTAGTGAACAGGACATAATAATGAAAGGATTAAATAACAAAATTCTTGAAGTAGATTTAAATCACGATAAGTTTAATGAAGTACCTGTTCCTGAAGAAATTTTATTAGATTATATAGGAGGAAGAGGTTTAGGAGTAAAATTATTATCAGAAAAGCTTCCAAGAAATGTAAATCCTTTAGATCCAAAAAATTTACTAATTTTTTCAACAGGTCCTTTTGGTGGAACAATAGTGCCTACTAATGGGCGTTTTTCATTAGTAACAAAATCACCTTTAACAAACGGAATATTCTATTCTAATTCTGGTGGCTCCTTCGGTGTCGTTATGAAAAGATGTGGATATGATGGTATTATAATTCAAGGTGAATTAAAAGAACCAGGTTATCTTTTAATCGAGGGTGGAAAAGAAATTGTATTAAAAGAAGCCTCAGGATTATGGGGATGCGACACTGAAAAGACTTTAGAAGAATTAAAAAAGATCGAAGGTAATAGGATTAATTCGTTGATGATTGGGCCCGCAGGTGAGAATTTAATAAAAATTGCTGCAATAATGAACGATGCAGCAAGAGCATTCGGTAGAGGTGGAGTAGGAGCTGTTATGGGTTCTAAAAATCTCAAAGCAATTGTAGTAAAAGGTGGAGATGCTAAAGTTGTTATTGATAATCAAGAATTATTGAAGAAATATGTGAAAGTCGCCCAAGATAAGATAAAAGTTGTTCCTATTACCCGTTCTTCTTTACCTAAGTTTGGAACTTCAGCTTTGGTTAATGTGATTAATATATTAGGTATGTTTCCAATAAATAATTTTCAGAGGGGTTTTGATGAGAGAGCCACTCAAGTTAGTGGTGAGGAAATAAATGAGAAATTAACCCAAGAACACGAGGGTTGTTACGCCTGTCCTATAAGATGTGGAAGATTGACAAAAGCAGGTGATATGAAAGGTAAAGGTCCTGAGTTTGAATCTGTTTGGGCTCTTGGACCTAATCTTGGTATCTATGATTTAATCACGGTTACTCAAGCAAACTATTTATGCAATAAGTATGGAATTGATACAATATCTTGTGGTGGAAGTATTGCCTGCGCCATGGAGTTGCAGGAAAGGAGGCTCCTAAAAGATTCTTCTCTTCAATTTGGAAATAGTAATATCCTAAAAGAATTAGTGAAAAAAATTGCTTTAAAAGAGGATATTGGAGCTCAAATTAGTGAGGGCTCAAGATTACTTTCCAAAAGCTACAACTCTGAAGAAGTTGCTATGCAGGTAAAAGGATTAGAACTGCCTGCATATGATCCAAGGGGGGCTATTGGACATGCGCTGGGTTATGCTACATCAAATAGAGGAGGATGTCACCTAACTGGATATATGGCTGCTTTAGAAATTTTTGCAGCACCAAAAAAAATTGATAGATTTACGATGGCAGGAAAACCTGATTTACTGGTTTTAAAACAGAATCAAAAAGCCATAGAAGACAGTTTAGTAATATGTGCTTTTGCGGGTTGGGCTCTAGGACTTGATTATTATGCTCGGTTTATGAAAGCTATTACAGGAATTGATTATGATGTGGTAAAACTTCTTGAAATAGGGGAAAGAATATATAATTTGGAAAGGATTTTTAATATTAGAGAAGGATTAAGTAAAAAAGACGATATTTTGCCACCAAGATTTATAAGTGAACCCCTTAAGGAGGGAGTTTCCAAAGGACACATTGTACCATTAGAAAAAATGTTAGAGCAGTACTATTATGTACGAGGGTGGGATAATAACGGATTTCCAGAACCAGAATTATTAGAAAAACTTGGTATTAAACATATTTAATTAAAAAAATGTTGAAATTTATGATTGTCGAAGAATCTATATATAATATTTTCAAAAAAGTGGGAAAGCATTTAGTTAGGCATGGTTATAACACATCTCATTCAGGGAATATCTCCATTCGAAGTGGAGGTAAGATTATTATTAAAAGAAGAGCTGCTATGCTAGGGGATTTACAACTTGAAGATTTAGTAGTGAGTAATTTAAAAGAGGAAGACTCAAGTTCACTCATCGCTAGTACAGAGCTTGGAGTTCACCGAGCGATCTATTTAGAAACTGATGCAATGGCAGTCATTCATGCTCATAATCCTTATTGCGTAGCACTATCTTTAATTGAGGATGAGATAACATGTATAGATGCCGAAGGTTTTGCCTTGTATAAAAAAATACCAATTATTGATGTTGAAATACCTGCTGGGGCATATTATACATCAATTGAAGTACCAAAAATGCTTAAAAATTACCCGTTTGTTGTAGTAAGAGGTCATGGAATATTTGCTAAAGGAATGACATTAGAGGACGCATTACAGTATGTTACTGGAGCAGAACAATCAGCATATATAAGATATCTTACTTTAATGACTGGAAAACCTTTAAAAAGGGATTTTTCAAAAGAAAAAGATTTCTCAATTTGGTAATTATAATAACACTTGGCATATTTTTTTAGTAAAAACCCATAAAAAAATTTAATTTAGGACGGGAAAATAAAAATGAAAAAACTAAACCTAATTGAGCAACTTGGTTTTGAAACCACCGATAAAGTGGTTATTTTTCACATTGACGACGTAGGGTTTTCTCACTCTTCAAATCTAGCTACTTTTGAATGTTTGGATTTCGGTGTCGCTAGTTGTGGTTCAGTTATAGTCCCTGCCCCTTGGTTTTTAGAAGCGGCATCTATATGCAGAAAAAACCATAATTATGACATTGGTGTACACTTAACGCTCACATGCGAATATGACCTTTATCGATGGCGTGCATTGAGTAGTGTGAATCCGGATTCCGGACTACTTGATTCAGAAAGATCGTTGTGGCGTACCACAGAGGAAGCAATTGCAAATGTAAATGCTAAAGCGGGAGAAACTGAAATGCGTTCTCAAGTTCAAACAGCGCTTGATAGTGGTATTGACATCACACATATAGACACTCATATGGGAACTGTTATGGATCCTAAATTTCTTCCTTCCTATTTGAAGATAGCTCGCGAATTTAAAGTCGCTGCGTTTTTACCTCGAGTCTCTAGGGAAGAACTTGAAGCCGCGGGTTTTGGAGACGTTGCTGATGTTTACTTAAAGATGTTTGATAAATTAGAAGAAAGTGGTACTCCTATTCTCGATTATATGATTATCGATACGTTGGGAGATAGTCCAAATAAAACAGATTACTATTGTAAAAAATTTAGCGAAATTAAACCAGGAATCACACATTTTTTATTTCATGCTGCGAAAATGAGCCCAGAACTGGATGCAATAACTCCTGATTCTGCAAGTTGGCGAGATCTGGATTATCAGGCATTTACAAATCCAAAAATTAAAGAATGTGTTGAAAAGTATAACTTAAAGATAATTGGGTATAGAGAAATCCGAGACATCGTTAGAAAAGAATCTTAAAGAATATCGAATCTATTCTAAAAATTAATTCTAAACTAAACTTTTTCTAATTATAATTTACCCAAATAGGAGAAGTCCAACCTCTTTCCCCATCGAATTGGGTTGCTCGAATGTAATAATATGCATTATCACCCTTCTTCAGAGTAGTGTCTTCGTACCCGAACTTGATACGATCGTTTGTAGGGACTCTTATTGCAATAACTTCTCCATTCTTTATAAGTTCTACGCTTTCCAGTTTACCTGTTCCACACACAGTCGCAATTATTAATGGAGCTTTAAAAACATCTATTTGTTGCCCCATTAAAGCAGATTCTATCTTAATTTTCATCCATATTCTTTCTCCAGTCGTAGCATAACACTTTTTATGATTAATACTTCGAATTAATTCTTTAGAGGTTAAATTCTCCGAAAATATCGCTGCAATTCCAGGTCGATACCTTAATATTGGTACTAAGTTTTTCATCTTGTATTGTCTAATTGGGCATCCAGGATGAGAATAATGGTCATCTCCTCCTCCTATAAACCCGAGTTTAAAACCATTATTTAACGCCCAATTCACGCTACCCTTGTTTTTGTTGTTAACTAAGGGTCTATAATTCCCAAACATAGATTCGCTTGAACCATGCGATGAATAAATCTCTACTACATTTTCCAAATTATCATTAACTTCTGTCCATGACGTACCCATCGTAAAGCTAATAGGTGTATGAGAAATGATAGCACAATCTACTCCTTTAAGTGCGTCATATAACTGGTGCTGAAAACAACCATTTTCTGTGGTATAGTCAATTAAGGGCGCTTCCTCGGCGTGTTCAATAGGAAATAATATTACTTTATCTGAGATTGATTCGTAAGGACTCTTTGTTTTTGTAGCGATAGAAACATAATAATTACGTCCTGACCATTCATACCCTGGGATTGTAGCAAATTCATTGTTGCTCCATTCTTTACATAATCTAATTAAGGAAGTCCAAACCGTTTTGTCATATGGGTAAGGGTTATTTGTTCGACCCTCCATAAACTCATTATTTCTTTGGTTTAAATGATCCCCTAAAGCAGCAAAATCATGAAGGACAACATTTTTTGCATAATGGAAAGCATCTCTTCCCGTTCCAATGCCATCTGAGAACTCTCGAGTATGGATATGAGTATCCCCCCAATAAAGTTGACAATTATAATCATCGTCCCAAACTATTGGATTCGAAATGCCATTAATTTCACCATAATTAACGTGCAATTTTCCTATTTCTGACTTCAATTCAGGAAACACAGGAAATTGTGTATAGCCCGTATTGTATTGTAATAATGTAGAGCTTTTTGTTTTTTCTTTTCTGCTTTCTTTAAATGCTAACGATTGAGTGAGTTTAATGTAACCATTTATTAATTTAGCACGTTTAGGAAATTCTAAACTTTGATCACCTGAAATCCCGACTTCTTCGTTAAAGCTATTATCTTTATTTCCGAATTTATCTAAAGCTACAATTTCGATATCAACCGATTTTTGATGGTAAATTGTAGGAATTTTCACTAAGAAAAAACTGATTTTATCTGAAATCATAGAGATATACTTAATCCCTACGCGGGTATAGAATTTCTCTTTGGGTAATTTTATATCTATAGCCGAATAAACTTTATCCAGATAAGCCATCTCACCAGCAGTATTAACCAAGTTTGATACGTTATATTTAAATTCAATAGTTTCACCAGGTTTCATTTCGTCTTGTAAGATGTAAGCTAACATTAAGCTAGAATTTGTTTTTTTTATTTTACCCATCACAGAAGAAGAAATTGAGCAGAAATCATTTTTTGTATTGATAGGCTCCCAACCATAAGGTATTACGAATCTAAATTGGGTCCGACGAGGATGTTCTATCTTGGAAGTAAATGTGATTTTTATTGACGCTTTACTATTAACCACTATAGATTCAAGAATATCAAAATCAATGATATTTATCTCATCTAATCTTATTTTATAATCAAAATAGCCATTATCTTCTTCAACCATGTTTTTACCTATAATTTGTTTAATTATATTCTTATTTGTACAAAGAACGTCGTTTAGGCTCTCTTAATAATGTAGAAAAACCTAACGCTCTTCCTAAAAAGTTTGATTGATATTCTTCTTTCTTAGCATAATTAACTCCGAGTAAATTCAATCGATTTAGAAGATTTTCGAGCCGAAATTTAAAGGATTTAAAATTTTTTTGTTCAATGGGAGTCCAACCAGTTTCAGCAAACGCAATAAGTCGTGGAAATGTTTGCCAATCCAATTCACGAATATTTCTAACCCACTCTGTCCACATTGTTGCTTCTATTCCTAAAACATTATTGTGATGCTCTTTTTGTAATTTCTTAGGAATTGGCTCGTATCGATATGCTTTACCGAGAGAAGTGAATTTATATGAATAATCGAGATATGCAGAACCAAATTTCGAGAAAACAATATTTCCTCCTTTTCTTAAGTGGTTAATAATAACCTTCTTGCCAAAAATCCAATATTGTCCAATTATATCTTTAGATGACTTATCATCTAGTATCTGATTCCATCCCATAAGCCTATGGTTATGAACGGAGAGAAATTTCTTTATTCGTTCCGTAAAATATGTTTGAAGTTCTTTTTCATTCTTTAAATTTTCAGATTTTATTCTATCTTGGCAATCCGGGCATTTTTCCCATCTTTTTTTAGGAACTTCATCCCCTCCTATATGTATAATTTCAGATGGAAAAAGACGAATAATCTCATCTAAAATATTTTGTAGGAATTCAAAAGTTTCTTCTTTACCAATGCAATACACATCTTTCTTTATACCAAAGGTAGTTGATACTTCAAATGGACCTTCTGTACAGCTAAATTTGGGGTACGCTGCTAATGCCGCTTTTGAATGACCAGGCATATCAATTTCTGGAATAATTTTAATAAAGAGTTTATCAGCATAAGAGATTATTTCTCGTATTTCTTCCTGAGTATAGTACCCTTCATGAGGGGTGGTATCCATTTTTTTACTAAGAAAACCACCAATTTGTGTTTTTTCTCTCTTTGATCCAACTTCGATAAGAAGCGGATATTTCTTTATTTCAATTCTCCACCCTTGATCCTCTGTCAAATGCCAATGAAACACATTCATCTTGAAAAGTGCCATTAAATCTAGTATATGTTTTACAACGTCTTTTCCCAGAAAATGTCTTCCTTCGTCAAGCATATATCCTCTCCAAGAAAAACGGGGATAATCTTTAATATCAACAGAAGGAATGCGCCATTCAATGCCGTTGCTTTCGTTTATTTTTTCTATCTCTATCGGAAGTAATTGACGAATGGTTTGAATTCCATAGAAAATCCCAACGGGTTTAGGTGCTGATAAAACGATTCTCTCTTGATTAATCTTAAGAGTATATCCTTCTTCAGTTAAATCACTTAATTTTTCGTTAAGTATTAAGTAGATAGTATTAGATTTGGTTAAATCCGTTTTAAGACTAGTAATTCCTAAACTAAAACTTGTAGCAGGTAATATCAAATCTACAAAATACTTGGCAACTTCGTTTAATTTCGGATCTGATTCAATTACAGTCTGGTCGTTAATATTAAAACTTCCTTCCCCTAAGATCATACTAACTGGTTTAGGAATGATCTTAATTTTATCTTTAAGCATTATCAGCGATATCTTTAATTCATTTTAAATATAAATAATTAATTAGGATGCTTGACTTAAGAGAGAAGATATGTACTCCCATTTTTTATTAATTTTATCAGCAGTTCGCAACCGGTTAAATATTTTATATTCAAAAGCTCCAATTAAATTATATAAACCCTTTACTTCCTTGTATACATCGTTATTCTCGAAGGCAGTTTTATAACTTTCAATGTTCTCCTCACTCCATATGTTTTCTTGTTTTTTCATGCTAGTAGCTATATTCGTTACCCATAATTTTGCCATTTCCATAGAATAATATAATCCTGACGAACCAAATGGATTAACAAATCCTGCACTATCTCCAATTAGAACAATACCAGGATGTGGTACAAAATTGTTCACCATTCGTGCATTCGGAAGTACTGTTACTTCTTCGTAATCAATTTTAGCCGCTTTAAAAAATTCACTAAAGCCGGGGTAATTTTTCTTCAAAGTTTCCCAGACTCTTAAGATTTCCTTATCATCCGGGACAATTACAGTTTTCATTTGAGGAACTTGTGCCATACGTAACATTAAACCCACTTCTAATCTTTTATTTTCTAGAGGAAAAACATAAGCTACACTCGGAGGAAAATTAGGAGAATAGTTTAAATCCCCATTTCCAATGAAAAAGAATTGTAAACCAGGAGTCTTCTCAATCTCTATGTTGGCTTCACTAACTAAACATTTAATTATTGGACAATTAATTTCTTCGTCGTAGGGTACACCATAATATCTCCCAATTACACCTGTATATCCACTACAATCTAAAATTGCTTTTCCATAAATTTCATTGAAGTTACTTGACCCATCCTTATATTTTAATCCAATACATACTCCGTTTTTCTCAATTGGTTCTATTACTTCACCCTTAAGTAAAAGTTCAACTCCTACTTCTCTTGCTTTTTCTACGAACCTATCGATAAATTCCCTCCATTCGAAAAAATAATGAGGATATTCGCGGTAGGTCGTTGTTATTTGTAGATCTCCTGGAGAATGCCAAACTCTAGCTCCATCAGATTTAAATCCTATAGATGGTAAAAAATCTTTACCTAGAATATCATCTACAATAGAATAAAGACCCATTCCCTCACCACGAGGTTTTGGTCCAGCTTGTTCTCCTTTCTCTATGACAACTACTTTAAAGCCTTCTCTGGCAGCTACAATACTGGCGGTTAACCCTGCTGGACCTGCTCCTACGATTACAAAATCAAAAATCCTTGAATTATTTGATGCCATAAATTGAAATAAGATTAAGGAATTTTAATTATTTTTGGTGATAACACAAAAAACGCTATAGTGTCCATGATTACTATTGAGCCCATAGGAAATCATTTTTAATGTTTTGCCTATTAAGAATTATAATTGATCAAAAAAAATGTAATAATTCTTATGTTTGATGTAATTATATCTGGAGCAGGCCCCGCAGGTTCGAGATGCGCTCAAATTCTTGCTGAAAAGGGATTTGAAGTCGCTTTACTTGAAAAAGATGTTAACTGGAGAAAACCGTGTGGAGGTGCTGTAAGCTCGAGAATCTTCAATTATTACCCCCAATTGCGAAAATTAAATTATGCTCCAATCACGGGGATAACCATGTATTCTGGTGATTACCATGAATTATCTTATTCTTGGAAAAATATTAGAGATTATTCGATAAATGTCGATCGCTTGGAATTTGATAACTTTATAAGAGCAATTGCTGTAGACGCAGGAGCTCATCTATTTGATAAAAACCTTTCCGTTGACTTTATTACAAAAAATAATCGTAGGATTGGAATTAAAACAAAAATTCCCTCGGGAACAAAAGAATATTCGGGGAAAATTTTAATTGTCGCAGACGGTATGAGTTCAAAATTAGCCCCTAAATCTGGTTTGAAAGGAAAATGGAAAATCGATGAGATAGGATTATGTAAATGTGCTATCATGGAAGGAGAAAATTCTTTAGATAAGCACTCTATATCTCTGTTTTTTCGCGCTTATAAGGGATATGGCTGGATATTTCCTATTGATAATAAGCGTTTTAACATAGGGTGTGGCACTTGGTTAGATGAGAATCTTACAACTAACTTAAACCAAGCATTCGACGAGTTTTTAAATGATTCCCATATAAAGAAATTCTTTCCTATATCACAATACAAAGAAATCTGGAAAGGTGCATACCCAATTCCCGCGTTAGGAGTGAAAGAAAAATGTTTGTATGGAGAAACCATCATGATCATAGGTGATGCTGCTGGATTCGTGTCTCCAATTAGTGGGGAGGGCATACATCCTTGCGTAGTATCTGGGCAAACTGCTGCTGAAGTCGCTATTAACGCTTTGGAAACCGAAGATATATCCACGCAGAGCTTAAAAAAGTATAAGCAACATCCTAACATTAAGAAAATGATCAGAAATTTTAAAATGAAAGTTTCTATGGTTGAATTTCTTTTTGAAAATAAAGGTCAGAATCTTTCAAAAATGTTTGAACTAGCAGGTACAGATGATAAAATAAGAGAAGAAGTCATTAACATGTTCTTATTTTCCATACCACCATCTAAAGAATTGCTTTTAAAAATTCAATCTTAAATTTATAACATTTGTTATTTCGCAATTTTTCTTAGATATTTTTTTTAAGTATAATTTATAAATGATCGAGAATAGATATTTATACATTTTTGGTAATTATACAAAAATGTGAAATGTATTAAGAGGTGAAATTAAATGGTAATAGTTATTATGAGATTAATTCAAAGAGTAGCAAATGGTAAATGGGATGAATTAGAAGAGATTGATAAAAAATTCAATGAAATTGAGGATGGAATAGGTTATCCTCCAAAAAAACGATACCGTAGTCTATCAGGGGCTTACGATAATAACGTAGTTATTGTTGAAAGAGAGTGGCAAAGCTTATCAAAAATGGAAAAACTGATGACAAAAGCTTTCTTAGATCCTGAATTTACTAAATTAGAAAAAAAATTAGAATCAATTATCGAATGGCAAAAAACAGAATTGTATGTACCTCATCCAGCATTTCCTGAATAAATAATATTTTTAAGACTTCGGTTTTCCTTCTTTTTTTTTTATTATTAGATGAAATAATGTTTAAAGGGCTTCTTATATTTTTCAAAATAAGGTACAATGGAAAAACTAAAGACGCATATCCTTAATATATATAATTTGGTACCAGCACCAATTTATGGATTGCTATCAGCCGTAGTAGGTTTAAGTGGAGATATTATAGCTATTTTGCTCTTCCAAGAATATAATTTAAATCACATGATAAGTGCTTTAGGAGCAGGTCCTGGTGCGATATATTTTAATATTGGAACAATTTTATCTGGTATATTCGCCTTATTATTCTATTTATATATGATAAAGGTTATTGGAAAAGAAACCAATGATCCAAAATTACAAAAAGTAGGTCGTTTTTTCGCAATTAATTCTTGTATCTTTTTTTCATTAGTTGGTGTTTTTCCTACTTCAACAAATATGATAATTTTCGTTCTTCATGGAACTTTTGCTTTAATTAGTTGGTTGAGCGCTATTATATATTTAAGTATTTTTAGCTTCTTGATATTTAAAAACAAGGTTATTCCAAAATTTTTTGGGTACTTAGCACTAATAACCGCGAGCATAATAATTTTGTTCTTACTAACATGGATACCTATAATAGAATGGATTATGGCATTAGAAATCACGGTTTGGATAACTCTACCCTCTGTATATTTGCTCTACCGTAAGATTTAGGACCCCTTTCTATCCATTTCTTTATAAATTTAGATTATAAGAGAGTTTTAATGCGATACTTAATAAAATTAAGATAATGTCCGAATTAATTGGATACATTTTAACGCTTGATGCCTTATTCACTTGGGGAATAGCTTCATTAGTTTACAAATTCAGTTTGGGAAAAATTGAATCAAAACCAGGTCTTCTTTTTAGGTTAATTTTTGTGTCGTGTTCCACTTTTCTTCTTGCTCTTTTCTTCGGCACATTCTCATTCATTCCCTTATTGAGTTCGCAAAATTTAACAAACTATATAATCGTATGTTTAATTTCAGGATTATCTGTCACAATAGGAGATTTGCTTTATTTTGCTTCTTTAAAGAAAATTGATGTCTCTCGAGCATTTCCGCTAACTCAATTAAGTTTAATCTTTGTATATCCTTTTGCGTTTATTCTTTTTGGTGAAGAATTGAAATTTTCTATATTACTCGGCGGTTCATTAATCCTTCTAAGTGCTTTTGTTTTAAGTACTAAAGATAAAGAAAATGTAAATGAAAATGGTTCAGAAAAAAAAATCCCATCTTCAGAGAAAATGGTTATTGGAGTTCTATTAGCCATTGGTTCGGCATTTCTCTGGGGTCTTTCTATAGTTGCATTCAATCAAGCAAGAATTATTTCCAATGATGTATTCACCACGAATTTTGTTAGGGTATTTTTTGGAACTATATTTTTTATCGTATTTGGTATTTTTCAGAAAGAATTTTACTCTAGTTTTACAAAGGCTAACAGGAAAATACTTAAATACTACATATTTGTTGGAATAGCAGGAGCGTTGTCTTTAGGTTTAGCAGATACATTATTTTATAAAGCAGCGGAAATAAACGGCTTAATATTGACATCAACATTTACAGCTAATACACCAATGGTTCAACAAATTCTATCAATATTGATTTTAAAAGAGAAATTCCGTAAAAGATTTATATTTGCTGTCGGATTAATAATTATTGGCAATTACATCATTTTATTTCTTTAAAATGATTTTTATCAATAGTTAATCAATAGGAGATTTTAATAGACTTTAAAATTTAGACTTTTTAAATTATTGTTGCATTTTTTGCTTCTAATGAATTAACGAATTAAATGATAAAAAATATAAAGTTATTTATCAATAAAATTATTGATGGTTATTTATGAATGTTCGATCTTTAATGAATAAACAGAAAGTACTTGTTGATGATATTATAACTGTAGTTCTGTTAACAATGATATTATTTATAATAATATTTAATATATCATTAGCTATTATATCATTGGCAGTGTATCCTTTTTTTTCTCTACTATTGTATGGATCATACAGAGCTTACAAGAGTATTTTTGATAGAAATTTAAATTTTATATTTAGAGTTTTAAATTTATCATTTGGAATAGTAAGTATTATATTCTCAATTACTTTTATAAATACTTTGCTCACACATCGTAGAACACCTACGAGCTTTAGTATATATCTCTTAGGCATGCCTATTTTTCTTATAGGACTTTCGGGATTATTAAAGGGATTAATTGTTGATGTATATTCTCCTAATTTTCGGAATTTAAATATAGTAATCGGCGCAACCACTGTACTTTTTACTATTATCGCCATTGTTTTTGCGGAAACAGGTTTAATATTTCATTTTTTCACTCTTTTGACTATGTTGACGCTCAACGGGATATTAAGATCGGCGTTATATTTGAGTGAATATGGATTATCACTAAAAAGCTTTAAAAATTTAAAACTTGTTTGGTACATCATGGATAATATTCCACTAGATTTACCTTACCTAGAGGAGAATTAGATTAAACCATAAAGTAAAACCTCAAGAATTTTTTATCCTAAACTTAAGGTTTTAGTATGAATAATATATCATAATCTTTTATTAATACATAATATATAAAATTTAAAAAATAACTAATTCAAGGTTTTTGGTTAAAATATGCCTGAAATTCATTTTAATAAAGAAAAAGGATCTCAAATAAAATTATTCACTCCTGGACCCGTTGACGTCCCAGAGAGAATATTA
>Ga0307376_10001231_pt1 | contig 28412 bp, 31 predicted proteins | sample TR2MG_FD_202536 | JGI IMG/M metagenome (GOLD analysis project Ga0307376, IMG submission 202536) | Soil microbial communities from Risofladan, Vaasa, Finland - TR-2 | ecosystem: Environmental > Terrestrial > Soil > Coastal area > Acid sulfate soil | place: Finland: Risofladan, Vaasa | collected...
ACGACGCCGAAGCGTCCTACCACGCGGTTGCGGTCCGGCTCCGGCCAGCCGGACCGCGCGAGCGCCTTCCGCACGCCATAGAGCAGCGTGGCGGTGATCCCTACGCTGCCGAGGAGCACGTAATAGGAAAGGTAGGTGGGAGCGATCATGACACACCTCTGGAGGACGCCGATCCATCAAGACTATAAATATAATAGTGACTAGTCAATAACAAGCGACTTGAAACTCTGAGGGGTGTTGCTATTTAGCGGTTATGGGAACCGGATACGCCCAGGATTGCCCCTTGGCGCGGGCGCTCGATGTGATCGGCGAGAAATGGTCGCTGCTCGTTTTGCGCGACCTGTTCCGCCAGGGGCCGCTGCGGTTTCAAGAGCTGGAAAGGGGACTTTCCGGCGTGGCTCCCAACACGCTTTCGGCCCGACTGAAAACGCTCGAGGGCCAAGGCGTCATCGCCACGCGGCTATACGAGAGCCACCCGCCTCGCTATGAATACTTCCTCACTGACAAGGGCAAAGCGCTCGGGCCGGTGTTGAAAGCGCTCTACAATTGGGGCGAGCGCCATGGATGACAATTGGCGCGTAAGCCGTTGAAAATAAACACCCATATCTTCTGTGTCGCGCCCATGATGGAGTGGACCGACCGTCATTGCCGCTATTTCTTGCGGCTCCTGTCCCGGCGCACGCTGCTCTACACGGAGATGGTCACGGCGGATGCCGTTCTCCGTGGCGATCGGAAAAGGCTTCTCCAATTCAATCCGGCCGAACACCCGGTGGCGCTGCAGCTCGGCGGCAGCGACTCTCAAGGACTAGCCGAGGCCGCGCGTATCGGCACGGAGCTCGGCTATGACGAGATCAACCTCAATGTCGGCTGCCCATCCGACCGCGTGCAGGCGGGACGGTTTGGCGCCTGTCTCATGGCCGAGCCCGAGCTCGTGGCCGAATGCATCTCGGCCATGGGGGCGAAAGCCGGGGTCCCGGTGACGGTGAAGTGCCGCATCGGCATCGACGACCAGGACTCCGAGGAGAGCCTCGATCGCTTCATCGATATCGTCGCCGACGGCGGCTGCCGGACCTTCATCGTGCATGCGCGGAAAGCGTGGCTCGAGGGTTTGAGCCCGAAGGAGAATCGGGACGTGCCGCCGATCGATTATGACCGGGTGTACCGGGCCAAGGCGCGGCGCCCCGATCTTGCCATCATCGTCAATGGCGGTGTCGGGTCGCTGGACGAGGCCGGTGGCCATCTGGACCATGTCGACGGCGTCATGCTCGGCCGCTCCGCCTATCAGGACCCCTATGTGCTCGCGGATGTCGATTCGACCCTGTTCGGCTCGCCGGAAGCGCCTCCCTCGCGCCTCGACGTGCTCGACCGGTTCATGCCCTATGTCGAGGACGAGCTCGCGCGCGGAACCCGGCTCAACCAGATGACCCGCCACATCCTCGGCCTGTTCCACGGACAGCCGCGCGCGCGCGCATTCCGCCGCGTGCTGGCCGAAACGGCGCATCTTGAGGGCGCCGGCCTCGACGTGCTCAAGGCGGCGCGGAGCGTGGTCGCGGGCGGCCGTCCCGTCCCTGCGGCCGAATAGATCAGCCTGCTTGGCGCGACGGCTTCTTGCGCTCGGCGAGCGCGAGCAAACCCTGAATGTCGAGAAAGCGTGAGGTCTGCCGGCAATAATCCCGGTAGGGGGCTCCATAACGCTGCTTCAGCCAATCCTCCTCGACCACGGCCATCATCACATAGGCGCCGGTCATGACCGCGGACATGACGATGGTCAGCACCGAATTGGCGCCGATCGACAGGCCGATGAGGCCCATGATGGAGGCGGCGTATTGCGGGTTGCGGCTGAAGCGGTAGAGACCGCCGGTCACGAGGCCGTCGGCGCCGCAATAGGTGTTGCCCAAGCCGAGATTGAAATAGCCGCAAACGGTGATGGCCAAACCGATGAGACCGAGCGGCACGCCGAGGATGAAGCGCGTCCAATCGAGCAGGGGCGTGCTGTTCCAAGAGAGTACGGCGACGACGAAGGTCGCGACCATGCCGCCCCTGAACAGCCCCCAGAAAATGAGACTCTGCCAACTTCCCGGCGCCGGCGTCGGCCAGATGCGGAAGGGCGGGGCGAGGAGCGTCCGCAGCAGCAGCAGGTCGAGGACGAGTCCGGCGGTGAGACCGCAGGCGAAGATAAAATATGTCATGGCTTGCGGAACCAAACAGATTCCCGTTGCAGAAATGCGACGGGTCCTTGACGGTTTTGCTAACCTGCCACGCCGCGATCATCCGGTGAGCGGCCCGGCGCGCCGAAGCTCCTGCGTGACTCAGATCTTCTGATTATAGGGGCCGATCTCGGCCTGCTTGGACAGCACGGCGTCGATCTCGGCAAAGATCGCGCGCATATTCTCCTCGGAGGTCGGGCTCTCGACCACGACGACGAGCTCCGGCTTGTTGGACGACGCCCGTACCAAGCCCCAGGTCCCGTCATCGAGGACAATCCTGACTCCGTTCACGGTAATCAGCTCCCGGACCTTCTGGCCGGCGAGCATGCCGCCATTGGCGGCGACTTTCTGGAAATGCTCCACCACGCGGTCGACCACGCCATATTTCACCTCGTCGTCGCAGTGAGGCGACATGGTCGGCGATTGCCACGTGCGCGGGAGCGAGCGCCTCAAATCGGCGAGAGACTTGTCCGGATTGCGGTCGAGCATGTCGAGCACGGCCAGCGCCGCCACCAGGCCATCGTCATAGCCGCGGCCCAAAGGCGGGTTGAAGAAGAAATGGCCTGACTTCTCGAAACCGACCAGGGCGCCGGTCTCGTGGCTATAGCGTTTGATGTAGGAGTGGCCGGTTTTCCAGAACAGCGTCTTGGCGCCATTCGCCTTGAGCACGGGGTCGGTGATGAAGAGGCCCGTCGACTTCACGTCGGCGACGAAAAGGGCGCCCTTGTTGCGAGATGAGATATCGCGCGCGAGCAGGACGCCAACCTTGTCGGCGAAGATCGCCTCGCCTTCATTGTCGACCACACCGCAACGGTCGCCGTCGCCGTCGAAGGCAAGCCCGAGATCGGCGCCGTGAGCGAGAACCGCATCCCGCGTGGCGTGCAGCATGGCGAGGTCTTCGGGGTTCGGATTGTGGGCGGGGAAGGTATAGTCGAGGTCGCAGTTCAGCGGCACGATGGTCGCGCCAAGCTCCTCCAGCACGCGCGGGGCGAAGGCGCCGGCGGTGCCATTGCCGCAAGAGACCACCACCTTGAGCGGACGAATGAGTTTCGGCCGCTCCAGCAGGTCGGCCATGTAGCGGTCCGGCATGTCGAACACGAAATTGTAGCTTCCGCCGCCGGGCATATCGAAGCGGCCTTCGAGCACCAGCGCCTTCAGCGCTTCCATGTCGTCGGGGGCGAAGGTGAGCGGGCGCTCGATCCCCATCTTGATGCCGGTCCAGCCATTGTCATTGTGACTGGCGGTGACCATGGCGACGCCTTCGACGCCGAGCTCGAACTGGGCGAAATAGGCCGTGGGCGACAGAGCCAGGCCAATGTCGTGGACCTCGGCGCCGCCGGCGAGCAACCCTTCGATCAGCGCGGCCTTGATGGAGGCCGAATAGGAGCGGTAGTCGTGTCCGACCACGAGGCGCGGAGGCACGCCACGCGCGTGCATGTGGGCGACAAGCCCCAAGCCCACGGCCTGAAGTCCGAGCAGATTGATCTCTTCGGGGTAGCGCCAGCGGGCGTCATATTCGCGAAACCCGGTCGGTTTGACGAAAGGCAGCCGCTCGAACTCGGCGGTGTTGGGTTTCAGATCTTGGCGTGGTTTGGGAAACATCTTGCCCCTGCATAAGCGATTTTGGCCCCGCCACCAAGGCGCGCGCCAGCGCAAGGGAGGCCGTGAGTCCACGCGGGATCGACGTCTTTTGCGCCAGAGCCGATGTGTCCGGCGTCACCCGCGCAAGGTCAGAAAGTCGCCGGAAAACTCATACGATCGCAGGCGGCTCAAGAAACTCATGCCGAGCAGGCTCTGGGTGAGCGCATGCGGCTCGGCCACCAGGGCCTCGACTTGCTGCCGGGCGAGCGGACCAAGCGCCACGCTCTCCAGGCGCACGCGCGCGGCAACGGTGCGTCCATTGGCGGTGAGCACCGGCACGGTGAAGCTGAGGCGGCTGACGTCGATGCCGGCCTTCGCCGCGTCTTCCGGGCGCAGCACGATGGTGGAAGCGCCGGTGTCGACGATCATGGATACAGACTTGCCATTGACTTCGACCTTGGCGGTGAAATGCCCGTCGAGCCGCTTTCTGATCCTGACCTCCGCCGGCCCGTTCGGACTTTCCTCTACGACCATGGCGCTGCCGGGGATGATCTCACCGGCGAGACGTCCGACGATCGGCAGGAGGTCGTCGCGATAGGAGTAAAGTGCGACGAGGGCGAGTCCGAGTGCGGCCCAGGTCACCAAGTCGCGCACCATCGCGCCGACCTGGCCGCCATAGCGCGAGATCACGCCGCCGCTGAGAAAGACGAGAAGGGCGGTGGCGAAGGCCAGATAGCCAAAAGTGTTGGTGTCGAGATTGGCGATGGTGCCGGAATCGTTGCTCACCAGCAGCATCGCGGCAAAGGCCAAAATGAAGAGAGCGATCCAAGTCGACAAGACTCTAACCTTTCGCTCGTTCGCCGGGTTTCGTCCGTGCCGGCAGGGTGGTCATGACGGCGCGCCGCTCCGACGGGCTCATCTCCGCCCAGCGGGCGATTTCGTCGAGAGAGCGGCCGCAACCGAGGCACAGGCCCGTGCCGCCGTCGATTTCACAGATGTCTATGCAGGGCGTTTCCAAAGAGGCCTCGGTCTCGACTTCACCGAACCTATGTAGGGGGTGGCGCGCCATGCGGCAATCGCGGGGGGCGGACCAAGCCAGAGGGTTCAGCGCCGCGCTTCCGCCCGCCAGGCCTCGTCGATCTTGGCTCTCCCCATCCTTCCGCCGGGTTGGGAAGATTGCGGCAGAGCCTGCATGATGCGCTTGCGCGGAAACGCGACCGTGACTTCGGTGCCGTAGCGGAGCTTGCTCTTGAGCTCGAAGGTGCCGTCGTGCAGCTCGGTCAAGCCCTTGGTGATGGGCAGGCCAAGCCCGGTCCCACCTTCAGCCGATTGATGCGCGAGCGAGCCCTGACCGAAGCTCCTCAGCACACGCGGGATCTCGTGCTCGGGGATGCCCGGGCCGGTATCCTTCACGCTCAGGAACTGGCCACCTGCCGGCGTGCGGCCGATGGTAAGGGTGACGATGCCGCCCGACGGCGTGAACTTGATCGCGTTCGACAGCAGATTGAGACAGATCTGGCGCAGCGCCCGCATATCCGCCCAAAGCTGAGGCAGGTCGGGCTCGAACCGCTCGACGATCCTCAACCCCTTGCTCTCGGCCCTGAGGCGCAGCAATCGCTGGCAGTCCTCGACCACGTCGACGAGCCCTACAGGCGCTTCATGCAGCTCGTAGCGCCCGGCCTCGATGCGGGAGATGTCGAGGATTTCGTTGATCAGCGTGAGCAAATGCTGGCCGCTTTGGTGGATGTCGTCGGCATATTCCTTGTAAGTCGGGTTCTCGTGCGCCCCCAGGATCTCGGACCGCATGATCTCGGAGAAGCCGAGGATGGCGTTAAGGGGCGTGCGCAGCTCGTGACTCATGGTGGCGAGGAAGCGCGACTTGGCCTGGTTCGCTTCCTCGGCACGCAGCCGTGCCTCGTCCGAGATCGATTTCGATTGCTCGAGCTCGGCGATCAGCGCGTCCTTCTCAGCGCGAAATTCGAGCATGGCGGTCGCCGTCGCGTTCGCGCCGTTCACCAGCCAGATGAAGTAGACATAGACGCCGACGGCCATCGCCGCCATGCCCCAATAGAACGGGTTGTCGAGCAGCACGAAGCTCAGGACGATGGCCGCGATCATGGGCAAGGTGCCGGCGTAAACGATTGGCATCACCGTCGAGGCGAACAGCATGCGCATGGAGATGACGATGAGGAGGCTGGCGAAGACGAAGGTATGGGCAGCCTCGCCTTGGCTGCCGGCACTGACAAAGGCGACGCCGGCCCAGGACAGGCCATAGAAGAATTCGGCCGCCGCGATCTTGCCGCGCCAGGCCCGCGCCTTGGCGCGTTCGCGCGGCGTCTTGAGGAACTGCCGGCAAAGGCTAACGAGGATGAATTTGGCGAGGAAAACGGTGGCGAGCCAGATCAGCAAGCAATCCGGAGGCGCCCAGAACATCGCCCCCATGGCCACGATGACGGCGAGGAGCGGCGTCGTCACCGCCGTCGACAGCTCGTTCTTCACGAACATGAGCAACAGCTCATAGTCGAATTGCGGCCTGAGGCCGGATGTGTGGGTGAGCTTCTCGCGGGCTTCCTGGAGGTTGCGGGAAGAACGACGCTTGACGGCCATCGCCGCCGAAGCGGCCGCACGAGCCTCGGCTGAAACGCCTGCTGTCATGCCTATCAAGCCCGCAAACTCAACCGAACCAGGACAAAAATGCTGTGGCGGGGCGTGGAACGGCGCTCCAGCCCTTAACCAAGGACCCCGCAGTCACTATGTGGGTTAAATCCCTAATGGGGTGTTTACTTTCGCCCCGGGCTGAGACGCCTTGCACCGGCTTATTCTGCAACCGCGCTCGGCATTTCTTAGGGACGTGGATAGCGGTTGGAAGGGGGGCCCCGCAGGGCGCGTCATGCAGCTCACAGTCATAGGTTGCGGCGATGCATTCGGAGCTGGCGGCCAGCTGCAAACCTCGTTCCAGGTTCGCTCGGACGGATCGACTTTCCTCATCGATTGCGGCGCGACGACGCTGATCGGGATGCATCGTCTCGGCCTCGCACCCAATGACATCGACATGGTATGCGTGTCCCATCTTCATGGCGATCATTTCGGCGGTCTGCCGTGGCTTCTCATCGACGCCCAATATGTCAGCAAGCGCACGCGCCCGCTGATCGTCACCGGTCCGAGAGGCATCGAGGCGCGCTTCCTCGCCGCGGCGGAGGCGCTTTATCCCGGCATCACCAAAAACGCTTGCTGCTTCGGCCTGAGCTTCGTCGAATATGATGAGGCGCCGCTGACCATCGAGGGCACCACCATCACCCCGTTCGAGGTGGTGCATCCGTCGGGCGCGCCACCTTACGCCTTGCGCTTCGCCGTCGACGGCAAGGTGTTGTCCTTCAGCGGCGATACGGGGTGGACGGACAACCTTTGCCGTGCCTCGCAAGGCGCCGATCTCTTCATCAGCGAATGTTTCCAATATGACGTGGCGATGCCGATCCATCTCGACTACAAAACCATCGACGCCAATTACCAGAGGCTCGGCGCCAAACAGGTGCTCCTGACCCATATGGGGGAGGCCATGCGCGCTCACATCGACAAGGTCGACGCCTCGCGCTACCTCGTCGCCAAGGACGGCATGACGCTCGATCTATGAGAGCTGCCTCGCCCGAGCTCGATCGCCTGCTCGCGGGCATCCGAGCCTGCCGCGTTTGCGTCGAGGCGCCGGAGAGCCGGCCATTGCCGCATGAGCCGCGGCCGGTGTTGCGCGTCAGTCAGACGGCGCGGCTTGGCGTGTGCAGCCAGGCTCCGGGAACGCGCGTGCATGGCTCCGGCATTCCCTTTACCGATCCCTCGGGCGATCGCTTGCGCGACTGGATGGGCCTGACGCCGCAGGAGTTCTACGACGAGGCCAAAATCGCCATCATCCCCATGGGCTTTTGCTTTCCTGGGCAGGATGCGAAAGGCGGCGATCTACCGCCGCGACCAGAATGCGCCAAGCTCTGGCGCCCGACCCTGTTCACCGCCTTGCCACAGCTTGAGCTGGTGCTCGCGGTTGGCTCCTATGCGCAGCGCTGGCATTTGGGCGGAGACGCGGGGAAAAGCCTGCAGGCGACGATGCTCGACTGGCGCAAGCATCTCCGCCGGAAGCGGCTGCCGCGCGTGCTACCATTGCCGCATCCCTCCTGGCGCAACAATGGGTGGCTGACGCGCAATCCCTGGTTCGAGCAGGAGCTGCTGCCGGTGTTGCGCCGCGAGGTACGCCGGCTGCTGTGAGGTTGGGTCGGTCATTAGAATAACAATCCAATATCCGGTTGAAGCCTGCGATTATCGGCAATAATATCCTCCACTACAGTAAATTCTAGAAACAACTTTGCCGGGGCCCTCATGCTCGATCGGATGGACCGCAAGATCCTCGACCTCCTGCAGAAGGACAGCACCATGCCGGTGGCCGAGATCGGCAAGCTGATCGGGCTCTCCACCACGCCGTGCTGGCGGCGCATCCAGAAGCTCGAGGAGAGCGGGATCATTCAGCGGCGCGTGGCGCTGCTCGATCCGAAAAAGGTGAATGTCGGGGTGACGGTTTTTGTCTCCATCAGCACCAGTCACCATACGCAGGAGTGGCTCGACCGCTTCCACGAGACGCTGCAGGATTTTCCCGAGGTGGTGGAGTTTTACCGCATGAGCGGGAAGGTGGACTATCTCTTGCGCGTGGTGGTGCCGGACATCGAGCGCTACGACGCCTTCTACAAGAGGCTGATCGCCAAGATCGAACTCTCCGATGTGAGCTCGGCCTTCGCCATGGAGCAGATCAAATTCACCACCGCGCTGCCGCTGGACTACGCGGCGGAGTAGGGGAGATCAGGGCTTCCGCTCGAGCAGCGCGATCAGGCTCGACGTATCCCAGCGCTTGCCGCCCATGGCCTGAACCTCGGCGTAGAACTGGTCGACCAGCGCCGTGACGGGAAGCTCGGCCCCGTTCCGCCGCGCCTCATCGAACACGAGCGCAAAATCCTTGCGCACCAGGTCGACGGCGAAGCCGAAGTCGAACTTGCCTTCGACCATGGTGCGCCAGCGGTTTTCCATCTGCCAGGACTGGGCTGCCCCCTTGGAGATGGTGTCGATGACCTTGGCGATGTCGAGCTCCGCGCGCTTGGCAAAATGCAGGCCCTCGGCCAGGGCCTGAATCAATCCGGCGATGCAGATCTGGTTCACCATCTTGGTGAGCTGGCCCGCGCCGGATGCGCCGATCAGAGTGACCGCGCGGGCGTAGGCCGAGATCACCGGCTGGGCTTTGCTGAAATCAGCCTCGTCGCCGCCAACCATGACCGTCAGCGTTCCGTTCTCCGCGCCAGACTGCCCGCCGGACACCGGCGCATCAAGGAAGCCCGCGCTTTTGCTCTTGGCGGCTCGATGCAGTTCGCGGGCGATTTCGGCCGAAGCGGTGGTGTTGTCGACGACGACGGCGCCGGGTTTCAGGCTGGAGAATGCGCCTTGCGGACCGAGCAACACCTCGCGCAGATCGTCGTCATTGCCGACGCAGGAAAAGATGAAGTCGGCGTCCATCGCCGCCTCGGCCGGTGTCGCCGCGGCGGTGCCGCCGAAGGTTGCCACCCAAGCCTCGGCCCGCGCCTTGGTGCGGTTGAACACGGTGACGTCGCGGCCGCCGCGCGTCCGCAAATGGCCGGCCATGGGATAGCCCATGACGCCAAGCCCGATCCAGGCGAGTTTGCTCATTGGTGTTGCTCGGCCCCGATCCTGCGGCACGCTCAAGGCACGCCCGGCTGCACGCGTCATGCCCGGCTTATGCCGCCATCCATGACTTGGTGCCAACACCAAAACGGGAATTGACGGGAGAAGCCCGGTCCAGGCGCGAAATCGAGTGAGCGTGAAGTATTCAGGCGATCGGCTGATCGGGGAAGGCCAGTTGCTCGCGCGCGCGCCACTCATTGGTCACGTAATTGATGATCAGCGAGGTGCGCACGCCCTTGATCGGGCGCTTCTCGAAGCCGTGATAAGTGTTGTCGCCGGGAACGAAGATCATCGCGGCGTTGGGCGCGAAGGGCGAACGGCCGGCATGATTTTTGTCGCCGTCGTAAATGTCGGTGCCGAGATCTTGGTGGCTCGGGTCCTTCGACAGATAGAGCAACATGGTGAAGGCCTTGACCCCGAGATCGGTATGGGGCTCGAGCCAGAAGCCGTCGATATCCTGGGCGAACTCGATGCGCAGATAGGTGCCGCTCAGATCGGTGCCGAAGGCCTCCTCGATCTTGCCTGTCACCCGCTTGTCCTGGAAGGCCTCGGCCACGGCTTTGCAGACGGGAAAGCGTTCGCGGTTCTCGGCGTCGAAATATTTGCGCGTGTTGTTGTGCAACTCGCGTTTGCCGGAGACGCCTTCGAGGGAAGGGGCCTCGAAGGGGAGGGTCACCACGCCCTCGAGGGTGTCCGCGGGAAAGCAGCCTCTCAGAGTCCAATGGCGATAAGGCTGTTCGAACCGCTTGCCGTTATCGACGCAAGCGAGGAAGGTCGCAACGACGTCCTCGGCCGTACTCTTCGCCTCTTGCCCAGTCGTAGACTTCAACGCGACTGTGTCGCTCATGATGAAACCGATCTCCCTCGAAGAAATTCAAGCTTGCAGCCATGTTAAAACTGCCAGCGTGTCCCGCGATTGGCTCTTAGCATCGCCACCCCCCGCACGCAATCTGCGCCAAAAGGGGCCTCAACTCGATCCGTGGCCGACCCCGGCGGCGCCAAGAAGCGCCTTTGGGGGTCTTGTGCCGCAAACCCATGCCTTCCATGTCAAGGCAGGCATTGAGCTGGATCAACGCGACCGATTGGGCGCGCCAAATTGGCCGAAAACAAGGACGGAGCATATGAAATCGCGCTTGTTCACGCTCGCTCTCGCTGTGACCTGGGGCGCGGGTGCCTTCCCCTTGGCTGCGATAGGGGCCGAGAAGGGGAACCCGGTTGAGCGGCATGACGGGATCGGCATCTGGAAGTCCTATGTGCCGCGTCACGTTAAGGGGGAATTCGACAGCTACGACCCGGTTGGGCTGATGGCGGGCGCTCTGATCAAGGCCGACTGCTCACTCAATTGGCGCGATCCCGACACCGGCAAGCTCTATTGCTTCGCCAGCGGCACCTCGCAGGTCTATTTCCAGGACTGGCCCAAAACCAACATTCGCAAGGCTGGCGCGGCCTTTGACCGGCTAACGCAACCCAAACCCGGCTCCTAGACCTTCCCGAGTGAAGGTTTGATCCTGGACAAGGCGGATCGCGCACCGATCCCCGAATCTTCGGCTTTAGGCTGGAGAGGACCTGGTGCCGAAAGCCGCGTCGTCAAGGATCGCGCTGCTGCTTGAGAGCTGGGTCATAGGCCTCGTGCTCTTAGGCGTGCTCGTCTGCGCCTGGGCCTGGCTGTTCCGTATGGGGGCCGCGAGCAACCTCACGATTTGCCGGGTGGAGGCGATCGCCTCGCCCGCGGTCGTCGGCATGTGGATCGTGATGATGGTGGCGATGATGACCCCATCCGCGCTGCCCACGATCCTCGCTTATGCGCAGATGACGTCTCGGACCGAGCCGAGCTCGACCCGCCTTGGCCTCGTGGCGGCGTTCGTCGCGGTCTATCTGGTGGTCTGGAGCGCCTTTGGTGTCATGGCGGCCGGGGCGGACTGGCTGCTGGTGCGGGACGGTATCGTCCGCGACGGGCAGTTCGTCAGCCCGCTCTATGCTGGCGCCCTCTTGGTCGTCGCGGGAGTCTATCAATGGTCGGCGGTCAAGACGGTCTGCCTCGCGCATTGTCATGCGCCTTTGGGCTTTCTGCGGCGGCGCTACCGCGGCGGCTATGCCGGGGCGCTGAAGCTCGGTCTCGAGCACAGCGCTCTATGCGTTGGCTGCTGCTGGGCCTTGATGCTGCTTGCCTGGGTGGGGGGCGCGATGAACCTCGCCTGGATGGTGGTGCTCACCTTGTTTGTCTCGATCGAAAAACTGCTGGGCACGCGCGCGGCGGTGTTGCGCCTCTCCGCGCTGGTCCTGCTAGGCGCCGGCGTCGTCGAGATGGTGACGGCGGTGCTTTAGGCGCGCATAGGGTCGCAAGCGGCGATGCGTGCCGCCGCCGACCGGCGCCTGTCCCGACCTAAAGGGTCAGTTGAAATTCACCCAGCGGAAGTGGTGAGCATCCAAATTATCCGCCGGGGAATCGTCGGAGTCGCCCGCCGTGAGTTGGTCGGTCCGCAAGCACTGAGCCAGAAGCTCGAGCAGCGACGCATGGAGCTCGCGCTCGGCATCAAGCTGCGGCGGATTGGCGGCAAGAAACCCCAGAATCTCCCCGTAGTCCGGCATTGGTTCCCCCATGCTGTCCCCCAGCCGAGTGCAACAACCGTGCATAACGGTTATGTCAAAACTTTGTTCCATTGGCCGGCGCAAAAACGTCGGCCGGACGAGGCCTCAGGCGCCGAGGCGATAGCGTCCGATCAGGCGCAAGGGCGCCCGGTCCCCGGACTCGCCCAGCAGAGAGAGGCCGTCGACGGTGACTCCGGAAGCGCAGATATCTTCCAGCATCGGCCACAGCGCTTGGGCCACGCGCTCGAGGTGAGCGGCGTCGAGCGGCCCGGTAAGGGTGATGTAGAAGCGGTACTCGCTCAACACATGAGGGTCGCCGAAGCTCTTCAGCAGGAGACGTTGGTGGTCGTTGAGATGAACGCCGGGATTTGCCTCGGCGCAATTCGACGATTCGGCAAAGCCGTCGAAGGTCGCGACGCATTGCGCGGCGAGCCAATCCAGTGCCGGCGTGGGTTTGACCGGCCGCAACACGAGAAAGCGACCCGCGCGGGCAAGTGTCAGCGGTCCGGTCTCCACCTGCTTCCGGCGATTGGCAAAACTGATGAGGCGCGCCTTGAGCGCGTCGATGCCCATGCCGTCGCGGAGGCAAAACGGCGCCTTGAACACCGAGTGCAGGCCGCTATAGCGCGAGCGGGCGGACAGCGGCTTGACCGCGGCGGCACTGGTCAGCCCGGCCTCGGAAAATGCTTGCAACGTCGCGCCGTCATTGGCGCGACCGAACCAGGAGCGGCCGAACGTCGCCAGAGGCGTGCCAGGCTGCGGCGTGTAGTAGATCGCGTAGCGGACGAAGTTCGCCTGGTGCGCGTCGTTTTGATCGTTGGCGAATTGCGCACGGTTCAGCATTGGTACCTCCCACTGGGCGTCTTCTCCGATTTGTCTTCTCGCTACCATCCGCCTGTGGCGCGGACGCGACAGGTTCGCGGCGATAGGAGGGCCGAGCGGTGAACAGTTGATGAATCGAATCATCTCGCATGTGCGAACGAAATGCCGTCACGTCTCATGCTGCATCGCACGCGAGAACACGCGAAGTTCGCGGGTGCGCGCAAACTCTCTAGCAAAGTCACGCGCCCACGCGTAAATGCGCTGCGCCAACGCAACGCGCGGCCAAGGGAGACGGACGGAATGATCGAACTTTATACGTGGAACACGCCGAACGGGCGGAAGGCGTCGATCATGCTGGAGGAAGTGGGCCTGCCCTACCGCGTGCACCCGGTGAACATCGAAAAGGGTGAGCAGTTCGCACCCGACTTCCTCGCCATCGCTCCCAACAACAAGATCCCCGCGATCATCGACACCGATAACGGTCTTCGCCTGATGGAGTCGGGAGCCATCCTGCTTTACCTCGCCGAGAAGACAGGCCAACTCTGGCCGCAGGACTTTCCCGCCAAATGGCGCGTGGTCGAGTGGCTCATGTGGCAAATGGGCGGTCCAGGGCCGATGCTCGGCCAAGTGCACCATTTCGTGAAGTTCAATCCGGGCAAAAGCACCTATGCCGAAGAGCGCTACAGCAAGGAGGCGAAGCGGCTTTGGGCGGTGCTCGATCAGCGCCTTGGCCAAAGCGACTATGTCGCCGGCGACTACTCCATCGCCGATATCGCGATCTGGCCGTGGATCGCGCGTTTCGGATGGCAAACCGTCACTTTTGCCGATTATCCCAATGTGAAACGCTGGTACATGGTGATCGCAGAGCGGCCGGCGGTGCAAAAAGGATGGAACGTGCCACCGCACAAGGACGGCATCCCTTTGCCGTGATCGGCGCGTAGAACGGTAGCGGGAGACGCCGCTGCTATGGCACAATGCGCCGCATCCAGCCCGCTCGATTAAAGCGGGGCGCGCGCAACGATCGTCGGTCGGGTGGCTCCTTGAATTTGAGGCGAGAGCGAAAAAGGAGGACATCATGACGCGCACGAGCTCAGCTTCATTCCCGCTCATCATTTCGCTGGCAGCTTTGGTCCTGGTCCTTGTGGCCGGGAGCGCACCGAATGTCGCGAAGGCGCAAGTGATCGAGCGCGGCGTGCAGGGCGGTGTTGTCGGCGCCATCATTGGCGGCATCATCGGCGGCGGTAGAGGCGCGGGGACCGGTGCCGCGATCGGTGCCGGAGTCGGCATCATCACCGGTGCGGCGGAAGCCGACGCCAATGCGAGGGCTGCTGCCTATGACAGTCAATATTACGGCGCGCCGCCTCCGGGCGGGCCTGGTCTCGTCTACAGCATTCAAGCATCGCTGACGCGGCTCGGCTACAATCCGGGTCCCGTCGACGGTGTCTATGGCGCGCGCACCGCGGATGCGATCAGTCAGTTCCAATATACGAACCGCTTGCCCGTCGACGGCCGGCCATCGCCGGGGATTCTCAATATCATGATCTCTCAGGGGGGGTAGGCCGCGCAATCATTGACGTTGGGCGAATGATGGAGCCAGACCCCTGTCGGGGGGCAAAGTGTGGAGAGGGTTGATGCAGAAATTGATGATGGTGTGTTGCGCGTTTGTCGGTCTTGGGGTCTACGCCACGATCGCAACCTCAGCCGAGGATTTGGCTGGAGCGGTCGAGGAACGCCGGCATTTGATGAAGAAGGTGGTGGCACCCTCGGCCAAGCTCGGCGGCCAGATGGTCAAGGGCGTCGAGCCCTTCGATGCGGCCAAGGCAGCCAAGGCGATGACCGATATCAGCGAGGTCCCGGACAAATATGTGACGCTGTTCCCCAAGGGGACGGAGCAGGGCGCGGTCGCCGACAGCGAGGCGCTACCCAAGATTTGGGAGGATTTCGACGACTTCAAAGCCATCGCCACCAAGCTGAAAGATGCGAGCCTCAAGGCCGCCAGCGCCGCCGAACAGGGCAAGGGGACCTTCTCGGCCGCCTTCAGCGACATGACAAAAGTGTGCAAGCAGTGTCACGAATCCTATCGCGCCAAGGAAGAGTAGCGGTTGGAGCCGCGTGACTAAAGTGACCGCCAGCACTCAAGGAGGGAATATGCGCAGAGCCTGGTGGTGGGCACTGCTCGCCTTGGGCATCGCCGGTGCGATCGTCTTCTATCTGCTGACCATGCCGAAGACCGTGCCGGCTTCCGCGCTGCCGGCGCACGATCCTGACCTCGCCAACGGCGAATACATGTTCATCGCCGGCGGCTGCGCCGAGTGCCATGCGCAGCCACTGGCCAAATGCAAGGATACGAAGACCAAGGACAAGCTGGTCCTTGCCGGCGGTCGCTGCTTGAAGACCCCATTCGGAATCTTCAACGTTCCGAATATCTCTCCCGACAAGGACTCCGGCATCGGAACCTGGAGCACGCTCGACTTCGTCAACGCGATGAAACGGGGTGTCGCGCCTGGCGGCACGCATCTCTACCCGGCGTTCCCCTACACGTCTTATCAGCGCATGACCTATGAGGATCTGATCGACCTCAAGGCCTATCTCGATACGCTGCCGGCGGTGAAGAACAAGGTGCCGCCGCATCAGCTGACCTTTCCCTATAATGTGCGGCGGGGCCTGGGCCTATGGCAGCTGCTCTATGTGGACGGCAAGACCTTCACGCCCGACCCGAAGCAGAGCGAGGAGGTCAATCGCGGGGCCTATCTCGCCGGGGGTCCCGGCCACTGCAGCGAGTGCCATTCGTCCCGGAACTCTCTCGGCGGCATTATCGAGGGCGAGGCCTATGCCGGCGCGCGCAACCCTGAAGGCAAGGGCAGGATCCCCAACATCACGCCGAGCCATGACGGCCTGGCCGACTGGAGTGCCGAGGACATCGCTTATTTTCTCGAGACCGGGAATACGCCTGAGTTCGACGTGGTCGGCGGCCTCATGGTGCCCGTGCAAGAGAATGTAGCGAAGCTGAGGCCGGAGGATCGCGCGGCCTTCGCCGCCTTTCTCAAGTCGCTGCCGCCGCGGCCCGACGCCGTGCCGAAGAAGAAGAAATCCGACCCGGGCGACAGTAATAATGGTGATGGCGATGACGCCGACGCCGACGCCGACGGCGCCCCAAGACAGCCTGACGGGGCGGAGTAGCGACGAACGGGACGACGTGATGCGCGAGCGTGGCAAGTTTCGGCGCCGTGGCCTCTCGGGATTGCTCGCTGCGTTGTTTTGCTTCGGCGCGGGCGTTCCGGCGACCGCGGCCGAGCTCTACGGGCTTGTGGTCGGCATCGACGACTATATCGGGACCGACAACGATCTCGACGGCGCCGCCAACGACGCCCGCGACGTGGCCCAGGCCCTCAGCGGGGTTGGCGCCAAGGAGCTGGTGCGCCTCATCAATGACGATGCAGGCAAGGACCGTATCGCCGCCGCGTGGGACGCTCTGCTGGCGAAGGCGGAAGCGGGCGACACCATCATTTTCAGCTATGCCGGGCATGGCGGGCAGGAGCCGGAGCCGGCGGGCCGCCATGACGAGGCCGACGGGCTCAACGAGAATTTCCTGCTTGGCCGGTTTCTCCCCTTCGGTCCGGGCACGCGGGAACGCATCCTCGACGACGAAATGTTCGAGTGGATGCAACGGGCGGACAAGAAGAAGGTCAAGGTCGTGTTCGTTGCCGATGCCTGTCACTCCGGCGGCATGGAACGAAGCGCCTCGGCCCCTGGCGTGCGCTTCCGCAAGATGGCGGTGCCCGCGATCGCGACCGACGAGTTGCCGCCGTCGCCGGCGGAAATCTCGAAGCTCAGCGAGGATGACTTCGACAGCGTCACTTTCGTCGGCGCCGTGGCGGAGAACAAGCTCGCGCCCGAAATCACCATCGAGGGCAAGAAGCGGGGCGCGTTGAGCTGGGCCTTCGCCCGCGCGCTCGAGGGCCGCGCCGACAAGGACGGCGACGGACAGGTCAGCGAGTTCGAGTTGCTCGGCTATCTGGTGTCCGCCGTGCATGCTTTGGTCGAGAGCCAGCAAACCCCGCAGGTGCTGCCGCTCAGGGCGCGCTCGGTCGCGCTCGTCACCTTGCGCGAGGCAAAGACACCGGCCCCGGAGCCAGCCGGCTCGGATGAGCTCAAACTTAAGGTTGCGGTCGAGGGTGGTGATGGCGCGGTCTTCGCCGATCTGCCCTTTGTCACCGTCGTGGCCGAGGCGGGTGAGGCCGATCTCGTCTGGTCCGTCCCCAATGGCACGGTCGAGCATGTGGTGGGCGGGATCGTCGCCGAGAATGTCGATGCGGCGAGCATCAAGGGTGTGGTGTCGAAATGGGCGGCGCTCAAATGGTTGAAGCAGCAGGCGGCGCTGGCTCCGGCTCCGGCGACACTGACCGGCGGCAATCAGCGCTATGCCATTGGTGATCGCGTCAAGATCGAGATGCAGGGCGCGAAATACCCCCATCTCACTTTGTTCAATCTGCCTCCAGACGGGCATGTCGAGTTCTTCATTCCCGACCCGGCGAAGCCGGCCGAATCTACCAAGGATTGGAGCCGCGAGCCCATCCATGAGGAGTTCAGGGTCGATCGGCCGCCTTATGGGGCGGAGCAAATGGTGGCGATCTTCTCCAAGGACGCGCTTCCCGATCTCCACGCGGCGCTTGCATCCATGACGACGCCACAGCGGGCGCAAGGCTTGCGGCCGGTGCTGGAGCAGGCGCTCGCGGGGGCGGAGGCGCAGATCGGAATTATCGATGTTTATACGGGGCCGGGAGGTTGACCGGCGATGAGGGCTCTGTGACGCTCGGGCGAAGGGCAACCCCTGTTCATGCAGGGTTCAGCTGCGGGCGGTTAAGGAAATGCGATGGCTAGCTTTGCACGCAAAGGGAGGTCCCCGATGATGTCGCGCTGGAACTCTGTGATCGCCGCCTGCGCGCTTGCGGCCCTGATTTGCGCGCTGGGCGCGGGCGCCTCTCGGGCCGCCGAGCAGGAGGATCAGAATAGTCCCGCGGAGAGCGCAAGCCCCGGCGATGCCGACGCGGCTCCGGCTGCGTCGCCAAGCTCGGACTCCACGACGAAGTCCGACGCCTATGAGCAGAAGCCTGGGGCCGACATTTCGGAGGAGAAGCCCGCGCCCGCGCCCGCGGCCGAAGCGGCCTCGGACTCCAACGGCGATCCCGAACCTGCCGCAAAGGCGGAAGAGCCCGCCGCCACAGAGGACGATGCGGGCGTGGCCAAGCCAGAATCGGCTGCGGCCGACAGTGCAGCGGCGGCGGAGGAGGTCAAGTCTGGCGACATTCCCGTTCCCACCGATGCGGTCGCGGTCACGGCCTTCAACGTGCTGGAGAAACACTGCGCGCGCTGTCACCAGGCCGGTCCGACCTTGAAACGGCAAAAGCCGGCAAAGAATTTCGGCAATGTGCTTCATCTCGAGCAGATCTCGACCGAGCCCAGCCTGATCCTGCCCGGCAATCCCGACGGCTCCAAACTCTTCATCCAGATCGCCAAGAAGGAGATGCCCTATGACTGCTATCAGGAATTCGATTGCAAAATAGAGCCGACGGAGGAGGAGGTCCGGGCGATCTATGATTGGATCAAGAGCCTCGGCGAGATCGCCGTTGCCGCCTGCACCGGCCGCAAGCTGATTGACGAACAGACGATCGTCACGGCGATTGCCTCAGACCTCGAGGCGCAGCCGGAACATCGGCGTAGGGGTATGCGCTACATCACGCTGTCCAATTTCTACAACGCTTGCGTGCCCGAGACCGATATCGTGCGCTACCGCCAGGGCGTGGTGAAGCTCCTGAACAGCCTGAGCCGCGAGTCGGACGTGGTGAAGCTGCGCGCGGTCGACGCGGAGAAAACCATCGTCGCCTTCAATCTCGACGACCTCAGCTGGAGCGAGGCCGATTGGAACCTGATCGCGAGTCTCTATCCTTACGGCATGAGGCCGGAGACGACGAATTATGAGACGGTCGCCTCTCTGACCGGCACGCCGCTGCCTTGGCTGCGCGGCGACTGGTTCGCCTTCACCGCGTCGCGGCCGCCGCTCTATTACGAGCTGCTCAAGATGCCTGCGGACTTTGCCGAGCTCGAGCAGCAGGTCGATGTCGACGTGCAAGGCAATATCGAGAAGTTTCTCGTCAAGCGCGCAGGCTTCCAGAATTCCGGCGTCTCCAAGCACAACCGCCTGATCGAGCGCCACACCATCCCCACCGGCTATTTCTGGACCTCCTATGACTTCAAGGGAGACCGGCCGGAGCAAAGCTTGTTCGTGCATCCGCTCGGGCCCGATGGCGAGGACGCCTTCAAGCATGATGGCGGGGAGTCGATCTTCAGCCTCCCCAACGGATTTCAGGCCTACTACCTGAACACGGCGGAGGGAGACCGGCTCGACAAGGGACCGACGGAGATCGTGCTCGACGACAGCCAGCTCGACCGCGCGGTCACGAACGGCATCTCCTGCATGGGGTGCCACAACCAGGGCATCCGCCAGGCAACGGACGATATTCGCGCGCATGTGGTGAACGACCGCATCTTCTCCAAGGACCTCCGCGTCAAGGTCGAAGCGTTGTATCCCCCGCCCGAGGAGTTCAAGGAACTGCTCGACCACGACGCCGCCCGCTTCCGCAGCGCCATGCTTCGCGCCGGCCTAGACCCGGAGCTCGATTCGCAGAAGGTCGGCGTGGAGAGCATCAACTTCCTGTCGAAGGCCTATGAGAAGTCGATCGACCTCAGGCTTGCCGCGGCGGAATTCGGTCTTGCGGCCGAGGCGCTGGCGCAAGGCCTGGCCGCCGCCGGCGGCGAGTCGGCTCAGCTCAAGCGCAGGCTCGAGCAGGGCGTGCTGCCGCGCGAGATTTTGGAAGCCGAGTTCAAGGATCTCATCGTCAAGGTCTCGGACAACGAGCCGATCGACATCGCGGCCGTTGCGGGGCTGGATGTGGCGAAGGTGGGCGGCAAGACCAAGGAAGAGGCCCACGACTTCGACCTCGCTCTGATCTCCGACAAGAGCGGCTACAAGGTGAACGACCTGCCGGTGTTCACGATCAAGTCGAAGGAGGACTGCCACCTGACGCTGATCAATGTTGATGCGAGCGGTGACGGCACGGTGATCTTCCCGAACAAGTTCCAGCAGGACAATCTCCTGACTGCGGGCAAGGAGACGCAGTTTCCCGGTGCGGACGCTCCCTTCCAGTTCCGCCTGAAGGACCCGGGCACGGAGACGGTGATCGCCATCTGCAACGCCACCGGCAAGCAGGCCGATGGGATCAAGCACGATTTCAAGAAGCGGGAGTTCACCCCGCTCGGCAATTACCGCAAGTTCCTGACGCGCCAGATCGTGGTGGAGGGACAGGAGAAGGTCGCCGCAGGCCAGAAGGAGCAGGCGAAGGAGGCGGGCGCGCCTGCCAAAGACGGGGCTCCTGCGCCGAGCCAGATCCTGGCGCGGACCGCGATCAAGCTCGACGTCAAGTAACGAATCGGGAGTCGGAGGGAATCAGTTATCCTCGCAATGGCACCTTGGGATCGTCTCCGCCTCTGGCGCGGCATCGTGCCGCCTCTGGCGCGGCATCGTGCCGCCTCCGGTGCCGGCCGATGCCAAAACCGCTTTACAAGCTGTTTGAGATTGCATAACGCACCACCCGGCTCCTGGCATTTCTTGCTCATGGGCACGAACTGACAATCTCAATCTCGTGTGGGAGTAGACATGGGATGGACGTTTTCACTTCTGCCGCGGAGCTTCTCCGTCACCATCGTCCCGAACGGCCGGTTCTTGGCCTGAGGCCCCACGCCGCGGCTCGCGCCGCGCGCTGGTTTCTCGCCAACTTCCCCGGCAAGGTGCTTTACGCCGCCAAGGCAAATGACGCAGCTCCCATCATCGGGGCCTTGGCCGAGGCTGGAATCTCTCACTTCGATGTAGCCTCCTTGGTCGAGATCGAGGGCTTGGCGTCGGTCTCCGGGGCCGAGTTCTATTTCATGAACCCGGTGAAATCGCGCGGGGCGATCAAAACCGCTTATCGCGATTTCGGGGTCAGGAACTTCGCCTTCGACAGCGAGGATGAGCTCGACAAGATCTTGGAGGAGACGGGCCACGCCCGCGATCTCACCCCTTTCCTCAGGCTCGTTTGCCCGAACACCCACAGCCTTATTCCGCTGGAGGGGAAGTTTGGCGTGCCGAGCGCGGAGGCCCCCGCGTTGCTGCTTAGCGCCCGCCAAGTGGCGGAGCGCCTGGGCATTACCTTCCACGTCGGGTCTCAGGCCGTGGTGCCCGCGGCCTTCGGCGAGGCCTTGCGGCGGGTGGGGCAGTTGATCGTGGCGTCCGGCGTGCTCGTCGATACGATCGACATTGGCGGCGGGTTTCCGAGCCGCTACCCGCATTCGGACCCGCCCGACCTTGTCAACTATACCGATGAGATCGTCAAGGCTTGGGACGAGCTTGCCGTGAAGGAGTCCTGCGAGCTTCTGTGCGAGCCGGGGCGCGCCCTGGTGGCGGAGGCCGAGTCCGTCCTCGTGCGCGTCGACGCGCGCCGGGGCAACGCCCTCTATGTCAATGACGGCGCCTTTGGCACGCTGTTCGATGCCACCTATTCCGGCTTCCGTTTCCCGGCCAGACTGGTGGCAAGCTCGGGCCGCGAGACGAAGGCCGAGACCGAGTTCTCGCTCTATGGGCCAACCTGTGACAGCTCGGACTACATGCCAGGCCCGTTCTTGCTGCCGTCGTCGGTGCAGGAGGGCGACTATATCGAGATTGGCCAGATCGGCGCCTATGGGCGCGTGTTGGCGAATCGTTTCAATGGGTTCGGCGAGTTCGATGAGGTGACGTTCACCGACGAGCCCATGCTCTCGATGTATGAACCGGACGAGGCGCCTGTACCCGTGGCGCTGAAGACGGCGCGGGCCTGAACTCTCCTATCGCTGCGCTTCCAGGTTACACTGGGGCTCGCGACTCAACCGGGGGAGTATTGCATTCCATGAACTTCGATCATCTCCAGGCCGTATGGGCACCGCGTGTCCTCAGCCTCCTGCGCATCGTTGCTGCCTTGATCTTCTTCGAGCACGGGACCACGAAGCTGCTCGGTTTCCCGCCTTCGGATCATTCTCCGGAATTCTTGTCGCTTTCTTGGATTGCGGGTGTACTCGAACTGGTCGGTGGCGGACTCCTCGTCGTCGGCCTGTTCACGCGGCCGGTTGCCTTCGTTCTCTCTGGATTGATGGCCTTCGCCTATTGGCTGGCGCATGCGCCAAACAGCGCCTTCCCGGTTCTGAATGGGGGCGATGCCGCGATTCTGTTTTGCTTCGTGTTCCTCTATCTCGCCTTCGCCGGCGGTGGGCCTTGGAGCCTCGACACGCTGTGGCGAAGAGAGTCGCGGGCGAACCGACCGGCGGCGTTCCGCTAGCCGATGAACCTGGCCAGCACGCGCGCGGTGAGGGCGTCGCAATCGGCGCCTGCGAACGGAAATGTGTCGCGCAAGGCCTCGCGCAGCTCGGGATCGAGTTCCTGCTGCAGCCGCTGCCTGGCGCGAAACAGGCGCGTCTTCACCGTCTCTTTCGGAATCTGCAGGACTTCCGCCGTCTCCTCCACGCTCAGGCCTTCGATGTCGCGCAACACGAAAACCGGGCGGAAGGTCTCCGGCAGCTCGGCAATGGCGCGCTCGAGCAGTTTGGACACTTGCCGGCGCATGACATCGGCCTCCGGCGAACGCGCCATGCCCGAACCTGCCATGAGGGTCTCCCGATAATCGTCGATGATGGCGACGGATTGTTGTTGTAGAAGGCGTAATCGCCGCTGCGCCGCGCGCTGCCGACCCAGGGCTTCATTAATGACGATGCGGGTCAGCCAAGTTGAGAGGGATGACCTGCCGGCGAAGCTGGCCATGGCCGCGAATGCCTTGAGATAACCGTCCTGCACCGCATCTTCCGCCTCTTGGCGATTTTTCAGAATGCTCCAGGCGGCACGATAGAGGCGCTGATTGTTGCGCCCGGTGATGACCCGGACGGCAGACGCGTCGCGCCGGACAACGAACGCGGCAAGCTCGATGTCGCTCAGCTGCTCATAATCCAGCGCGAGGTCTGCCATCACTGTCTCCCAAGTGGCGTCAATTGAGCTTCTTGGCAAGCTGCTCGGCGTGCTCCTGATGCGCCGTGAACAAGGTCAGTCCGTTCTGGAGGAGAGTTTTCAGTTCCGCGTTCTGCGCATCGGGGATGAGGGTCTTGCTCAGCGCGTCGTTGACGGCCTGATGATAGGCAACTTCGTTGTCGACATAGGCCTTATCGAAGGCGGCGCCGTCCAAGCTCGCGAATTTCTGGCGGCTGGCTTCCGCGGCCTGCGTCAGGCTCTGGCTGGTGGCGTTGTCTTCGGGCGTGACGTTGAGCTTCTTCACCAGCGCCAGCGCCTGGTCGTTGACGGCGGTATGGTCGCCCACCATCTGCTGGGCGAAGGCGATCACATCCTCGTTCTTCGATTTGTCGAGGGCCTGCTTGGCCGCCTCGATGTCGAGCACGCCGGCGGTGTAGGCGATATGCGCGATCTGCGGGTCGGTCGGCTTCGCCGCGGCAAGGGCGCCCGCGACCCCCAAGGCTGCTGCGAGCGAGGCGGCGATGGCAATGGTCCTGTACATGATTGCTCCTTTTTCCGTGTTTCTTGCGGATGAGAGGTCCGCGTACAAGCCATTGGATGACGCCAACGCCTAGGAGGTTCCCCCAGCGTCGCTTGGTGACGGAAAGATCTTTTCGGGGGAAGCGCGCGACCGCGGGCTTGCGTTCAGCGTGACGACGCTACTGGGCCGGGTCTATCGATCTGTCGGAGGCAGCGCCTCCCAAGGCAGCGTAGGTTAGGCAACCAACAGGACTGCTGGGGTCATTTCGGCTTCCACTTCCGTGCCAGCTCCTGTGCCTCGGCTAGCTGTTCGGGCGTCATGAGGCTGGCGACACGGTCCCGGTTTTCAGCCGCCTGCTTCCGGTCCTCTGCCGCCGAGGCTGGAAAGCGTGAGGCGGCGAGACTGGCCCACATATGCGCCTGAACGTAGTCCCGCGGGACGCCGTCGCCGCCGGCATACATGCTGCCGAGATTGCTCTGGGCTCTGGCGTTTCCTTGCTCGGCGGCGAGGCGATACCATTTGGCGGCTTCGCCATGGTCCTGCGGGACACCCTGGCCGCTGTCATACATGAAGCCGAGATTGCTCTGGGCAAAGGCATTGCCCTGCGCCGCCAGCGGCCGCCACAGCCGCAGCGCCGTCGCATAGTCACCGCGTCCATAGGCGGCCCAGGCTTCTTCGAGCGGCCCGGCGATGGCTCCGCCCACCGACATCACAGCGAGAACGGCACCGGCCAGAATGAAATTGCGTGCGTGCGATGCGGCCATGATTGCTCCCATGCCGATCAGAGAGCTTAACCGAGCGGTCCGGTTCTCGCTTGCGGTTTTGGAACGACAGTCGAGCAAGGGCTACGGCCCAGCTGAGGTTGTGGTTTGCGGGCTAGAGCAACGGATTGGCAACAGCGCTACTATTAGGGGGTGAATGTCTAAGCATGGCGAGCTTACGGCCACCGCTCATCGACATAGCACCACTGCTGACTCCACGTCTGTCTTGTCCGGGCGACCATCAACAAAAGGCTCTTCCCCTCCGGAATCAATATTGGTGACCATTTCTACGTCCGTAATCACCTTGCCGGGAACGAATAAGAGGGTAGCGACAGAGCCATATGGCGCGTCTATCCCCAGTGTCGGACCTGCTCGCTTGCTGAAAATGACTTGGCCCGGATTATTAGACCGGACGCGCCAGCCGCGCGCGACGAGTCCTTGGGTGACACAAGTTTGGACGGTCTCGGGCGGCTTGCTGACGGCAATTTCGGGTTTTGCGGCTGGCGTGGTGCAGCCGACGAGCAGTAACGGGACCATGTAGACGGGTCTCATGGAAGCCCCCTTATCATTCAGGATGGCATTGTCAGAGTAAATTGGCTTGAGCCTCCTTGCGAGGATCCTTAGCCTCCGGCGATGCGCAATCCCTTCCGTTATTTCAACAGCTCGCCCGAGGTGATCCGCCTCGTGGTGATGATGTATATCCGCTATCCGCTGTCGCTGCGACAGGTCGAGGATATTCTGTTCGAGCGGGGCATCGACATCTGCCACGAGACGGTTCGGTATTGGTGGAACCGGTTCGGTCCGATGTTTGCGGCTGCGATCAGGAAGCGACGCCTTAATCACCGGTCGTTTTCGCAATGGCGCTGGCACCTGGACGAAGTGTTCGTGCGGATCAATGGGGAGACGCACTATCTGTGGCGTGCCGTTGATCATGAAGGCGAAGTGCTCGAGGTTTTCGCAACGAAACGGCGGGATCGCAGGGCTGCGCTGAAATTCCTGAAGCGTACGATGAAGCGTTACGGCCGACCGCGATCAATGGTAACCGACCGGCTACGGTCGTACCGATCGGCGATGAAAGTAATCGGCAATGCTGCCGATCAGGAGTGCGGTCGGTGGCTCAACAATCGCGCAGAAAATTCCCACCAGCCGTTCCGACGACGAGAACGAGCGATGCAGAGGTTCAGGGCCGTAAGGACCCTACAGAAATTTGCCGCCGCCCACGCATCAATCCACAACCACTTCAACCACGACCGTCACCTCAACCGCCGCGACATCTTCAAACAGAACCGTTCTGCCGCCCTGGCCGAGTGGCGTCAGCTGGCGGCCTGAACGCCTCAGACCAGCACCCTTCGCAGGTCCGCTCAGGTTTGTCTGACAATGTCCCAGTTCATTATCTACGCCGGCCATTGCTTGCCGGCGGGGAGAACTAGAAGAATGAGAAAGAAGCTGATGTGGTGGCTGATCGCGGCTGTGGCCGTGGCTGTGGTTCTGCTTGGTGCCGCGTTATGGGGGCCGATCGTGAGCAATGTTGAACACCCGAAATACAACGTCGTCGAGAGCAGCGACAACATCGAGATACGCGACTACGCGCCCATGATCGTAGCCGAGGCGGAAGTATCGGGGGACCGGCGTGAGGCCATCGGCAAGGGTTTTCGTATTATCGCCAACTACATCTTTGGAAATAATACTGCGGCGCAGAAAGTGCCGATGACCGCGCCCATCACCCAACAGGGAAGCGAAAAAATCGCGATGACCGCGCCGGTGACGCAGCAAGGCGACGGGAATAGCTGGAAGGTGCTCTTCATCATGCCTTCCAGCTACACGATTGAGACGTTGCCGAGGCCCAACAATCCCGCCGTGAGCCTGAAAGAGATCGGAGCCAAGCGCTGCGTGGTGATCCGCTTTTCCGGCATGGCGGGTGAAGACAGCCTTAAGCGCCGTACAAAGGAACTGAATGCATTCATCAGCGCAAAAAGCCTCACGCCGCTATCGGCGCCCACTTACGCTTTTTACAACCCGCCCTGGACGCTGCCTTTCCTGCGCCGCAACGAAGTGATGGTGGAGGTTTCCGGGGACCCGGCTCGATAGCGCACGGCGGCAACTGTTGCCGTTGCGCATTTGATGCAGGGGAATTGTTGCGAGGGCGTTGTCACATTAAGTGAAATTGGCCCAATTTGGACTATCAACAAACAGGCTAAGTCTTTGAAATTGCTTTCGTCAACATTGGCGGTTGTCGGCAAATTCCGCTCAGTCTGTCCGACTTAAAATTCCGCTCAGTCTGTCTGACTTAAATGTGACAACACCCGCTAGCCAGCTGACCGTGAATTCGACAGGATCATCTAAGGCTCCGCCCAGGGCCTCTTCTGAACACATCTGCAGGTCGCGCCAGTTGATCGGACCATTCTCACCGTGGAGCGCGCGGACTCGGGCTCCAACACGAACAATTGCGTTAGCTTGTTTCTGGCGAATGTTCATCAAGACAATCGGCGGACAGCGGATTTGCTCCAGCTAATTGGCTCAAACGATCCTGACACCGTCTTACTGATGGAAACTGACGAGCGGTGGGAAAGAGCCGTTGAAAGTCGCGACCCCCAGCATGCTCGCCGCGATGATCGAGAGTAGCGTTTCGACGCTCCGCGATGCCGGTCAACGGGACGCCCCCTTTGGCGGGTCGGAGGATGGCTACACGAACTATTCGATACTCGCTCGGTTGTTCCACATGCGTGCCACCACGATGCCGAAGGCGCCTGGGGCTGATGATTGTAGGCCAACATTTTAGCGGCGCGGCTTGTGGGAGCTTCAGGAAAAGTTAGTCTGGTGAATGTCGACGACAGAGGGGCTTCGGTTTGCTTCCATGAAAAAAGAGAGAAGGCTGGTAACGGTTAATGACCGTTTTCAGAGCGACTACAGTTATGAGCTCACCGCGCCAATGGGGCGCAATTATCACCCGGACTTCCACCCTGAACTCACTCCTAGGGAGATGCTGGCGCTTGGTGTCTTTTGCGGTAAGTACCTGACGGACTCCCGAGAGGAGTTTCCCACTGACTGGTTCGTGCGAGCTAAACTGTCGCCGGAGCGGCGCGACTGCTCCCTAAATTATTTCGGCGTGGATGCCAGCCAGCCACTCTCGGTGTGGCGGAAGAAGGGATGGATACACCCAGACGATCCGCGCGGTTGGTTCCAATGGTATTGCCGATATTGCATGGGCCGGCGCATGCCTGAAGAGGACGGACGTCAGATCGGACGTTGGAAGGCTATGCGCCGCCACGTGGCCCAGATCACACGTAATTGCGCGCCCGGTGATCAGACCTGCCGCCGGCGCCAGAGGCAGGCCTTACTGCACTGGGCCTATGACAGCCGAACGATCTGAGAGCCTGCCGATATCCTATGAGGCAAAGTCAGTGACTGGGTTCGTTGGGGATGTCTCAGCAGGACCAGCGCCGAGTTAGCATCAGCCGGTGCTAGTTTCTCCTCGTAGTCTCCTAGAGGAACGAACTAGGGTGTGACGACAACGACCGCTGAACAGACCGCCCGCCCTTGCTGGCGATAGCTGTGCGAAAAACCGGAGTCGAAGTACAGCGAATCGCCTTCGCCGAGCACCTTGTCGTCGCCGTCAATGGTGACGACGAGTTGTCCAGTGATGACGTAGATAACCTCCGCGCCCGCGTGTTTGTGGGGCTCCATTGGTTTTGCGTGCGCTTTGAATTCCGCGTAGTAGGCCTCCATCTTGCGATCGGTCACCGGGAAATCGAGACTCTCGAAAAAATAAGATGGCGATTCCTCACCGGGGCGATCCGGCAGGCGCAAGCGATCCTTCTTTCTGACAACCGCGAGCGTCGGCCTTTCTCTTGAATCCACGAAGAAATGTTCGAGGCCGACGCCGAAGACCAGCGCGATTTTAAGCAGCGTCGGAAGGGTCGGAATCAGCTTGCCGCGCTCGATCTTCGACAACAGACCTGCTGACAGGTCCGTGTGTTCCCCGAGCTGCACCAGGCCTAGAGCACTTTCCGGTCTGACTGAATCATTGGGGGTTCCCAAGGTTCGTCGAGTCTGATTCAAGCTGCATGCTGGTGAAGGAGGCCAGCATGCATGGCCAAAGCCCTTTCCACTGATCTTCGCCG
>Ga0307376_10001233_pt1 | contig 28404 bp, 36 predicted proteins | sample TR2MG_FD_202536 | JGI IMG/M metagenome (GOLD analysis project Ga0307376, IMG submission 202536) | Soil microbial communities from Risofladan, Vaasa, Finland - TR-2 | ecosystem: Environmental > Terrestrial > Soil > Coastal area > Acid sulfate soil | place: Finland: Risofladan, Vaasa | collected...
TACCTTCTGATGTAAAGTCAGTATCGATATCTGGAAGATCTTTCTTATAGGCATTTTGGAATCTTTCAAACAACAGTCCATAATCAAATGGATCAACTCCATGAATGCCCAATAAATACGCTATGATGCATCCGCCAACTGATCCGCGCCCAACACCTACCAATATGTCGTTATCCTTTGCCCATTGAATCATATCAGATGTAATTAGCATATAGGACGAAAAGTTATTTCCCTCTAAAATCTTAAGTTCATGCCTAACTCTATCCCATCTTTTTTTACGTTCTTCGCCCCTTAAATGACCAAACTTCTTTACAAATCCCTGAACAATACGAAAGCGCATATAGGCTTTATCTGGAGAAAGATCGGCAGGAATATTTGACTTTTCCTTCCATTTTATAAACTCTGCATGATCTAACTCCCCACTTGGATTAAAAACTGGCAAGTGATTCCCCTTACTTTCCATATAAGTTGGAGGCTCACATCTTCCAGCTATAGCAAGCGTGTTGGCGATTGCCTCATCAGCAGCTTCTTTGCCATGATACTTTACAATAAAGTCATAGACTTCGTCACCATCTTTTACATAAAACTCATCAATTCCATAACTATGTCGGTCGGGATCATCCACGGCCTTTTTGGAGTTAATGGCCATTAACACATCATGAATCTTCTCATCTGATTTGGTCAAATAATGGGCATCAGTAGCCACTACCAAAGGGATTCCTAGTTCCTTTGACATTTTGATAAGCCGATTGTTTAAGTTTATTTGACTAAACGATTCATCTTCAAGCGCATGTGGTTGAAGCTCAAGATAAAATCTATCTTTAAATATGTCGGCAAGTTTTTTAGCATATACTATGGCCTCATCATATTTATCTTGAAATATAGCGTTTGCCAAAATTCCATTACCACATGCAGATGTCGCAATGATTCCTTCATTATATTCCTCAAGAATTTCCCAACTAATCCTTGGGAAAACTCGTCCCATGCTAATTACATTCTGCTTAAAACCCTCATAATTAATTTTCAATAAGTTTTTATAGCCAATTTTATTTTGTGCTAGCAATACAATGTGTTTACGTTTCTCTGTTTTCCTTCGTCCCTTGCCATTTTCTGGTTCTATAACATCATATGAATGAACGAAATATGCTTCACATCCTGGTATAAACTGAACACCAGTTCTTTTAGATGCTCTATACGCATCAAAATGTGCAGCCAAAGTTCCGTGATCTGTGATTGCCAATGCTTTTTGCCCTTTTAGGTTAACTAAATCAAACAGATCGTCTACACTCTGAAGGGCATCTAACATGGACCCAAGGTTCGTATGGGTATGAAGATGTACAAAATCCTTCATTATTTCTCCTTTACACTTTCCACATATTTGATAAGAGCATCTTCAAAAATATCAAGTATGCCCTTTTTTTCTTTCTTTATTGTAAATCTAATCTCCCTCAACCTTCTTATGCCAGTTATTATAAGCGATGGGTTTTCTATTTTCAGAATGGAGGTTTTCTTAAAATCAAACGCAGGTTGCCCCAAGGGTTCAAGAAACTTAATCATACGTTCATCTAATTTTGTTGGAATTGTATAGATAAAAGTGTGCTGCCCACATTGACAACTTGGGGTATACCTGCGCAAGATGTTGTTTTGCTTTAGTTTTACATTCTCATCCATTATTCCGATCGCTGCATCGTAAGTTCTACAAGATTACGCTCTCCTTCAGAAGCGGCATGAACCCCCAAAGCCTTAAGCATATCGAAATCATCTGTTGTTGTGGTTGATAATACCAAACGGATCTTATCTTGCTTTACAGCAAAACTGGTTACAACAAATTCATAAGGAGTAGATTGTTCATCTTCAGCAGATCTTCTTAATGCAACACTTACAGTAGATGTGTCCGCGGCGGTCGAATGTAATTCCAAAGACTCAAGAACATCAGAAATGTCACCATCACCAGCTCTTATATCATCTTTACTACCACTTAACACTACTTTAACATCTTCACCCTTACAGGTAAAACTCATAACTCCAAAACCTTGGACTACTCTTACGGCCATATTTTCTCCTTATCCTAGTGGATCCTCTGGGATCTCATGTGACTCATTATTAACCTGCGGCTCGTCGCCTTCAACTGAAATTTGAGCTTGGCTAATAATAAAATTCAATATCTTTCTGTGCTTAACAAGTCCAAAAACACCATCCAACATTTTTTGGTCTTGCAGATCTTTCTTCAACACAAGTGTGCTAATCTGCTTTTTAGCAGCCTCTTGCTCCAACCACACATCAAACTCTTCTTTGGTAACCTTAAGACTGGGTTCAGCATCATATACTGCTTCCAGCACAAATGTTCGTTTTACATTGCGGTCTGCCATTTGCCGAATATGCTTGCTTATACTTTCGTCTATTTCTCCCCTTATCCCAAGCTGGCTGGTCAGATACTTTTCTTCATCAGATACCCATCCAGCAGGAACATCAAAACTATGTAGTTCTAATAACTTCGTAACGACACCCTCTTCTAATGTCTGCATTTCTTTTGCAGTGGCCTCTTGTTCTGCGCGCTTAGAAAATGCTTCCATAAGCTCATCATATGATGGAGCTTGCATAGCACTAACAAATTCTTCATCACTTGGTGGAATTCGCTCAAAAACAGATTTTATTGTTGTGTGAACATTAGCAAACTCTCCGCCAAATTTCTCTATTTGTTCTGGCAATGTAATACTTTCTATAAAGCTTTCGCCAACTTTCTTACCAACAAGGTTTTCTCCAAAAGGAGGCTCTTGCCCGGCATTTATCATAAAGTTATGATCCTTACCTTCTGAAACTTGTTGTTCATCTACCGTAATAACTTCGAAGTCCAAAACTACAATAGACCCAATCTTTACCTCTTCAAGAGGAACCTCTATCATATGTTCAGACTTTGCCTCTTCTATTAGCTTATTTAATATTTCTGTGCGATCAACTTTTGGCTTTGTTAGTTGAAGTCCAACATAGCCGGTAGCCTCTATAGTGGGCTTTACTTCTAAAGTAATATCACAAGTAAAAGTGCCATCGATATGGAACTCTGCGTTATCTGTTTTTGGCTCACCAAGGGGTTGAATTTTTTGCTCATAACAGGCATGTAAAAATCCCTCTTGGGTTAGTAAAGAAGATGCTGACTTTTCAATTTCTTCTCTACAAAAAGTCTCTACTAATGGCTTTGGTGCCTTTCCCCTACGAAAACCCTTTAGCTGAACTCTCTTGCTAATAATCTCACACGATTTATCAAGAGCCATACCTACTGCTGTCGTATCATATACAATATGAAGTTTACGACTTAATGCTCCCAAGTCTTCTACTGTTACGACATGATGCCACTCCTCGCTTTTTGGTTCTACCGCTGTGTTGCTCAATTCCATAACGGGTTGTTGTTCTATCCTCTTAACACGTCTTTTTTTCTTTGCCATTCTTGCTCCTATAACATAATGGTAATGCCAACTTCTTCTCTGGCTTTTTCAACTCTATGTTTCCAAGCTTGCCAAAACTCCTGATTTGATTGGCCGGTTCTTTCTTCAGTTAAAATCCTATTTATGATGTTCTTAAAAAATACAGATCGCAAACGCAAAATACGTTGAATCGGCGCATGTGTTGGGTGGTTTGACATTACTAAAGCCTCTATTAACACTTTATCGCCAGGATTTAGATCTGTAGTGGATTTTAATTTTATTGCTTGCCACTCCACTACTTCTATCTGATCAGAACAATCATTTCCATCTTTTCGCATCGCATGTACTCTCGCCAAACGAGGAATGTTTTTTGATCTCCTTTCTCTAATTGGCGTTTTATTTACAATTCTTTTACGATCATCAACTGTAGAATAAAAAAGTGTTTCTGGTCCACCAGAGAACTTTGGATAACGACAAAACCAACCAAAATCTTTAAGTGATCTTATCTTAGAATCTAACTTATTAAAACCACCAATGTTGTTCTCCAGAACAGTCATCCATTCGTGAAAAATAGCCTGATGTACGGCCGCCTCTTGGCCGCGAGTATTTTTAGTAATTTTTTTCTTTGTTTGACCAGGATATTTTACTTTTTCTATATCAGTCATTTCTCTCTCTGTTATTTCACAATTAAAAAAGTAGGTATTTGCGTCTTCATTATATTTGGCCATCCAAGTTATAATTGACGCCAAAAAACACCACGTTGATAGGCCGGAAACCGTTTTCTTATTAATTTTAGACATTTGAAGAACCATTTCACCAATCAGTATATTAATTCGCTGTTTAGTTATAATATTATCATCAGAATATTGTGGAGTAGCAGCCAACTGATCTTTAAAGCTTTCTCCATCGGAATTGTCATCATATACTCTGTGTGAATCTAAAATTACATCTTCTTGTTTAATCCATATTCTAATAGAAGGAAGTCCGGTCAAAAAGCCGGATTTTCCTCCAAAACCAGAAGCTGATTGTAATGCGGTTCTTGGTGTGAAATTAGTCCCACAATATGGACACGTCAAGGGGAAATCTAACATTGAGTCAGGAGGTTGATATAATATTTGAGTATTTTTACCAACGGCGAAATTCTTAAGCGCACCTTTGAAGTTGAAATGTCGGCCTAAACGAGACTGATTAACGCACGAGAGTGGGACAAAATGACCAACACAATCATCCGATGGGCACACACATGTAATGCCAAGAAATTTTTCAAATTTCTTTCGTGTTTGTTGTGTGAGAAGAATCTTCTCAAGTTCCTCTTTATTGTTTAACTTTCGTAATGATTCGGCCTGAAGCTCAAGGTTATCCGCTATAGATTTACATCTATCGCAAGAATAACTTCGATGTTGGCAATTTGTGAGTGGAATTTTAGCAATAGGTTTATATGTTAAACAATATGGGCAGGCTGGGACATTTTTAAATTTATATCCCATATCTGTGCCGATCTCTCTAACAAATTCGTTCTTTAAAGAGTCTATAATATATCCGCTTGGATTTTTATCATTACCACTATACCATTTTCCTTCCAAATAAGTACGCAACACAACAGAGATTTTTTCTACAATTTTAGCAATCTTTGCTCGACCTTGTGGTGTGTTTTCTATATTACCAGATCTTTCTTCTTCAGTAAATAAAGGAAACGAAATACCTCTTGAAATTGAGTTTCTTCTTTTCACTCTATCGAACCATAATTTGCCGAAATGTAAAACGGCATGCGGAAGAATCCACTTCTCAAAGAGTTCTGTAGTGTTAAGAATTGTATGCCAATTGATTGGATTTCCAACGATATTGTTAAAAGAAGCCGCGTCTTTTATGTCCGCAAAAACGCCTAAGTCTTGTATTTCTTGTGGCACTGGCCAGCTACCATCAAATAGTTTTTGTTTTGCCTCTTCAGAAACAAGCTCTTCTGGGCCTATTTGATCGGCATGTTGCGCGAGCCACTCTCTTACCTGCTCGTCCGTTTCTTTCATTTTTTTACCCTAATGCTTGAGCCTCCAGAAGTTTTCTGCGCATTGCTCTGGTTAGACCCCAAGGAGTCATATCCTCATCGTGTGCCACATCACAGATGTTATCTTCATTGATGAATACTCTAAATATAGCTCGACGCCATTTTTCATCCCAACATTGTATTCGTTTAATAAGATCGATCTTTTCAACTGGATCAAGAGGATCATAATAAAAACCCTCAACATCATCGTACATAACCATATGTTTCAACCTGCCGCGAAGTGGATCTTTTTTTCGGGAGTTATCTATTAAACGATTTTTGATAAATCTATGAAGGAACGTAGAAAGTGATGCTCCCTTGTCAGGATTATATTTTGGTATGCCTTCTAATATTAACACATATATATCTTGTCTAATATCTTCACTCGAAGACCAATAGCATAATGATAATCCAAAACGCGCCAACATATGTACATAGGATTCCATTAGTTCAAAAATCCTATGAAAACCAGTTCCATCAGCAACATCAATAAACACAGTTTGATTCTTCACTACCACGAAACCGGCAAACTTTTTTCTCTTGCTGTTTATAGTCCTCATTAGACTCCTACCACGTTGTTAGGCATGGATCCTTAAAATCACACCAATCACAGAGTCTTGAGGGTTTACACATCCACTTTCCCTCGTCCATGATGCGAGTAGCATACTCAATAAGTTCTTTCTTACACTTTTCCACATCTTCTTTATTAAAGTCATATGAGACATATGAACCACCAAATCTCATCATAATATATGAAGCTCTAAAACGATCGATGTCTGGAAACTTATTCAATAAATAGATTCCATACACACGAAGTTGAAAGGAATCCATATACTTTAAACTCTTGTTGGTTTTATAATCTTTGATATGGTAAACACCATCATTATCAAGGTCGACTCGATCAACATAACCCATAATGCTAAACTCTTCTGTTAGTGGGATATCGAAATCATCTTCCAAAGAAATAATGTTTGATCCTATACCGTCAGTTTCCATTTTATTAAGATATTCTAAAAGAAGATTTCTGGCTTCTAACAGTGTGTCATCAGCCAACGATTTTTCTTTTTCCATCTCGTCTCTTTTAATCTTAAACGATAGTTTCATCATACGTTTAAGATTTAGATCGGATCCATCTTTTTTGAAATCTTCATGAAAATGCTCTAATGATCCGTGGACTAATGTGCCCAAATCAAAATGCGGCCAGTCTTTTCTCGGCAATTTTTCAATATAATTGTAATAGTATTTTCTTGGACATTGTTGAAAAGTTTTTACTCTGGATGCTGAAAGAGTGAGAATTGTTTCTTTTTCTTCCGCAGGTTCTTTTTTCTTTGTCATTTGATTCCTATATCATTGAACGTTTATTATAAATCCATTTAAACACAAGTGGGCCACCAAATTGTCGTCTATCTCCAATTCCTTGCGGAACAATGCTGGGATCAAAGCTCTGAATGCTCTTAACCCATCTTGTTTCATTATGATTGAAGTAATAGGCACATGCGATGCCCTTTCCATCTTTTATGGCATAAAAAGTCTTAACATGACCTCCAGCCACATATGGATCTGGCTCATACATAGATTTACCTTGTAAATATTTTACCATATCCATTGTATCGCCATATGGTCTGTTAATAATGTAAACTGATTGATCTTCATATCCATCTCTACCATCTATTACAATATACATAGATCGTGGATTAAAGTAAACGTTTTGATTGTTGGGAGAACTGGCTCGCGGATCAATTTCTGGCACTCCGCCAACCACCGGGCCATTAATAATAGCCGTGCCTCTGCCCTCACCACCAGGGCCAGTTCTTGAAAATTGTATCTGTAAATCACTAAGTTCATAATCCGAATACCTTGCTGGCACGTTTACAACCATTTGCGCATTAGGTTTATATCCATCTAACAATACTGGAATAACATTATAAGCATCAACTACTATGCCCATACCGTATCCATCTACACGTCTGGGATAAGATAAATCGGAAGAGTTTGTGCTAAATGTTATATCCAAACTGCCGCGATCAAGTCCGCTAAGTGCCCATGCCCTAAGTCTAACAGACATATTTGTTGGCATTAGTATGGCAGAAATATACACATTAGATAAGATAGTTGGAGCACTACCATCCAGAGTATAGAATATTGTAGCCGGCACATTAGTAGACAGGCCCACCAACTGAGGAATACCTGAAATAAGTTGTGGGCCAAGTCCAGTAGCAGTTATAGTGATAACAGCCATTATTTATCCTTTGGTTCTGGTCCCCTGTATATTATAAAATATTCATCATCTTGTTTCTTCCACGTACATTTGCTGAAGAATTTTATAAGGGCACAATCATCCTTGAAATACTTATACCAGTAATCTAACATTTTCTTAATGGCTTTTTTCTTCTCTAAAGCTGTAAAGGTTTTTACGATCATCTCGTACCTCCTCTTTTGTGGGTATCTGATGATCATTAGGCATCAGACACCCCAACTACAGTGACATAAACTGTCGGGGTCCATTAAATACCTCCAATTTGTTGGTAAAACACTTTAAATCCTTCCCGTGCTTCTTCTACAGTATCAAAATCATTATTAAATTCGAAAAAAACATCCTTAAATTCTTGTAAATAACTATAAATCCATCGATTAGGTATCCTTGTTTCTGGGAAACATTCATGATAAAACTCAATTTCAGTTGGATCATAATCTCTCATAATTATTATGATTTTTGTATCTGGACTTAATATTCTCGTAAGTTCATCTGGAGTCCTAATATCAGTTATTACAGTATTGGTGTGTTTGGATATCTCTTCTATAACAGGATCTATAAAAAAATATGGGCCCTGCTCAATGCGCATTTTATCGCTAAACTCCCATAATCCTTTACGAATTTTCTCTTCCTCTGGCGTTCCTCTACAAGATTTAAAATGTTCATCTGTTATGCCAATATCAGCATAATAACACTTTTTAATCTGATCGGCAAAAGCAAATCGAACAAAGCCTTGTGTCTGTAGAACATGTGCCACTACATCATCTTTGCCCGCACCAGGAGTACCTATTAATCCAATTTTCATACTAAACTCCTTTAAATATCAGATAATTGATAGTTTTTTATTGCTTGAGCACGCTCCCAGATGCTCCTTTTTGTATAGTAATAATATTCTCAAATTTCTCTTTCATGGCTTCATTGTGTGTAATCACCAATATCTTCAGGTTTTTAGAAAGAGAAAGAATCGCTGTTGATAGGGCATCAATTCCTTGACGATCAAGAGCCTGATCAACTTCATCTAAAAGTAGAAACTTAACATTACTTCCTATTCGTCTCATAAGAAGCTGGCTTAAAGCTAATCTAAGTGCTATAGATATCCTTACTTGTTCCCCTCCACTTAAATCATCAAAGTCCAACTCACTACTGCCAATAGAAATTTTGATGTCAAACTGCTCTTTCCATGACCCAACACCAGTTTGTTTTTGTGTGACAAAATCAAGAGTCATCGGATCATTACAGATTTGTTTTAGCACCAAATTTGCGTATTTCTTAAGATCCTCGGTAACATTCTCCATAATGATGGCTTGTATTCCATCCTTACCAAATGCTTTTGATAGATTTTTATAGACGTTTATTTCTCTTAAAACCATTGAAAGTTGATTATTGATTACAACTCTTTCCGAGTTTCGTCTTTCTAACTCTTCACCATATCCTTTTACCATACCATGTTGAATGCTTAGCTCCAATAAACCTTTCTTACAAATATCTATTTTTTGAGAAATGTTATTACGCTCTGTTTTAACCTTCTCTAATTCAACATAAATATCCATGTCTTCTTTTATGGCGTTTAATATATCTTTTGTCTTGTCATATTCTTCTCTTAACTTTTTCCATGAAATGCCAAGATTTTTAAGCTCCATATGAATAACTTCATTTCTATGGGTGGCATCTGAATATACAGACATTTTTTTATCTATCATCAGCTCTGTTCGTTCTAATTCTACCAACGCCTCTTTCGCCCTCTCTATAACAGCTTGCTCTTTGCCAATATCAGTAGACAGTTTTTCTACTATTACTTCTTCTTCCTGTATTTGGGACTTAATAACCTTTTTACGATCCTTACGTCTTTGAGCAATATCTTTAGGGTTGTCTATTGTAGATAAACAGGTCGGGCATTCTTTGCCAGGCTTAATAGTATTAATGTTGTTGAGATCTTGTCTCAAAGCATTTAATGTATCTCTATGTTCCAGCAAACTGTTCCTTTTCTTATCTAATTCTGTTTGACTAAGCTGACTGTCTGAACTCTTCTCTATCTTAAACTTAGCGAAAATCTCTTGAATCTTTTTATCTCCAAGACGAGATACTTTTGATACCTTTTTAGAAAGCTTTATTAGCTTCACACCTAAGCCCTGACATTCCTCTGTGGTTTTAAGTATAGCCTCGTTATTAACCTTAACCTGTTCTTTTAGTTCGCTACGCTTTTGTTTTATCTCATTTGCTCTAAAAGAAATGCTTTTCTTTTCTTCTTTAAGCTTTAAAAGATCAAACCCACCTTTCTGTGCGATTACAGTTTCCAGATTACTAATTAGTTGCTTTTGTTTGTTCAGCCCAACATCTAAAGCCTCTATTTCTTTGTTTGCTTTATCAACTTGTATCTCTAACCCTTTAACTTTAATAACATTCTCTTCCTTCTGTAAATCAATATTTCCAATAATCTTGAGACGTTCCTCCAAGTTATCGCGTTGTGTCTCATATTGTTTCATGCTCTCTTTGGCCATTTGTTGAAATTCATCCCAAATGCCAATTTGAAGAACCTCTTTGAGAATTTCTTTTCGTTTGGCAGTTGTGGCCGATGCGAATCCTGAAATATCATTTTGTTTAAAATAAACCGAATTAACAAATGTATCATCGCTCATTTTAATAATTTCAGTAATCTTTCTATTGGTTGCTGTTGGAGTATCACATGTCAGACCGTCATCTTCCCACTTTTCTCCAACTTTTTTATAAAAACTTACATCGGTAATTCCTGATAGTTTATTTATATGACGCACAATTCTGTATACTTCATCGTCAATTATAAATTCAAAAGTCACTTTACAAAGTGCCTTGCCACGTTTTACTACCTTATCTTTGGTATTAAAACGACTCTTATTAGTAAGCGCCCACCTCATACCATCAAAGATTGCTGATTTTCCTACTCCATTAGAAACATATGGATTGCCACTATGTGCGCCTACTAACAAAGCCGCATCAAATTTACTAAAATCTATTTCGGAATAAACGTGAGAGATGAAGTTTTCTAAAACCAGTCTCGATGGAATCATTCTTCACTCCTACTGCTAATGATTCTACTACCTCTTATTCTCATAAGTTCTCTCATTTCCTCATTTTCAATGAGTGTAAGATACTCTTCAAATGATTTTGCCGGACCAATACGTTCGGTTATAGTAGATTTCCTAAGCTGTCTTTTAGAGACCACTTGTGTATGAATGCTTACACAATTATGTATATGAAGATCTTTCTTTAGATAGGTTTTGATTTTATCCTTATCTAAATCATATACGCCTCGCTCATTTATCAAAATACTCAGTCTAATAATACTGTCCGCCATCTTATGCTTTTTCGCGAACAGACCAAGCTTCTCAATACATTGCTCGGTAGCTAATTTGCCATTATTTGCCGCAGATAGATCAAGTTCTATATCATATAATGGACGCACCGGCAGCTTTTCAAATTGATATACTAACTTATCTTTTTCAGAATTAACAACAAGAAAATACTTCAGATGCCCGCCATCCCCAAAATCCTTCCTTTCCATCGAACCCACATAAGCAACTAAAGGACTCTTTTGTACAATATGATGCGGATGGATATGACCCATAATAGCACCATCAAGATCTTTAAACATTTCAGTGGGTAAAGAGATCTCTCCGGTATGATTCTCTATAACTATATTACCAAGCATTGTTCCTTGTAACATAAAATGTCCCACTAAGATTTTATGACCATTACTAATTCCACGGATCTCATATTGTAAACGATCTGATAATCTTCGTACGGCAGCATCATTTGTAGAACAATCCAACATTTGCCTGGTTCTAAATGGAAAGAAAATAAGATTTATAGAACCGCCAGAACCATCTTCACATTTTACACTATCTATATCTGTATAGATATGAACCATTGGCAATTTAAGTCGATCAAGAACATCTATTGTCGTGGCACATTGATCTCTAATCATATCATGGTTTCCGATTACAATGTGAGTATGAACTCCAATTTCTGACAAGCGCTGAAGCTTTTCAGAAAAAAGACTAAGCTCTGAGGCTTGTGGCCGTCTATACTCAAAAACATCTCCTGTAATCGCAAAGTGCTTAACATTGTTTGCTTTTATATAATCGATTACATGATCAAAAGTATTAGAAAAATCGATAAGGCGACTGTTTAATTGTCTATACGAGTTGATAGTGCCTAACGAGAAACCGCCGCCAAAATGAGTGTCTCCTAAAATTACTAATTTCATTTTTCACCAGCTTTAGCCCTACTCTTAATTTTTCTGGAAAGTTTATCACGTAACTTTTGTGCATCTTCCCAGTCTTCATGCCCGATTTGTTCAAGATATGTATCAAGCTGCCTTCCAACCTTTTCTATCCATTTTAGTTCCTTTTCAAACTCATCAGTTTTAACAAAAGCCTTAATGTAATTTCTTATTATACTACTCATTTCAAGTATAAAAGGCTCAATTGTTTTGGAAGGATCAAATGTAAAATCAGCCTGAGCATCTACCTGTAGTTCATCCCATTGTCCATCTTTTTGTATTATACCAATATCTTTTGCCAATTTTTGTAATGCTATGATTGGAGGCGTTCCATCCATCAAACTTACAAAAGTAATTGGATCACCACTAACACCACACCCAAAACAAAAAAATGAATTTGTTTTCTGTGATACAAACATAGAAGGAGTGCGCTCGCGGCCTCCATTTTTACCCTTATGAAACGGACAGTGAGTTCTATGGGTAAAATCTTGTCCGGTTTGCTTCTCCTCTAACTCCAAATTGTATTTTTTCATAAGATCTATGAGGGATACTTTGGAGTTTACTGTGTTTTTAAATTTCCACGCCCTATTTGGATCCTGATCTAAGAACTCCATATTCTGCTCCACCATGTTTTCTTCTTTCGAAGGTTAAAAGTTATATCTTCTTCGGATATATAGGATCCTTTAAATCTTACAAAATTGTATTCGCTACAATTAATAATCGCATCGCCATTTCCAGAAAGCCTTTCAGCTCCGTTTCGATCCAGCAAAATACGACTATCAATCGCAGAACTAACCTGGCAACTCAATCTGGCAGGAAAATTTGCTTTTATAAGCCCCGTTACAACATCTACGGAAGGTCTTTGTGTGGCTATAATCAAATGGATTCCACAAGCTCTGGATTTTTGTGCCAAACGACAAATATAACCCTGAGTCGATTTCTTGGACACCATCATCAAATCCGCAAGCTCATCTATCACAACCACAATATATGGCATTCTGCCCTTATATGAATTTATATCTCTGACGCCTGCCTTCTCTAATTTGGCAAATCTGTTTTCCATTTCTGCCACAAGACGTTCAAGCAAACTCATCGCCCCATCAACATCTCTCGCTACAGGTCCATATAATTGAGATAAAGAATTATAATATGAAAACTCAACTCTTTTTGGATCTATAAGAGCAAAGTTTATAAATTGTTTTTCATTTATCAATAAACTATTTATAATTGTTTGTAGCATTATAGATTTTCCAGAACCAGTGGCTCCACCAACTAATAAGTGAGGCATGGCAGCTAAATCTACTATAATAGGTTCACCAGTGCGATTTTTACCCAGCGCCAAAGGCAATTTTGCCCGTGACTCATTGAAAACATCAGACGATACAATATCTTTAAAATACACGTTTCCCGGCTCGGAGACTGTGATCTCCATACGAATAATTCCTTCTTTTGTGACCGGATAAATTAGAGGCTCTGAGAGAGCTTTTAAAGATAAAGCAATTTCGGTTGAGAACTGTTCCAATCGTCGAAATGTGCCACCTGGGTTAAGTAATATATCAAAGATTAAAAAATTTCCTTCTCGTACACTTTGTTTAATTTCTGCCTTAATTTTGAGCTGCTCAAAAAGTCTTACCAGGGCTTTTTCCGCAGCAGTTTTCTCCATTATACCTTATCTTCATTTAGCAATTCCTGTCTTATTCTTTTACACAAATTAATTCTTATAATATGGAGAAGTTTTGCGTCTGAATCAGATTTCCCATAGAACTTAGTATATAATTTTTGATATTCTCCATGTTCCGTATCCAGCTCCAACATAATACCAGATATAATCTCATCATATTTTTTGTCTTTAGCCATTCTTAATCCTCAATGTTTATTTTAAGTCCGAGTTTTTCTGCTTGTTCGATTAAAAACTGTTTCTCTTTGGCCTTTAGATCCTCTTTGGGAGGTTCAATGCCAGCAGCCTTTTCAAGTTGAGTTATTCTTTTTTCTAATATGGACATTTTATGTAACTGTGTATTATTAGCATTTCTTAAAGATAATGAGAGTCTTGTGGCAAAAACACACAAGCTCATCATGCCCTCGCCCCTTTCCAATCTCTCAACCGATTGAGCAGAACGTATTAGTTCATTAATAACCAAAGTTTCTTCTTGTTTTTCTCTTTCAGACTTATTTTCTGTAAGTGTGTGATCACCAAGCAACCTACTAAAACTACGCATAGCTTCAATCAGCGCCTGTTTTGTGGCGTTAATTTGGGATATTAACCTAGCTGCCTCTTCTGTTGGAGGCTCTATGTTTTCCAGAGACGTGTTTGGCGGCAGCTGGACGTTTTGTACCACCCTTTGCTCCTGTTGTTTTGGCCTTGGCTGAGCTGGGTTTTTGGACTTCATCTTTACTCCTCCCGCTGCTGGCCTGATCTCTTTTAGTTCTTTGTTTTTTAATACCCTTGGCTGATCGTCCATCTATGATCTCCTTTAATATTGGAATATGCTTATCCATTCTTTTACACTTATCACAAGAGTTTCCAAATGAAAAATCCTCACTAAATATGCGAAATATACAGGAAATGTTGTTCACAAATTGATGAGTATCTGGACAGAAAAAGAATGACATAGGAATGCGCTTTTCTAAATCGTCAGCTAACGAAGATTCTATATGTTTTGTGATTAGTTCTTTTTGGGATTTTTGATTTTGCTGTTGGACTCTTTCTTGTTTCTTTTCTTCTTTATCCCTCTTTCTACGCTCTCGTTCATTTTTTCTTCGCTCTTTTTCTGCTTGGACTTTTTGTTTCTCTTTTTCTTTGTCAAGTTTTTCTTTTTCTTTTAGATTTTTCTGTCTGGTTGTCCACTTTAGCCACTTTGTATCAACCTTTGCCATTCGCCGCATTATTTTAAGTGCCTTAAGCGTTGGAACCTTGGGCATATGTTGCTCAATAAGCGCTAATCTTTCTTGCGTATCAGTTCCTTCTTTCCAACATTCATATAGAATATCTAATTGATTTTTTGTAAGTGAAGCTTTCTTTTTACGTGCCATATTTTTTTCACTCTCTATGCTTCCAAGCCAACATCCGCGAACAACTTGTGATGAAATTCTCCACCATTCGGGCCAGCTTCAAGATTACCAACATATCCTACTATAATGTGACTAACTTCATGTCGAAACAAAGAAGCCAATCTTACCATGGATGCCTGACTCTTGCCTTTAGGAAACGTAGAGACTTCAATAAGAAATGTGCTGGGCCACACCAATCCGCTAACCTTATAGCCATTTCTTTCCAAATATTCGGCATCAAATATTTCAATCTCTGTTTGAGAAAGTTTTTGGTAACATTGTTCTTTGTCCCATCCATTTTTCTCAGCCCAAAAACAAACAACACTCTCAGTCCACGCCTCAAAAACACTTACCGAAACGTTTTTCGTTTGTGGACTTAATATAATTCTGGTTCCATAGCACGTCGCATAATCATATATCTTTTCTTCATTCTTTTTTAAATATCTTATCAAAAAGAAAACGCCAGCTCCAATAGCAGAAGCTAATACAGAAACAAGAATAATTATCTCTACGACGCTCATGATTATAAATTACCTCACATTAGTGATTTGACACACGACAGATCCAAAACCTACTGACGATTTTCCTAATCCCCAAACAACAAATGTGGCGTCATCACGCTTATTAACCACTGCCGTTTGCTCTCCAAATAATAACTTTTCTGGCATGTGCAGACATTTTACAGTAACTCGCACATCTCTATACTTTTTATTAACCACTCTAACAGTAATTGAACGCCATGAAGAACTACATGTTCCATTTACAATAGGACCAATTGGACACTGATTAGTCCAAGAATTTTGTGGGTCTATGTAAACATGATCCGCTGGTATAGTTGAGTGAAAGGATGGCTTACTAACAACACATCCAACAAGCATAATAGACATTAATAATCCAAAAATAATAAACAAACTTTTCATTTTTTAACCTCCGCGTTAACGGTTCTAACTGCTTGTTTGATAAGAGCCGCAGCATTACGAATCTCCTCAAACGTATTAAACCTTCCTACACATATTCTAACAGATCTGTTTGACTCTTCTTCAGAGAATCCTATAGCCCTCAACACTCTTGATGGCTCATTATTCATAGACATGCAGGCACTTCCCATAGAAAATGCCACTTCATTTGCTAATGTGCCCATTAAAAATGACATATCATCACATGGCAACGCAACATGTACGCACCCCGGAACCATTTTAGAAAAAGAATGATGTTGAACACCAGGTAGTTGTAACAGATGATTCACAAAACAGTTGGCATTTGCAGAAAGCTTGAGGCGTATATCTGCCAATTCATCTATGATAATTTCACAGGCTTTTCCAAAGCCAACAATTGCTGGAACATTTAATGTACCAGCTCTTCTACCATATTCATGTTTACCACCATGCATTAAAGGATCTATCGAGCCGAAATTTTTCACAAAAAGCGCGCCGACGCCCTTCGGCCCATAAATCTTATGTGCCGAAAACGATGCGAAGTCGACATTTAATTTTTCGACATCGACCGAAATTTTTCCCAAAGCCTGAGCCATATCCGAATGTAATAGCGTGCCAGGTTGTAACAGTTCGTTTCCAACTCTACCAACATCTTGTATGGTTCCTATTTCATTATTTACAAGCATAACAGAAATAAGATCCGGTTTTGGAAGAGTCTTTAACTGGTCAACATCTATAAGCCCATCTTCATTTGTGGTTAAGAAAGATATGTTTCTATCTTTTAAATAGTTACAGGTCTCTGTGACAGAGCTATGTTCTATTGAGCTTGTGATGATAGATTTAAAAAATTGTTGTTTTAGAATTGTATTATTAGATTCTGTTGCCCCACTGGTAAAAATGATCTGGTAAGGACAACAATTAATTAGTGTAGCAATTTGTTTCCTGGCATTTTCGACAGCCTCTTCAGCATCCCATCCGAACTTATGAGACCTACTTGATGGGTTTCCATAACATTCTTTTAAATATGGTAACATTGCTTCTAAAACTCGTGGGTCAAGGGGTGTAGTAGCATGATGGTCTAAATATATCATATCTTTCCTATAATTATACTACATTAGTTATAAGGCCATTTATAATAACAAATGAAATAGATGGACTAATTTGAATTGTGCCAGAATATCCATCAGTATTAACATATCCATCTTTTGTAACTTGCGTGGCATTTCCAGAATCGTCCATATAAAACAGTTCTGTATCGCCACCGTCATCCTTTGAGTAAATAAACCCAACATCAGCTCTGGCACCCGGAGATGAAATTTCTGGAAGATAACCAGGGCCAAGTCTTAAATAGCCATCTTTGGTTATATCAGTAATGTTCCCCTCATCATCCATATATCGTAATTCGCGGCCAGAAATTTCTCCATCCAATTCGGTATAAACATAACCTTTACCCAACATAGCAGTTGGCGCAGCAATACTTTGCAAAGAAATATAACCATCTATATCAAAAGCCATATCTCCAGAGGCATCAAGTTCTACGGGGCCAGAATCTACTGTAATGGCTCTACCAGCACCAGAACCTCCAGCGTTATACACAGTATCCAATGTAAAAGCATCAACATAACTTGTTTTAGCATAACCATCTATTTCAAGATAAGTTAGATAAGCATCCAAAGAAGAACGAAGAGCATACGAATTAAGATCGGTTTTTAGAGCATAACCGTCTATTTCAAGATAAGTTAGATAAGCATCCAAAGAAGAACGAAGAGCATACGAATTAAGATCGGTTTTTAGAGCATAACCGTCTATTTCAAGATAAGTTAGATAAGCATCCAAAGAAGAACGAAGAGCATATGAATTAAGATCGGTTTTTAGAGCATACCCATCTATCTCAGCAAACGTTAGATAAGCATCCAAAGAAGAACGAAGAGCATACGAATTAAGATCGGTTTTTAAAGCATAACCGTCTATTTCAAGATAAGTTAGATAAGCATCAAGATTCACAGAGATTTGTAACTCTTCAAGTCCTCCGTCATTTAGAGTTATAACGGAAATTGCTCCATCGCCAACAACTTTGTTTTCAAGATAATCTAATGTAGAATCATTGGAAGAGATCGTCACCTTGCCAATATCAACAAGAGATCCTTTACTTGTGATTTGAATTATATTTCCATAATCATCTGCATAAAATAGTTCTGTATATCCATCATTATCGGAAGAATATAAAAATCCAGAATTAATTCTTTGAACAGGAATAAGGCTCTGTGCATCCAACCCAATAGCACCATTAGTTCTAATAACCTCATATCCATCGCCATTAAAATATACTGGACCATAATACGCATCAATTATTCTTCCAGCACCCAATCCTCCCTGATTATAGGCTTGCCCGAGTTTGTTTCCTGCTCCAGAAGCATTAACAACACCATCTTCAGTAATTTTTACAGCATTTCCGCTGGCATCACGATAATATAACTCTGTGTCCCCAGCATCATTTTTTGTATAAATGGATCCAGCATTTAAAAGTGTGGTTGGATCGGAAACTTGGCGCAGTGAAACATATCCATCACTAAGATGAATGTGACCCGACTGAGCATAAAGGGCCATGTCCCAATTAGCGCTGAGCAGTTTAATACCAATCTGTCTGCCAGTAGATGCTCCACTCGTATTGCCACGAAAAGCAAGAATATCTGATCCTGCTAAAGCTGTTGTTCCATCCACAGTACTGGAAATGCCAGCAACCTGTTCGCCAGAAGCCAAAGCGCCAGCATCTAAATCACAATGAATGGCCCTACCATTATTAAAACCATCGGCGTCAAAAGCTATTAATACGCCTTCTACATCATTTGCTCCACCCTTAGCAACTACATTTATAGCATTTGATGAGTATCCAACAAATTGATACGCATCTATTTCTAATCCGTGATTATTTGCGTCAACAGATATTAAAACTGAGCCGCTATCAGCAATTATTTGTCGTCCAGCTCCAGGTCCACCCTCATCGTAAGCCTGATTTAATGAGTTAGCTACAAGAGAAACATCAATAGCACCGTCTTTTGTGATTTGTACTGCGTTACCAGAATCATCCATATAGAATAACTCGGCATCACCAGCATCGCTTTTAACATATAAAAATCCCCTACCATCTATGCTGGCTGGATTAACAATTTCATCTAAACTAATATAACCATCTATTTCAAGCGCACTATCACCAGCAGCATTAATTACTACAGCCCCAGAATCCGCCGTTATAGTTCTACCGGCGCCTGCGCCGCCTTCATCATATGCTTGATCTAATGTATTGCCAGTTACAGAAGAAATAGCTGTTGGAGTCCAAACTCCAGCAGTAAACAATAAAATATCATTAACATTTGGAGCCGCAGCAGATACACTTGTGCCCCTTATTCTTGCTACGGTTGGGTTCGGATATGATCCACTTAAATCTCCAGTAGCCGCTCCATTTGGCGGCCTCGAAGCTGTATTGGTGTCCAAATTAGCATCAGTAATTTTCAAATTTAATGCGGCAATAGTAGTGGTACTATGATAAGCACTTGAAATTCCGTGTATAATTGGAGTTCTTGTTGCCGTATTGGCATCTATAGTCGCGTCTGATATTTTTAAGTTTAAGGCTGCCAATGTAGAGGGTGTGTGAACAGCCCCACCTATTGCGTGTGTTGTTCCTGAAGCTGTATCAAGAGCAATCATAGAATTATAAATTGCTTCTGCCCAACCCTGTACGGCATCAAATTCACTTTCTTCCCTGGAAGCAGGAATTCTCATACCCAAATTAGGTGTTAAAACAGCGCCAATTACTTCATCTGCATCAGTTCCGGATCCTCCTATTATAGTTAAACTAATCAAATAAGAACCAACTACATCCGGCGTAAATGATGCAGATAAAGCCGCCGGAGTTAGCATGGTGGTTATTGAGCCAGGAGGTCGAGAAACAAGTTGCCAAGACCAAGAGGTTACTCCTGTATTATTGGAGTTTGTTAAAACAGCAAGCACGCCAGTACTTAAGCTATCAGAACTGCCGGCAACACCATTTATTTTTATTTGAGCAGTTACCATTAAAGAAGTTCCTCCACCGATATCCTAAATATAGATATTTCTATACTAAATTGTTAATATATTAATAGATATTGGTGGTGGAATTTCTAAGTTAGGTATCTAAGTTCTTCACATTTAGTGCTCGCTCCAAAATAAACTGCTTTCTTGGCTCAACTTGGTTTCCCATTAAAATGCTAAATATTCTATCTGCTTCCACATAATCCTCAATTATTACCTTAAGCAGAGTTCTTGTGTCAGGATCCATTGTAGTCTCCCATAGCTGGGTCGGGCTCATTTCTCCTAAACCCTTGAATCTTTGAAGTTTTATTTCGCCCGGCGCTATTTTCTTTTCTTTGCAGAAAGCACGTAAGGCGTTGTCATCTTTAAGATAATAGCTATTTTTGCGCCATTCTACTCTATAAAGTGGTGGCTGGGCAATAAAAATATTTCCATCCCGAATAAGTTGAGGCATCTGTCTAAAGAAAAAGGTTAATAAAAGCGTACGAATGTGAGATCCATCTACGTCAGAGTCTGTCATAATGATAATTTTCTTATATCTTATTCCACCTGGATCAAGACCTTTTCCTATTCCAGCTCCAATTGCTGTGATAAGATTAGTGAGTTCTTCATTTGCCATCATTTTTTGGAACTCACACCTCTCAATGTTCAGAACCTTACCACGTAAAGGCAATATTGCCTGAAATTCTCTGCTTCTACCCTGTTTGGCCGAGCCTCCGGCCGAATCTCCTTCAACAATATACAACTCACATTCATCAGGATCTCGCGAACTACAGTCCGCCAGTTTCCCTGGGAGCAAGCCGCCGCCTTCCTTAAGAATTGATTTTCTGGTGGCTTCTCGTGCCTTTTTAGCTGCTTCTCTTGCCTTGTATGCGTTGACGCACTGAGAAACAATTTTCTTGGCTGCTACAGGATTTTGCTCAAGATATGATAGCATAAAGCTGGATACCGCATTTTCAACAACGGTTCTCGCATCTTCCGATACCAATTTATCCTTGGTCTGGGAACTAAATTTAGGATCTGGGTGTCTAATACTAACTACAGAAATTAGTCCCTCACGGATATCATCGCCAGATAGAGCAATCTTTAATGATTTTGGAATATCCGCGCTATTGATATAACTATTTATTGTTCTGGTAAGTGCCGTTTTAAACCCAACCATATGAGATCCGCCGTCTAAGTTGGGGATATTATTTGTATAATATTTTGAAATCTCTATATCTGATCCATCATTTAGCCATTGTAAACCAACATCTACAACAATATCAGCCTTTTCGTCAGTGAAAACAATAGGTTTGTCAACAAGTTTGGTTGGAGCAAGATACTCAATAAAACCAGAAATATCATTATCGCCACCAAATACCTTTTTCATATTCGTTCTTTCATCCACAAGTTCAATTTCAAGTCCACGACATAAATAAGAAAGTTCTAATAATTTGCGTTCTACCACCTTACTATCAAACTTTGTTACTCTTTTAAAAATAGAAAGATCGGGCCCAAATCTGATGAAAGTTCCTGTTTCTTTACTACGAATTGATTTTTCGGACAGCTCTTCTGCTTTTTTCCCTTTTTCGAAAGCCATAGCATATTCTTTGCCACCCTTAACAACAATAACTTTTAGCCTAGCAGATAGGGCATTCACAACGGAAACTCCCACTCCGTGGAGTCCACCACTTATTTTGTAGTTGGATTTGTCAAACTTACCACCAGCGTGAAGAGTACAAAGTATTACTTCTAAGGCACTCATTTGTTTTTCGGGCATATAGTATGTAGGAATGCCACGGCCATTATCTCCTACAGATGCTGATCCATCTTTATATAGAGTCACTATTATTTTATTACATTTTTTCGCAAGATATTCATCTACACTATTATCAAGTACTTCCATAATCATATGATGAAACCCAACTCCGTCTTCAACATCGCCAATATACATGCCGGGCAGTTTTCTAACGGGATCTAACCCTTCTAAAGTAATTATCTTATAATCTTCTTGTGTCATGTGTTTTCCTCGGGTATTAAAATATGTGACCTTTTAGCAATCGCGTCTCGTGAATGGACTTTTGTTGTTCCAACTTTGTTTTTAATCTTTCAAATATATCATATATTGATAAATCTTCTAATTGTCCAAGCGCCATAACAATCATAAAAACATCAACAATTTCTTCTCTCAGTTTTTCCGTTGGAGTTCCTTTGTCTTTAAACTTTTCTATTTTCTTTATCGATCCGTTGTAATATTCTATTGCTTCCGCATATTCTCCAAGTTCCTCTATCATTTTTCTTAACAATCTATCTCTATTATCAAATCCCCTTTCTCGAAGATCTTCTATAAGTAATTCAACATTATCGATTAAATCTATTTTATTATTAAGCAGAGCACTTATAGTTTCTTTTAAACTTGTATTATTTTTCATTAATTCCTCCAGAAAGTATCTGGCTCCTCAGGGTCTTCGTTTATATTAGGAAGAGGCTCTTCGAGCATATATTCTTCATTAAACCAATTATATAAATCTACAAGCTTACAACGCTCAGAACAGAATGGAAAAAACTCATTTGATTCCACCGCATTTCGTTTCGATGAGCACATCGGACATTTGCCTTGTGCCATTTTTAATCACACCTATTTCCATAATATATTTGTAATTTTCTGCCCTGACCAATCACAGCAGTTACTTTTTCCAGATCTTTCAAAACAGATTCCATCTCTGTTGCATAAATACCTTCATCTTCCCATGTATGTCGTACTCCAATTATAACCTCACCCTCGTCAAGGCCATCCTCTTTACCATACAAAATACAAATAGGATAACCTTTTGGTAAATCCTTTGTTGCATCCCAATCGGAGATATTATATCCAATTATCACGAATGATGAACTGCTACTATTACTTACAAACCCTTGTCTTATTTTCATTAGTAATTTTCCTCTATAATTTCTATTATTCCATCATCTACGGCATTACGGAACAGTTCATTGGTATAATCATCGTGATAACTAATATTAATTTCATGTAGTTCGCCATCAATATTAGAAATCATCTCGTGTCGCTCTTGTAGGTCTCGTATGGTTTGGTTTATACCATCAATGATCTGGCTAGCAGTATGACCCCATTGCGTATATCTTTTAGGAACCTTGTCTGGATCTAAAAAATAAAACTCTTGGATACGATTTGTGGAATATTCAATATCTTTTTCTATATGATTTAATATTTCTAATTTAGAATAACACCTGATAGATGTTTCTTCACCATCAATGCCGCCTTTGCGAATTATATGATCTATAATATTAGGATCAGATCTTTCACAAATTGGACAGGTCTTGGTAGCATGTGCTTTGATAATATAACTACTGGAACTACTATTACTTACAAAGCCGTTTCTTACTTTCATTTTATAAAACTCCGGAAATCATCATAATTGCTGAACTTGCTTTTAATTTCTTCTGAAAATTCAATGGTATTAACACCAAGTTCACCACACACATATGATACATATTCATGGTTATATAGCTTCTTTCTTCTCTTGTTAACCATCTTTATCTTTTGAAAAACTTCATCTGTAGTTATTTTAGATACTTTTACAAGATATTGTTTCATATCGTATTCAGATATTACTTCAAATTGACAAACAGGGCAAAACCCAGAAGATAATTCATCATACATTATTGCGTCGTGGACTATATCATTGAGGTCCTTTTCGCTTTTAGCATTGCGAAGATCATTACACAGCTCATCACCATAGTTGCCAGAAAACCCAAGTTTTTCTACAATCTTTTCGGGCGAAAGTTTTGATACTTCTGATATGGTTTTATCATTTATATCATTACAATCGTGACATAATCCATGGCCACTTTCACAATATAAAAACCCGTCTGGAGAATCCCAACCTTCTTCTGAAAACCCACACACATTACATGTATAACTCGAAGAACTACTATTGCTTACAAATCCTGCTCTTATCTTCATTTTGCCCCCTACATATCTATTGTAGACGTAAATATTTCATCTAAATTTTCAAGAATAAGTGCTTTGTATTTATACCACGCACTATCAATATCATCTTCATTCATGGACAAATCTAATTCTCTTAAAGTATAATAATGCTCACACGAAACTATTTCACCAGACACAACATCTTTACCAAAAAATTGTTTTTTATGAACCTTCATAATGGCATTTGCGACTGCTGATTCAGATTCAGTTAGTTTTTCGCACACCCTCTTATGATTTTCAAGGCTTGTTAAAAGTATAAAAGCGCTGGAACTACTATTGCTTACAAAACCCGTTCTTATCTTCATATATCACCCATCTATTAAAATTACACAGCCAGCCTTTTCCGCCGCTTCAATTAGAGCAGACGGGTCGTTATAAAAAAGTTGACTTAAAGGATTATCATCTTCACTGGAAAAAGAGAAAACCATAATGCTATCTCCATTTTTCAGAGCATACTTTCCTTTCTTATATAGTTTATCTGCTTCCTCATCATATTCACATATCGCCTCTAAAATATTGTGTTTATAATATCCATAGCGGCGCTCTATATATTTTCGCCACTCTCCAAGGGTCTCAAACTTTTTACCAAACTCTACTTTAAAAGTAACAGTGAGGTCTTTAACATTTTTCGGAGTGCTTAATATAAAGGAACTCGAACTACTGTTGCTTATAAATCCGTTTCTAACTTTCATGGCGGTATCCATCCTCCCAACTTATTGACAATTTTTCAAACAGATCACTTATCTGTTTGCGAACAAGTCGAGTTTCCATTATAAAATATTTTCCTTGTTCTTCCCAAGTCATTTCAGAATCTCCCCACCAACTCCCGCCATTATCTATATTATCAAGACCAATTCGCAAACCTTCTATCTGAGCATCACTTAAATAGGCTTTGGCAATAATAAACGATGAACTACTGCTGTTGCTTATAAATCCATTTCTTATTTTCATTTTATCACTCGCTTGAACATTCGCCGCATTCCAATCTAAGCTGGCTTGGTTTTACTTTAATGCCAGCTGCGGCAAACATATTTATAACAACCTGTTTACATTCACTTAATTTCATATCTTTTTTGAGAAGATCTTCTATTTGAAGTCCAATCCAATTTATGTCGCTCCAAGATGAATATACATGTAATCCAGTAGGACCGTGCTCATAAATACCATAATTTATATCTTCAAAGTCTTCATGGCTACCCTCTTTAAAATCTTCCATAGCATCGCTACTGGAACAATGTTCCTCTAAAAATTTATCAATTATTTTTTGATCATCAGTTATTACAGCAACAAAAGAACTGGAGCTACTATTGCTTACAAATCCTTGTCTTATTTTCATTATATTCTCCTAATAATTATCATTGCCGATATATTGTATAAAAGTATGTAATGACTGGTCAATTTCAATACCCAAAGCTCTTTTGAGTTTTGATTTGATTTCCTCATCATCAGTGTTTGATAACTTACACACACATCCATCCTCTAATTGTTCAAATTCAACGCCAATTATCATAGTCTCGGTTGGTTCATCGTTGAAATAATCTTTGGTGTCTTCAAATGATAACTTAAAATTTCTATCTAATTTGTTATATATAGCCTCGTATAAGTTATTCATATCTGAAAAATCACATTCATCTGGCTTTACCCCAATAAGACCAGCCACATATACCTTATCAAGCTCTATTCCACGAATCACAAAAGAACTGGAGCTACTATTGCTTACAAATCCGTTTCTAATTTTCATTTCTTTTCTCCCACGCTTCTAGGTTCTTATATGTTGCTCGAATTTCATTATGAATTACAGACCTATCGAGCCCAAACTTTTCCAATAAATACTCCGATTCCAGCCACTTGGGAATATCTGAAAGATTACATATTGGACAAACTATTGGATCTAAAGCATCTTCAGTAACATATTGTTTAATCCATGTAAACTTATCTTCTTCTCCGAGAAGATCATTAGAAAACTCGACATCTAAACTTAACATCTCTATAGCTTTGGGTATGTCTTCAGATAACGATTTTATGACTTTATTGATTGGTCCGAAACAATCTCCACAAATTTCATGATTATTGAAACATTCACAATATGCTACGTCATATTGCCCATCATAACCAGAATACGATTCTCCACACACGCTACACACAAAACTACTGGAACTACTATTACTTACAAATCCTTGTCTTATTTTCATTCTTCCTCCATAAACTTTTCTATTTCTTCATCCGTCCAGCCCGCATCAGCTGGATAGCTACAATATTTAGTATTTGTTTCCAACATATTAGAAATATTGTTTTTATCGGAATCTGTTAGTATAAGCATAATTGGCTGATCTTCAGAGTCATATGTTTTATTTCCAATTTTTACTTTCATTCTTCCTCCATATTTGGCAAAATGGGCTGCCACACTTTCTTTTTGGATTCTTTCCATAAAGTATAGTCTGACTTTTTTTCACTGTCTCGCTGTTTAAAAAACTCATCAGGAGTGTTGCCATTTTTCACAAATTCTGTAAACTCTTCATGTCTTTCTAAACAGTATTTAAAATAGACAAAACCCGTGCGATGTAGATCACACGGGCCATGTAGGATAACACCATCACGATGTTTTGGCGAATAATAACCGGCATTATTTTCCCAGTCATAATGACTATATTTCTCTACCTTGGTTAGATTGGCCATCATATTATCTCTGTGAACTTTCGCAACAATAGAGGCCGCGCCGGTTTGCCAGAACTTAGCGTCTGCTTTAACTACCGCTTCCTGTGGAATATCAAGATCGGGGATTACAAACTTTCCATCTACTATGACCTTGTCAATATCTATTCCATGATCTACAAGACTCAAAATCGCTTCTCGCATCGCCTCATACTTAGCCCAATGGATGTTAATTTCCGCAATTCGTTGAATAGATGACTCAGCTAAAGCAAACTCAAAAGCTGCTGTAATTTTAGGAACAAGAGCGTTTCGTTGCGCCTTACTTAGTTGCTTTGAGTCTTTTACGCCATCAATTCTATTTTGCTCGGGTTTTAAAACAACAGCACATACAACAACGGGGCCGGCTATTGAGCTACATCCGACTTCATCAACATAACAAATTGTCATCTTATTCCTTATTTTTGTTTATCCCATTCACATTCCCATATAGAGATTACTATATATCCAGCACTTTTTAAATCTTTAATTTTATTTTGCGTTTTTTTGTATAACACACCAAAGGTGGTTTTAGTAATGGGATTTAATTCGTCCGCCTTATACAATTTGGGGTTGCCATGCCAAAAATCTCCCCAAAATTCATAAATTGTACGTGTTTTTTTATTTATGCCATCAACAATATAAGTTTTATCGCCCACTTTTATAGGAAGTTCTCTCTTAATATTCTTAAATTGGTCAAGCCAATTGTTAGCTTTTTTAGAGATTCCTCTATAACAATTGCCACAACCTTTGCCGCTAAGGTGATCATTTGGGCGCTGCTCAAATTCACCATGAACTGGACAAATAATTGTGACTGGAGTTTTGTTGTTGACATATTTTACTTTACTATAGTCATAGTGGTTGTTATGAACATCTTCAGCTTTTTTAATAAACTCGTCATTACTACAACGAAATTTTTGTGCTAAATCTTCATACTTACATTTTCTACAACCTTTTCCTAGCAAATGGCTGTCTGGACGTTGTTCAAATTCTCCATGTATGGGACAAATGATTTTCACAAAGGCTTTGTAATTAATAAATTCAACATTAAAATATCGATATGTATTGCCATGTTTTTCTGTAGCATTTTTAATAAATGTTTGTGTTTTAACAGACTTTCTTCGCTCAATGCTACAGTTTTTACATCCTCTTCCATATAAGTGATCTTTCGGTCTTTGTGTAAACTCCCCATGTTCTTTACATATTATTATAACCTTAGTTCGATTGTTTGTATATTCTACCCTATCGTAAACATACTTGTCCCCATGTACCTTCTGAGCATATTCTATGAATTGCTTCAAGGTATATCTGTTTTTTGAATTGTTCATTAGTTCCTTACGGATGGTTTTATTACGGCTCTACACCGCGCAGGCTGGTACTTCTCTTCCTCTATTACTATATGGATCGCTCGGATTTCTGGTACCATGAAATAGAAAATCAAAATCAAGCTTGCCTTCTTCTAGGAGTTTTAAAAACTCATCGAAATCTTTGTCTATAATATCAGCAAGTTGCGTGTTTCCTTCTTCATCTAATTGATCCGCCAATTTAATTAAAAATGTTCTGTAGTTCAATGTCTCGCACCTCCACTAAATTATACATGAATATTAATAGTCCCCAGCTCAAGTCAGGAGGCAGGATGACAAATGACAAGAGCCGGGGACAATCTTTTACCAATCTTGGTTACTGCGCTTTTTCGATA
>Ga0307376_10001238_pt1 | contig 28332 bp, 22 predicted proteins | sample TR2MG_FD_202536 | JGI IMG/M metagenome (GOLD analysis project Ga0307376, IMG submission 202536) | Soil microbial communities from Risofladan, Vaasa, Finland - TR-2 | ecosystem: Environmental > Terrestrial > Soil > Coastal area > Acid sulfate soil | place: Finland: Risofladan, Vaasa | collected...
CTTACACTATAAATGTAACCTCTTCAGCGAAAAAAGTAAAATCGATCACAAAAATACTTCAGCATGACACAACCTGCCTACAGGAATGGCAAAATAGCCAAAGAACGAACATGTATATTTTTTCTTGCTGTGGTGATAAATTCCATTTCTTTTCCGGCCGATCCGGGTTAAGAAAAATGGTTGCATAAAAGTTTCGATTTAGGGTAAAAAATTCGAAATTTCATTTTCGGTTGGGATTGTATTGCAAAAATTAACTAGTTTCCATCCACAATTGTAAAATGGAAACTAAATCGGTTTTTGCAGGATTCATGACAGGGAGAATCATCGATGCACTATGAGGGAAATATCATTCGGCCGCCCAGCGAAGCCAACAGCATTCTGCTTCAGATAACGGTTGGGTGTTCTCGAAACAAATGTACATTCTGTGGCGCATACCAAGGGGAGCGCTTCCGCATAAAACCGGATTCCGTAATTATGGAGGATATCGCGTTCGCTTCAAATCATTGTCTCCGCCAGCGTCGGGTATTTCTCTGTGACGGAGATGCGTTGATTGTTCCCCGGGAAAGACTGATGAATATTTTAATGGAAATTGAAAAACAGCTTCCCTGGGTAACACGGGTGGGTGCATATGCCAATTGCAAAAGCATTAAAATGAAAACCCTTGACGAACTCAAAGCGTTGAAAGCCCATGGTCTGGGTATCCTCTACATGGGATTGGAAACCGGTGATGATGTTACATTGAAAAAAATCAACAAAGGTGCAACATCAGAAGAGATGATCCAAATGGGGATAAAGGCAAGGGCGGCAGAGATGAAACTGTCTATTACGGTGCTCCTGGGGATTGCCGGCAAAAAGCGATCTCAGATACATGCTCGGGAAACCGGGCGGGTACTTTCCGCCATAGACCCGGAATATGTGGGTGCACTGACCCTTATGCTCATTCCCGGAACACCGTTATATCAGGATTGGGTCGATGGAAAATTTCCCCTTCTTGAACCGGATGAGATGCTGAATGAGCTCAAAAGCATGATCGCCGCCACTGAGCTTTCAAAGGGGCTTTTCCATGCCAATCACGCTTCAAATTACCTTCCCATCAAGGCAAGGCTGCCCAAAGACAAGGCGGTGACGCTTCGCCTTATTGATGAAGCGTTGGCAGGTAAAATATCGCTCAAGCCGGAATATTTTAGAGCGCTTTAATCGGAATTTGTTGTTCACAATGTACTGCTTACTGAAAAAAGGAGAAACGAATCATGAATGAAGGCTTGTCTGAAAGCCGGGTAAACATCGATGAAATTTGTATTAATACAATCCGTGCACTTTCCATGGATGCGGTTCAAAAGGCCAATTCCGGACATCCCGGTGCACCCATGGGCCTTGCACCGGCAGCCTTCGTCCTCTGGACTCGGGTTATGAAACACAATCCCGAAAACCCCGGCTGGCTCGATCGGGACCGCTTCGTGCTTTCATGCGGCCATGCCTCCATGCTCCTTTACAGCCTGCTCCATCTTTCAGGGTACGGGGTTACCCTCGATGATCTAAAGAGTTTTCGGCAGTGGGACAGCAAAACTCCCGGTCATCCGGAATTCGGACATACTCCGGGGGTGGAGACCACAACCGGCCCTCTGGGTCAGGGCTTTGCCAACGCGGTGGGCATGGCCATGGCGGAACGACATCTTGCTGCCCGATTTAACAGGGACGGGCATGAGATTGTCGACCATTATACCTACGTAATGTGCGGGGACGGAGATATGATGGAAGGGATCTCCAGTGAAGCTGCATCCCTTGCCGGACATCTGGGTCTTGGCAGATTGATCTGCATTTACGACGACAACAAAATTTCCATAGAAGGTAGCACGGATATATGCTTTACAGAAGATGTCGCGCTTCGCTTCAAGGCGTATAACTGGCATATTCTAAAAGTCGATGACGGAAATGATGTCGATGCCGTTTTCCATGCCCTCCAGGCGGCCAAAGTTGAAACCCATCGGCCGTCTTTAATTGTTTTGCGCTCCCATATTGCCTTTGGAAGCCCCAACAAGCAGGACACCGCCGATGCCCACGGGGCTCCGCTGGGTGAAGAAGAGGTCCGTCTCACCAAAAAATTTCTCGGTATTCCGGAAAATGTCACCTTTCACATACCCGATGAGGCGCTGAACGAATTCAGAAAATGTGTTGAAACCGGAAAAGAAGCCGAAGCCGAATGGCTGGAAAAATATCAGGTCTTCAACAAAAAATTCCCGGATATGGCAAAAAAATGGGTGGATGCCATGAGCGGCTTTTTAACCACAGGATGGGATGAGGATATACCGGATTTTTCAATTTTGGAAGGTCCCATCGCAACCCGGGCGGCATCCGGTAAAGCCCTGAATGCCATTGCCCCAAAACTTTCGACACTGATCGGTGGTTCTGCGGATTTGGCACCTTCAAACAAAACATTTATGGAGTGTTCCCATGAGTTCCAAAAAGATGCTTACGACGGCCGGAATATCCGTTTTGGTGTCCGGGAACATGCCATGGGCGGAATAATGTCCGGTATGTATCTTCACAATGGTCTGCGGCCCTATGGCGGAACATTTCTGGTTTTTGCCGATTACTTGAGACCGGCCTTGCGGGTTGCCTGCATCATGAAAATACCGGTCATATATGTTTTTACCCATGACAGTGTTGCCGTGGGCGAAGACGGACCCACACACCAGCCGGTGGAACAGCTGGCCAGTCTGCGGGCAATTCCAGGCATTACGGTGATACGCCCTGCGGATGCTACGGAAACTGCCCAGGCCTGGCGTCAGGCTCTAAAGACGACAAACGGTCCGGTGGTGCTGATTCTCAGCCGCCAAAAACTTCCGGTGCTGAAACCGAATAATTCCGAATATGGTCTGAAAAAAGGCGCCTATGTCCTGGCCGATTGTGACGGCAACCCCGACATTATTCTCATCGGTACGGGATCAGAAGTTCATATTGTCCTGGAAGCCAAACAGCGTCTCGAACAGAAAGGGATTGCCGCACGGGTCGTTAGCATGCCCAGCTGGGAGCTTTTTGAAAAGACTTCCCCGGCGTATAAAAAACGTGTGCTTTTGCCGGATGTATCTGCGCGTCTGGCTGTGGAAGCCGGTTCTCCGATGGGGTGGGGACGATATGTTGGCAACGGCGGCGCCGTTATCGGCATAACACGCTTTGGTGCGTCCGCACCGGGTGGCACCACCATGGAAAAATTCGGATTTACAGCGGATAACGTTGTCCAGAAAGCCCTGGAGCTTCTCAAAAAAAAGCCCGTGTAAAAATCGAGCCTGACCCAGTGATTGGACGAATGGAGGGGTTTCTCAACGTTTCAATGTCGAATAATTAATGAACTCCTTCGTAAGATACGCAGAACGGATTTAGTAGAGGGGTAAAATATTTTCTCCATAACCTGGAAAAGAGTTGATGATATCCTCCATTAACGCCCGGGCATCAGGATAGCGGTTTTCCGGGCTCTTTTCCAGGCAGTTCAATATGATGCGCTCGATTCCCGGATCTAATTCTTCGTTGAATTTGCTCGGTGGAGACGGTGGAACCCTAAGGATTATGTCCATCAGCACCTTCTCCACTTCATGATAGAAAGGGAACATCCCTGTGTAAAGCACGTACATAACGACGCCAAGGGCCCAGACGTCCGAGCGCCGCTGGCTTTTTCCCATTATCTGCTCGGGTGCCATATAGGGCCGGGAGCCTGTTACCGTTTCGGACAGCTCTTTCTCTCTGAGTTCTTTGGCCGCGCCGAAGTCCAGAAGCTTTATGGTCCCGTCAGGCTGAACCATCACGTTTCCCGGCTTTATGTCCCGATGGATGATCCCGATGTCGTGGGAATGCGCCACCACGTCTGTAAGCTGAATTACCACCGACGCTATTTCCGCTTCCTCGAGCTCCCGTTCAATCACCTCATAAAGTGTTTTCCCGGATATAAACTCCTGAATCAGTGCTCTTTTGTCTTTTATTTCTATAATCTCAAAGACCTTTGGAACCCCTTCATGTCCGGCGAGCTTTCTTAATATATGGGCCTCTTCTTCAAACTTGGCGTTAAATTTTTTGTTCAGGGAAATCTTGGCAACAAAAATCTTTGGCGGGTCCTTGGTTACGTCTTTGATCTTCCAGACCTCGCCGAAGCTACCGATTCCCAACCGGTCCAGTTTCTCATACCCAAGGTCCAACAGCTCTTTTTCAGTTGACCTGGGATATAAATCTCGAAAAATCCGTTTCCGGAATCTTGAAGCGCCGCCGTCCTTTTCCATCGGGGCGCAAACGTCGATCCTTAACCGTTCATATCCGCCGTCGTCTGCCATACGGACACATACTCCCAATCTTTTTACAAGCTCTTTAGAATCCACGGGACAGGTAAGAAAGTCTACCGCACCGGCTTTCAAAGCTGAAGCTGCTACCTCCTCGGAGAATCTTTCCAGAATCACAATCACCGGCTTTCCGAGTTTAAAATCTTTGATAATCTGCTCAGGGGCAAGGTCGAATATTTTCAAGGATAAAAGGGCAACATCTATCTTTTTCTTTTCTGCAAGCGTCCGACGGGCTTCTTTCAAGTTCACGGCGGTATAGACTCGGTAACCGTATTTGTTAAGAATCCTTTTGAGCCTGGCACCTCTGGCCGGGTCGCTGTCTATAACTAAAACAACTCTTTTTTTACCATACGGGGCTTGATCCATTTTTAAACACCTCCAGAAAATTCGCCGGTCAGAACATCGTTGGCCAGTTCAACGTTTGGAAAGCGAAATCGCAATAATTCTGAACCTACATTCCAAATCCAAATAACCCTTGGGAACCATTATAAAATAATATCACTCTGAATCGATTATTTCCAGGCAATTTATTTTTATTATCCTTCCGGAAAAAATCCTTTGATACTATATATTGTGGCAAATTTTCCTTGACATACAAGACACATTTATTTATAGGATTTTTAGCAAAAAATTAATTGTGCTTGAACCGATCGGTGGTGTTACAGATTTTCTAAGGTCACGTTAAAGGGGAGACAAATATCGCTCGACCCTTTGTGTGCGCTATCCTGAAAATAGCGCGGGTTTATTCTTAACAGTTCGGGCGACTCCACGCTCAAATTTGGCGAATGGCTCAACCGAACCAGACGCTGCCTTGGAATAAATTCAAGGCAAATAAGGCAGGATCATGAGCGACGAGCCGATCGCTTAACGTGTTGAAAGATCCCTGTAATTCCCTGATATATAACCAAAAACAAGCAAAAACTATCGATATAATATGTTTTTGGTAATCTTACCTTCTATTGCATATAAAAACAACACATTAGAGTGATGCATCAACACTTTTAGCGATCGGGTCGTCATGAGCGATCCTGCCTTATTTATTTGCGCCGCCACTTTCTTTTTGTTATTATACCCTCCAAATCGCCGGATTACCGATTCGGAGTTATCGGTTATCCGTTAAACCTAAGGAAATATCGTTGAACGAAATTACATCTCACACGTTCATCAATTTTAGGGCAATACTCGAGGTGATTCATGGACCCAAAGGTTAAAGAAGCTATTTTTCGAGCGGTTGAGACGGAGACCTTTGCACAGGCTTTGAACATGGAACTGGTAGATCTGGAACTCGGATATTCCGCGGTGGAGATGACCTATGATCCGTCGGCCATGAACAACATCTACGATCGGGCGCATGGCGGGGCCATCTTTGGCTTGATCGACGAAGCCTTTGAGGCGGCGTGTCAGACAGAAGGCACCATTGCCGTGGCCTTGAACGTGAATGTCACATACGTGTCCAGTCCGGAACCTGGAAAGCGTCTGCGTGCCGAAGCGCGCCAAGTCAGCCGGACCAAAAAAACAGCCAGTTTTGAAATCAGGGTGATGGAAAAGGATGGGCGGTTAATCGCAACATGTCAGGCCCTGGCCTATCACACCGGAAAGCCGATACCTTTTCTATAGACCATACCTTCCAGCCATCCGCCCTGTGAAATGCGTGCCCAAGGAAATGCCGGGCCTATTTCAGTGGGACGTCAAACTCGGCTTGTGAAATATGCGGGTAAACGTCCAGGAGACAGGAAAAATGAAAATTACGGAAAACGCTTTAAAAATACTGCAAAAAAGATATTTCGCAGAGGGTGAAACCTGGGAGAAACTGTGTGAGCGGGTCGCCCATAAAGTGGCAGGTGATGAAAAAAAATCGGAAGATCGTGTAAAATGGGAAAAAAGGTATAAAGAAATCATGCTAAACCTCGACTTTCTGCCCAACAGCCCCACGTTGCGAAACTTTGGCCGCAATGAAGGCTGTGGGAGTGCATGTTTTGTCCTCCCGATTGAAGACAGTCGACGAAGCATCTTCAAAACCCTTTCCGACGCCGTGGACGTGCAGGCATACGGCGGCGGAACAGGCATGAGTTTTTCGAGTCTGCGTCCCAAAGGGGACCCCATCCATTCAACCGGGGGAACCGCTTCCGGCCCCCTCTCCTTCATGGAAATATTCGATTTTACCATCGGAGATATCATACAGCAAGGCGGAACCCGTGAGGGCGCCAACATGGGTATATTGCGGGTGGATCATCCGGATATTGAACGCTTTGTGGCGGCTAAAACCATAGAAGGGACGCTGAAAAATTTCAATTTGTCGGCGGGGATCACAGATGCCTTTATGAAGGCTGTTAAAAATGACCAAGATTATGAGCTGGTCTTCAACGGTAAAGTGTACCAGACAGTCTCAGCATCCAAGATATGGGAAACAATTATCGACGGCGCCTGGAAGAACGGAGAGCCGGGAATCGTTTTTTTAGATACCATTAACAGAAACAATCCGTTACATTCAATGGGTGAAATTGAGGCGACAAACCCGTGTGGAGAGCAGCCGCTTCTGCCGTACTGTTCGTGTAACCTTGGATCCATCAATCTTTCACAGATGATCATGGGGGATTGGGTAGAAAGAGCGGCTGAAGTCGACTGGAAAAAATTGCGCAAAACAGTAAAGACGGCGGTACGGTTTCTCGACTCGGTAATCTCCGTAAATAATTATCCCATTCCGGAAATTGAAGACATGACCTTAAAGACCCGACAGATCGGTCTGGGGATTATGGGCTTTGCCGATATGTGCATCAAACTTCACATCCGTTACGGATCGAAGGAATCCGTCACCCTGGCAAAAGAAATCATGGCCGATATTTATAATGTGGCCAATGAGACCTCCACGGAGCTGGGCAAAGAAAAAGGTGTTGCGCCGGTCTATGAAGAATACACGCTTTCCGGCCCCAAAAGACGCAACGGCACCCTGACGACCATTGCGCCCACCGGCACCCTCTCTTTGATCGCCAACTGTTCGTCAGGCTGCGAACCAAACTTCGCATTCGACTATACCAAAGCGTGTCTTGAAGGTGAAACGCTCGACATTGTTCCCGATGTCGTTCGGGAATGGCATGAAAGAAAAGAGGCCGAAATTTTGCCTGAATTTTTTGTAACAACCAAAGATGTTTCCGTTGAGGAGCACATCAGAGTTCAGGCGGCGTTTCAGACCGGAGGCGTGGATTCAGGCGTTTCAAAGACGATCAATGCACCCTACGACACGAATAAATCTGAAATTGGCGAAGCGTTTTTCAAAGCGTGGGAAATGGGGTGTAAGGGAATCACTTTTTATCGAGACGGCTCCCGGGATGTTCAGGCGCTATACACCCAAAAAAAAGAGGTGGAAACCGAAGGCGCGGATGAATTGGACAGGGGGAAACTTAAGCATCGTCCCCGGGCAACGACGGGTCCCAGCCTGAAGATGAAAACAGCCTGCGGCAAACTCTATGTCGATCCACATTTTGACCAAGACGGTGTTGTAGAAGTCTTCATCCGGACCGTCGGCGGCGGCTGCGCTGCCAACACCAAGGCGCTCGGCATACTGATGTCTTACTGCCTTCGGGCGGGTGTGCCGCCTGAAAAGATAATTAATTCCATGAAATCGATTCATTGCCCGGCGTGTACCAAGGCCATATCTTCAGGTAAAGATGTGGAGGTCAACAGCTGTGCGGCCGGCATGGGAATGGGGCTTGAAGTCGCTTTAGAGCATGCGGACGTGTATCGGGAAGTGGCAAAACAGATTCAAGATGCTGACAGTTATTTTAACGAAATGAATGCACCCAAAGATAAAAATACCATCTGCCCGGATTGCGGCGCTACCGTTCACCGGGCCGAAGGGTGTCTGGTCTGCTCCAACATGGAGTGTGGGTGGACCCGATGCTAGTCTAAACTCTATATAGAGTTAGATGAATGGGCCGATACTTGATTTGACAGGAATAGGGGTGAATTTGGACTGTACTTGATAGCGAAACGAAATTTCAGTTAGCTCTGCCGCTATCGTTTGGTGATACGGTATTATGTTATCACAAAAAAAAATCAGGCACTTGATAGTGTGATGTCATTGCAGATATCTCAAATCTTATTGTTTATTTGAAAGTTCTTTTTCCAACCTATTTTTTTCCGTTTTTAAAGGATTTCTTTGGCTCTTAAAAATTCTTCCACGACCTTAGCTATTTTGCGTTGTTTTGCATCCACTTCGAAATTCAAGCGCTGCATGGTTGCGTCATCAATGATTCCTCCTAAAAGTTTCAGAACATCGGCAAGCTCGGGGTTTTTTTTCAGGATGTCCGTTCTTATCACCGGTGCTGCATGATAAGGGGGGAAAAAGTTCCGGTCGTCTTTGAGCGGTTTCAAATTATATTTTGCAATACGACCGTCAGTGGCAAAGGCGCAGATCACATCCACTTCTTTTTTACGAATGGCTTCATACATCAGAGAGGGGTCAAAATCTCGGACCTCACCAAATTGCAGGGTATAGGTCTGGCGGAGCCCTGGATAACCGTCGGGTCGTTCAGCGAATTCCGCAGTAAAACCCGCAAAAAGATTATGCGCCGATTCTACAAGATCAGATATCGTATTCCATCCGTTTTGCGCAGCATCGGCTGCTCGGACCGTAATTGCGTAAGTGTTGTTAAATCCAAAAGGTTCCAGCCACTGTAAATCAAAACGTTCATGGTAAGCTTTGGTTACATGGTAAAGCGCTTCTTCGGGATCCGTAATCACTTCATGTTTTAAAATCGCCGTCAATCCCGTTCCGGTGTATTCGGCATAAAGGTCGATCTCTCCGTTGACCAGAGCCCCGTGACAGATCATTGTACCGCCGAGATTAAATCGGCGTTCCACCATAAAATTGGCTTTAGCTTCGATGAGTTGGGCCATCATCTCCCCTAAAATGAGTTGTTCGGTAAAATTTTTGGTCGCAATCCGGATGATTCTGTGACCTGTCTCCAATCGTGTTGCTGATTCAAAAACCCATCCGGGTTTTGTAAAATAGGTGACCATACTGGTCAGAATTATAGCAACGGGCAACATAAAGGCCAACGGCCGCATCAACGACTGAACCGATCCTTTTTTATCCCTTTTTCTTTCCGGTCGAAGTCCCCACTCAAAAGCACCGATGGAAAAGTCTACTACCAAGGCCAGCAGTGCAGCAGGAATTGCACCAAGAAGGATGAGCTTTGTATTGGATAGAGCCAGACCACGATTAATGAACTGGCCTAGTCCGCCGGCACCGATGAAAGCCGAAAGGGTGGCGATACCCACACCCACCACTGCCGCAGTTCGGATACCTGCCACGATTACCGGCGTAGCCAAAGGTATTCTGACCATCATGAGCTGCTGGTATTCTTGCATACCGATTCCTTCGGCAGCTTCCATTACCTCAGCGGAGACTTCCTCGAGTCCTGTAAGGGTGTTTCGAGCAATGGGCAGCAAGGCATAAATTATCAGAGCAATGATGGCAGGCAGTACACCGATTTTTTTGAGTAACGCCAGCAAAAAGACTAGCATGGCCAGACTTGGAATAGTCTGAAGGATACCAATGACTCCCATTACCGGTCCGCGTAACCAGGTGGTCCGGAATATGAGAATACCAACAGGGACTCCGATGAACATGGCAGCCAGAGTAGAGCATCCTGTCAGCATGAGGTGTTCCCCGGTTCGAAGCCATAGTTCCGGCAGGCGTTCGGCAACATATGAGATCAAGTGTTCAGCTCCCATTATGAATGATCCTTGAAGACGTCAAGTTGTCTGGCCGGTTTGGCAAAAAGATCGCGAACGAACTTTGTGGCGGGCGAAGTCAGTATATCTTTTCGGGTGCCAATCTGCTGCAAATAACCTTCGTGAAGGATTGCAATGCGATCACCGAGCAAAAGAGCTTCAAAAATATCATGTGTCACAAAGATAATGGTTTTTTGCAGCCGCCGTTTCAGGGCTAACAGTTCTTGCTGGAGCGACTCCCGGGTTAGGGCGTCGAGAGCACCGAAGGGCTCATCCATTAATAAATAAGCAGGATCGGCTGCCAGGGCTCGGGCTACGCCGACTCGTTGCTGCTGACCACCGGAAAGTTCGTCCGGAAATCTTGTGGAAAAATCCTTGGCATTAAGGCCGACAAGCTCCAAGAGTTCTTGAACTCGACGCTTTCTGCTGTCAGACGACCGGCCAAGGAGCCGAAGCACGATCTCTACATTCTGTTTGACGGTCATATGGGGAAACAGGCCGATACCCTGAAAAACGTAACCGATTTGACGGCGCAATTCCACAGGGTCGTGATCCATTACATCTCGGCCGTTAACCTCGATGGTACCCTTGGTAGATTCGATCAGACGATTGATCATTTTGAGAGTGGTGGTTTTACCGCAGCCTGACGAACCCAAAAGCACCAGGGTTTCCCCTACAGCAACATCAAGAGAAATATCGTTCACTGCAAAGGAGCGGCCGCCATCAAATGTTTTAAAAACACGTGTTAGTTTGATCATGGTTTCTTTGATGGTCTGTCAGATAAGCCATTTGGATATGAATAATAAAAAATAGTTTAGAGGATAAAAATTATTTACATTGATTTATTGATTTATATGCACTAATGAATTGTTTGAGCTATAAAATTTTTAACAGGAACAAAATAAAATGTCAACTCACAGTAGCGTCGATCTGAATACCATAGACGAAAAATTGCCGTCTGATCATACAAAGCAGATTATCTTTTCGATCCGAAGGCTTATTCAGGCGAGCGAACTCTATTCCAAAGAATTAAACAAAAAATATCAGATCAGTGCAGCACAACTCAACTGTATTTTAACACTTTATGAACATGGCCCTTTGCCTCTCTCTCAAATCGCCAAGCATATGATGGTCAAATCCAGCACAGTCACCGGCGTTGTCGACCGCTTGGAAAAAAAAAGTCTTGCGGAACGGATGCGAAACTCTCCGGATCGCCGCGTGATTACCATCCAACTCACCGAAGCCGGAAAGAATTTGGCCCAAAATGCCCCGCCGCCCATCCAGCAAAAGATCATTGATGGTTTGAAACAAACTAAAAACGCCAAAAAAGAGCAGATCGTAAGTTCCTTAAACATGCTTACCGACATGCTTGACGTCCAGGATCTGGAGGTCAAATAACACTTCAGATTTTATCTTTTTCTTGATTGCTGAGGCCCTCCTCAAACAGCCCAACCTGAATATTTATGGAAAAAGACTTTACAAAAGATTTTTATTGATATAATAGTTTCAATTAAAATAATTTAAACTAAAGTCATTCTGAATGAGATATTGAGACCTTTAAGAAATGTTCGAATTTGTTCAAATTCAAGTCGAAGATCTCTGACCTTACGTGTGGGGAATTTAAGATTTTAATCCTAAGAGTATATTGAGTATTTCGAGGATTACAATCTTAGTTTGACGCAAAAATTGAGCTAAAGAGAATATTTTTAAAAGGTCGTATTTTTTGCAAAATAAGTTTTCTGATATGAGGTAATCTTAAGATGGAAATAAAACCGATCGTAGATGAAGATGCCCTGGCCAGGCTCTTGGGGGGTGATGAATTCGGTGATATTCCCCGTTCGACCTGCACGAAAATAGAAAAAATGGAAGCGGTGTTTGACGAACTCATCGATCCTTCTTTGTACCACCAGAATATGGGGGTCGATTCAGTCAAGAAAGGCGCCGTTCATCTTGACCAAGGGCCGGAATTTAAAAGCCCAAAACTTTCAAAAACGTTAAAGGACTGCGAGGAAATCGTCTGTTATATTGTCACGTTAGGTGATGGCATTGAAGACGAGATCAACCGGCTTATGGACGAAAAGCATCTGGCAGAAGCATACATTTTGGACGCCATGGCGTCCGTAGCTGTTGATAATATGGTGGCAACGTTTCATCAGCGCATGAAAAACAAATATGAAAACCAGGAAAAACAGGTGACCTTATGCTTCAGCCCTGGGTATTGTGATTGGCCGATCACCGACCAGAAAAAATTGTTTAGCATGTTCGATTCAAATGAGTTGGACGTTGAACTCACAGATTCCTGCTTCATGCAACCCCGCAAGTCTATTTCCGGTGTTTTCGGAATAACGACGTTCAATTCGAACCCATCCACCGATTCTTATAATCCTTGTTTGGAGTGCAGCCGAAGGAATTGTTCCGAGCGAAGAAATTTAGCCCATTAACTTTGCACCAGATTTAATCTAATAATGGAGGTTTAGATGATCACGAGGAAAGGCTTGCCCGGAGGGCAGTACAAGCCTCTGGCCGATGAAGATATTATAAAAATACACAAAACCAGTCTGCGGATCTTTTCCGAAGTCGGCATACAGGTGAATTTTCCGGAAGCCTTGGAGCTGTTTAAACAAGCCGGTGCTGATGTCGACGATTCTGCCAAAGTGGCCAAGTTCGATCCGGATCTGGTTGCAAAATTGATCGAATCGGCCCCTTCGGTTGTCCGTCTTTATGGAAGGGCTGATAATGGTGAGTTGGACTGTGAAATCGGCGGAAGCAATGTTTATATGGGAACCGGCGGAACCGCCCTGAATGTCCAAGATCCGGGCAGCACCGATGCGCGGCGATCAAAACTCGAAGACATTGTCAAAATGGCCCGCCTGGTAGATGCCTTAGACAACATTCACTTTTACATGCTCAACGTATTCCCCAATGAACTGCCGGTTGAAAATGTAGACGTTAACCGCTTCGGCGCGGCTCTCAACAATACCCGCAAGCATATCATGGGCGGGGTTTATACGGTGGAAGGGGTGAGAAATGTCATCCGTATGGCGGAAATTATCGCCGGTTCTTCGGAAAAACTCAAAAAGCGCCCCTTTATATCCATGGTAGCATGTAACATCAGTCCTTTTAAACTTGATCAAAGCTATGGTCAACTTGCCATGGAGGTTGCAAAGCACGGTATACCTGTGGTCGTACCGGCAGAGCCGCTTTGCGGTGCTACCGCTCCCATTACCTTGGCCGGCAATCTGGTTGTGCTGAACGTGGATACGCTCATCGGTGTTATGCTCACCCAATTGGTTAACCCGGGCACTCCGGTATTATACGGGAGTGTCGCTTCGATTACCGATATGCGTGACATGAAGTACTTATCAGGCGCCATCGAAATGGGCCTGCTGAATGCCGCTGCAGCCCAGATGGCCCGCTTTTACAAACTTCCCTTATATTCCACAGCCGGCATGTCTGATGCCAAAACCAATGATACCCAGGCCGGTTATGAATCGGCTTTGACTGGTTTGTTGGTCGCACTGGCGGGCGGCAACTTTATTCATGACGCCGCCGGTTTTATTGAGTTTTGCATGACCGCCTCATACGACAAGCTGGTAATAGACAATGAAATTATAGGGATGATTATGCGGGCTGTGGAAGGAATCCAGGTCAACGATGAAACCCTGGCTTTCGATGTTTTGAAGAAAGCGGGGCCGGGCGGCCATTTTGTTTCCAACCGCCATACGCGTAAATTTATGCGCACCGAACTGTATCAGCCTCAGCTTAGTGACAGGAATAACCGGCAAGACTGGGAAAGAGAAGGTGCCAAATCAGCCCAGGCTCGGGCTACAGAAATCGTCGGGAAAATTCTGGCAAAGCCTCAAATACCTATTCTTTCTTCTGAAATGCGCACCGAGATCCGCAAAGAGATCCCCGGGCTGCAAGATGGTATCATATGAAAAGGTGATGGAGGTAAGCGTTTATGATCATCATTGGGGAAAAAATTAACGCCACCCTTGATGCTGTAAAAACAATAATATTAAATCGTGATACCAAAAGTCTTTTAGATTTAACCCAAAAGCAGGTGGCTGCCGGCGCTGATTATATTGATGTCAATATCGGCACCGGCGTGGGATCACAGGCAGATGAAATCCGATCCATCAAATGGGCGATAGAAAGCATTCAAGGCCACGTCGCAACACCGCCTTGCATTGACAGTGCCGATCCAAAGGTAATTGCTGCCGGTCTTGAAACTTTAAACGCTAAACCTGCCATGATCAATTCGGCCAAAGCCGAGAAGCACAGCTTAGAGTCGGTTGTCCCGCTTGCCGCCCAACATGATTCATTATTAATTGCCCTGGCCATGGACGAAGACGGCATTGCAAATACGGTGGACGGCCGGCTGCGATCCTGTGAAAAAATTTGTAACGCCTGCCAAAAGTACGGCATTCCGATTGAAAATCTTTATATTGATCCTTTGGTTATGCCGATCAGCACCGATATAAACTCAGGATTGGTCACCCTTGAAACCATTTTCGCCATTAAGAAAAGTTTTCCCGGCGCTAAAACGGTGACCGGTCTTTCAAATGTTTCTTACGGTCTGCCTCAACGACGCAGGCTCAATATAGCTTTTTTGCACATGTGCATCTTTGCAGGGCTTGATGCCGCCATTGTCGATCCTTTGGATCAAGAATTGACGGCCGCGATAAAAACCGCAGAAGTCCTGGCCGGCAAGGACCGTTACTGCCGGCGGTACATGCGGGCCTTTAGAAAATAAAGAACCTGGCCCATAGAACCAGGCTTTGATTTCACCCCATAGGGGTGCACCTATCTCAAATGGAGTATATTAAATTCCAAATATCAAATGTCAAATACCAAACAAATAACAATGACCGAAATTCAAAATAACAAACTTTGGAATTTCCTTGGATTTTGGTGCTTGTAGTTTGGAGCTTGTTTGTTTTTTGGTGCTTGGATTTTGCGATTTTAGACACAAAACTCCAAGGCAGAGCCGGACAACTCTGTTCTGGCCTATAGGACCAAGTTTTCAAGATCAAGATAAATGAAGGAGGATATCGTGATTGAATTATTTAGACCGGGGGTATTGGTAAAGCCTTATGAACGCTTAAGCCGTGATCAGTTGCAATGGCTGGATCAAGCATCACTGAACATTTTGTCTGATCCGGGCGTTTGGTGTTACAGCGAGCGGGCGGCCCGGCTTTTCAAAGAGCATGGCGCTAAAGTTCGAGAAGAGGATGCCCCAGGGGCTAAATGCTGGCGGGTAAGCTTTCCGGGCGGGCTTGTTAAAGAAGCCGTTGCCAAGGCTCCCTCACGCCTTGTTTTAGGCGCCCGCAAACCGGAAAATCGCCTGCTTCTCGACACTGAAGTTCCCAGGGTTTATTTTGGAACAGGATCGGAAGCCAATATATGGCTCGAAACCGAATTGGAAGATTTTGTCAGTGAAAAAGACAGCTCCCTCAAAACAAAAGTGCCTCGCTACACAGAGATCAGAGGCAGCACGGCCTTGCTGAGCCGCGCGGCCAAGCTCTGTGAACAACTCGAGCATCTGGATTTCTTTATCCGGCCGCTGAACATCCAGGACCCCGGGATTACCTCCGACAACCATGATGTTAATAAATTTTTTGCCAGCCTTAACAATATCACCAAGCATGTGCAGGCCGGTCTGACCAGCCTGGCACGTTTCAAAGATGTTGTAACCATGGCGGAAATTATAGCAGGGGGTGAAACGAAGCTAAGAGAAAATCCCATCATTTCTTTTATCGCCTGTGTCTTTAAAAGCCCGCTGCAAATTGTGGATGACACCGCTGAAAAGGTTTTTGCCATTGTCGAATCGGGGTTGCCTCTTGTCATTTCTTCTTCGCCCCAGGGAGGATCGTCCGCACCCATCCAAGAGGCCGGCATGGTCGCCCAGATCAACGCCGAGATTCTGGCCGGGATTACACTGACACAACTCATCAGGGAAGGTGCGCCGGTGCTTTATGGCAGCGTTCCGGTTCGGGCTCGACTGGATGATCTGCATGACCTTTACGGCTGCCCTGAATTCAACCAGTATAATATCGACTGCGTTCAGTTGGCGCGCCATTATAAAATCCCATGCTATTCCACTGCCGGCGTAGGCGATGCCAAAGTGCCGGGCATGCAGGCTATGTTTGAGAAACTGTTTACCCATCTTTACATGGCAACCAGCGGCGCACAATATATCCACTATGCGTTTGGTCTTTTGGACCGCACCAACTGTTTCTGCCCGCTGCAGGCTGTGCTTGACAATGAACAGGTCGGGAAAATCAAACATTGTCTTCGGGCGCCCAAGGTTTCTGTGCAAGATACCGATGATGCCGTCAAAATGGTAAAAAAAGTGATGGCCTCCAGCCACCGGCTTTTTGCCCGTCACGCTCGCAAGGCCATGCACAGCGGAGATATATCCAGCCCTTATCAGTTCGAAACCAAAGATAAGAAAGACAACGTCATTGAAAACGCACTTGAGTACATGGCTCGTCTGGAAGCCAAGCCGGCCCCTCACCTGGACTCGGATGTGGTGAATGATATATATAATAAGGTGCCGGGCCTTCTGCCGGGTCTAAAAACAGCATAATCAGACAATTAATTGGGAGGAATGATTAATGAATACCAGCGAACTTCTTGAAAAGATTGCATTCAATGTAATTCAGGGAAGAGTGGAAGCTGAAGATGACGGCTTTGATCCGGGCCTGGAAGGCCGGCCGGCGGTAACAGAGCTGGTAACCGAAGCTTTGGATCAAAATATAGACCCCAAAAAGATATTGATGGAATCATTAACCGAATCCATGGAAACCGTGGGTGAAAAATTTGAAAAAAAAGAATACTTGATTCCGGACATGCTGGCCTCTGCCGAATGTGTGGGAGTTGCCATGGATTTATTGGCGCCTCATTTGATCAAGGCGGGCGTTGAAAGCAAGGGTAAGTTTGTAATTGCCACCGTAAAAGGTGATCTTCATGACATCGGCAAAAATATTGTAGCCATCATGCTCAAGGGGGCGGGATACCAGGTCATTGATCTGGGTACGGATGTCTCTGTGGACCGTATCACGACCACGGTCAAGGAAAACCAGGCATCTTTTCTGGGCCTTTCGGCGTTGTTGACCACCACCATGCGCGTTATGGGTGAGGTTGTTCAAAAACTGAAAGAAGAAGGGATTCGTGACCGCGTCAAGGTCCTTATCGGCGGCGCCCCCACATCCATCGAATTTGCGCGAGAGATCGGTGCGGATGCCTATTGCAAAGATGCGTTTCAGGCCCTTGAGATTATGAAAAAATAGAACATTCGCCATGATATATTGTTTTGGCCGGCAAATCCGGGAGAGGAGAAATCATGGGAGAAAAGGGAGAGAAGAAGGCGTATACACAGGCACACAGCACGGGAAAATATGAAAAAGCAAGCGGCCTGAGCGGAAAATATGACAACGTTCGAAGGTTTTGGGAAGATCAAAACACGGCTATTTTTCTGCGCCCTGCACTGAATAATTTGGTGGAACAAAAGAAAATAAACCTTGAAAGAATACGTATTCTTGACCTGGGTTGCGGAAGCGCCGACGGATACGACCTTTTAATGAATGTAACAACCAAAGATCCCGGTCTTTTCGAATTCATCACTGCTGCCATTACACCGGACATGCTTCAAGAATATGTTGGGATCGACATTAACCCCGATCTTCTTCAACAGGCCGAAGAATACATCGGCCAGCTTCCAAAAACACGGTTTATACAAGCAGACCTTTCAAACGGCCTGACAGAAAAGATAACCGAAAATCCCCCTTTTGATATATATTTTACCTCCTACGGCACCTTCTCACACTTTCATGATCATCAGTCCGTGAAAATTATTGCCGATATTGCCAGGCATGCACCCAAGCGGGCGATTTTTATGGGGGACTGGCTGGGTCGTTATACTTGTGAATGGCAGGATCTGTGGCATCATCCCGCGGACGAAGAATATTTCATGGATTATCGAATTTCCTATATTTATCCTGAGGAAGAACGGGATCAAATGGAGATTTCATCCTTTCCGTTACGACTGATAACAAAAGATGAAATTATGAAAATTATTGACCAGGCGTCGAAGGAATCAGGGGTTACGATTGAGCCGATCAAGTTTTTTGATCGTTCCATATTCATAGGTCGCCACATGGATACCAGAGACTACAACGCCAATTGTCCTAAATTGAGGTTGCCGGTGAATTCACTCTTTGAGGGATATGTTCGTACAGATCTTGAAAGCCTTTTGGTCGACTATGTTCCCCGACCAGGATTTGATCATCTGAACAACTTTTTCGAAATGTTTTTCATGTGCTGCAACACCTTGGTAAACTATACTATTTCACTGCTCAGCAATTATGATACAGAAGATGAAAAACTAAATGATGTTCCGAAAATTATGCCCTATTATCCGGACTCTCTTAAAGAAGCCATGGAAGCCATGCGCAGAGTCATTGAAGGGGTAGGATGGGTACCCTGGGGCGATGTTCGGGCCAATGTCATAGAGCCGCACCTTGGCTTCTCTCTTCGCAAGCTCGAAACGGATCTTCAGCCCGGCACAGGATTTGGACACGGAATAGTGGGAATCTTCGAAATACGAAAATAAAACAGAAGCCAGAAAGCACAGTACCCGTTACCCAGAGGCGAAACTTCGATCTCGTGAAGAATGCCACTATCATCGACTCTTTTTGGATTCCTATGAAAATCCGGAAGCCGTGTTTTCAAATGTGGCCCGTTGGGCAGATCGTCCGGCAGGGATCACAAACTGCTAATACCTGCAAAGTAATAGGTTGATGATAAATTCAGGGTATAAAACTTGAAACAGAATTAAAATGATAGAGTTCACAGAACAATATTAGGAGATTGTATGAGTGGTTTGATTGTTGCTTTCGGCCGTCCGGATTCTTTGAAGATCGAGGAAATGTTTGACAAAATACGTTACCGCGGACCTTATCTTTCGGGAATTACCATAAACAATAGAGCAATCATGGCCCAAAACTATCTGAGAGCCGACGCCCTTCAAGCGCATCCGGAAAACGATCCAGTACCTGTCACCGATTCAGGGGATGAAAAAAGCTATATTTGTTATGACGGTCAAATGGGCAACATCAACGATCTGGGGAACACCCACGGGATCTCCAACGGTCCTTTCAAAGAAGAGCGGCTGATTTTGCACCTTTTCCAAGAGTATGGCCCTAATATGCTCTCGTATTTGGATGACGCCATTTTCGCTTTTGTGATTTCTGACGGTGAAAACCTGTTTGCAGCCCGAGATTTTTTGGGCATCAAAACACTCTTTTACGGATACAAAGACGGCACCCTTTATTTGACAAGCGAACTTAAAAGCCTGGTAACCGTTACCGATAATGTCTATGAATTTCCCCCCGGGCACTACATGGACAGCAGTGGAAACCTTACCCGTTATGCCGAGCTTCCCAAGGTCCCGCCGGATGAGTTGCACACAGATCTCGATCAAATGATGGAAGATATCCGCAATATTATCCGAAGAAGCTTGCGGTCACGGGTGGACTTTTCCGTGCCGACGGCCGGTTTGCTCAGCGGAGGGATGGACAGTAGTGTCATCAACTTGTTGGCGAGCGATTTTTATCAAGAAACGTCCGGAAACAACGCCCGATTAAAAACCTTTGCCTTGGGCGTGGGAGAAAGTGAAGACATTCAAAACGCCCGGTTACTGGCCCGGCACATTAACTCCGATCACCATGAGCTTATCGTAGATCTTAAAGATATTTTAGAGGTGCTTCCGGAAGTCATCTATTACCTGGAGTCTTTTGATCCTTCTCTGGTTCGAAGTTCGGTTTCCAACTATCTTATTTCCAAATACGCCAAGAACCAGGGGATCGAACTTCTTCTTTCCGGAGAAGGTGGTGACGAAATTTTCTGCGGCTATATCTACCTAAAAGAATTTCCGGTTGAAGAATTGTTCAGACGCCAGATGGAGTGCATCGGGTTTCTACACAATAACGCTTCCCTGAGACTCGACCGCATGAACCATTGCAATTCTGTATGCGTGGTTGCACCGCTGATATCCGGGGAACTCTTTCGTTATGCTTTAGCTATTCCTTCGGAATATAAACAAAAGCCCGAAGAGGGGCAGAAAATCGAAAAATGGATTTTCCGAAAGGCCTTCGAACGGTATCTGCCGGATGCCATCACTTGGCGCGTGAAACAAGAATTTTCTCAAGGTTCCGGCTCCGCCGATATCCTCCCTTCATATTTTGAAGAGACTGTCAACGATGAGGCGTTAAGAGCTGCCCAGGCCGATCACCCTATTATCAGGAGCAAAGAGGAGCTGTATTATTTTCAAATCTTTACCAGACATTTTGGCAGCGGCCAGGCCGTCGACACGGTTGGACAGTGGATCCTTTTATAGTCATTTTTTACGTTTTTGCCGAGGAGCAGACGGATGATCATCATTGGGGGAAAAATCAACACAAGCCGCTAACGTATTGCCGAAGCAGTAGAAAACCAGGATGTCGCTTTTATTGCTACAGAGGTCGGAAAACAAGCCGAGGCCGGTTTAAATCAACTATTAATGAATGAAGAATTAATCAGCACAGAACTAAGAGCAACTATAAGGTATAAAATTCGATAGAGAGGTAATGTTCTGTGCTTGAATTAAATTGGCATGATGGGTATTTGCATTACAAATTTTTTCTTTTACCGAAAGAGAATTTAAGGGGTTGATCCGACCATGGAATAGGGTTCTTTATTGGGGTGATGCTGCCATCAAGTGTGTTTTAGGGTTTGGTCGGTGCCTGTTGATAACTTGCAAATACCTTTGTCCACTCGAAACTGTGGTATGTTAATGACTTATCACAAAATTGATGCCCATTTTATTTTTGTATGCCAGTATGTCGAAACGCCTGAATTACTGATATCAAATAGGTGATTGTCAAGTTAAGTAAATCCTAATTATAACTATTGAATTATGGGACAAATTGGTTTGTCACTTCACTTAATCGTTTTGTAGTTAACAGCCCCTTTTATGGACAATACAAAGTCTGGTCCTTTGCGTAAGAATTCTCTACTCAAACCCGCACCAGGTTATAATGTTTTCTAGGGGCTCCCGGGTACTGACCACTCTATTTGCCGGGAAGCTCCAGTTGGGATAACCGATGGCAATGGAAATCATAATCCGTTTGGATTCGGATATTCCGGCAAATTCGTGCAGCACTTCGGGATATGCGATCCCCTGATTGGCGATACAGGTGCCAAGACCATAATGGAGTGCGGCCAGGCAGATGTTCTGTGTCACGGCACCGATGTCGAACAGCGGCCTGGGGTAGGGCAGCGATCTGTCCACACAGACAACAATGGCCGCCGGTGCATTAAAATATCGGAACCCGCGCTTCATCCAACGGTCCCTTTTCTCTTTATCTTCCCTGGGTATATCCATGAGCTTAAAGAGCTGTTTGGCGATTTCAATCTGACGTCTTCTGTATACGCTGTCCGGTGGTAACCCCTTGGTTTGAAGGTCGGGATGGGAGGACGCGCCTGAATTCAATTTTTCAACATTTGCCTGTCTGATAGTATTCAGAACATCCCCGGCGATAATGGTAAATTCCCATGGCTGGCTATTTTCAGCTGAAGGGGCACGGGTCGCTGTCTCTAAAATTTCTTTTAGAATCTGTTTCGGGACAGGGTCTGCCTTAAAGTCTCTAATGCTCTTTCGCATGATTATGGCGTCTATAATGTCCACCATTCAGCTCCTTTTTTTATTCGGGTTTTCCTGTACGCTGAAGCTTGCGGTCCGGCCATTCAAAGCCCGCCATTGGCCGCTGTCTTTTCCATTGACAGGCAAACAACTTTTATTTATAAAACAACCTTAAACTATAAATCTCGTTCATTTTTTTATGGGCCTTGAACTGATCTATAATTTCCATGTATTTAATGGTCTATTTCCCCCGGTTGACACTTTTTTATAAGTTACCGCTTTTTTTAGGAAAAACGGCCCTGCCATTGTAACGAAGTGCGAAAATTTAATTGTCGGGATCGCTGATCTCCAATGCTTTCCTTATTCCCATAACAATTATAATTAACTTGATTCAAGTCCGGATATCTTAAAGGTTTACGGTTATTCTCTGATAAAATATCGGCGTTAAAATTACCAACTTTTTTTTCTAAAATCCATGTTGTTTTATGTATAAAAAATAAGAATGGGTTCGGCTTTTTAGTTATTTAATTCAACACAACTATTGAGAGGTGCTTCAAAATGTCTAAAAAATGGGTTTATCTCTTGGATGAAATTGAACAAGCGGAAGAGTATGTCGACGGTGATTGGGATGCGGTTCGCGGATTGCTGGGCGGTAAAGGGGCAAATCTATCGGAAATGGTGCGAATCAATGTTCCTGTGCCACCGGGGTTTACGGTTACGACCGAGGCGTGCAACACCTACCTGGCTTCGGGCGAAACCTTTCCGAAAGGAATGAGAGATCAAATGCTTGACGCTTTGAAAACTATTGAGAAAACCACCGGTAAAAAATTTGGTGACCGGGAAAATCCACTGTTGGTTTCATGCCGCAGTGGTGCCAAGTTCTCCATGCCGGGCATGATGGACACCGTGCTCAATATCGGACTGAACGATAAAACAGCAGAAGGAATGATCGAATTGACCGGCGATGAACGATTTGTATTCGACTCTTATCGACGCCTGGTGCAGATGTTCGGCAATGTGGTCATGGGTGCGCCGGATGAGGTCTTTGAGGAGGTTATCACCGAAGCCCGTGCAAAAGCAGGTGTCGAAACAGATGCCGAGCTGTCTGCCGATGATTGGAAGGCGGTGGTGGAAAAATTCAAGGTGATCTTCAAACAATACGCGGGTCGATATTTCCCAACCGATCCATTTGAACAGCTGTTTATGGCTACAGAAGCCGTTTTCAGGAGCTGGAACGGGAAACGGGCTATCGATTACCGCAATGCTGCAAGGATTTCCCATGACCTGGGCACTGCAGTGACGGTACAGACCATGGTTTTCGGGAATATGGGAAATGACAGCGCAACCGGTGTTGCCATGACTCGGGATGGCTCCACAGGAGAAAATAGAATTGAAGGCGATTACTTGATCAACGCACAGGGTGAGGATGTCGTTGCCGGGATCCGTTTAACCAATGAGATCTCCCAATTGAAAACGGAAATGCCCGAGGCGTATGCCGAGTTTGAGCAGATCTCGAAAAAGCTGGATTCCCATTATTGTGATATGCAGGACGTTGAATTTACCATTGAAAAGGGTAAATTCTGGATGCTGCAGACCCGGGATGGCAAACGTACGGCCCAAGCTGCGGTTCGGATTGCTGTTGAAATGGTCGAAGAAGGCTCGATCACACGTGAAGAAGCGGTTATGCGCGTAACTCCCGATCAGGTCGACTTCTTCCTGCATCCGCAGTTTGACCGAGAGGCGGTAAAAGAAGTCAAAGCCAGAGGTGACATGCTGGCCAGGGGTCTTAACGTTTCACCTGGGGCGGCCTATGGAGTGGTCGCCCTTGACGCAGATATTGCGGAGTTGTGGGCCAAGGAAGAGGGCAAGGAAGTGATCATGGTACGCCCGGAAACCCGCCCGGACGACGTCCACGGGATGCTGCTGCCCAGGGAATCCTCACAAGCCGCGGCGGTCGTACCAGCCATGCCGCTCTGGTTGCCCGCCAGTTCGGAAAACCGGCGGTCGTCGGTGTCTCCGAACTTAAAATCGACATGGTCAAGCGGCAGATGAGTGTGAAGGACAGAGTTATCAAGGAAGGGGAGTGGATCTCCATTGACGGCAATGCCGGCGAACTTTATGCCGGAAAGGTAAAGACCATGGTGCCGGACATAAAGGATCTGTGGCTGATGAAGCTGCTCTCCTGGGCGGATGAGTTTCGCAAACTCGGGGTATGGGCGAATGCAGATTATCCAGCCGATGCCCAGCGCGCGCTCGACTACGGCGCGGAAGGCATCGGGCTGTGTCGCACCGAACACATGTTCTTCGAGGCAGAACGCCTCCCCTTTGTACAGAAGATGATTATGACCGACCTGCCGAGTGAACGGCGTGAAGCTCTCGACGCACTGCTGCCCTTTCAGCGTGAAGACTTCGCAGGCCTTTTCCGGGTCATGGACGGATTGCCCGTTATTATCCGCCTGATCGATCCTCCTTTGCACGAATTTTTACCCAACCATGTTGATCTTCTGCGTGATTTGTCAGATCTTAAGATTCGTCTGCTAAACGCCGGCACACTCCAAGAAATCGATACGCTCTTGGACAAGATCGAAAAAGAAGAACACATTCTCAAACGGGTGGAAAGTCTGCACGAGTCAAATCCAATGCTGGGGCTTCGGGGTGTACGACTGGGCATTCACATTCCGGAACTGACCATCATGCAGGTTCGCGCAATATTCGAAGCTGCTTGCATGGTGGCAAAAGAAGGCATCGATGTGCATCCTGAGATAATGATCCCATTGACCAGCCATGTGAACGAACTGAAGTTTCAGCGGGATATTCTTGAGCCCGAGGCTAAAAAGGTTATGGAGGAACAAGGCATTACGCCGAAGTATAAGTTCGGAACCATGATCGAAATACCGCGTGCCGCGCTGACAACAGATCAGATTGCGGAATATGCAGAGTTCATATCATTTGGGACCAATGACCTGACCCAGACAACCTTCGGGATATCCAGAGACGACGCCGAGGCGGGGTTTTTAATTGAATATATGGAAAAAGAAATTCTTCCGGAAAATCCTTTTGCCATTATCGACCGGGATGGTGTCGGCATGCTGATGGAAATATCGATTCAAAAGGGACGTTCCGTAAGACCCGATTTGGAATGCGGAATCTGCGGTGAACACGGGGGGAATCCCGAATCTATTCAGTTGTGTCATGAACTGGGGTTAACGTATGTGTCGTGCTCTCCATTCCGGATACCGGTTGCACGCCTTGCTGCCGCTCATGCCGCGCTGCGGGATAAGAAATCCGGGAAATAGCCGGAATCGAATTAATGATACTCACGAAAGCACGAAATAACATTCTAATTTTCGTGTTTTCGTGATGGAGGGTTTGTATCATGGCACTTTTTCTGCTTCAACACGGCAAGAGTTTGCCCAAGGACAAAGACCCAAACAAAGGCCTTTCTTAAGCGGGAATTGATGAAACCGAACGCATTGCACAGGTCGCCAAAGGGTATGGGGTTCATGTGTCCAGCATCGCACACAGCGGCAAGACCCGGGCCCGTCAGACCGCCGATATTTTTGCGTCTGCCCTGAAACCCGAAGGTGGCCTTAAAGAAATCAGCGGACTGAATCCTCTGGATGACGTCACAGCCGTTGCCGATGCCATCGACAGCACAGAAGATCGAATGCTGGTGGGGCATTTGCCCTTTATGGAAAGGCTGACCGCTTATCTTATCACGGGATCCATCGAACGGCCGGTATTTAAATTTCAAAACAGCGGTGTCGTCTGTCTGGACACAGACCCGGCTACCGGGTCCTGGGTGATCAAATGGGCGCTGATGCCCCATATCGGCTGAGGATCGGGCTGAATAAAAAAAATCTTTTCTGACAAATTCTATCCATGGATTCGTTTAACGACATTTTTACGCCCGGTGTTTTGAAAAAGTTGTTTCCCGAAGACCGCTCAGACCAGTTCTTTGATGCCCTTTACGGAGATGCGGCCGAGGGGGCTTACGATATTCGTCTGGAATTCAAAAACCACCGAGAAAACCGGCTTGAATTTGAGCTGTGTCTGACCCAGCGGCCCGGACAATGTATTAACTGCAGTCTTACGTATGGATTGCCGGAAGTTTTTTCCCGCCATCCGGTCATCAATATAAATGGCTTGGTTCAGGAAGTCGAAGTTTTGCTCGACGGTCGAGCCAGATCTATTGACTGGCAACTCGGCGCTACCAGAGAAATTTCAGACGACATCCATGTGGTACCGCTCGTTGTTATTCTGGACAACTAAACCCGCTCAGATGAGATTATAGAGGAACAAAAGCATGTTTTCCATAAAGGATATTGTTGATATCGCCATACAAATCGAGCAAAACGGAGAGCGTATCTATAGAGACGCTGCAAAAAAAATTAAAGATCCATCTCTGAGTTCCCTGCTCCGGTGGCTGGCCGATGAAGAAGTTACACATGTGAAATGGTTTACAGCACTGAAAGATAAGGTCCCAGACACCGGGGACCACCCTGAACAGGAGAAAATCGGCAGGGCTTTATTGCGGGACGCGGTGGGCACTCAAAATTTTACACTCAAGGATGCCGATTTTTCCACCCTGGAACAGGTCGAAGATCTGATCAGACTGGCCATTGAATTTGAAAAGGACACGATACTGTTTTATAAGATGCTCCAGCCGTTGATCGAGGATCAAGAGACCCTCGATCAATTGCATGAAATCATTAAAGAAGAAGAGAAACACGTACAAAGTTTTAAAGAACTGCCCAAGCCAGGATAGGCTTGGACGTAAAAAAAATTACGCCTTGGGACGAACCTCCCGTGTCGGCTGTTCGGTCAGAGTGGGATTCATTTTAAGGGGACGCCCCAATGGATACTTAACGTCACCGATGCCGTTGTTCCAGATCAAGGAGGGCCTGCTTCACCTCGATACCCCCGCCAAACCCGGTCAGCGTGCCGTTGCTGCCCACGACCCGGTGGCATGGAATTATAATGGGAATCGGATTTCGGGCGTTTGCCTGCCCTACCGCCCGGCTCGCAGAAGGATTTCCAATTTTTTCAGCCACTTCACCATAGGAAGCCGTCTCTCCGTAAGGGATCTGTTGAAGTGCCGTCAGCACCTTTTTTTGAAATGGTGTGACGTCCAGACACATGTTCAGGGAGAAATTTTTCAGTTTTCCGGCAAAAAAGGCTTCAAGCTGGCGAACCGCCTCTTCAAGGGGCTTACGGGCTTCCACCCAATGGGGTTCCGGCAAATCGGTTCTCTTCCCTTTGGGAAAGCGGATTAGACGCAATCCCCCATCGTCTCCGGCCAAAAAAAGCCTGCCCACAGGACTATCCATATACCGATAATACGTCATTTTAAAACCGCCTTTTTAAATAAATTTTTATTTAATTGAGGGGTCGGGAAGTTTTTATTGTAAACACATATATATCCATGGAGCGATTTAACAAACAAAAACACTCCGAACCCTCAGTTAATTTAATAGGTTAAAAAGTTTTTTGAACGGGCTAAACCATCATACTCAAGTTTCGCAGCCTTTTTGTTCAACAAAAGCCTTATCCGAAATTGTTTTCCGCTGAAACGTCATTGTGTGGATCTGTTCTTTTCAGTAAAGCTTTCTGGTGCCTTTTGTCAAATAATGTGCACAATTTTATATAAATGACTTGACCTGTGCTTTTAAGAGATGTTAATAGTAACCATTCTTAATAAAGACGGCGTAGTACACCGTTCGCGTTAAGATTACATTAAAATAAATCTATTTTTGTATTAATAAAAAACACCAGAAGGAGGAACCTCTAATGGCTGAAGAGAAAAAGTTAACAAAAGATGAAAAGCCGAAAAAGATGGCGGATCCGATAGCAGCTTCAATTGATCCTGCGACTCAGGAAATGATTGCCCGCGCTCAGGAGCTGGGCGTCGAAACAGTCTTTGACCGGGCGGTCACCATGAAACCCTGTAATATCGGCATGCAGGGGACCTGCTGTAAAAACTGTGCCATGGGGCCGTGCCGTCTGCCCCTGCCCAAAGCAGGGATCGAAGGCGAAGACACCCGAAAAGGGTTGTGCGGCGCTACGGCAAACACAATTGCAGCCCGAAACTTTGCCCGAATGGTTGCTGCCGGCACATCGGCCCATTCGGATCACGGCCGTGCCGTGGCCGAAGTCTTTTTGTCGGTGGCCCGGAAAGAAACCCAAGATTATACGATCAAATCTCCCGAAAGACTGTTGCAGATTGCGCCCCACTTTGGGGTGGCCACTACGGTTGAAAAAGACGGCGAAACAATGGACCGGGATTTTGATGAAATCGCCCTTGAAGTGGCTGAAAAAGTGGTGGCTGAATGGGGCAAGCCCGAAGGAGAACTCAATTATCTGAAACGGGCACCGCAGCCGCTGTATGAGCGCTGGAAGAAGCTGGGGGTACTGCCCAGAAATATAGATCGCGAAGTTGTGGAGATTATGCACCGGACCCATATGGGGGTTGACCAGGATTATAAGAATATCGTCAAGCAGTGCACCCGGTGTTCTTTGGCAGACGGCTGGGGCGGCAGTATGATGGCCACCGATCTTCAGGATATTATGTTCGGAGCCCCTTCT